>Ga0208195_1001553_pt1 | contig 24758 bp, 16 predicted proteins | sample AD_UKC077_MetaG_FD_184441 | JGI IMG/M metagenome (GOLD analysis project Ga0208195, IMG submission 184441) | Active sludge microbial communities of municipal wastewater-treating anaerobic digesters from USA - AD_UKC077_MetaG (SPAdes) (version 2) | ecosystem: Engineered > Bioreactor > Anaerobic >...
CAAGTTTCAATAATTTTGATCGTACCACGTCCCCAAGCGTCAATCAGACCGCCTTTAAAACAAACATCAGCAATCAAAACATTTCTTGGTCTTGATGAGTGTGGTCGTTTTAACGATTCAACAGTTAACGGACTTTGTAAACCGCCATCATTCCAAAAGGAAATTTTATCATTATAAACACGAATTTGAGTATGAGCACCCATATAATTGCGATGTACCAAAGCGTTTAAAATAGCTTCACGCATTGCTTCTCTTGGATATTCCGGCGTTTCAATACGGTGCATTCGGTAAAACCAATAACCTGGAAGTTGATTTTGTTGTTCGCAACAACGAAGGTTATACTCAATACATACAAGTTGCACAAACAACACAAAACAGAGCAACCTTAGAACGTGAGTTAGCCCCATTTTTCGCTATTCCCGATCATCATGAAAAAACATTAATTACCATGGACTACGACACAGGGACGTACAACGGAATTAAAAAAATAAACGCAATAGATTGGCTTATAAAAACCGAATAATTATTTAGCATAACCTACGGTTTGTGCCAATAAAACTTGCAGATGCTCAGGTAAATCCAACAATTTATGGAGTAAATCCTTATCAAAGGCACCTCTTGCTACTGTAGACAATCCCTCTGAAGCGCAGTAGAGGTAAATATTTTGCGAAATATAACCACAGTTTGTGTAGGAGTATTGTAAACTTGCCGCTTTGTTTGTATCGCTGACAATTAAGATATTAACCGGTGCATCAGCCACATACTCTTGCATTCCTGCATCTTTTCTAAAATCGCCTGACTTTACTAATGTGAGTTTATGCTCCTTCGCGTTGTAAAAATAGATTCCATCTTTTAAAATTACGTATAATTCCAACTCTTGAAAATTTCTGGCTGTAGGAACTGTCCTTTTGTCTTCTCTATTGAAGCCGTTGGCAGCCCATAGCAAATCGGATAATTGCTGATCAGTAAGATCTTTATCGGAAAAAGAGCGACCTGATTTTCTTTCATTGAATACTTTCATCAAAGGTTGTCCACCATTCTTGTGTGGAGCTGGTAGTTTAATTTCTTGTGCATTCATAGTAAATCCCATACAACAGATTAAAAAAATAGATAAAATTTTCGTTTTCATAAATTGATTTATTTCTAACATTAACAGATCAATAGTTTTTAGCGTTGATAAATACCCTATTCGATCCTAATAAACCAAGCCTAAAAAGTATTTAAACAACTTACAAAGATACATAATAATTTGCAATTATACCACAAGAAAAGAAAAAATCGGATGTTTTACAGGATTGAAACAGTTTTTCATTAATTTTGCGCCCATAAATTGAACAATTGAGAAAACTATGTTTGAATTAATATTTGGAATAACGTTTATAGATTACCTTAATTCCGCAGAATAATTTCAATTTTTATTGTTAATAAAAGACAAGTCATTGTTAATAAATATTTTAACAATGACTTGAATCTTTCATGATTTTCACTTATTCGTTGGAACGAAAAATAAAAACAGTAATAATCATGAGTGCAAAGATACAATTAAAAAATGAAAAAACAGGAACTTTTGGTGGAATTTTTTTAACCTTAGATTTTTTTGATCAATTTGGACTTACTAAACTGATTGACAATGAGTTAAAAAGTAGGGGATTAAAATCTAAATATAGTTATTCCGATATTGTAAAAAATTTATCAGCAATTTTTCTTTGTGGAGGTGATGTCATCGAAGATATAAACATGTTTCGTAATGATGTTTTTGCGGTTAATCCTGCCTATCGTTTCTGTAGCGCAGATACCATTCTTCGCTCTTTTAGTGAATTGGCTGTTGATAACATTAATGTTGTTTCTGAGAGCGGTATAAAATATGCCTTCAATGTCAATGACACATTGAACTCTTTGTTAATAAAGTGCCTATTGAAGTGCCAGTTACTTGGTGATTTAGATGATCTTGTACTTGACTACGATAATCAGTTAATTGAAACCGATAAATACGATGCCCGCTACTCATACAAGGGAAAAAATGGTTACTTCCCAGGTATAGCTCAAATCAATAATCATCCTGCTTATATAGAAAATCGTGATGGTAATGCTAATGTAAAAACAGACCAAGCGGAAACTCTAAAGAGAATGTTTGGTCATTTTATTGAAAACAATATACGTATAAAAAAAGTAAGGTTAGACTGCGGTTCGTATGCAAAGAATATTGTGGAAGTGATAGATGCCGACGATAGAATTTTTTACGTTCGTGCTCAACAGTGTGCTTCCTTACATAAACGCTTTGAAGAGGAACTATCCTCCGAAGATTGGAAAGATGTAGAAATTAACTACCATCGATGCCAACTTGCAAGTTTACCCTTTACTTCATTTCTTTCCCACAAAGGGTACCGTTTAGTAGTACAGCGAACACTTATAAAAGACGAACAATCAACACTTTTCGACAGTTACATCTATCGTACTATTCTCACTAACGATACTACCAGTAGTGAAGAGAAAATCGTGCGTTTTTACAATCAAAGAGGTTGTTCAGAACAAACTTTTGACATAATGAATAATGACTTTGGATGGTCTCACTTACCTTGCTCTTTCATGATGCAAAATGTTGTTTTTATGACATTTACAGCTATTATTAAGAACTTTTATACCACTCTTATGTTGAAATTATCTCAAAAAGATAACTTCCAAAAAGAATTTGCCCTAACAGCAACATCGCGTCTCAAAAGGTTTATTTTTCGCATAGTTCAAGTTCCTTTCAAATGGGTTCATGGGAGCAAGGAGTGGGTACTACAGCTATTCACGAGTCGCCCTTATGACATTTTGCAAACCTGACAACTATTTTTTGCTGAAAAACTAATACCTCATTCGTTTGGGTGGGGGAAGTTGTATCCTTTTTGCTAAAAATCGAGCTTTATTAGTTTAATTTTGTTAAAAATTGTCTAAAAATAGATGGAAATCCATTACAAAAAATTTTTGACATATCAAAACTTTTTAGCTGCGGAATTTAGGATTTTTAATAATTAGTTGAAATTCTTTGATGCTTTGGCTAAAAAATGGCTCTTTTGGTTTTTTGAGCGTTGGCTTGTGTGTCGGCAAAAACCAAATGTGCCATTTGTGCGATGGCAAAAAATAAAAAATACATTTATATCAAAAATCTTCATTTATACTGTTCGTCTGGCTTGCCTACAACGGGGTGGCGGCTTGGCGCAGTGGCGGGCTCACTGCCGTTCGTGGGGCGCAAAACTTCCGAAATCGCACTGCTGTTTGCGCGGTGCTACACCCGCCATTGCGCCAAACCGCTCGTTAGGTGCAGTGCATTTTTCCCCATTTTCACTCTTCGTTTTCAAACCTTATTTTCAGTTTCCGATAATAGTTTTTCACGCTTTTGTCGCCCTCGTTGTCGAGGAACAGGCAAAACGGCAAACTATCTGTGTTTTTGTGTTTGATTACGCAAGCACAACATTTTCCGTGATTGGGGCAAGTCGTTTTCGGACAAGCACACTCTTTTACATTTTTGCAATTCAATTTTTTTGTTTTTAACAGCGACCTCCGCAATCGCAACCTCGTTTTCCTGTTACCGTTATCGAATAAATTCCCACATTTCCGGCTTTGTATTTTCGGATTGTTTCTTCGTCTAAATTTTCCTGCAATACTTCATCGGGAATAATGACCGTTTTTGTCCGCTCAACTTTGATTTCTGCGAAACCTGCTTTTTCAATTTCACTCAAATAATCCTCACGCTGAATGGCACTCGCAATACAACCTGCATACATTGAGGCATTGTCGGTAAATTCTTTTGGAAAATGTCCGTTAAGCACCACATCGGAAATACAAAAATGTCCGCCAACTTTCAAAACTCGGTAAATTTCCTTGAAAATTTTGTCTTTTTGCGGTAACAAATTCAACACGCAATTACTCACAACCACATCAGCCGTTTTGTCGGGCAAAGGCATATTTTCAATGTCGCCCTCCAAAAATTCTACATTTGTGTAACCTCGTTTTTTTGCGTTGTTTCTTGCTTTTTCGAGCATTTGAGGGGCAAAATCTATTCCGATAATTTTTCCTGTTTCGCCTGTTTCGGCACGAGCAATAAAACAATCGTTTCCTGCACCACTTCCTAAATCTACAACAACATCGCCCTCTTTTATTCCTGCGTATTCGGTCGGAAGTCCGCAACCCACGCCCAAATCTGCGTCAGGCTCATAGCCTTTCAATTTGCTATAATCCTCGCTCATTATCGTATAAACTTTTTTCGAGGGTTTTGCAGGTGCTAACGGATTGCAACAACATTTTTGTTGGTCGTTTGAAGCCAACGCCAAAGCGTTGTATTGCTGTTTTACCAACTCTTTGAGGTCAAGTTTTCCGTTTTCGGAAAGCCAATTTTCGATCTCGCTTTCTTTCGGAATACTGCCCTGCGAAATAATTTTTCCGTCAATTACAACGGCTGGCGTGGTCATTACGCCAAAATTCATAATTTCCATTATGTCCTCGACTTTTGTAATTGTGGCGGTGGATTGGGTTTCTTCAACCACTTTTTTAACTGTTTCGTACAAATCGTTGCACCTTTTGCAACCTGTACCGAGAATTTCGATTTTCATATTTATATGTTTATGATTATGTTATAAATTCCGACTGCGATAAAAATAATCGCTACAATTCGTTTAAACCACTTTTCAAATGATTTCATTCGGTTGTAAAAATTTCCAATGTTGGAAACGCTAAACGCCAACAACCACGCAATTATGATTACAGGCAAACCTGTCGCAAAAGCGAAAACAGGCGGTAACAAAAGACCTGTGGAACTCGCAAGCGTGAGCGGAATAAGTCCGCCAAAATACAGCACCGCACCATACGGACAAAACGCCAACGCAAACAAAACGCCCAACAAAAAAGCGTTCAAATAATTGCGTTTCAGATTTTTTTGACTGACTTTTGTTGTGAGTTTGCTCAAAAATGGAATGTTGAATTTGATAAAATCGAGCATTAAAATTCCGATAATGACAAGAAAAATGCCAATCCAAATGCCGTCAATTTGCTGAAACCAACGAGCAATTTGAAATTTGCTTGCACCGAAAAAAATAATGCTTGCCAACGCTGTGTAACTGAAAATTCGCCCCAATGTGTAGAAAATTCCGTTAAAAAACACACGCTTTTTGTCGGTAATTTCTTTGCTCAAATAGGCGGTAGCGGTAATGTTCATCGCCAAAGGGCAAGGACTTATCGCTGTCATAATTCCCAAAATGAACGCTGTGAGCAAGGGAATGTTTGAACTATCGGCTAATTGCTGTAAAAATTCCATTTTATTGTAGGCGTTTATTAACTTCCTCTTTTATAAGATTTTCCAACGACTGCGGATTATTTACGGCAGTCGCAAAGGCTTGGTCGGTAATATCCACATTATTATCGCCGAAGGCGATAATAAGTGCGTTCCAAGTTATTTCGTATTTTTCAATCAGCGTTTCGTTGCCTTTTTCGCTCGTGTTGATTTCGATAAAACGAACTTTGTCGTTGTCGGCAAAAGCCGTTTCTATGGTTTCTCTCGCCACATCTTGAACGGCTACGCAGGTTTTACAGCGTTGTTTGCCGTGAAAATAAAACACATTTACGATTTCGGGATTGATTTCGATTGTTTCCGCTTTTTTGTTGCTTTGTCCGCAACTCGCAAAGATTGCGGTTAGGATTAGAAATAATGTTACTCTTTTCATTTTGATTTTATTTGTTTGTACTGTTCGCCTTTCGCAAAACAACGAACAGCAAGATTAAAAAATTTTGATTACTTACTCGGTTTTTGATAATTCGATAAACATTTTGTTAAACATTTCTTTTGCCAAAGTCCAATTTTCGGGATTGATACAATAATAAACCGTTGGCGGTGTGAAAGTTCCTTGAATTAGTCCTGCCTCTTTCAACTCGCTCAAATGTTGCGACAAAGTGCTTTTTGCCACAGGCAAAATTTCGGACATATCTCCGTGATAGCAACAAGTTTGCTTTGCCAACATTTGCAAAATTGCAACACGCACAGGGTGTCCCAATGCTTTGGCAAAACGCGCTAATTTTTCTTGTTCTATTGTCAATTTTTCTTTTGTCATTGTCATTGAAATTTTTTGCAAAGATGCAACTTTTTTCTTTCTGTTCGTAAAATTACGAATAATATTTTTTTCACAAAGTTGTCAAGTTGCGGTCTTTTTCGGCTCGAACACGCACTGTCGCTCGTGTTGCGCACGCATTGCACCTAACGTTTTTGGTATTGCCGAAGGCGGGGAAATCGAAGCGATATGTTTCGATTTTGCACCAAGGCGAGCCAAAACAAATTTTTGTGAGTTAAATTTAAAAATAAAAAACGAATAAAATTCGTTTTTGGCGGAGATAGAAGTACATACTTTGAATTTAGCACTTTAACCCCGCTTTTGGCAATACCTTGTTTTGTGCAGTTTTATTTTTTAGAATTATTCCATTGCATAACATATTCTTTCTCTAAAGTTGGTTGGTCTGTTGATTCCGATAAGATTATGAAGTCTTTGGATTTATAAAAGCTTACGCTTTTCTCATTTTTTTGATAAACGTTTAATTTCAATTCCGTTCGCAAATTCTTAGCATAATTTAAAAGCAAGGTTCCAATTCCTTTTCCTTGTTGGTCTATATCTACAAAAATTGATGCAATATAATTATCACTTAATGCAATAAATCCTAAAATATTATCAGTTTCCTCTGCTACATAAACTTCTGAATTTGGAAGGTATTTTTCAATCATTAAAGACTTGTTGTTTGTCCAATAATCTTTTGATATAAAATCGTGAGCTATTAAAGATGTGTTTAGCCATATATCAGCTAAAAACTGAACATCTCTGTTTTCCATTTTTCTAATTATTGTCATTACTAGTCTAATATTTTAATTTTAAAAAAAGTTTAATGATGTTTCAGCACGGTCTGGAAAAATTGTACACAACGTTTCCTCGGCTCGGCGTTCGGCCGGATTTTTACATTAATCTTAAACACGAAGTTAATCATTTTTTCTTTACGAAAAACGTTAAAACGAAGCGATTAACCCGGCTGACGACCGAACCGAGTGTTAGCAGATGTTTATTTTTTATTCACTTTAATTGATTGTTTAATAAGGCTCATAATATATTCCAAGTCATCATCGTTTTGTATTTGTAACTCATAATCACCATTTCCCCAATGTCCAGTAGAAGAAACATCTCTACATAAATTCTTTGGGTCATCAAGTTGTCCAATCGGAAGGTTTATCCACATTTTTAATGCTTTTCGCTGGATATGGATGTCAATTACGTTAGATGAAGCAACAAATGCAATGTAAAATTTTTTAACTTTTACATCTAAGGAATCAAGATTAAGAATTGATTCTTTCATTTTTTCATAGAGTTCCTTAATTTCATCAGTTGCTTTAGTTAAATGCTCTTCTTCTGTATAAACCTTTATTTCACGAGTTACAGCATCGATAGCATTATTTTCTTTACTTATAGTTTTTATACTTTCTTGTGCTCCAGAAGTTCTTAATTGACTATAATTAACAGTTTTATTACTATATCTTTTAACTTCCCATAGTTCAATTGGCAAGTCTTTAAAATTGATTGCCTCTTTTTGATATGTTGTAAAACTTGGAGAAATAAATATGACTTTAGATTGAGACCAGTCCACATCGTTTCGTTTAAGAGTGTTTTTGCAATTCTCATTATATTCAAGAATAAAGTCAGCCTTATTATTTAGCATTAAAGATAGATATGCATATCCTTGGTCAACAACACTAAAATTCTTATCTCTTTTATATTCAATTATTACAAAGCAAGATGTTTCAAGGTCAAATGCAAGAGTGTCAATTCTAAAATTATTTAAAGCAAATTCAGAACGGACAAAGTCAAGTCCAAAAATAGTTTTTAAATTCTGTTCGGTTAGATTTTGAATTTCTCTTTCAAGTTTGAAAGATTGTTCTTTTATCCGTTCTAATTTATTGTTGTTCTCAATATTGAATAATGCCATGTATATCTTCTTTACCTATTTTGTGTTCTGCTCTAATATCTGCTAACGTTTTGGGGCTTTGCGTTCGGGCGGGTTTCGGAGTACAAAACTGTCAACCAACACTTAACTTGAATAGAAGCACAAAGTTCCAAGTTTGCACGTTACTCCGCCTGACGCAAAACCCGTGTTATAGGCAGCTTTCTATTGTCAGAATGGTAGTTCATCGTTGTTCGTATCGTTGCGTTTAGTCATTCTGAATTGAAGTTGGTCTTGATTTTCAAGTATCCATTGCTCTCCTTTTTCAGTCAACTTGCAAACAATGTATTCTTGGTTATTATTCCATTCGTCAATTGTCTTAAATGTTTCAATCATTCCGAATTTTGTCAAAGTCCGAATACCGACACTTGTTGCAATGTCTGTGTAGCCGGCTTTGCCCATTTCATGTTTTAAACTGTAAACAGAAACAGTGTCTTCTTTTGAAATAGAGTTTTCCATTGTCAAAATTAGCAAAGCAATTTCGTGACTTTTCAGTCCTTCAGTTTCAACAACTGGAGTCGTGTTAAGTGTCTTTACAGTTTTTGACTTCTGTTGCAAAGCTTTTATTTTTCTTGTTATTGTGTCTGCAAGCGAGTTAAAGTCACTAGTTGAACTTGTCTTGTATGTTATTATATGTCTATGCTGAATGTCAAAAGGAAATTTTCCAGATTGTCTTTCGTCTGAACAAACCATAACAACGTCCTTGTCGCAAGCAAAAGCATAACCTAATTCATACCAAACATTTGGATTGTCAGTTGTTATTTCAGCAAAACAAATTGCACTTTCAGAAATTCCCTTTTCTATTTCGTCAATAGGAACACGAACGCTTAAATCTCTGTCAATACGATATGGTTGAAAGTCGGCTTTTGAAATAGCAGGTTCAAAAATGTCAACAAATCGTTTGTCAAATTTGTCGTTGTCAAAAGGTTGTATTACAAAACATTTTTCCATTGTCTGTTTATTGTTTGAGTGTCGTCCTAAAATGGCTTATAACTCGTTTATACACGCTACAAACTCTCCCTTATATAATCAAATCTGGAAATAAGTCGCTAGTTTGTTGCGTATCCTTAATTCCGCAGAATAATTATATTTTTTGTTGCTATTAAAATGCAAGTTATTGTTAATAAATATTTTAACAACAACTTACATTTTTCATGATTTTCACTTATTTTTGGAACGAAAAATAAAAACAGTAATAATCATGAGTGCAAAGATACAATTAAAAAATAAAAAAACAGGAACTTTTGGTGGATTTTTTTTAACCTTAGATTTTTTTGATCAATTTGGACTTACTAAACTGATTGACAATGAGTTAAAAAGCAGGGGATTAAAATCCCAATATAGTTATTCCGATATTGTAAAAAATTTATCAGCAATTTTTCTTTGTGGAGGTGATGTCATCGAAGATATAAACATGTTTCGTAATGATGTTTTTGCGGTTAATCCTGCCTATCGTTTCTGTAGCGCAGATACCATTCTTCGCTCTTTTAGTGAATTGGCTGTTGATAACATTAATGTTGTTTCTGAGAGCGGTATAAAATATGCCTTTAATGTCAATGACACATTGAACTCTTTGTTAATAAAGTGCCTATTGAAGTGCCAGTTACTTGGTGATTTAATGGTAATGCTAATGTAAAAACAGACCAAACGGAAACTCTAAAGAGAATGTTTGGTCATTTTATTGAAAACAATATACGCATTAAAAAAGTGAGGTTGGACTGCGGTTCGTATGCAAAGAATATTGTGGAAGTGATAGATGCTGACGATAGAATTTTTTACATTCGTGCTCAACAGAGTGCTTCCTTACATAAACGCTTTGAAGAGGAACTATCCTCCGAATGATTGGAAAGATGTAGAAATTAACTACCATCGATGCCAACTTGCAAGTTTACCCTTTACTTCATTTCTTTCCCACAAAGGGTACCGTTTAGTAGTACAGCGAACACTTATAAAAGACGAACAATCAACACTTTTCGACAGTTACATCTACCGTTCTATTCTCACTAACGACACTATCAGTAGTGAAGAGGAAATCGTGCGTTTTTACAACCAAAGGGGTTGTTCAGAACAAACTTTTGACGTAATGAATAACGACTTTGGATGGTCTCACTTACCTTGCTCTTTCATGATGCAAAATGTTGTTTTTATGATATTTACAGCTATTATTAAGAACTTTTATACCACTCTTATGTTGAAATTATCTCAAAAAGATAACTTCCAACGAGCATTTGCCTTGACAGTAACATCGCGTCTCAAAAGGTTTATTTTTCGCATAGTTCAAGTTCCTTTCAAATGGGTTCATGGGAGCAAAGAGTGGGTACTACAGCTATTCACGACTCGTCCTTATAACATTTTGCAAACCTGACAACTATCTTTTGCTGAAAAACTATTACCTCATTCGTTTGGGTGGGGGAAGTTGTATCCTTTTTGCTAAAAATCGAGCTTTATTAGTGTATTTTTGTTAAAAATTATCTAAAAAAAGATAGAAAGTCATTACAAAAAATTTTTGACATATCAAAACTTTTTAGCTGCGGAATTTAGGTATTAATTGAAAATTGATAATAAAAAACAGCATTTATTTAGTATATCATGCAGATATTCAAACAATTACAAATTCCTTCCACATTCTACCTTCTACCTTGTAAAAGCGTAATTCGTAATTGTCCACAATTTTTCCAAGAGGCATAATTTTCTAGAGTGGGGTGATAGATTAGGGTAAAAGGGAAGCATATTCTGCCCCCCTTTTATTTTTATTTCCAAATAAAAGAGAAGATAAACTACTCGGAAAACCGTGTCATACTGGTAATCAAAACTTTAGAGATAAATATGGATATTTGACTATTGGAAAATAATATTCCAAAAATAAATGTATCTTTGCCGATTATAATCCCATGTATCAGTTGATATATTAATACAAGAAATTAAGATAGAGTCATTTACGAACACTCCCAATTAAACTTTTCTGGTTACCCTAAAATCCATTTAAATTTTTGCCTTTATGCTCGACAAAATTATCAATTTTAGTTTGAAGAATAAGCTGATTATCATTCTTGCGACGCTGACTGTTGTGGGATTTGGGATCTATGCTATTTTCAATATTCCGGTGGGTGCCGTGCCTGATATCACCAATAATCAGGTGCAGGTGATTACCACTTCAAACAACCTTTCTACGCAGGAGATTGAGCAGTTTATTACCGCGCCTGTGGAATTGGAAATGGCGAATTTGCCCGGTGTGGAAGAGATTCGTTCCGTATCTAAGTTTGGACTTTCAGTGGTGACCATCGTGTTCAAAGAGAGTATGGGAACTTACCTGCCCAGAACGCTGATTGCTGAAAAAATTAAGTCTGCATCGGATAAAATTCCTGAAGGATTTGGGACTCCTGAAATGGGTCCGATTACTACGGGACTGGGCGAAATCTACCAATACACACTGGATGTCAAACCCGGTTATGAGGATCGTTACAGTGCTATGGATTTGCGGACAATTCACGATTGGATTGTGCGGCGTCAACTTTCCGGAATTGATGGCGTGGTGGAAGTAAATAGCTGGGGCGGTTACCTGAAAGAGTACGAAGTGGCTGTGAATCCGATTCGTATGCAGGCGCTGAATGTAACGCTGATGGAAGTTTTTGATGCGCTGGAAAGTAATAACAGCATTTCCGGTGGCTCTTATATCGAGAAAAAGAGCGAAAGTTACTTTATTCGCGGCGATGGTCAGGTGAAGTCAATTGAGGATATCGAGAATATTGTAGTGCAAAATAAGAATGGTATTCCGGTGTTAATCAAGGATTTAGCTGAGGTACATTTCGGTTATGCGAATCGTTTTGGTTCCATTACGGCGAATGGCGAAGGAGAAAAGGTGCTCGGACAGATTATGATGCTCAAAGATGCGAACTCCAAAAAAGTGATCAATGAGGTGAAAGAGCGTGTGGAAGAGGTGCAGAAATCGCTTCCTGAAGGAGTGTATATTAACCCGATTCTGGAACGGAGTGAGCTGATTAGCAAGACTACAACCACCGTTTTGGAGAATCTGATTTTCGGTTGTCTCATCGTGTTTGTGGTGGTTTTACTGCTGCTTGGCAATATGCGTTCGGCACTCGTGATTGCTTCTATGATCCCTTTGTCGCTGTTGTTTACCCTTTCGATGATGTACTTGTTCGGGATTGATGCCAACCTGATGAGTTTGGGTGCGCTGGACTTCGGGATTATCATTGACGGGGCGGTGATTATCGTGGAATATGTTGTGGTGCGACTGACGGCCAATCACTTGCAGTTCCAGGGTGCCTCTCCGGAAGAAAAATGGAGGCTGAACAATGAGATTACCAGAGATAGTGCATCAACGATGATGAGATCCGCTATTTTTGGGCAATTTATCATTCTGATCGTGTTTATCCCGATTCTTTCATTGCAAGGCGTAGAAGGAAAAATGTTCCGTCCTATGGCAATGGCTTTCGGTTTTGCAATTATCGGAGCGATGATTTTCTGTCTGACCTGGCTGCCTGTGATCTCCTCTATTTTCTTGCGCCCTGTTGACCTCAACAAAAAGAACTTTTCAGATAAAATTATCGATTATACACAAAGAGCCTATCAGCCTGTTTTGAGATGGGCATTGAGAAAGAAAGCGCTTGTTTTTACCTTGGCGCTCCTCACATTGGTACTTTCCGGAGTTATTTTCAACCGTATGGGGGGAGAGTTTATTCCTACACTCGATGAGGGAGATTTTGTGATTCAGCCGGTATTGAAAACGGGAACTTCGCTCTCAAAAACAATCGAATTGACTACGCAGATGGAGAATATTCTGTTGGATAACTTCCCGGAAGTAGAAAAAGTAGTGTGTCGTATTGGAGCGGCGGAAGTACCGACCGACCCGATGTCGATGGAAGAGATTGATATGATTATCCGGCTGAAACCGAAAAAAACGTGGACAACAGCCAAAACTAAAGAGGGATTGGCTGACAAATTCAAAGAGGCACTGAGTGTCATTCCCGGAATTGACTACGAGTTTACACAACCTATCGAGATGCGTTTCAATGAGTTGATCACGGGGGTTCGTGCTGATATTGCAGTGAAAATCTTTGGTGATGATTTGGATTATTTGAGTAAAAAAGGGGAAGAGATCAAGGGATTGGTTGAAGGTATCGAAGGTGCCAGCGATGTAATTCTGGAAAAAACCACCGGATTGCCACAGATGAATGTTGCCTATAATCGTTCCAGAATTGCTTACTATGGGGTTGATATCCAAACATTGAATTCTTACCTCTCTGCTGCATTCGGCGGTGAAGTTGCCGGAACGGTTTTTGAGGGAGAACGTCGCTTTGACTTGGTACTTCGTTTACAGGAATCGCACAGAACCGATATCGAAAACATTCGTCGATTACCGGTGTTGCTCCCCAACAACTCACAAGTACCTTTGAGTGAATTGGCTGATATCCATTACACAACCGGTCCTGCCAAAATTAGTCGTGAAAATACACATCGTTGTGTGGTTGTGGGTGTCAATGTGCGTAACCGCGACTTGCAGTCCGTAGCAGATGATATTCAAAAGGTTGTGGGTGAAAAAGTGAAGCTCAATCCGGGCTACTACATCAACTATGGTGGTCAGTTTGAGAACCTGCAAAACGCTTCCAGACGATTGACTATTGCCGTGCCGATTGCTTTGGCACTGATATTTGTGTTCCTTCACTTTGCTTTTAAGTCGTTGAAAGATACCGTTATGATTTTTACTGCTGTACCTTTGGCTGTAGTGGGTGGAATTGTTTCTTTATGGATTCGCGGAATGCCGTTCAGTATTTCCGCAGGAATCGGATTTATTGCGCTGTTTGGGGTCGCCGTGCTGAATGGGATTGTGCTGATTGAACACCTGAAAGATTTGCAGAAAAGCGGCATGACCGACATGGACAAATTGGTCATGAAAGGAACCACCGACCGACTTCGTCCGGTGCTGCTTACCGCTTCGGCTGCTGCAATGGGTTTCTTGCCGATGGCAATCTCAACCGGTGCCGGTGCAGAAGTACAACGTCCACTGGCAACCGTAGTGATTGGCGGATTGATCACCTCTACCCTATTGACCATGATTGTAATTCCTTTACTCTTCAAAATTTTCCATGATGAGAAGGGTCTTAAATATCAATTTGTAAGAAAATCTAAAATGAAAAACCTTATTCTTCCATTTTTGTTAGTAATTTCAGGAACCGTAGCAGCACAGTCGCCTGCCTACACACTGGAACAGTGCATTGATGTGGCATTAAAGAACAATAAGGAGATCGGTGCCTATAATCTTAAAATTGAAGAACGAAAAGCGCTGGCAAAACCGTTTATGAGTGCGGACAAAGCCAATGTTTACTACAACTATGACGAGATGAATCCGGATGAGAACGGATATACTCTGCATGTAGTGGGCGTAGAACAGTCATTTTCTTTCCCAACGACCTATTACTACATGAATAAGATGGAAGATCTTGAGGTCAACATAGCTGAATATGAGCTTAAAAAGCAGCAATTCTTGCTGATGAAAAATGTAGCTTCTGCGTACTATTCCGTCCAATTCCTGGAGGGGAAAAAGCGCTATTTTACGCATATAGACAGTTTGTATGCCCGGTTGAATACCATGTCTGAAATTCAGTTGCAGTTAGGAGATATTTCTCAACTTGACAGACTGAACAGTAGGGCGAAGAGAGAGCAAATCGCGTTGGAAATCAACCAGATCAACATTGAGATTCAGAACGCGTACAGCAATTTGAAAGCGATGATGCAAAGCGATGAGCAGTTCCGCATTGCCGATGGTGAAATGGGCATAGTTATTGTGAATCAGCCTGATTTTCAGAGCAATCCGGAGATTCAGCAGTATCAACTTCGCTCTCAATATCTGAAATTGAATACAAAATCAGAACAGCACCAACTCCTTCCCGATATTACATTAGGCTATTTCTACGGAACCAACCGCTATGCTGATGCGCGTGGCTATCATGGATTTGAGGTGGGTATTGGAATTCCGCTTTTCTGGAATGACCAGCGTGCGAAAATCAAAGCGAGTAAGTTTGCTGCTCAAGCCAATGAACTGCTTTTGCAAAATAATCTGATTATTCTGGAGGCTAGGTACAACAGCTTACAGAGTGAGTTGGAAAAGTATCGTAAAGCAATTGATTTTTACAACCATACCGGAAAGCAGTTGAGCGAAGAGATTGCCCATACTGCCACCAAAAGTTACGAAGCAGGTGAGATCGGGTTTTACGAGTTTGCCATCAGCATGGAGAATGCCTTAAGTCTGACATTGGATTACTACGAAGCACTATTGGAGTACAATCGGATAGCATTGGATATCAACTATTTAACCATTGAATAACTTTTAAAAAGTGTAAAATAACATAGAAAATAAACGAAAAATATAGAATCCTATGAAAAAAATATTAATCTATACCCTTTCTGCCTTGTTTTTCTTCTCTTGTGGGAAGAAATCGGATAACGAAAATGAAACGGCGGAAGCAGCGGGAGCTAACCTCATCGAGATTACTTCCGAACAGTTTGAAACCAGCGGAATGATGTTGGGAGAAGTGAGTTTGCAAAGTTTCACTGACGAAATCACTTGTAAAGGATTTCTTACTGCTCCGGCTGATGGTACTGCCAAGATCAGTTCGCCCATTGCCGGAAAAGTGGAGAGTTTTCGGGTTAAAATCGGTGATTATGTGCGTCAGGGAGAGGTGGTTTGTACCATTTCAGGCAGTGACTTTTTAGATCTGCAACAGCAGTTTGCTGAAGCGGCTGCACATTATCAACAAGCCAGGTTGGATTACGAAAGAGTAAAAGCTTTGCGTGCAGAGAATATTGGCGCAGAAAAAGAGTTGAAAGCAACAGAAACTGTTTACAAAACTGCAATGGTTACTTATCATGCACTGAAAGCCCGTATTCAGGCGTTACGACTCAATCCATCGCAGATTGAGAGTGGAGAGATCTACTCCTCATTCCCTGTGGTAGCGCCCATCAGCGGACATATTACCGCCACCGGTGCAGTGATTGGGCAGTATGTGGAGATGCAAAATGAACTAGCTGAAGTGGTGAATGTCAACAGCTTACAGTTACAGCTCTCTGTTTTTGAAAGAAATCTGATGCGCTTGAAAGTAGGACAAAAAGTGCTGTTCAATGTCTGCGGAAGATGGTCACAAAGTGTTGAAGCCACATTGATTACTGTAGGCAAAACGATCAATCCTGAGACCCGGGCGATTGAATGTATCGCCAAAATCGGGGATGTTGACAAAAGTCGATTGGTCAATCACAGTTACGCCGAAGCCAAAATTATGGTGGACAATTTCGAAATCGAGGCCCTGCCTGTCAGCGCTTTCCAAAAAGAGGAGGATAAATACTTTGTATTTGTGTTAGAAAAGAAAGAGGACGACAAGTACTACCTCAGAAAGAGCAAAGTCGAAGTCGGCAATATGAACAACTCCTTTATTGAAGTTTTGGAGGGCTTACCCGAAGGCAAAGAGGTGGTAATCAGAGGGATTGAGATGTTGTAGGGTATTTACTGACTTGCCAGCTCTTTTGCAATCGATTCGGCTTGCTTTAATACGGTATCGGTTGCCAATTTTTGCATATCGGGCGGATAGCCATACCTTCTTAAAATTCTTTTTACAGATACTTTTAGTTTTGCTTTTACACTTTCCTTGATGGTCCAGTCAATCGTTGCATTCTTCCTGATCGATTCTGTGAGAACCACGGCAAGCTCTCTCAATTTCTCTTTGCCCATCAACTCTTTTGCACTATCATTATCGGCAACAGCAGTATAAAAAGCATATTCGAAGTCCGTCAGACCCATTTTTTCAGGCTCTTTGTCCATTTCAACGATGCCTTTGCTGAGGTTTATCAGTTCTTCAATCACCTCGGCAGCCGTAAGGATTTTGTTGTGATATTTTCTGATGGAATTTTCCAACATTTCCTTTAAGGTCTTACTTTGAACCAGGTTCTTTTTGGCCCTCAATTTAATTTCATCGTTGAGTAGCTTTTTCAACACTTCGAGAGCAATATTTTTATGTTTCATTCCTTTCAGTTCCATAAGAAACTCCTCTGAAAGTATGGAAATGTCAGGTTTTTTCAATCCTGCGGCATCAAAAACATCAATTACTTTTTCAGTTACCAATGCTTTGTCAATTACCTGGCGGATGGTGGTTTCAAACACCTCATCGCTTTTTCCTAAACTAACGCTATCAAATTTTGCCAAACGCGCTTTGACTGCCTGAAAGAAAGAGATTTCATCTTTAACATCCATAGCTTTGTCGTGAGGAACAGCTATAGCGAAGGCTTTTGACAATGCCATAACCTCATTGATATAGCGTTTCTTCCCGTCTTCCAAGCCTAAAATATGCTCTTCAGCGCCCAATATAATTGAGAGTTTTGTGGAAGTATCGGCGGTGAAGTACTCTTTGTAATTAAAACCACCCTGTCCGGAGGATTCCCGGAACATTTGTGAAACTACTTCCAGTTTTTCCAACATCATCTGAACAGCCTCTTCTTGTAAGATTGTAGGATCTCCTTTACCGCCGGCATCGGAATAGAAAGATAGTGCCTCTTTTAGATCGGCTGCGATACCCAAATAATCCACAATTAAACCGCCCTTTTTGTCTTTGTAAACACGATTAACCCTTGCAATTGCCTGCATCAGGTTATGTCCTTTCATAGGTTTATCTATGTACATGGTGTTTAAACATGGCACATCAAAACCGGTGAGCCACATATCCCGAACAATAACCAATTTCAGTTCATCATTCGGATCTCTCATGCGCTCGGCTAATTTACGACGTTCTTCCTTATTTGTATGGTGTTTTGCAATCTTCGGACCATCGGAAGAGGCTGAAGTCATAACTACTTTGATCACACCTTTTGTCAATTCATCGGAATGCCATTCAGGTCGGAGCTTAATGATTGCATCGTACAGATCGGCTGCAATACGACGACTCATAGCGACAATCATCGCTTTGCCTTCCATCACCTTTTGGCGTTCCTCAAAGTGCATGATGATATCATTTGCAATCTGGTTAATTCGATTTTCACTCCCTACCAAAGCTTCCAACTGTGTCCACTTGGCTTTTGCTTTCTGAGTTTCCGTCAAGTCCTCCTGATCCAACTCATCATCAAATTCTTCAACCAATCTCTTACCCTCTTCGCTCAAATTTACTTTTGCCAGGCGACTTTCATAATAGATCGGAACAGTTGCTCCATCATCAACGGCTTGAGCAATATCGTAGATATCTACATAATTTCCAAATACTGCAGGAGTATTTACATCGGTACTTTCAATGGGTGTGCCCGTAAAGCCGAGATAGGTTGCATTGGGCAAAGCATCCCGCATATATTTTGCAAAACCATAGACTATCTTTTTACCGATTACATCGCCTTGTTCATCTTTATCATCAATGGTTTTGGCTTTGAATCCATACTGGGTACGGTGTGCTTCATCGGCAATTACTACAATATTCTCCCGATCGGATAACAACTCATACACATTACCTTCTTCGGGTTGAAATTTCTGAATGGTTGTAAAAACCACACCCCCCGAACCCACTTTTAAGAGTTCTTTAAGGTGGTTTCTATTTTCCGCTTGTACCGGATCTTGACGCAACAATTGTTTCGATGCTGCAAATGTATCGAAAAGCTGATCATCCAAATCGTTACGGTCGGTAATAACCACAACGGTAGGATTATTCATTGCCAACACGATTTTACCCGTATAAAAGACCATGGATAGCGACTTCCCACTTCCTTGTGTATGCCAAACCACACCCCCTTTACGGTCGCCCACAGGTTGTTGTTTCACTCCCGGTAAACCATAACTTTCGGGGGATTCTTCCGCGATTTTCTCCGGAGAAAGCGAATATACCACCCCGTCAGACTGCGTCTGACACCCCTCCACGGGAGGGGAACTAAAGCCCGAGGCACGGAGAGTGGATTCCACAGCACGATTGACAGCATAGTATTGATGGTATGCAGCCAGTTTCTTCACGGTAGTGATCGTTGTGATTTTCGTTTCGATGTCTTCTCGTTTTTGCTTTTCAAATACAATAAAATGGCGGATTAGGTCTATCAGCGTTTCTTTGTTGAGCATACCCAAAATGAGCGTCTCCAGCTGACTTACCAAGTGCGATGCCTCGACTTTTCCATCGATTGATTTCCAAGCCATGTAACGAGTAAAGCCCGCCGAAATGGAGCCTGCTTTGGCTTCCAGACCATCGGAGATAACAACAAAACCATTGTAAGTAGACAGATTCGGAATAATCGATTTATAGGTCTCTATCTGCTTAAATGCCGAGTGGATTGTAGCGTTTTCATCTACCGGATTTTTCAACTCCATGACTACCAATGGAATACCATTGACAAACAATACAATATCGGGACGTTTATTTTGATTGTTTTCAACTACCGTAAACTGATTGACAACCACAAACTCATTGTTATGCGGATTCTTAAAGTCGATTAACCAAACACGGTCGCCACGCTCTATTCCATCTACTCGTTTTGAAACGGGAATACCTTCGGTTAAAAGCCGATGAAAAGTCTCATTATTAGCCAATAGTTCAGGTGAGGAAATACGTTGGATTTCTTTAATGGCTTCAGCTTGTACATCAGCAGGGATGGATGAATTAATGCGATTTACAGCTTTTTGCAAACGACCAAGTAATAAAACCTGCTCAAAGTTTTCCCTTTCAGGTGTTTTGCTATCAGGAGCAATATTCGGTGCATAGATGTACTCGTAACCGAGGGTTTCAAGCAACGAAATTGCAAACTGTTCTATATCAAATTCTGTTAAGGTATTCATTGCCTTAGTGTTATTTGTTCAAAAACTTTGTAAATATTCGAATAGGAACCTTTTTCCTTTGAAAACAGTTTAGCTCTTTGTTGAGCGAGTTCCATTTTCTCCTCTGCACACAAGTCAACTACCCATTTTTCTTTTTCTAAGAAAACTTTTTTCTTTTCGTATTGGACAATAAATTTTCGTAGTTCTTTTTCAACTGACTTAGAGTCTTTAAAATGTTTATTCGTATTGCAATAATGTAGTAAAAACCAAAACTCTATCGATGGCAAACTGTCACAGAAAATGATGTTTTTCTCTTTTTCATATTTTTTACGAAGTTGTTCTAGTTTTTTCTTTTCAGTTTCGTCCCTTTCCGAAATGTCTGCATCAAATACACAAACGGCAATACCGCCACCGGCAATAACTTCTCCGGCTTTTCTATCCATATCTTTTAATGAAGTTGTTCCAAAATAATAAGGTTTTATGGTGTATTGAAAATTGTATAAAGAACGAAGATGTGAAAAATAATACTGTTCAGTAAGACCTTCTCCAATAATTACTATAGGAGAGGATTTCAACTGACGACTTTTTCTCATTACTCTTGCCATAACTATAGATTTATTTCAGGAAACGCTCCAAATTTCCTATAATTATAAGCTTTTTGTATGGAGGAAAGTCTGTTCAACCCTTTAAAATCAGCTAAAGAATAAAGATCTGTATGACCCGATTTTGTTTTTTCAGTAAACCAAACAGTGTCTTTTCTGAAAATATCATCAATATCATTTAACAAAGGATCATAATGGGTTGTGATTAAGAGTTGTGACCGGGAAGATTCTTTTCTCAAAAAGTTAAGTAAAACAAATCTGAGCAATTGTGGGTGCAAGGAGGTTTCCACTTCATCAACAAATAGGACACCATTATCTTGAATTGCCTCGTAAATGGCAGCTTCTAAACCAAAAATTCTTTTAGTCCCTTCCGATTGTAATTCTCCGGATAAATTGTATTGCTCTTTCCCACGTTCATTATGTACAGTGTGAATAAAATCAGTTTTAGTTGTAGGTACAAAGCGATCTTTTTTTAGTTCTTCTTTTTCTTGTTCTGTTATTTCAGGTCTATTGATAAGAAAATCAAAAAGGTCTTGGGCGATTTCCCTTCTTTCAATTTTAGTAGTGATATCTGCGATATTAAAATCCGCAACACGTACAAAATTCAATAGATAAGATTTTATCTCCTTGTTATCTAACATTAGCTTTTCTGCATATTCAAACATCCTAGTCCGAGGTGATACAACGGGCATAATTTGCTTTTTCAACCAATCTTTAGCCAGATCAATCTCCGGGATAGTAGCATTTACTTTATCGCGTGCTGCAAAGAAAGACATATTTTTCAGACACTCCACAGAAATTTTTTCCCTGACTATAGAACTTACTTTAACAGCCGCAGGGTTAAAGTTAATAACAGATTGTCCATCCATTAATTCCCTATGAAACAGGAGTGTCGGTTGGACAGTTTTGTAGAAAAACAATTTTTCCGTATAGACTTGCTTTTCGTCTAATTCTAATTGATACCAATATTTAGTGCTGTTGACGTAGAAGATTAACTCAAAAGAGGATGGCTCATTGGTTGTAATTTTATCCAGCTTAAAAGGAATTACACCTGTTGATTCGTCCATATCATCCGGTTTGTAGAACCAAAATTGATGTAAAAAATGGAATACATTCAACAAGTTTGATTTCCCTGAAGCATTTGCCCCATAGACCATTGCAAAACGCAATAGTCGTACTCCTTTTGTCACCTCAACCACCTGATACTCTTCAGCAAAAGTGTCTTTGGTAGCTTCAAAGCTAAATGTAACTTCCTCTTTAAAAGATAAAAAGTTTTTTATCTTGATTTCTTGTATCATCTCAAGTATTCTTTATACACTTTGCAAAATTACAAATAAAAACGAATATAATATGATTTTATTTTAAAAATATACATTTTTTATGCAAAATTTGAGAATTAAATTCAAACATTTGATTATTCCGGAGAAGAGTTAGGATTTGGTGGTGTTGTATATGATTCTTGTCATTTTAATTTTCGGCATTTTAAACTTAATTCGGCATTGCCGATTTTGTATCAATTTAAAAAACGGCAATATTTTACATTTTTTACTACATTTCCACCCTCACCTCTCCACTCATTAACTTGGGCAATAAAGTATCACGCAATGAGGTGAGAGTGCGGATTTGGGTTTGATTTGTGTATATTTTATCAAAAAATGCTTTTACCTCTTTGTGAAAAGCATTTAACTCTTCATCACTTGGCAATAGTATAGGGATTTTTTTAAAATTTCCTGTATTTAAATTAAGTGTTGCTGTTCCTCCACTTGCCATAGCTACTAACTCTTCTTTTATTGATAACATTTTTAAATAAATAAAATATCTGTATATTTCTTTTTTAGGGATTATTGAATTAATCTGCTGGTTTGTTTGTGAAGTTTTTGCATTCATTACCACAAGCCCTACTGTAGCTATGCAACTAACACATATGGAGTTAGGTGGAATAGTTTTGTTACGTTGAGAGTTTAAACCAGCTTCTGTTAAACTATCTTCACTAACAAAAACAAAAGTCTTTTCATGCATGTCTGGAATCTTGATAAATGGAATATTCCCATTAAAATACTCTGCAATCTTTTTTGATGGTGTCTTTCCACAAATGATCTCCCCTAAAGTTTCAAGTTCAACTTCTTTCCACTCCTCCTTTTCCTCTTCCACAAACCACTGCCTAAACAGCGTTTCTGCCATTTTTTCGAGGGTGGCATTTTGGCGGTGAAGCAGGTCTATTTTGTCATCAAGACTGGAAAGAACGGAAGCGATGGATTTTTGTTCGGAGAGAGGGGGAAGAGAAAATTCGTATTCTTTTATTCTTGATGGTGATGTATGCATAATTGATGTTCCACTCGCACTACCTACAATAAAACCTTGGTAATCTCTTGTTCTCATCAACCAATAAAGAAAATCTTTATCAGCATTTTTTGACTTAAATTGTACAAGACCAATTCGCTGATTATGTAAAAAATTAACATTTTCAATCTTAGGAATTTTCGCTGAATATCCAAGAGTATCGCTATCTTTACTAAGGTCTGTCATTGTTACAACTACATCTCCTTCATTTAAAATACATTCACTTGGAAAATCATCCGAATTATAATATTTGAACTTTGTGTTTTTAAAGCCACCGCCAATATGAAAGTTCCCGGGTGTTACAAGAATATTTTTATTTTCTTCATCAGTAATAAAAGCACCTTTGAATGCAAAGCCATGCTTTACTTCAATTAAATCACCCAAGTTAACTTTTTTCCACTCACTCATTTATCTTAGTTTTTGAAAGGTTAGCAGGAGCGGTGCCTTCGAGAGCCTCAGGCACCGTTCCGAAAACTTCAGGCACCGTTCCCAGAACTTCAGGCGCCGTTCCCAGAACTTCAGGCGCCGTTCCCAGAACTTCAGGCACCGTTTCGAGAGCCTCAGGCACCGTTCCGAAAACTTCAGGCACCGTTCCCAGAACTTCAGGCGCCGTTCCCAGAACTTCAGGCACCGTTTCGAGAGCCTCAGGCACCGTTCCGAAAACTTCAGGCACCGTTCCCAGAACTTCAGGTACCGTTCCGAGAACTTCAGGTACCGTTCCCAGAACTTCAGGTACCGTTCCCAGAACTTCAGGTACCGTTCCGAGAACTTCAGGCGCCGTTCCCAGAACTTCAGGCGCCGTTCCCAGAACTTCAGGCACCGTTTCGAGAACTTCAGGCACCGTTTCGAGAGCCTCAGGCACCGTTCCGAAAACTTCAGGCACCGTTCCCAGAACTTCAGGCGCCGTTCCCAGAACTTCAGGCACCGTTTCGAGAGCCCCAGGCAGCGTTCCCAGAACTTCAGGTACCGTTCCGAAAACTTCAGGTACCGTTCCCAGAACTTCAGGTACCGTTCCCAGAACTTCAGGTACCGTTCCCAGAACTTCAGGTACCGTTCCGAGAACTTCAGGTACCGTTCCCAGAACTTCAGGTACCGTTCCCAGAACTTCAGGTACCGGTGCATTGAGGGCATTTCGGGCATTGAGGCTCTCGAAATGCTCGAAATGCTCGAAATGCTCGAAATGCTCGAAATGCTCGAAATGCTCAAAACCACCGTTATTTAAATCTCTGTATGCAATAGCTAATTTTGGTAAAAGCTCAGGTTTTCCGGTAATTAATGCTTCCTTCTTTTTTCTACACCAACCTTGCACCTGCTTTTCCCGATAAAAAGCCTCGTCAATTCTTGCATACTCTTCGTAATATACTAATTGAACAGGCAACCGTTTTTTTGTGTGGTTTGCACCTTCACCATTCAGATGTTGCTGCAAACGTAATTCCAAATTGGTTGTACTCCCGGTATAATAACTACCGTCACTACATTTTAATATGTACATGTAACCAATCATTCTGAAAGTTTTATTTTAGTTAGGTTAGTTAATATGACTTCTGTTATTCCTTCCATTTTGGAGAAGGCAAACCATTTTTTACCCAAATCTTTCAGGGATGCCCCAAGGTGGTAAAGTTCAACTTTGTCCAATATCAGAAAACGGTCGTGAGCATCGGTAAATTCAACTACTTGTATTTCAGGATATTGGCTGTTGTATTTATTGAGGTCAAGTTGCAGTTGTTTATTTATGTTTTTAGTATAGATAGTGACCGTAACGTTTTTATTTCGTTTTGCCAAAAGTGTTAACACGGTTTCGTCCACATAGTTGTCAATCAAAATAATATCGTTTTTTGCCTTTTTAATTAGCTCTGCTACAAATACATAGGCGTCAAATGTTTGTCCATTGAAAAAAACGCCTTGGCGAGGTTTATTGTTGTTTTGTTCTAAAGCTTTGAAAACCTGTTCAAATTTATGATCTGTTTCTATCTGTTTATTTTCAATACGATCGAGCCTCTGATGTACTAATACATTATTAGTTATTA
>Ga0208195_1001572_pt1 | contig 24480 bp, 26 predicted proteins | sample AD_UKC077_MetaG_FD_184441 | JGI IMG/M metagenome (GOLD analysis project Ga0208195, IMG submission 184441) | Active sludge microbial communities of municipal wastewater-treating anaerobic digesters from USA - AD_UKC077_MetaG (SPAdes) (version 2) | ecosystem: Engineered > Bioreactor > Anaerobic >...
CCGGAGACAAGGAATCGGCAACGTCCTGGCGGGAGTTTTTTAAGGATTTGAAGGCCCGCGGCTTGGACGGTGGGAAAGTTACCCTGGGAATGATGGATGGGTTGGCTGGTCTTGAAACCGTTTTCAACCTGAATTCCCGGATTATTGTAACGAGGTTGGTGGAGTGATCCCCAATCTGGAAAAGAGGTCGCTCTGGTGTTTCGTTATTTCACCAACCTGCAGTTTCTGGCCGGGCACTTCAAAACATTCGATCATATCGAGATCATCGAGAACTTCCTGCATGGTGTGGTCCTTAAACAGTTTGTTCTCCTGCATTTTTCTGGTGATGTAGGACAAATAGATCAGGGCGATAAACTGCACGAAAAGCTTGCCGTCCAGGCTTTGCTCCGATGAAACGGCCAGTCGGCGTAGATTCAGCCGATCCTTCAGATTCTCGAAGGCCTTCTCCGCAAGATCCTTGTTCCTGTAGATCACAAGCGCCTCCACCGGGTCCTTGATCTCGTTGCTCATCAGAGCGAAGTACCCGTAATTGCGCTTGGCCTCCACTATGGCGTCTTCTATGGCCGTAACTTTCGTACCGCGAACCGGCGTGCTCTTCACCTCGAAATATTTAGCGTATTGCTTTTCATGATCCGGATGGCTCTCGCCATTTTCCAGCTCCCTCTGCAAATTGACCAACCGGCTGTTGAAGGCTTTCTCATCTTCCAGAGCCCGATCAGGAGAGTAATAGAGGTGAAGGTACATCCGACGATCCGCCTTGAGGGTGTCTCCTCGATAGGGGCGGTCTTGAACATAGTCCCAGACAATCGGTAGACTAAAGGCGTAGAGCTGGTAGTCCTGATGGTAATATGTCCAGTTGCGCATCTTCTCCCGCACGGCATCCAGATGGGTCTGCACGATTTTCAGGGACAACTTGGCGCCAATCAGAAACTTCATGTGATGGCGGTACAGGTCGTTGATGTTGCCGGCGCTGAAGAAGCCGCGGTCCAGGATAACCTTGATCTTCTCATAACCCAGGGTGTTCATGTCCGCCAAAAGCTTCCGCAGTGTTTTCACATCGGGAATGTTTCCCGCCAGCTTCCGGTAATAAAAAGGCAGGCGTGATTGTTGCCCGAAAAGCAAGGCCAAGTTGATCTGTTCCAGTGGATCGTGATCCTTGTTGTGTCCGTAACGAACCTGCCTCAAGCTCTTTGAATAACTGGAGATAGACGTGCTGTCGTAGGCCAGGTATTCCCGCTCTACCCGGCGTTTCCCCTGCAGCTTAAAAAATCGCTGCCTCGCGCCCTCGGTAATGGAGGCCAGCAGCTCACTGCTCCGCTGGGAGGAAATGACCTCACCATAAGGGTGACGATGGATCGAAGCCCAACGGGGAAAGCGGCTCAAGGAATTCCTATCCTCCAAAATCAAATAATAGGCCAGGGACAGAATCTGTCGGTAACTTTCGGGAAAGCACGTCTTCAAATCTTCCATCACGCCGGTATCCTCCCCGATCTGATCGAAGAGGTAGGTGGCGCCGTAAAAACTCCGGGAGATCCTTGTGATCGGAACGGGGCCTCGTCTGGGCTTCTCCGTGGCTCTTGGTTCAGCTCTTTTCCGCGTAGGAGTAATCTCTTTGGTTTCAGGGTCCACACGCCCTATGCATTTACGTCTTGCCCTGGACTGCCGCTTATCCTTATCCCAGTGAGAAACCGATTCGTATGCATAGGTAACACCGGTTCTCTTATTCGTCTGATAAACAATCGCCGGCATATACGATCCCCCTCTCTCGTTACAATATAATACATTGTAACGATGACAATTGCAAGAGAAATCGTACTTGCTTCTACGCTTTTAAAGACTTACCTCCTTCCATCGTTACATATCTCCGGGAACTCAGGATTCCACCCACCGAAGCATCTGCTATGACGACACTTCCGGCGGCGATGCCCTGGACAACCGGGAACTGAAGGACGTTCTCGCCCGCGCCTGCACCGTCATCGGCAAGAAAATCGACATCCTCGGCATGGACGCCTGCCTGATGACCATGGTGGAGGTTGCCTGGCAACTCCGGGATTCCGTGGAGATCCTCGTCGGCTCCGAGATCGAAGAGCCCAACGACGGCTGGCCCTATGCGGAGATTCTCCAATTCCTCACGGCGAAGCCGAAGAGCAAGACCCATATTGTTGCGAAGGAGGTCATCAAGCAGTATGTCGCCTCCTACCGGGACCAGGGCGAGACCGTCACCCAGTCAGCGATCAACACGGTCGCTACCATCGAGATCATCCAGACGCTGATCCCCCTGGCGGCGGAACTTCTGGCAGATCTCGATAAAAACCGGAAGCTGATCCAGTGGGCCTGGGAGCACGCCCCGAAGTTTTATGATGACAACTACCTGGATTTGTATGCCTTCGCCCGGAGACTCAGAAGCAAGGACCGGGGCAGGATCAGGGAGAAGGCCGACGCCCTCATCGCTGTCCTCAAGAACGGCAAAGCAAAGGCGATCCTCTGCCAGGGCAGACTGGGGAAGGAAGTCGCCGGGACGAAGGGGCTCTCCATTTACTTCCCTGCTGAAAGCATCAATCCGGCCTACCGGCGCCTGGACTTTGCGATCGATTGTCAGTGGGCCATCTTCCTGGAGAGGTATCTGAGATGAACGCCGCCGACCGCTGGGACAGCTTGATTCAATACTGGACGGAGCAGATCTGGCCGGAGGCGGACTGGAAACTCATCAAGTGTCAGATCCGCCAGGAAAGCGCCTTCAACCCGAAGGCCCTTTCCTCCTGCGGGGCCATCGGCCTGATGCAGCTCATGCCGGCGACGGGGCAATCCCTGGGTGTGTCCAGGATGGTGCTCTTTGATCCTAAAGAGAACGTCAGGGCGGGGGTCACCTACCTGAAACGCCAGTATGACCGTTTTCCGGAGATCCCCGATAAGCAGGAACGGCTTAAATTTGCTCTCGCCTCCTACAACGGCGGCCGGGGTTACATCAACCGCGCCATCGCCCTGGCCAGAAAAGAAAACGCCCCCTGGCAGACCTGGGATGGGGTGAAACAATATCTCAAAAGTGAAGATTGTTCCGTGAGCGGCAAGCATCCCGACTACCGGCAGATCATCAACTATGTCGATCGAATCTGGACGGATTATCAGGACGGAGTGAACAAACTATGACCGACAACCCCGAAGGCGGCTTCTCCATGTACGCCCAGCTTCTCCTGGAGAGCATCACGAAGCTTTCAAACCAGACGGAGGAACTGAAGAAGCAGTATGCCGCCCTGGACAAGACCATTTGTCTCCTGAAGCAGGCCTACGAGGTGAACCTCCTCGCCGACCGCCAGGCCATGAATGACCTCATCGCCCAGGTCCAGCGGATCTCCGACATTGTCGAGGAGCTTTCCTGCCGGGAGCACGCCGTGCGGATCGAAAGTTTCCAGGAGCGAATCGCCGCCCTGGAGGCTGACATCACGCCATCCATGTGGGCCTCCCGCTTCATCGGCCAGTTCTTCCAGAAGACGGGCTGGATGTTCGGGGCCATGATCGTCGGCGCCATCGGCTACCTTCTCTACGTTGTGGCCATAGCGGTGTTTCAGCATCGCGGCGGTTAATGCCGGCGCTGGCACAAGCAGATATTTTAACCGTTTCTTACCCGCCAGACAGGAAACGGCATTCTCGAAGGAAGGGAGGTGAAAGCGAATGAGAAAGAAGGGAAGATTTGTTGGCGCGCGAAAGCAGGACCTCGTTGATGCCGTCGCTGCGAAGGCAGATATTACGAAGGAAAACGCCCAGACGGCGATCAAGGCCGTTCAGGACAGTCTCCTTGATCTTCTGGAGCGGAACGGGAGAATGCAGCTTGCCAAGTTCGGGATCTTCAAGATGGCCAGGACCAAGGCACGAATGGGACGCAATCCGGCGGCGGGACAGCCCCTCACGATCCCGGCGGGCTACCGGATCGGCTTCAAGGTCTCCAAGACCTGGAAGGATGGCATGATGCTGCGGAAACGGGCGCAGGAAGAGAAGGCGGCCAAAACCGACGCAACTGAAGCCCGGGCGACCAAGCCTGCCGCGAAAGCCAAAGCGAAACCGGCAGCGAAGAAGAAGTGGAAGAAACGTTAATGAAAGAGAAAACGACGAGTGCCGTAACCAGGGAGAAAGGAAAGACCGCCGCAATGCCGGTGACGAAAGCAGCAAAGCCGACACCTGCATGCAATGTCCTCTTTTCCCCGAAGGCGGGTATCTCCAAAGAACTGTCGAGGATGACGCAGGCGGCTGCGCAGGAAATCTCCGTGGCCGCCTACGCCTTCTCTTCGAAGTACCTGGGCAATGCTCTGGTCACTGCCATGAAACGGGGCGTCAAGGTCCGCCTGATTCTGGACAAGGACAACGCCGAGAAATCCTACTCCCTCGACGAATGGCTGATCGAAAACGGCATCGACGTCCGCTTCCTCAAGGTTAAAAGCGGCTGCATGCACCACAAGTTCCTGATCGTTGACCACGCCCGTCTTATGACCGGCAGCTACAATTTCACCAACGATTCGGAGTTCCGCAACCACGAGGCAGCTTTGTTCATTAGCGCCATTGCCGCCACTGGCGCCACCACTTCCACCACTTCCATCGCCGCCACTAACGCCATTGTCAAAGCCTTTACCGCCGAATTCGACCGCCTGTGGTCCATCGCTTCAGCTTCAATCCTTAAAGCAGCTAATTTCCGCCGGTGCCGATCGCAGTCGGCTCATCGACGCATCCCCCGGCTTTTTGGGGGAAAGGGGTAGGGAATAGGGGGAACAAACTTTTTCAATTTATGCCGATTTTGAGGCAAATTTCACTAAAAACCGGCAAAAATACGAGGTCATTTATGGTTCATATCATCCCTAAAAGCGGTTTCGCCAGGACATATCTGATCGAGGAAGACGAAGGTCTCATGGCCGTCGATGTAGGCAGCATCGGCGCCGCCCAGGAGATCGAGGTTTATTGCACCCAGGTCCTCAAGAAATCCCTCCAGGACATTCGAATTATAACCGTCACACATTTCCACATCGATCACATCGGCGGGATTGGCACCCTACTGCAAAAATGCTCTCCGGAAACGCGGGTCCTGTTTCATCCCTTTGTGAAAGAGTACCTCACCGGGAGACGGGAAATGTCACCCATGAAGAATTGGCTGAATGGCTTGATTCCTACCTTGATCGCCAGTTGTTCAGACATAGGGAGTCTGTCCCACGTCGCCTTTGAAACTCTGGCCGGCATTCCTCTGTCGGCTATGAAAAATTGCTGCTGTCTTCCTTATGAACCATGGATCCACTATTTCGACACCGGGCGTTTACCTAGTTATCGGTTCGGTTTCGGAGACTGGGAAATCATCGCCACACCGGGACACACGGAGGATTCCGTTTCGTTTTACAGTGACGCCGCGAAGGAACTGATCTGCGGCGACCTGATTATCGGAAGGCAAGACGGGTCCAGCCAACTGAATCATTTCTACTGGGATGAGGACCTGATCAAAGAGGCTTTCAAGATGCTGAGGGAGATTTTCAGCCCCCGGATTATATATCCAGGACATGGCGACATCATTGCGGATGACGAGAACGCCTTCCGGAAAGTGGGGATTATTTCACGATCAGGCTGACCATCTTGCCGGAACAGTATTGAATTGAGATCCAAAGGTACAACCCAAACGCGAACCTCAAAGGAGGAAGAATCCCATGAGTAATTTCCCCGAATTTGAACGGATCAAGCACATCACCATGACCCCCGGCATGAAGCTGATCGTCATGTCCGACATGCACCGGGGAGACGGTTCCGGCGCCGACGACTTCGCCCAGAATTCCCTGATCTACCGCTGCGCCCTGGAATACTACTTTGAAAATGATTTCACCTACATCGAGCTGGGCGATGCCGAGGAGCTTTGGGAGAACGACAACTTCGAACAAATCTACATCACCCATACGCCGGTTTATGATCTCTTGGCGAAATTTCATGATCCCGATCCCGAGAAAACCCGCTACATCAAGGCATGGGGAAATCATGACCTCTACTGGAAGGATCACCAGGACATCTACCAGTCGTTATTTCCAGGGATTCAGCTCTACGAGGCTATTGTCCTCAACAATTCCATCCTCATGATCCACGGCCACCAGGCTGACCCCATGTGCAGCGGTCCCGTCGCCGCCGTAAGCCAGTTTTTCGTCAACCACATCTGGGCAGATCTGCAAAGAGGCGGTGTGAAAGACCCCACTCGTGCCGCCACTAATCCCGGCTTGTGTAATGAAGTGGACGAACGCCTCCATAAATGGGCGACCAGCAATGACAGAGGCATCGCCGCCATAATCGCCGGCCACACCCATCGGGCGGTCTTTGAGAACCTGTCACTTACGGAGATGCGTCTGCAAACCCTCAGATTCAAGGGCGAGGATGCCGCCGATTTGCAGGCCCGGAGAGATCCCCACTATTACAACTCGGGCTCCTGTGTTCATCCTCTGAGCATCACTGGTTTGGAGATAGTTATCGATGGCGAAATTCAATTCGGTCTGGTTGAGTGGTTTTGCGGCGCAGAAGGGAATATGATAACCGTCAAAAAAGAAATACTTAGGTAAATATCTGCAAACAGGGGTAATCGCTCGTTTCTATGTCACTTGTTTCAAGATCTTATAGCCCGGCAACTTCATTTAGCGCTCCATTGCCCTTTGGAAAATGAAAACACAGCATATCAACCGTTTCATCAGTTTTTTAATACATCAAGCTGATTGTCCAAAGCAACTATGTAGTGTTCCGCCTTACCCACTGCGTCGGGATTCCAACGATCAACAAATTCCATGACGCGTCCTTTCATGGTTTTTATCATTGATTTCATGTTCTTATTGGATCCCATATTCATTCATATGCAGCCCAAGCCACCCTAAATAATTCCTTGATCGCTTCTGCTTTTTTTGCTTCATCGAGTCTTAACTGAATAGCAAAGGAGTCAGCACGCTTTTTCTTACTAAATGCCATTTCAGCATTATCCAGAAGCTCTTTTATTTTATCGACATTGCCTTCCCCAACTCTAATATCAAAATGACAATATGTCTCTTTTTTCTTGGGATGAAACCATGCAAAATTACGTCTCTGCGTTCCGACCGCGATATGTCCTTTGTTATAGGTAACTTTAGGGCTAAAGCCCATTTGTTCAACATCTTTAAAAACTTGATCAAATACAGCAAGGGATTTTTTATTTGTTCTTTTTTCCCAGTATGAACGATCTGACGGATTTGCTGCCTCAGTATCTTCCTCCTCTGGTTCCTCATAAACGTCAAGAACTTTTGTGAAATTGAGAATTATCTTGTTATCATATTTTATTGCGGACAGTTGTATGGCGATTATAGGAATTGATCTGTTCAGTAGTGAAATCACGTTGAAAAATCTATTTGTAATATCCTCAGCAACAACGACAGCGACATGATCCTTTGACAAAAAGCGACGTCTTTCAATATCCCAGTATTCGATTGACCGAATAATGTGACTCTCGTCCAATGGGCCAAGCATCACCTCGGTTTCGTACATCGTTTGTGTTTCTGTATCGACCAAGAGTAGGTCTATTCTTCCACCAGATGATTGTTTTCTTTCTCTCTGGTATACTGTGAGGTCACCGAGTCCAAGAATGGAAGGGTCTTCCTCAATCCTATCCTGAAGCCATTTTTCATTAATCTCAGAATGCTTCTTTAAACTTATGATTTCTGGCTTAACATATTCAAGGCTCATATTATCCTCCATGTTTCAGTTAAATAAATCAGTTAATTTGGCAATTATATTAGCTGACTAATATTATCATTTGCAATGCGACATATTCCATGAACCTGTTTAGTACAGAAGTACACATATAATCCGCTTATCAGTAAAAAAGCCTCTTCAGAGTTCGAATATTTCTTCAAACAGGATAATTCATACGCCAATTATTCCGCAAAAGCGATGATGAAAGAATGCTTAGCCACCATCTTTCTTCATGTTAGGGGAATCCCACCCTCCCCATAACACGCCCCAGCTTCTGTTGCATCACGTCCTTTTGCCGACCGCCGTGATAAAAGCCGGTAAGTAATTTGCCGGGGGTAAACCAATAGCTACGCGAAAAGGGAGTGTTCATCTGCCCCTGCATCCTATTAGTAGATCTGCCCTTTATTGAAATCGAGTACTTGCTTTGTATTCTTCAGTTCAAATTTCTTGCAAAATTCCGCAACTTGCTCCCAGGTCAAACCTCCCCATCTGGATCTGTCAAGCTTGCTAAGAATTCCCTCTTCTTTATCATTCTTCCTGAAATCACTATAGAAATCCCTTAAAGCTAAAGAGGTGTCCGGTACAAGAGCAATGTACCACGCATTTTCTACATATGGTTCGATTTTCTTGACTGTGTGCAGCACAACTGGGTTGTTCCCGATCTTACGGGTCTCCTTTGTTGAACACTTTGGAAAGTCTATCCCCTTTTTCAGAGCCTCGATATCAGACAAACCATTGAGGAATCGATGTTTGTGATAGAGCTGCGTGAACAAGTTCGATGAACTCAGTTTTTTATCACCTTTGTTACAATCACTTATGAATTTTTCGAATTCCTGTTCCAGTTTCCACTCATTCCTTTGTGATGATTTGACTTTTGCCTCAAGAAATACCACCCCTTTCTTATCACCGGCATCAAGAAGTAATATTGCATCAGCGTCTCCAAAATCTGATAACGACTGTTCTATAAACACTCTTACCTCGGTCATCCTCTGACTGAATTCCACAAGACTTGGGCAGTCAGCTAAGGTAAGGAGTTCCTTAGATAAATGTAATGATTTAGCTGAATATGCAATTTCATAGAACAAAGCATTAATGACACCACGCTCAGAGTAACCGAGTATTTCCATATCTATTCCTTCCTATCTGATAATCCAATCTGCTTGTCTCTGCCCTCTTCAAAGATATGCGCTGTCCAGTAGTCTGCCCAGTGCAGAAGCAGGGTCAGGGGCGCTTCTTTATGGGCCACAATCTTGTTGTCTTCAATATACTGTCCGTCATGATAGGCGATGGCCTGGGCTTCGGCATCGGTGAGGGGTATGTATTGTGTTACAAGGTAAAGGCTGCGGACTGCCAGTCCCATCGCCACCACGTCAGGGTTGATCTTATAGCGTATCCCTCGATTCTTTACCATCCATTCATTGTCATTTGGCAGATATAGCGGTTTGCCCGGCATTCCCAGTTTTCCCGCATCATGAAACAGGCCGACGATGACACAGCTCTCTTCAGAAATCTCCGGGGCGAGAAATTCCCGGAATCGCAATAGCGTTTCTGTCACCCCAACGCTGTGTTTTAGAAGTCCCTGTTCCTCTGACAGATGAAACCTCGTACTCGCCGGCGAGTTAAGCCAGGCGGTCTCATGCTCCAGGAGTTTGATGAAACGGTCAAACGATTCCTTCCGGTCACTGACCTTCTTTTGCAGTAGTCCATAACGATCCATTAAATCCATTTTTATCATCCTGTTCTTTAATCATTCTTCAAAGGCTCATTCTATTGCTCATAATTATATCCTCGATCAGAAACCTATGTTACGATTCTTCGGTTTCCGTTGTCTTCGGGATGTGTTTTTGTTACTTCTCATACTCAAAGCATACGATAGCGTCGGTGCCGAGTTTATTGCCAGTCGTGTATTCAGATATGTACACGAGTTTGTGCCCATTATGCCTGGCGAATGTCTCATCGATTTCCCTTTTGTCACGAAGATCAGCCCTCTCGCACTTTACCACTTTACCAGGACCACCCGCTGTTTCTCCCCATTTGGTTGCTGTTACTACCGCACCCTGACATCCCATTAAAAGACCAACAAATCCCATTGCTATAATTTTATTCATTTTATTTCTCCTATCATTTAGTTTTTTCATCAGCCTCTATTCCCAAAAAGGAGAGGTACATTCTGCTTCTTTCGGTATTGGGATATCACTTCCTTGATATTCATCCATGCAGGTCTGTCTGCCTTGGATTGTACGATGGACCGAAGAGACACCTGTCGTCCGATGAAAGTGATTTCTGATAGGTGCATCGGATATTGCTTGATAATTATTCTCAGCTCATCGTCATTAAGCTTGTGTTCCGTCAAAGATCGCTTCCAACAAAGTACCTGCATGTCTTCCGATGGGTACTCCAGTTCTAAAATAAGATTGAATTCAACGGGTATGGTATGTGATTTCATCGGGAGTGTGACCATGCAGAACATGTTCTTATTGAATTTCATCTCCATGGTCAGCCACCAGGGTTTCCTGAAGCCAAACTCACTTGTTTCATCTTCCACAGAATTTCTGAATAATCCGCCGTAATCCAAAATGACAGTCATTACATGGTTTCCTGATCTCTCGCTGAATGCATATTCCAGGGGCGTCATCTTTCTTTGAGAAATAGGATCTGTGATACTATCGTCCTTGTCACGGTTCATAATATCGGAATAAAAAAATTCCCGGATTTTCAAGCCGCATTCAAGGGCCAGTCCCTGGACAGCTTCCTTGCCCGCGTCTATGTCGCTGGCGCAGACAAGCAGATTAAATCCCAATCTCTCATTCTTCATTTTTTCATAAGCCCTTGCGATGCCATAGAGATCTCTTTTCTGTTCCTCTCCCAGCGGCAAATCGGCAATTCTTGGTTGTGGAGTATAGGTGCGGCATATATGTGAATCCGTCATCATGCTCTGGGACTGGATCTCTGCCGCATCAATGAGAGTTGTTCTTGTTAGAAGCGGCCTTTTATCGCCCTTGGTATTCATGATTGTATTGACTGCAAGAAAGATCGTGTTCTTAATGGTGCCGCCGTTGAATCTGTAGCCCTCAGCAAGCTCATGCAGATCAACATCAGAGGCGCAGGTGACATTATCGGGAAGGAGCTTTCTCCATAATTCATGGCGGGTATTTTCGTCCGGAAAGGGAAAGTGGATCTTCATGCTGATGCGTCTTTCAAGGGCAGGATCAAGTTCATTCGCTTTGTTTGTGGAAAATATGGTGATGCAATGGGACTTTTCAATTTCAATCAGCATTGCTCTGCTGAGATGAGATTTCGGTTCAAACAAGTCATCGGCTTCGTCAAAGAAGACAATTGCGTTCTGCAAGGTTGCCTCCTTAAAGAGCCTGTTGAAAATTTTCTCCCAGCTACCGGGCATCGTCATCAGATTGTAAGTGTCGAGTGAAAATATCTGACAATTGAAATGGTTTGCCAGGGCTTTGGCCAACATCGTTTTCCCTGTGCCGGATGGACCGTGGAAGAAAAGAACAAGACCTGTTCCATAGCCGAAAAATTGGTCCAGTAAATCCCTTTTTTCCCGTTTGCTTTTTAGGAAGTTCCGCATATGGGTGAGGATGTCATCCCTGACCCCGTCCGGCAATACGACCTGCTCAAGCCGCACATTGCTTCGCTCTCTACTGATGTGACCGAACATAGAATGATAGATGTTGTTGTCACCGATGATTTGCCGGGCCGCTCGTTCATGAATACAGATCTTTGCGTCAAGGATATTCGTCGTATCCTTCACACGGCTGAGGAATACAATGAGCTCTTCTGAAACCAGTTTGCCATCGAGACTGAAAGAATGACGTGAAGACAGTTGGTTGCGAAAGTCAATGCAAAGGATTGAAAAAATAGTCCCTATCTGTAAAATGTCATCTCGTTCCTCTTCCTTATAGCCGCACATCTTGATAATCTTTCTAAACTCTCTACTGATATAGAGCATAAGGAGGACCATCAGAACATTGCGCTCAAACTCATTCAAATTATGTGCGGTGCAGAGGTCATTGAATGCCAGGCTTATGCTTTTGCTTTTGGATGCAGCTTCACGCAGCCGATTCAATCCCTGAAGACTATGATATGTATCTGTTATATTTTCTGATGTAACTGCATCCTCCGGAATTTGCAGGATTGTGCCGAGCTCTTTTAGACTGGTGTCTGCTTCCTCATTACCGGGATGTCCCATAACGCTGACGTAAGACATTACAACAAGGAGACTGGCTTCCTTTTCCAAGGAATGGAGATAGTCATGATCGTCGCTGAAAGGTAAAATTCCTTGTCCAGGGGGTTTCTCCTGTCCGATCTTGTAAAGTTGTGCCGCTTGCGACAGGGGCAGCGCTTCTGTAATCGCCATGTGCATTCTCTGTTTCCCCCCTTTCAAGCTGTCCTGTTTTTTCCTAAAGGCTCTATGACATCGGCCAGTCCATATTGGATTGCTTCTTCGGGCATCAGCCAGGTGTCCACATCCTTGAGAAGGAATCTCTCCAGTTCCTCCCTGCTCTTGATTCCCGAATAGGACAGGTAGTGATTGATGATACGCTCGTGTTCCAGGTCCTGCTCCTTTCTACCGGCGATGAGCTGGCTGTGGTTACCAAAGCTGAAAGCCGAATAGCGGTGGGAAAGAATCGACGTTCTCGGCGTGATAACCCGGTGCCCCTTTTCGCCCGTCATGAATATCAGAAGGGCCATGGATGCGATCATGCCGATGCCCGTCGTATATATGGGGATACGCGACCATTCAATAATATCAATGACGGAAAATCCTGCCGGGCATGAACCTCCAGGAGAGTTGATGATCACCTGGATCTGATTCACTTCCGCTTTGATGTTGCATTCAATGATCTCCTTGCATACGGATTCCGCCGTGCTTTCATTGATCGTTCCCGAGACGTAAATAATGCCGTACTCCTGAAGACCTTTTTCCTTCTGTCCTTTGTTTTTTTCTTGCATGAAATATCCTCCTTTACAGACAATGCCTCATAGAATCGACGGCCTTACTTCTTTTATGAAAGCAGGCTTTCAGTGCTTAACTATTTCCTAATTTTGATAAGAGAGTTTCGGGTGATTCCAGATTTACTCTTAAAAATTCCTCAAAGTACGTTCGCGCGTCCGGATCATGTCCCGCACACATATTCATAATCATCCGTTCATGGAACGATTCTTTGCACCAAACTGAATACCATTTAAGTTGCCCAAAGAGACTTTTCCTCTCTGGGTATCCAGCATATTTGAACCAGCTCATTAGGAGGATTGCATTTGCCTCATTATCATCCTCAAAGATTTTCACCATCTCATCCATCCTGTGCACCTGCCTTTCTTATTTTTGTCATAACGTCATCTATTGTTTCTCTTTCTTTTGTATTGACCTTATCGGGTTGCCTCTGATAACTCAATGTCTCGACGACATACGCAGGTCGCATTATTTTTCAGGATATGATCTTTTTTTAAATAGGGAGGGGGAAGGATATGACCCGCGATCGCAGCGCGCAAACGAAATTGATCCGCCTGGGCCAGATGCTCCGGATCTTCATGGAAAAGGGCCAGGTATCCAGCACCTGGCTGAGCAAGCACTTCCAAACGACGCCCCGAACTATCCAACGGGATCTCTTGCTCCTGAAGGAATCCGCCTTCCCCCTCCATGAGGTCCAGAAGGGGATCTACAAGATGAGCAAGGACTTAATGAAGAATCTGGAAATCTTTGACGAAACAGAACTGGCTATCGTGGTGGCTTTAAAGAATATTATTGGTCAGTTGGGACAGCCCTTCCAGAAAGCAGCGGATCGTGTATTGGATAGCCTGTATGACAATGTTTCTTCCATGCCTGTATTTGTAAAGATTGACGATGCCGTACCCTTGGACAGTTTACTGCTAAATAAGATCGTCCGGGCGGTCCGGGAGAAAAAACAGGTTACCTTTCAATATGCCGCACGTAAAGGTCGTCATCCTGTTCAGATGGAACCCTACCGGGTCGTTTACTTTAGTGGCTTCTGGTATCTAATCGGCAATGAACCCGCCACTGGGATACTCAAACGCTATGCCCTCGACCGGATCAGCGAAATACGATTATTGAAGATATGTTGCCAGAATGTTCCGCAAGACCTCGATGCGATTCTTCAGAGGAGCGCCAACATCTGGTTGACCGGGGATATGAACTTGAAAGTCAAGGTGCTTATCGATGCCCAGGTCAGCCACTACTTCAAGCGCCGGCGGATGTTCCCTACCCAGGAGATCCTCGAGGAAAAGCCGGACGGGTCACTCATCGTCACCTTCCAGGTAGACCGCTTTGAGGCGATCCGCAATATCCTCAAGTCCTGGATACCGAATATTGTGATCCTGGAGCCGGAAGATTTCAGAAAGGATTTCTTGAAGGACGTGAAGGGATGGGTGAAAAGGCAGGAGAACGCAGCATAGCCCTTGTTTCGTGGTAGGCAGGCGTCGCGCCAGGGCATTCCTCTGCCCCAGCCCTGTCACGCAGCCTGCATTCTCATATTGCCGGACTCAGGCAAGGGCGTCGCCATCCAATTCCGCTGCCCCATGGACCGGCACCGCCCTTGCTTTTCTTCGCGCGGCGCTCTAATTCCTCCTCATTCCCCGACCACCACCCCCAAAGTGGTAGGCAAGGGAACGCGCCAGCCACCTGGCGGATGTCTGTCACACCCCTTGCTTTTTGCCTTTATCCCCCCTTGCATCCCCCTGCGGGGGAATTCCCGACCGCCCACCCCTCGGAGGTAAGCAGGGGATCGCGCCATAGCGGCGCATCCGCTATGTCACGCCCCCTGCATTTTCTCTATTCATTCGATTACCTGCCTCCTTCTGGTTCGCGGCGAATTTATAAACACGGTTATATTTATCCCGTTTTCAGTAATGTCCGTCCTTTGGCTTCTGCATATTGTGCCTCGATAATCGGCCGTTTTTTTAAGGACGCCCCAACCCACCCGCCCTCTATAAGGTACCTCCTCTCGCTAACTCTTTCCATTGTAGCGCAGGCTAAAGGCTCCGGCCGTCAAGGGTAATACAGAGCTCCGGCATGGGCTTCGGCTAAAGCCTTGCAGCCCACCGGAAAAGAGTATTTTTTCCCGTCACAGGCCTTGAATTCCTTTAATGGAAGAACGGTCAATGCCTGTGCCGGCAAAAAATCTTCCTTTTCCTTGCCTCCGCCCTTGACTGCCTTCGCGCTCACTCGCTGCTGCGACGACGGCTCGCTCACGCCGCTTTAGGTCACTCCTCCCTTCGCCGCCCTTTGGTTGCGCCGGTCGTCATTCCCCGCCGCTCTGCTCGCTAAAGCCTGTCTCCGCCACGCTCGTTCGTCCCTGCGCTTATCTGTCAAAAAAATCAGGAGGTGTCTTATGTCTATCTGGTCTGTCATCGGTTCCCGTCATCTGCCGTCTTCCTGGGAGTCGTGGGTGGATGCCGTCGTGGGTCTGTTACTGTCCCGTGGTCATCGCATCTGCTCCGGCGGCGCCGTCGGGGCAGATTTCTTTGTCCTGCGCTCCCTCGTTTCCCGTGGGTCTTCGGCCTGTCAGGGCTCTTCGGTGTTTCTACCCGGTGATCTCTCTCTGGTTCCTGCGCCTTGTGCCCTCTGGCTGGATCGCTTCTTGGGTTTGGGCGGTCAGGTTATCGAGGGCTCCGCCTCGGAATCATCGGCCCGCCGGGATTATGTCCGGGCGCTCCTCATCCGGAATTGTTCCATCGTCCGCGCCTCGGCCGGTGTTGTCGCCTTCGTTTCCGGCTGTTCTGAAGGTTCCTGGTTCACCGTCTTTCAGGCTGTCCGTCGGGGTCGGCCGGTCGTGGTCTTCCCCGTGGATGTCCGGGAATGTCTCCGGCAGTTTTCCGCCGGTCATTGGCTTCCCTGCCGCTGCCTGGCCGGGGCTTATGTCTTCACCTATTTCAAGAAAGATTAAGGAGGTGCATCATGAAAACCACGTCGTCTGAAATCGATCTTTTCAATCATGAGGAGTTCGGAGAAGCCTACCTCGGCATGGCCTTCCATGTCCGGAACATGAGTCAACTGGATCGGATCATCTTCGAGGATTGCACGGTGGCCGATGGTGCGGTGGTCGCGCCGCATCTCAATGTCAAGTCGCGTTGTCCCGTTCATCTACGGCCGGAGATCCTTCAGAAGAGAATCGGTTGCACGTTCCATCAGGCCGTCTCCCTGGCTGATGCCTGGTCTATCGTCGAAGCCACGGCGAAGATGGTGAATGAGTTCATCGTCGGGATCAAGGCCAAAGGGATTGAGGCAGGAGTAGCCTATTTCGAGCGTCTCGCCATGGAACTGGCGGAAGTGGAGGTCTCCTGGGAGCACGAGGTCGGTGAGTCACTCCCTGATGATGGTGGTGATGATGATGATCATGGCGGCATTGGTGATGGCGCTGGTGATGATTTCGATCTATCCGGGGATACTGATGAAGCCTATCGTGAAGAAATCCCCGATCTCTATGCCTACCATGCCATCGGCTATGATGAACTTGCCGAGGCTATGGATCTTACCTGGGAAGAAAGGCAATCCCGATCATATCGTTCCCTGCTCACCAAGGCTCGCGGCATGAATGATCTCGATGCACTCCGGGATCTCGGCAAGAAGGTTTATGCCCTCGGTCTCTCTCGGGATCAGGCCGGGGTTTTCTGGTATGAATACCGGAAAACGGAACAAAAAATCATGGCGGAAATCGGCAAGTCGCTCAGTGTCTCCGCCCGTCAGCTTCTGCATCAGGTCCGGAATGCCAACGGCAATCTGGCCGCCCTGGGTGCCAGGCTCTTCAAGATTCAGCGGGGCGTCATTAAGATGGCCGATTCGCCCCGGAAGCATGAATGGATTATCATCTGGGCTGTCTACCATGATCGCCAGGTAGCCTTGCGGTCATGAAGGCCTTCGCGCCCTGGGTTTCTATCCGGTTCATTCATGATCCGGTTGGAGACCCAGGGCTTTTTCATTGCTTGTCCTCATCGAGTTTGCACTGCTTCACATGTCGGAAGGTTAGTGCATCACGCCTGCCCGCCGCCCAACTGCGAGTTGTAAGCAAACGCCTCGCCAGACAACTGCGCTGTCACGCCGTTTGCAGTTTTTCCCTTCCCTCCCGCCCAATCCCTTTTCCGGCAGACTTCGCTTCGCTCAGACTGCCTTAGCGGGTGTTATCGCAGCGATCGCCGTGACCCGCCCGCCGCTTCGCTCTGGACGGGACACGTCTCTGCGCTGCTTCTTCTGATGGTGCTCCGGGAGGCAGCAGACACGAGCTGCGCCGTGACTGCCGCCTCCCTCCGTTCTTCATTCTTCCCCGCCCCGCCTCCGGGCGACCTCACTTCCCTCGGACGCCCGGAAGCAGGGCTTTTCTAAGCGGTATTGCCCTATCGCCTCCTGTCACCTCCTAAAGCCGGAGACAGGAGGCTTCGGGCGTTTATTCTTTCTCTCTTCGTCGGGGCGACACATGCGTGACGCCCCTCCTCAGCGGTCGCCGTGACCCGTGCTCCGCTTCGCTCCGGACGGGACACGGCTTCCCTTGCGCCCTCGCCCTCGAGACCGCTTACGCGGACTCCAGGGCACCGGACCGTCTTTCCCTGCGGTCGGACGGCCCGGACGGGCGCTCCCCCACGGCCCTACTTCTTTCTTCCTCGTGTCATGCCTCCTGCCGCAAGGAGCAATATTCCCCAACTAAATTTCATCATAGCTGTCACAGGGCAAAATCTATTTTGAGGAGGTGTTCTATGAATCCCGCGTATCTCAATCATTTCCTGGCTTGTCTTCGTTTCCTCTCCGATTTCCAGCGTGCCCTGCATTTCATCACCAGGGAAGAAGCTCAAAAGAATCAGATCAAAGCTGTAGCTCAGGCGAAAGGAGGTGAAGACGATGAGACTTACAGATGTCAACAGTCAGAGGCTGAGGGAATTGAAACCGGCCCTCCGTCTCCCCATGAACAGGATCGTCAATGACATCCTGGAAAAGTACTTCAACCATCAACTCAAGGAGGTAGCGGCCATGAAAGTCACGGAAGTCGAAGTCATGGTTTCCAAGAAGAAAAGCATCAACTTCAATTCCTGCTGCGTTGCCTATACGGCGAAGGCGACCCTGGATGAAAACGATCAGAGCCACCTGGAGGCGCTATCGGTCCTGAAAGATCAGCTCGTCTCGAAGGTCCAGGAAGCCTTGAACGGAAAGCGAAACGGCAATGGCAACGGTCAGCAGCAGGAAAGTCAAATCGGTCCTGACAATTATTGCGATCGGGAAGGAGCGAACAGACAGGAGGGCTGCCATGAGTAAGCTGTCGCCCTATATCGAACATTGCCTTCGATGCTCCATCACGGGCCGGGACCCGAATCCTGACTCGAAACGGTATGAAAAAATGTCGCTCTGGGATGAGATCATCAATGCTCATATCAACGGAATGAATACAGCTTTGAGGCTATCTCAGGAGGCGGAGGCGGCAATGAGAGCCCGAGCAAGGGAAAACAATCAAAATAACAACACTAATCAAGACAGAAAGGATAAAGAATCATGATCAACACAGTCACTATTGTCGGCAATCTGGGGCAGGATCCGGAAATCCGGTACACCGCGAGCGGCATTCCCGTCGCCGGTTTCACCGTCGCGGTCAACGAAGTTTACAAGGGGAAGGACGGCCAGAAGGTCAAAAAGGTCCACTGGTTTCGGGTCTCGGCCTTCCAGCGCCTGGCGGAGGTCGTCGGCGAATACTGCACCAAGGGATCCAAGGTCGGCGTCCGGGGTCAGTTACAGCAGCGCACCTGGCAGGACAACGAAGGCACGAACCATAGTCTCGTGGAAATCCGGGCGCGGGAGCTCGAACTCCTGAGTGGCAAAAACGGCAATCCCGCCACGTCGGAAGAGGATATCCCCGCCGCCGCGGAAGACGACGATATCCCATTCTGAAATTCCTCAAATGACCCACCCATGAAAGGCATCCCGGTCAATCCCGGCGATGCCTTTTTCTTTTCCGATTATGTCAATTTTATCCTTTGTAATATCAAGCAAATAGTGGTATTTAACGGCGCGAATATCATCGCGTTACCATATCCGTGAACATTGCGATCAGGGAATCCGGCCTTATGAAAAAATAATGCGACTCCTCTTTGTCGTTTGGGCCTTGAATGAGTGATCCGCCGCCGTTACAATCGACCGGTAAGATCACCGAAAAAGATTACCGGACTGCAGCGTAAAAAGCTCCGCAGGCAAGGCGCGCAAAGCATGAGGAGTGAGGCGTACCCTGGGCGTACGCCGCAACGACGAGGGATGCAGCGCAACGCAGCATCCGGACTTTTTACACAGCCGTCAGGACTGACCAGGACTTATTGCCACCATGCGCATCGACCTCTTGGAAGCCTTCGGACTGGACCCGAACGTTATCGCCATCCTGAAAGAGAAATACGGCGCAGAGCTCCTCCCCATCCAGGAGCGGGCCTTCAAGGAATACCAGATTCTCAACGGCGGCAACTTTCTGATCTCAGCCGTCACCTCCTCCGGCAAGACCCTTGTGGGCGAAATCCTCGCCCTCCACTACGGCAGCAAGGGCAAGCGGGTCTTCTACCTCGTCCCCACCAAGGCCCTGGCCGAGGAAAAGTTCGAGCAGTTCCGAGAGGACTACGAAAAGGCGGGCATCCAGACCGTCATCTCCACCCATGACCGACGGGAATATGACGAACGCATCGAGGGCCGTCGGTTCCACATCGCCATCATCGTTTATGAAAAACTCCATTCCCTTCTGGTCGGAAATCCCAAGCTCCTGGGCGACATCGGCCTCGTCCTTGTGGACGAGCTGCAATACCTCACCGACGAGGAACGGGGACCGGTCCTGGAGATCCTGCTCACGCGTATTCTCCTGAATCCGAAGCAGTCCCAGCTCGTGGGGCTCTCCGCGGTTCTGGGGCAGAGCGAGTCTCTGGCCCAGTGGCTCCGGGCGAAGATGATCCGCGAGGACAAACGCCCCGTCGAACTCCGCCAGGGAGTCTTTTTCGACGGTAAATTCCACTACCGGGAGTTCAATAGCGGCATCGAGGGCGAAGAGAACTGGTTCCCCCTCAAGTCCGAAAGGGAAGCAGGTCAGTACGTCGAGACAGCCAAGTTCCTCGCCGAGGAGAAGGGCGAGCAGACGATCATCTTCCTCCCCGACAAGCCCACGACGGAAGCCTTGGCCCATCACCTCTGCCATAGTCTGAGCCTCCCTCCCGCCGCCGGCGCCATCGCCGAGATGAACGCCCTGGAAGAGAGCGTCTCCAAAGACATGCTCATTACCTTTCTGAGCAGCGGTGTCGCCGTCCACAACGCCGACCTCTCCTGGGAGGAACGGGACATCGTCGAGCGCTACACCCGCAAAGGGGAAATCCGCGTCCTCTGCACGACCACGACGCTCGCTGTGGGGCTCAATCTCCCCATGAAGAACGCCATCGTAGCGCCGCTTCGCTGGAAGTATTTCCGGGATACCCGCAGCCTCTCCAAGGAGCGCATCCTCGTTTCCGACTACGAGAACATGGGCGGCCGGGTGGCCCGCTACGGCTTCGTCACCGACTTCGGCCGGGCGCTCTTCGTCACCGCCTCCTACGTGGATCACAAGTTCTACACCGACCACTATGTCAACGGCCCCATCGAGGAGATGACCCCCGCGCTGAACCGCAGGGAGATGGACCGGCACATCCTGAACCTCGTCGCCTCGGAGATCTGCCGCGACGCCGGGGAGATCAAGACCTTCCTGAAGAGCACCTTCACGGGCCGGTCCCTCTGGAACACCGAGATGACCGACGCCGACTACGACAAGGTCATCGAGGAGACCATCGCCCTTTCCGTCAAATGGGGCCTCGTCGAAAAGACCGCCAAAGACCGGCTCATCCCCACGCCCCTGGGAAAGAACACCGCCGCCAAGGGGATCGCCCTGGAGACCGCCGTCTTCTTCCTCGAATTCCTCAACAACGCCGATCCCCGCAACGTCTCCGACTTTGAAATCCTCATGCTCCTGGCCATGTCCCATGACGCGGTACCCGTCTATATCCCCCTCAAGCGGAATGAAAGGGGGCAGGGCGGCTACCTCTATGAACTGAAGCAGGCGATCCACGACAGCATGGAGGAGACCAAGCCCGTCTTTCAATCCGTCTGGAAGATCTCGGGCATGCTCTCCCAGGAGAAGGAGCGGGCCGTCAAGAAGGCCCTGATGATGAACCGGTGGATATCGAATGCGGAGACCAAGGAGATCGAGAACAGCTATGAGGTTTTCAGCGGCGCCATCAAGCGGGTGGGGGAGGACTTCAGTTGGCTGGCAGAGACCCTGGCGTCGCTAGCGAAAGAGATCCGCTGGGATCAACGAGTCATCGTTAGGATCAGCAACCTTTCACAACGACTGGTTTATGGTGTGACGGAAAAGGGCCTCGCTCTCTCGCAGATCCGCCTCCGGGGTCTGGGCCGGACCTACATCAACCGCCTGATCGCCGAAGGTTACGACACCCCCGAGGCCGTGGCTGAGCTGCCCGTGGAGGAACTGGAAAGGCTGCTGCCCAAACATCTGGCGGAGCGGCTCTACCGCCATTTCCATCGGGATTATCAGAAACCAGAGGATGTAACCGATCAAGAAGCAATGGCAGTAATCCGTGAATCGGTTGATATTGCAGAAGCTGGAGTAGTACCGGTTAAAGGCAAAGCAGCAACAATCGACTCCCCGCCGACTGCACCGCCAGGTGACGGTAATTTCCCCCGCCCTCTTGCCGATATCCTTTCAGACAAAGCCCTGCTGTCTATCCTCCGCACCCGCCTGGCCGATACAAAAGACCTCCGGGAATTGATCACCGATCCGCCGGTGATCTTCATGGAAGAACGACAGCAGTTTTTCTTCTACCGGGGTGTCCCGATCAAGCTGCAACCGGTTTGTTTTTCTTACCTGTCGCTGCTGGCTGAAAAGCCAAAGCAGATTGTAGTCCGTGACGAAATCTACCGGCGTCTCTGGCCCGGTCCCATGAAGTATGACGGATCCAACAAACCGTATGAACGCCAGATCTCCGACCACAAGCGTCGCTGCATAGCACAGATCAAGAAGGGCATCGCGGGAAAAATCGCTGTCGAAACGGGCGAACTGGAGACACTCATTTTTACCAGGCCGAAGGTAGGGTACATGCTGAACGTAGGGAAGGAGGCAACGCTGATTCTTCCTCCCTCTTGACAACGGACATGGTTCGATCTATTGTTCTTTCAACTGGCCTGACCGAGGGCTGCACACCCTAAAGGCAGGCGTAGCGGCGCATGTCGGTGCAGCGACATGATGTCCGCTTTATTTCGCTGTTGGATAAAGCAGCCTTCCAGACTGTAATCTTCCGCAAGAATAACGTATATTTTCACCGGAAACCAAAACTCACAAGATGGAATCATATCCCATAAGCTTGGACGTAATCTAAGATAACAACTTGATCTCGCTGATCTGACTAAAATCCTTTACGTTATAAGTGAGCAGATTGGTGATATCGTTGTCGACCATAGTAGCCACGATATTCATGTCGTGGATCTTTTGCCGTGAGATGGCGTACTTCCCGATTAAGGAGATAAGAGCATGAATTGTTGATTCTTTTTCATAAACAAGGGTAAACCTCGCCAGAAATTCCTTCATTTTTGCGGTGGCCTGTTTGGAGGTTAGCGGCTTCTTGAAAATATTTCTGTTTGTGGAAATGGCAAAATATTCTCTCAGTATCTGGGAAGAAACAAAAAGTGTTGTCTCTGCCTGCAAAAGTCTATTCAGTGTATCGACACATTGAAGGTGTTTTTCCGGTTCAAAGTCTTCGAAGGTTGAATAGATCAGAATATTGGTATCGACAAAGACTCTTTTAGATTCTGGTTTCATAGGCGTCTTCCCGGCTAAAATCTCTGAGTTTGCCTCCGCATCGATATGTCTTGAATTTCAATCCCTTCTTCTTAGCAGGCGCTTTTGCCTTATCATCATCAATAAACGTCACCAGCACCCTTGCTTCCCGAACCGGGATGAAATCACCCATGGGTATGATTTTCCCATCTTTGTACAAGGCTTCTATTGTCCTGTGCATATCGCCCCTCCTAATTTCCTTCAATTATCAGCTAAATTCTGATTTAGGATCATAACATGTCTTTCAGAAAAGGTCTACACCAGAACCGTGAAATGAAAGTGTGCAGATGGTGATAAATCAACCTTGAGGCTAAACAAACCCTTGGCCGCTTTTTGTCCGCAAAAAATCCGCTAAAAAACCGCCTTTTGTCCGAAACTTTTTCAATCCTTTTGGGGTACAACTCCGGCGAAACGCTTTTCCCGCTGCACGTAAAACGAAATTTATCAGTTTTTGCAGTGTAATACTTGCCGGTGCCAGGCCGGGTGAGAAATATTTTGTGCCTGGAGTTGCCAGGCGTGACTATGACTGACTGTGTTCTTTGATTTGTTTCTATTTTTGTCTTTTAATCAGATCATGTTTGAATGCCGCTGCCCCCATGATGGAAAGATGCTTGCCGAAATCGCCAGACCTCCCTTGCAGGCCATGACGGGCGGGCAGCTCTGCACCTGCGGCCGGTGGATTATCCCCAGGATTGAACTGGAGGTTGATCAGATCATTCGTACCGTCCGCTGTCTTTGCGGATACCAGAGCACCGGGGTAGCCGGGTTCGTCGTACGCATCCAGTGCCCCAAATGTAGAAAGATCATTAGCTTTTAGAGGCCCCCGAGGCCCGGAATATCAAATAATTTCAAAGGAGCAGGCTCCGAGGCTCCCGAAGCCCATGCCGCAGTTGACGCATGGGCTTATCTTTTTCCGGGTACAGGAAGGAGATTTCCTCACGGGGATTCAAACGGGCGTATGAGGGTATGCGGGCGGAATGCCCGGAGCTGTTCCCCTTTGCCGATCCGGGCGACTTGATTGTCTTCTTCCATGATCAGACGGCGGATGTGGATCGGAAAGACGCAATCCTCTTCGAGATCGTTGCCCGATACCGGAACGACAACCGGCATCGCAACATCGCCCCGCTTTTCATAGTGTTGTTCACTCCCGCCCTGGCGAGCATTTACACCCACGCAAGGCGGAGATATCCCGCAATCGACCGGGAAGATCTCATCCAGGACCTCTGCCTTTTTCTCATCCAGATTATCAGGGAAAGCGCCATCACCTCCTACAAGGTCGCCGGTCGGATCGTCGGGGAACTGAGAAACCGGATGCGGGGATTGCTGAATCTGATCCCCGATGAAGAATTTGTTGCCCTCAAAGGGGACGGTACGGACACATTCGAGGCGAGCGACAACTGTATAGGCGACGGCACTGAGGCAGAGGATCACATCGAACAGATCATGAAGGAAATCACCGCCTACCTGGATCGTTTGCTAAGGATGGGAAAGATCACCAAGAGTGACAGACGAATTCTTCGGGAAACTTTCATTGGTGGGAAGTCCCTCAAAGATCTCGCCTCTCCGCGTGACTACGAACGTCTGAAACACCGGCGGCGGCAGGTCATGGAGTATATCAAAAACATTTCTGCAAGTGATTGATTTTATATGGCGAATAAAGATTTTTTCGCCCCTGGAGAACTTTTTTTGACGTATCCAGGTAGGAGGCAATTTTTTCAGGAGGAGGATCATGGACAGCCCCAAACCGACAAACACGACCCGCATCATCAGGGATGCTTTCATCGACATGGCCCTGTACCTGGAGTGCCTCTTTCTCCTCCACGGGGTGAATGAAATCCTGGTCGAGGACATTATCCACTGTGTGGAAGAAGGCTACACCAAGACCATGAAAAATCTCAGA
>Ga0208195_1001574_pt1 | contig 24470 bp, 24 predicted proteins | sample AD_UKC077_MetaG_FD_184441 | JGI IMG/M metagenome (GOLD analysis project Ga0208195, IMG submission 184441) | Active sludge microbial communities of municipal wastewater-treating anaerobic digesters from USA - AD_UKC077_MetaG (SPAdes) (version 2) | ecosystem: Engineered > Bioreactor > Anaerobic >...
TTATATCCCGTTAATTCCTTAACGACTTGGTCAATATCATCGTCATGGGTGGAGATAAAAAGTTCTAAGGTTGCCCGATGTCCTTTGATGATATCGATAAAGGGTTTGAATTTCGCCATTTCCGTAAACTTGAGATAGTTTTCGATATCTTCAAAGCGGAGACGATAAAACTTGTGTTTGTTGTGTTTTAAGTCATTGGCGACAAATGTATCAATAATTTTTCCTTCTTTAATAATACTGATGCGATCGCATGTTTGATCGACTTCATTAAAGATATGGCTTGATAAAAGAATCGTTTTCCCTCTTTCTTTTTCTTTCTTAATGAAATCAATAAAGACATCTTGCATAATCGGGTCAAGACCCGAAGTTGGTTCATCGAGAATTAATATATCAGGATCCGACATAAATGCCGTCACAATTGCGAGTTTTCGTTTGGTCCCTAAAGACATTTGTTTGGTGCTCGATTTTAATAGGCGGGCATCAAGTTTAAATAATTCGCAAAGCATAGTGAGCCGTTCAGGGTCGCGTTTACCAACGAGATCTTCCGTCATCTTAATGAGTTCAAAGCCAGTAAGACCAGCGGGAAAGGCGAGTTCGCCGGGAATATAACCCACGTGCTTTAGTATTTCGGCGTAGTGTGTAAACGTATTTTTATTTAAGATTTTCGCTTCGCCCTTTTCAGCCTGCGAAAACCCCATCAAGTGACGGATGGTGGTGGTTTTCCCCGCCCCATTCGGGCCTAAAAACCCAAAGGTCTCACCTTTTTGAATGGAAAACGAGACATCGAAAACGCCACGCCCAAATCCGTAATCTTTTGTAAGGTTTATAACTTCAATAATTCGATTCAAAATGTGCCTCCTTGTTTGATAAGCGACTATAGTCCAAATATAGACAAAGGTATTGTTTTAATAATAAATTCATTATATAATTGGTTCTATCACCTGTCAACGAACGTTTTGCGCTGAAAGTTCATTTATGGACACATCGGGGAATGGAGTAGTGTAATGATTATAAAAAACGAGAAAAAATATCGTAACTACGAGAAAACGGAAGTCGCCATCAAAGAAGCGTTAGTGAAACTTTGCATGCAAAAGAAATCAATCAAAAAAGTTACCGTCAAGGAACTTTGCGAAGAGGCAAACATTTCTAAAAGTACGTTTTATCTTCATTATCCCGATATTGATTATATTTTTGAATCAGTAGGAAATAACTTTCTATTAACCTTTAGAAAAATGTTTGACGAAATGGTGCAAAATAATACAAACGACTTTCTTACGTTTATCCAACGCATTATTGATTATGTGAAGGAATCAAGCGATATCATCAAGATCGGTTTAACCTTTGGTCAACCTTATGATTATTACGTCAGTGGCATTAAAGATCAGTTAGAACAAGCGATTTCTAACTTACCCCATATTAAAGACGCAAAATTTGGCAAACAACAACTTCTGATTGAAGTCAAAATCGTCGCGTCTGGCATCATTGATTTTATTATCGAACTCCTCCGTAACAAACAACCGAATGAACTAGATAAAAATGTCGTTTTCATCAATGAATTCTTAAGTCGCTGGATTTCAACCTTTGAAATCACAAAATAAGCCCTAAGAAGATCAAAACTTTTAATATTTTATTCAATACTTAAAAAAAAGATACTTCGTCTCGTCTATTTTAAAACTAATTCTTCCAGTAGTTCAAATCTCGGATTAAGAATGTACACCTTATCGTAATTCTTTCCCTCTCTAATATATTTATGTAATGCATAAGTAAATAGTTGCGCTCCGTGAACTGATACCAAAATGAATTGATACCTAAATGGACTTTTTTTGCGTAAAAAAAGCCCTGCAAAAGTACCCATTAGGACTTCTACAAGGCAAACTTCTTACTTGACAGATAGGGTAATTTCCTCTTTATGTAAAGAAAAAAGGTTTGATACTTTTCGTATCAAACCTTGCGTTTCAATATGTCTTTATGATACCGAAATGATACCAAAATTTTCTCGGGTTTTAATTTTTGATACCGAAATGATACCAAAATTTGAGTATTTTTCATATAAAAATTCAAAATTATATGTGCGTAATGTATACTACTATCACCGGGCATAAGGACTAATGGTTAGCTTATTAGTTCAATATAGGTAGCACGAGAGTTACCAATAATAGTTTTATTAAAGGAGAAACACTTATGTCCGATTACGATCTTCCAGTCACTGTCTCGTCAGTGAGACATGAATTTGGAACCTTCTTTGATAGAGTTAGGTTACTATATAACTTATCATTCTTCAAAGAAGAAAAAGGCTACAGAGCGGAAGCTGTGAAAAAGTACGCTGATGAAATGTTTGAGGCTAACCGCATCAGTGAGTATGTCCACTCCATCATTGTAGAAGCGATCCAAAAATTCACACTACTCTCTCCAGCCAAATTAAAAGAGATGAACTCTACAAAGCTCAACCAATTGAGCAAGTGGATTAACATCTCCATCAATGACATTAACGGCGAAATTGCTGATCTAATGTCGAAGTAAATAGCTCCCTTATTGGGAGCTTTTTTGAACTTAGGCCTGAATAAGCTTTTTGTCTTCTTCAAGCAATTCGCAGAAGATCTCTTCAGTCTTATCCATGAACTCTTCATGGCTCAAGGAAAAACCATAAATTGATGAGACCATTTGCATGGCTTTGATGTTTAGACGAATCAAGTGATCAAGTTCATCATCAGGCTCGTCGATGAATAATTGGTTTTTGCTCATATTAAAAGTCCTTTCTATTTTCGACTCTTAATATTCTTTCTTTGGCAAACAAGCAACAATGAGCAACCCAATCAATCCGAGGAATAAGCCTCCAAAAATCCATCCAGCAACACTTCTGTTTTTATATCCAGCTATGATCGGACATGCAATAACACTAATAACTGTATTGATAATACCTAAAACTGTAAAGATTGGTGATATTTCCATTTTTGTGCCTCCTCGCTATAAACAATAAAGCACTTTTTTGGAAAAATGTTTTTTTGTCCCAACATTGGGTACATTTTATTTAATCACCATTAATAAAAATATAATCTTCAGCCACCACTTCCTCTTTTGAAATTGGTGAATTAAAATACGATTCTTGTTTTATATATCGATTTGTTATGAAATGAAGAACTTTGTTCTTAGAACCTAACAAAAGCCTTTCTTTATCAAGTTGACTTGCTATAAAAGGACCATCTATCAAAAGATCTACAGAATCAACTAAATCCTTGTCTAATGAATCAATAGTTTTTCCAGAAAATAATATGATTCCTAAGCCAGCTTCTCGAATCTTCTCATTTAAAGATTTTAAACCAGATTGCAACGATGGTTCCCCACCGGTGAGAGTTACACCTTCAATTCCATATTTCTCTTTTGCTTCATAAATAATATCTAAAAGTTGTTCTTCAGTCAGAACATGTTTAGGAATCAGTGGCTGTAATGATGGATTACCACAGCCTTTGCAGTTTAAATTACAACCCTGAAACCAAATGCAACATCGGTCAAAAGGGCCTTCGATTTTTGTCAGTAATTTAATATAAGCAACGTTGAATTTATTCATCAAAAGAAAACTCAAATCCGTTCTTTCCTAGTTTAGTAACGAGTTTGCTTCCTTTTAAAGAGCGAAGATCATCCTTATTTTCAAATAAGAACATTGCCAAAGGATCTAATAATCTATCATTAATAGCATTAAGAATATCTCTGCCGCCTTTTGATGAATCGACTGATTTTAAGATATATTCAATCGCTTCCATTTCTTTTTCAAACTCTAATTCAAGCTTATATTTTTCTTCAATTCCTCTAATAACTGGTTTGAGTTTATTCTTACAAATCTTATATTGGAATTCTCTGTCTTGAATGAAATTAAACGGAACAATGTTGTTGTAACCAATTCTGCCTAGCAATTCAGGTCTCTTGAGTTCGTTGTCGAAATAATCTTTTACTATTTTAATGAATTCTTTGGCAACAGCTTCTTTATCACTGCTCATTGCAACTTGATTTGCTCCAAGGTTGGAAGTAAATACAATTATTGTATCGCTGAAATATACTGTTTCACCCTTAGAATCTGTCAATCTTCCATCTTCTAAAATTTGTAAGAAAATATCGAGAATTCTTGGGTTTGGTTTTGCAGCTTTTTCGATTTCATCGAAAAGAACAACGCTGAAAGGATGCTCTTTAATAGCATTTGTTAGTTGGCCACCTTCCTCATATCCGACATATCCAGGAGCAGCACCAATTAACTTTTGATCACTATTTTCTTGAGCATATTCAGACATATCAAATCTGATACAAGCTTGCTCATCTCCGAATAAGAATTTTGCTAAAGCTTTAGACAATTCGGTCTTACCTACACCGGTTGGGCCAACAAAGAAGAACACACCTTTTGGCATAGATCTTGAAGAAGTTTTATGCAAACCGGTTAATCCCATGTATGCTTTAACAACTGTTTTTTCAATTTTTGCAATAGCTTCTTCTTGTCCAATAACTCTTTCAGAAAGTTCTTTCTTGATGTTTTTAACTCTGCTTTGTTCTAATTTTTCCCATGGGTTTTCTTTTTCTCCATACTTGAATAAATAGAACAATTTATCAAACGTCATTTTGTCTTCTTTTCTAGACATCCTAGAAAGTTGAATAATTTCGCGATTGGTAAAATCTTCAAGCATATCAATGCATTCGATATTTTCAGGATCTAATAACGTAGTTGTTCCTGTTTTGAGTTTTACTTCAAAGGAATCTTCGATCTTTTGTATTATTTGTTTTCTTTCTTCTCTATCAGGTTTTTGCAAAGTAACTATTTCGACTTCAGGATTTCCTTGGTAGAAAGAAAGTGGCATACCGGATGCCTTGTTTAGAATAATAACCACTACGCTTTCATTACAATCTGAATTTAAGTAGTCAACCTTTCTATCTTTTAAAGCCTTCCCTAATAAGGTAATATTTTGTCTTTCATCATCGGATAATCCGTTTGCGCTGAATAAATATTCAGACCAGTTGATGATGAATGCGACTTTTCTCTTTTTATCAATTACGTTCTTGTAAACAATGTTTAGTATTTCAGCGGGGCTTTTAAATAATCCTTGTTGAGTTTTTGGATTGATGTCTTTTTCTTCTTCATCATCCAAATCGTAAGAATCACCTTCGACTTTTACTTCATCGGTTAAAGTTAATTTATCAACGGCGCCAGTAGCACCTTCAACTCTATCCCAATAAACAATGTCTTGATATTCCATGTCCTTAAACATAGCTTCAAGAAATTCTCTTAAAGTAACGATTTTATTCTTTTCATCGAGATAAACATCGCCAACGTTTCCGTCGATCATTACGCATTTCTTAATGCCTGCGCTTCTTTTAATTTTGTTGAAACTGTTTTGTAAAGACATAGTATTTCCTCCTACTTTTTGTTCTTATTTACATCAACATATTGATATTTCTGAGTTTGTATTTTATCTGGGTTTTCCCAATTAACTTCTTCATGAAGAATATTGATATCATAGATATTCTTGAGATCTTCTAAGAATGGCTCAATATCTTTTTTGCATGCATGTCCTTCATATTCATCAAAATGATACATGAATTTACCATTAAGCTGAATTTCAAATTCTGCCATTTGTCCTGATGCTTTTAAAGCAACGAGTTTTACAATATTTCTTTCTTTGTCGATCTTTAAGTTATTCTTGGTATCAACAATAAAACCTCTAGCTTTAATTGCTTTAATAATTACTTTGAGTGTCTCTTTTCTAATCTTTTCATCAGTGATTGATTCGTTTGCAATCTTATTTGCTTCGTCAAGAGTTTTGACTTCGCCAAGAATTTCTTCACTAACACCACTGCTCTTAAGATCTTCTTTTATTTCAGCGATGGCGCTTTCTGTTTTCTTGTTAAGCAACAAATCATATTCGCTTTGAGCTTTAGATAAGATATCTTCAAAACTCAATTCTTTATTTTCTGAACTAATTAATTCTCTATAAGCTAATTCTCTCAAAGGCACATCTTCGATTTGATTAATCTTATTCAACACATCTTGCGAATAATGTAAAACACCATTAGCTTTTTCTAACAAAATGTTACCAGCATTTAATAGGCCATCATCAATCATCTGGTCTATAACAGCAAGTTTTGAGCCTGTTAAATTATTAACAGTATCAATCAGGTCTGACGATTGTCTTTCCAACTCTTGCTTTGTCTTTAAAAAATCGCTATATCGGGAATCGTGGTTGTTTGTAGAAAACTTCTTAAGTTCCTGATATTTAGCTAAAGTATTCTTAAATTCATCAATTTTACTTTGTATGGTCTTCTTTGACTCTTGAAGATATTGCTCATATTCGATTACTTTTGCACTTTCAAGCTTATTAGCGGTTTCACGAATTCTTTCGATGGTTTTATCAATTTTACACAAAGAATGAATGGCGGTATCGCATTCAGCCTGAATTCTAATCGTTAAGCCTTCATAATCAACTGTTACTTGTTGACTCATTTTTTGTCTTCCTCCAAATCAAATATTTCATCAGACCATCTCCTTAAATCATCTGGAGTAAAGTTTGCTGTTCTATCTTCAGGATGAACGAAAGCATTTCTGTTTTCTCTGAAATCATGGAGATCACTAATGACTTTTTTATCGATTATACCACTTCTTCTTGCTTCAGAAAGCATATCGGAAAGCTTTCCATCTAAATTGTATTTATTTTTCAGAAGCATTTCTAATTTCGCTGCAAGATTAACAAAGACAAATTGATAATCTCCAGAAACAATCTTCTTTTCTATTAATTCTTTCTTTATGTTTTTAGGATTCTTCAAAGCATCTTCTACCATATTGATGTGATCATTTATTAATCCAAAAACGCTCATAAAGCCTTCATATTCAGCAAACAATTGAGCGTTTGAAGCCTTAAAGAATGACACGTTCTTTAACAAAGAGTGAGCAGTAGAATATTCTGACTTAAAAGATTGTGCATTAAGATTTTCTTCTTCGAATGAATAATTTTTATAGTCTCGTATGTTTGTAATCGATTTGAGAGAGTTAATTCTTTCATCAAGATTTAATAAATCTAGAAGGACCTTATTGTCTGCTTCTCTATTCTCCAATAACTCTGGAACAGGATTGATGTATAAAACGACAGCTTCCTTTGAGAAACCAGAATTTAATAGAATCTCAAATGTTTTGACCTTTTTGGAGAAATCTTTTCCGCCACTAAATAACAGCTTCAATGAATCATCTTGAGATATTCCAATATATTTTGGAACTGATTGAGTTATTTTTAGCGCAGTTTCAATATTCGATTCAGAAACATTATTTAAATAAGTAATATAGTTGCTCTTAGTTAGTTCTTTATGTTTAGCAAGGATATTTGGATTTGTAATGGCTGATGATTTCATTTCATTTAAACAAACCAAGTTTGTTTCACAATTTTCTTTCATGTATCCGTTCATGATCAAATATGCTAATTCATAGTCCTTAGAAACGTCAGTTAATCTAACAAGTGTTTTGAAGTTTTCATCAGAGTAACTAAGTTTGTCGGATAAGAATTCTTTTGCTAAGCTTCTAAGCTGTTCATTTTCAATCTTTAATTTCAGAACGAGAGGCAAGGTTATTGTTCCAAATTTATCAGAACTAAAATCAAATGTTCCAGGAACGTAACCATAAATAGAATCATGAAGGTCGACTTGAATAAACTCAATATACTTGTTTAGAGTTTCCATAGAGCGCTTATCAGAATAAACTAATCCACTATTGGAATTATAGTTACCTTTGGTAAAGAGTAATTTATTCTTTTGTTTTAAGACATCATCAATATCTTTAGGAATCAATAGGCCATTAATCTTTTCGCTATCAAATAGATTGAACGAAATATGAGGAGCATATTCTGACTTAAATTTAAATTTGTTCTTATACGCTACGGAAGCAGTAAATGTCTCGTTGTTGTAGTGAGTTTCTGCGAACTTTTGAAGAATATCATCATTAAAGTTGATTGAAACAGCGGTTCCTTTGATTTCCATATCACAGTCATACTTTGCTGTCCAATTCTCGTATTCACCAATAGTTTCAACTTTAGTGATAATTTCTTCTTTTTTAATGTCGACACCACGCTTGCCCTTATTTAGATTAAGGAAAGCTTCAACGTCCTTATTGCATTTAAAGGATGAAACAAACTCAGGAGTGAGTGCGCAATCCATCAAAGGCTTTGGTTCTAGATCTGTGTCAATAGATAATGATAGTTCATTCTTAGCTATGTTATAAAAAACAGCTATTTTTGATTCTTTATTTACTCCTGTAGGTATAGATTCCTCGGCGAAGATCTTTTTGCCTTTTTCCGTAAACCTGAAATAACCAATTGAATAGGTTTCGAATTCGTTTTTATAAAAGCCGTCGCAGTTCAAGATATCCTGGCTTATTAATTTTTCAAGTTCATCAGCAAATATATATTGCAAGTTCTTAGGGACGCCAAAATTTTCCAACAAGTTGGAAAGTCCTGCGGTTCTATCTTTAGATTCATTTATCAATACAAGTAAAATATAGGCCACTCCACTTGGTTTTTTTACCTCGGAATATGTCACGAGTTCATTCATCTTAAAGAAGGGAAATTGAATTGATGTTTCTAATTTAAGCTTATCCATTAATTCTTGCCTCCTTATCACCAATGATGTCGGTATCATCTAAGACTTTGCCATAGCGTTCTATTGTAGATAGAATCTCTTCATATACTCTGAAGTTATGCTGATCCATTCCTGGTCTTCCATATACATCTGGTAAATCAATTACGCCTTTTGATTCAAGGTAATTCCTATTACCAACAATTACTAGCATTCTTCTAGCTCTCGATAAAGCAACATTGATTCTTTGATATGCCAAAATAAATCCAGGATTGCTTCTTCTTGGATCTTCCGGGTTTCTGACGGTTGAAAGAATGATGATATCTCTTTCATCGCCTTGGAAATCATCGACCGTAGAAACAATCATCTTTTCTACGTCTGTCTTAAAGGCGTCTGTCTTAACTTTTTCACTCTTTATAACTTCTTTGATTCTTCTCGCTTGGTCGCCATATGTGCAAATAATGCCGATACTCAGTTTTTCATGTGAAGGGTTTTCCTTGAAGTAAGTGTTTAGCTTTCTCAATAATTCGGCCACCACTTTTGCCTCGCCAGAGTTGTACATTGATGTTGAATCAGCCTCATGAGTTTCGTTACCCTTGCAGTCAATAAAATAAATGTGTTTACTAGGCTCAATAATATTTCTGCCGTTTGAGAAAAGCTTAACGTTGTGCTGCTTTGCATTGTTTTGACCTGCCCACCCTAATTTAAGCTCGTTTCTATAGAAATGGTTGAAAACATTCATGATGTGCTCGTGGCATCGATATTGTTGGACGAGCATTGTTTTATAGCTGGAAGGGATCTTTTCAAATAATGTCTTAAAGAAGCACTCCTCGTAAAGCTCCGTGAATCTTTTATTAATGTCTTTGTTTATGATGTTTTCGTCCAATCCTTCAAAATCATCATCGCGAAGTTTGGAAAATTCATACATAGGTGGAAGCTGTCTGTGGTCACCAACCAAAATAACTGTTTTTCCATAAAGAATAGGAATTAGCAAATCAATAAAACTAGATTTTGAGACTTCATCAATGATGACAACATCAATTCCCGCAGACTTAATATCAATGCTATCTATGTTGTATTCAGATAAAGAATCTACGTTTCTACTTGTAAAGTAATCACTAGATGTGCAGGTAATGCCAAAGACATTAGCGTTTTCAAAAAGCTCTTTTGTGTAGTCTTTTCTATCGCCTTCAATGACATCCTCAGTTGTGATGTAGTTTGAAATCTTTTCATACATTGGAATCTTCTCTTTGTTTTCGGATTCCTTTTTGCTGTAGTCTGTATCTAATTCATCCCATTTGCGTTTGATAATAACCAAGGCTTCGTCTATATCATTAAATGGTTCTGAGATTTCAAAATCCCTGAAGAATTGTATGATTCCACTTTCTAACTTATATTTGTTTTCTTGAACTTCTTTAACATCGTTTCTGTCTTGGATATCAATTATTTGTTCATTCAAACCCTTAATAATCTTTTTACGAGATTCTATTTCAATATCAAGCTTCTCTTGTTCAGATTCAACTTTAGTTAACTCGTCTTTAACTTTTTCAATGTATGTATATTTAAGTTCTGAGATTTGTTCTTTTATAGAAATCACCAAATCATAAATTGAAGCAGAATTCGCGACCAAATATGAGAAATTAAAAATTTCTCCTAGCTTCAAGTCATCTGGCATCTTTTCACTATCTGCATCGATTTGCTTTTTGATATCGATCAGTTCTTTTCGTAATCTATCGTATTCGTCTTGTTTATCAGGAAGAACTTCGTCGAAATCATCTTTGCACTTATCCATGCTGATTTTGATTTCTTTTCTCTTGATCTCTAACAGTGTCTTATTTGATTCAGGATTGAGAATGGCTAATTCTCTATTAATATCTTCGGGTTTAATTGCGTTAATAAGTTTAACTAGAACACCGATATCTTTATCAAGGAAAGTGTCTTGAGCAAACAAAGGTGATAAAGAATTTCGATATTCCACTATTAAATCAGCCTTGACATCTTCATCCGGCTTTAAATTATCATTCTCAATATGGCGGATTGTTCTTCTTAGAACATCAATATCAATTCTCAAAGTATCCTTTTTGTTGTTAAGACCGGTAATTTCTGAATTAACAACCGCAGATTTCTTTTCTAAACCTTTGATTTCGTTATTTGCGGCTTCTAGAACTTTAATAGACTTATCGACTTTAGACTTTAAAAGTTTGAGCAAATCATATTTTTCTCTAAACTCTTCTTTGTTCTTTTTGAAGTTTCTATAACGCTCAATAGATTTCTTCATATTTGAAGAGATATTCGTATAAAAATTGTCCACTAAATATTTTGGATCATACTCATTGTCTTTCTTATTGATTGACGGAATTAATCTTAACGGAACAATTTCAGCAATTTTTGGGAGACGTTCAAAAACATTATCAATAGCTTTATGTGTTTCACTAGAGATCAACACTTTTTTGCCTTTTTTAACCATCTGAGCAACAGTTTCAGCTATAACTTGAGTCTTTCCTGTTCCTGGAGGACCCTGCAATAAGAAAATGCCATTACTTGATACAGCTTTTCTCACAGCTTCTTTTTGCATGTCATTAAGCGAATCTAAATACCAAGTCCAATCGCTAGGCTCAGCTTGAACGCTATTGAGCTCTTCGGGGTTAAACAAGTATGTTGAAAGATATGGATTTTTAACATAACCGGAATAAAAGTTTTTAAGAGCTTGTTCTTGTCTAGCAATCTTCGCTTTTTCTGCGCGGCTATCATATACAATAAACGAGCAAGAATTAATAATTTTAATCTGCTTATCACTAATAATGTTATTAGTATCACCAAGTCTAAAATACAAAGCAAAACGAATTATTGTTTCTTCGTCAATTGCTTTTTGCTTATCGTTCTTTAAAGACTCATCAAGAGATTCTTTAGCGGAGATTTTTTCATTTCGAATATCATCTTTGTATTTGTTAGATATTTCAATTTGTTTCTCGCTTCGATAAATTTTTAATTTATTAGCGTAATCAATTCTTGTTTTTCTTTCATATTCAGCTAGAAGTTCTTCATTTCTTTCTTTATATAGCGAAACAACATCTATCTTGCTGTATTCTTTTTCAAGGAGCTTGCTGATTCTCTCTTGGTATTCGGTTTCTTTCTCTTTTTTGTCTTTTGGATTTTTCTTAACAATCTCTTTTTTGATTTGAGATTGCAGATTTTGAATCTTTGCTAATATTTTAGTATCTTTGTTTTCTTTAACATCCGAGTCTAGAGACAAAGCTAATTCTTTTTTCTTGTTCTTTAAAGAAGACTCAATCTCAGAGTCATATTCTTTTTCAAGCTTTTTAACTAATGCCTCTACTTCAGAAGCAATCTTTTTTTCATATTTTGAATCTATAGATTTGTATTTTTCATCTAACGCAATGTCGTGCTCGTATTCAAGTTCAGCTAAATGTTCTTCTGGAAGTATGTCATATGAAAAAACTTTAAATCTATCACCCAAAGCATAACCAGCAGAAAGCATGTCACCAATTTTAGGGTGCTCATCATTTCTTATTACACTCATAGGATCTAATGAAGTAATGAATACGTTATCACTAGCTAACGAACGAATAGCGCGTTCTTCCTCACTTATGTTCTTTCCTCTTTTTAATACCTTTGCAGCTTCAAAATTCTTTTTATTTCTATCAATCGTTAATCTAACTACAGGGAATTCTTCTGCTTCTTCAATTTTGTCAGATAAGAGGATCATTTCTCCATAACTAAATTCTGGTCTTTTATCTAAAAGATAATCCTCATAAATTGAAGAATTCCGTCTATATTCTTTTCTGTTAACCGCATAAGCTTTAACAAATTGAGCACTATCTAATTTAAAGTTCCTCTTTGATTGTTCTTGAAGATAATAATTTCTGAACTCAATATATTTATTCCACTCTTCATATTTCTTTCTCACTTCTTCAGGTTGAGAAACGGTATAACAGGAGCGGATTAATTCATAAACGTTATTTGGGGTGAAATATGTTTCGTTGTAATCAACATTAGGAATAGACCAAATGCTAACATTAAATGTGCCATTGATACCACTTCTTTTTTCTACAGCAAAAGAGTTGCACGCCATTGCTGAAACAACCAAGTCATGAGGAGATCTCATCGAATCATCAATAAGTTGAATGCCTTTTACTTCAAATAATTTTTGTTTGCCGCCTTCCACTATTTTACCAATTAGAATAACGTTCTGATTATCCGGCAAATAGGAACGCATAGACATTGTCAATTCTGGTCTAATTACAACATTATCTAAGAATTGTGTTTTTCCACTTTTTGATTCATTCTTCTCTCTAAGGAAATTAGGACAAGAAATGTAATACTTTTTAACCATTCCGGTTGGAAAGCAAGTTTCAATAAATCTTTGAAAATTATTCGTTTGTCTTCTTAAAGGGATTCTTTTTTGAAGATTGTTAAATTGACTTCTAAGTGAATCTCCAAAAAGTTCATTCTTTGTAGAAATGTCTCTATCGAGTCTATCAGCAAAAGAGATAAATAAATAAGCCATGAAGTGTCCTTTGAAATAATTTTACAACAAGCGTGTGCGTGTTTGCTATTTATTTTACTCGGTTAACAACTAAATTGTTGTTTTGTCCCCAAAATGGTAACAAAAAAGGAATATCAGTCGATTGATATTCCGTCGATACCAAGTATCTTGCATATTCTGAAGAATGTGGAGATGTCAGTACCGTGATTTAGAATTCGACTCACGGTCTTACGACTCGCACCAAGTTCTTTCCCAAAGTTTTCTTGGTTTTTGAACTTGTCTTTAATGCGACACTTGATTTCTTCCATAATTTTATTGGAAGAGTAGCAACTGTTCATAATCTTGTCCTCCTCCATATAGCTGAGGCTAGATTATTCGTTGCATTTATTATTCTACATGAAGTCGTAGAAATTATCTTTTAAAATTTTCAAAAGTGATTCATCGGAGTTCCAACGAGCTTCGTCAGCATCTTCTCCGTACATCATTTCGCAAAATTCTTTAACAAACTCATAGAGATTGCTAAGCATCTCATCAACAAATTCTGGACCAATTTTTAACCAATTGCCTGCATACATGCCGTTTTCATATTGGAATCCAGCTTCTCTTGATGAGTAAACAAATTTAGATTGAAACTTTTTAAGTTTCTCATCTTTTTCAAATGGGTTATTCGCTAATGCGTTATAAGCCATAACAGTATTATGTTTTAGGAAGTTATCAATCTTATTTAAGATATCAAAATAACGATAATGAGGGAGCTTATATAAAGGGTTTGCTTTTTTTGTCTGAGTATTAAATTGATCTTGGACATAGAAGAAGAATGATTTATAAGTAAAATCTAAATCGTTTGCATAACCCCTTTCTTTAATAACCAGAAGGATAGTTCTGAACAATTCTGTGAAGATTTTTTGTAAATATTGCAAATGAATACTTTTAATTACTTCGCCATATTTTTTCTGGCGTTTAGCCCCTGCGAGAATTGAATTGAATTCAGCATCCTCAAAATCATCAGCACTAGAAGTGTGAGCCAACTCGTTGACTCTAACGTCTTCTCTAACTTGCTCTGGAGTTACTAGATTACTGATCGCGGCTTTATACTCTGTGTTCCAATCACTAGTAAGTCGATTTATTTGATCCGTTAAAACGTTGACTGCGTAATTTGAACGATTCTTATATTTAGGAATAAAGTAATGAGTATTTCTTGGCGCAGTAAAAAGAGCTTCTGGAAAAGAACCATCACAATGAAGCTTAATCAAACGTTTCGTATCAATGTGGTATCTACCATCTTTTAGATGGAATCCATAATATTCAAAGTTACTTGGACTTAGCTTACTATAATCAAAAATTTCTCTAGCCATACATAAACCTCGCCTTCATTATTTGTTTACTTAAACTAAGTGCAGCACACCACTCCTTGAAAAATCAACATAGGTGTCGCATTAAACAACGTGTTTTATGCTCCTGCTGCAAAATTATCTTAACATATTTGCTTTCTTATACCAATTTTGTCCCAGAATTTGTCCCAAAATAAAAAATCCCTGTTACTCACCAATTCGGCTTTCACAGGGATTATTTAATTTTTAAGTTTATTAATTGATGCTTCAATTTCAGTCTTTAACCATTCTTGCAAGTCACCATAGTTATTGGCTATGTAGTCCTTAGCGTCATCACCCAGCTGTTTAAGAGCTGTGTCTTTAGCTAGGTTAAACGCATAAATTTGTGCTTTCTGGTCAAAGCCACCACTTTTCTTTAAGGCTTCAACATAAGATTGGAATACGCATCTGACAGAATCAAGAACGATCTGTGTTGCTTTTTCCATTAAGGCTTTACCTTTGTCATTCTTTATTTTGGTGTTGAGCCACTGGGTAAGTTTTAATCCCAGATAAGAAATAAGCGGCAGAATGATACACGTCACTACTGTCGCTAATACATTAAGTAAGATCTGATTCATTTTTTAGTACCTCCTATGGTCTTATGAATCGCTTTGTTATAAATATGGTCATGAACTTCGGTTTCTAACTTTGTTAGTCTATTACCAAATTCCACTTGACCAGTCTCTAGTTTTTCAATGGATTTCTCAACCCTATCGATACTAGATTTGATGTATCCAACATCACTGATGAGAACACCTTCATTCTTACCAGCTTCTTTATGATCGCCGCGATCATTTCTTCTAAAAGCTAGAACCGCAAAGACAATCGATGAGATGGTTCCCATTACTGAAATAAGGGATAAGATGATGTCTTTAATTTCCATTCTCTTCCTCCTCCTTATAAAGAGATAAAAGGTAAGAAAAAATATCCTTTAATCTAGGGAGATGTTTTTCCATATTGAGATTAGTTTTTAAGTCCATCGCGAGTTCTTTGTTCTCCTCGGAGAAATAGTACTCAAACTTGTCTGTTTCCTTATAGTGTTTAATAAGGGATTCAACTCGATACAAGTGATAGAGGCTTTTCTCTTCCTTATAGTTCTCGAGCCTTATTCCAAAGTAGGCAATTAGTCGATATAGCCAATCTTTGAAGTGCTTTTTAAAGTCGATGTAAAGGAATTCATCTAAATTGTCTTTAATCGATTCATCAACATAGACGAGATTTTCTTTTGCGAGCAAAGTGTTATCAAGCCAGCAAAGGAAATAGGTAAGACATCCATTATCGAAATTTTTAAGCCTTTCAAAATAGCTTCTACCAAAGGTAAAGAAGTCACAGTCATCTGTTTTAACGACGTTGCAGCTATTATAGCCATCAATAACGACTGTAAAGTCTTTATCGCTTTCGTCTTCGCTTAAGCCAAATATGGATGAGCCACATCTATAGCAGAGAAGAACTTTGTTTGGTGAAAATAACTTATCTAATAACTCTTGCATATTTTGGTTGGTTCCCCCTTGAATCTTCGACATAAAGTTTGCTGCTAGTTAATTGACATGAAAGCGTGCAGTCTTGACCGTTATAACGATAATGGACGATACCGCCACTACCACCAACTGAAGCACCACAGAATATGACATTAGTCCCACCTACATAAAGGGAGATGATTCCGTCATATGCATTAGATGTTGTAATTCCATCAAAAACATAACAATGTCCATAGGACAAAGTAGACCATCCATCGTAAACAGGGCCATAACGCGAACTAGCTTCACTTAAAACTGCTGTTCCCTTTGCGTTAATGTTTGTCTGATCGTTTTTAATTGAAGGTGGGTCGTAGTTTGTGTCTAGCGTAATTGACGTTGATGTTTTGGTGTATCTACAGAGTGGGAACTCAAAAATGAGGCCACCATTCATCAAGTCGTTTTGAGTAAGAGCTGGATAAGCAGAACTGGCTTCTTTTTTCTCTAAAGTAATCGTGTTATTACCTAAGTCAATCTTGATGATCACATAGCCATAAGCAGAGCCATCTAAAGAGACAGAAATCTTGGTGCCGCTTTCAACATAAATTCTTCTTCCATAAACCTGAACATAGCCGTTTTGGAACGAAATATAGTTATTACTGACGGATGCTTGACATCTACCTAAAATGCCATAAAAAATGCCGTTCACACCACTCGTCAAGAAGTGATTAATGTCGGCATCCATTTTGCTAGATACTGAAGCAGCATCAAATGTGATTTTTTGAATAGCCATTAGGTTGACCTCCTATCAATTAATTTGAGTTTATCTGTCAAAGACAGACGATATTCACCAAGTGTTATTTTGGCGATGTTAAAGGTTCCTTTGAATTCCACCTTAGAGACGATGGTTTCATAGGTTTTGTTTTCAGTGATAAATACCACTATTGCACCAACTTTTAAGTCTTTTAACGCCTCAATCTTATTTGTGATAAAAGAGAAGTTAAAAGTGATCGTATGCTCTAAAGAAGAATCGACCAGTGCTTTAGTGGCTTTGGTAAGTAAAGAATCATAGTCTTTATCACCATAGAACTCATATTTCATTTTGACCTTATGAATTCTTTTTAATGCTGGAGCGGTTGTTACCACTTGGCCATCATTAGTTAGGTAATAAATGACTTGATTTGTATGCTGCGTATTTTCAGCTTTTGGAATGTAGTAAACTTTGTTTAAGCTTATCTCATTAGTGTCATTTACATTGAGCTCGGTGATTGTTCCAAGATTAGATTTCATTGTGATTCCAATCTTTGCAGAAACCACTTTTATTCTTATCTTTGAAAACTTACCATTTGCGAGCACCACTTCATACTCAAGTCTGATGCCGTACGTTTTAGAGAACTCTTCCACTAAATCGAGGATGTTCTCTTTGGTATCAGCTTCATACGTAAGATTACAGTTTTTCACCACTTCAATCGCAGTTTCTAAATAAGAGACATTTTGGTAAGTGTCGCCGGAATACCTGAATGTGTTGTTTATAAGGTTCACGATAAATTGAGCGGAATTGCCACTAAAAGAAGTTGGTAAAGGCACATCAACATCTAGTAAAGAAAGATAATCCTTTGTCTCTACTTTTGTTTGGGCCTTATCATCAGTCTTGATTGAAGTGATAATTCCAACGTATGGATAGCCTTTATCTTTAACGATGAGTAAGTCGCCAATTTTAGCGTTTAAACTTTGTTTATTTACTGTGAATTTGCTCTTTTGAGGAATAAGAGCATCTAGAATGATGTCAAAGTCATCAGTGGCATAAGCATGGTCTATTACTTCGAGGTTTTGTTCGTTTAAAAAGATTAAATGCATATGACCTCCTAATGAGCGATGTACTCTTCTTTATAAGCAATCTCACATGTAGCCTCTTCTCTAACACCAGGATCAAAAAAGATCTCGCTTTCACCCGGAGGAAGGAATAGGAAATTATCACATGAGAAGTCTTGCTTGTCATAGTAGTCAATTTCTTCTCCACCATAGATAAGCTTGATATATTGATTTACTGGGTCAGAAGAGATTTCAATTAAAGGCTCGTCGCGCTCATCGACTAAAAGTCGAAGGGTCTGAACATCAACACCGTTTTGTCTGATGATGACTCTAGGGTTATAGCAGTTTCCATAAAGTCTAATGAGCAAAGGCACATTTCTTGGCGAATCGTTGTAAACAGTAACTTTTCCGTTAAAACTAATCGCATAAACATACGGATAATCATAGGAATAGACCTTACCACCACCAGTATCAGTGACATCGATGTGAGCGGACTTATTAACTAGCCATAAGGAAAGACAATCAATCTTCACTTGAGTCTTTAATACACCTTGCTCTAATTGAGTCTTTGAAGATGACTTAACATTTACAAAGCAATATTTCTTTCCTGCATCGGTTTCATAGAAAAGTCGCATCTCTTTACTATTAGTAAGAAACTCTCTCCAACGAGTAAAACCCTGATAGCCGTCAATGAAATCCAAAGTGAAATCAATTGTTCTTTGAGGAATGGTTCTTTTGGTTTCAACAAAGCGAGCGTTAAAGTCCTCATATTCAATTTCAAATTCAAAGCCCAAGCCATCGAGTTCTTCAATGACACAGTTGTGCGTGTAATCGAAATAGAAGGTGCTACCAACTTCATTAACAAGATAAAATCTACGTCTCATTAGTAGGCACCTCCTAATGCTGTATTAATTGAATCAATGTCCACATCGCCGCTTGTGTTAATGGTGACATTGTTTGTGGTTGTCGAGTGATCATCATTCATATATGAATTACTAGTTGATTTGACAGTATTTTCAGCATCAAAGTCCCCTGTGCCGAACATCTTTCCAATGAGCTTAACTAGCCATCCAACCGTGTGGTCGAGAATCCATTTAACCGCAGAGATAATCGCATTAAGGATATCTAAGATAGGTTTAAGGATTTGGAATAAGATTTGAAGGACCGGAACAATGACCGCTTTGATGACATTACCGATAATCACCAAGATTGGAGAAATCGCTTCAATAATTGTGAAAATAACATCGAGAATATCCATGATAGGCGTTAAGAACGTCTCAATTAATGGAAGAAGAATCTCAAATAACTCTGCAATTACTTCAATGATTCCGCTGATAAATTCGATTAATGGTTCAAGAATAGCAAGGATAATTTCTAAGATTGGTTCCAAGATATCAATAATGATGTCTAATAAGACAACCACCACTTTGATCACTTCGCTTAAGATATCAACGATGACATTAATGATTTCAATAAGGATGTTTAAGATTCCATCCACAAGCTCAATAATGACATCGATAATTTGAACCACTAATTTGATGACAAGCTGAATGATTCTAGCTACTACCTGCAAGATTTTAGCGATCAATTGAGTAATAGGAATTAAAACCGTCGTTAGCATCTCAAGGATTCTAGTAATAGGTTCGATTAGGCTCTCAAGTAGTTTTACTACTTCATCAAGCACCATCATGACCACATCTAAAACGCCATCAATGATTTCAACTAAGACATCAATGATTTGATTAATAACATTCATCAATATGTCGAGGATAGGTTTTAACTTCTCGATGATTTTACCGACAAGCTCCACGATTTTATCGATGAGTTGTTTAACTATATCCAAGAGCCTTTTTAATAAAGCCCTGAAGTTTTCATTTTGAAGAAGAAGCACCGCAATGATGCCAATAATAAGAGCCCACGGACCTGCTTTAGCTACAGCACCTAATATTTTAGTAGCACCGCCTAATGCAGACACGGCCTCTTTAAGTTTTCCAACTAATCCAATAACTTTAGCAACAATTGTTAGCACTGGCCCTAATGCGGTTAGTACTCCACCGATAACTCCTATAACAACCTTTAATCCAGATGACATCTCTTTCCATTTTTGGATGAGCTCTTTCACCTTAGGAATAACGGTGTCCTTAAGGAAATTAACAATTTTAGTGATAACCGGAGCTAATGCTGTAGCAAGTTCAGTTCTTAAAGAAAGGAACGCTTGCTTGAGTGCATAAATCTCGTTACCAAGTTTACCAGTAGTCTCTGCATCTTCTTCGGAGACAATACCAACTTTCTCCGCTTCTTCCATCCATGCTTCAAGCTCATCTTCTGATGCACTTAAAACAGGGTTTAAAAGGGTGCCAAGTTTGTCGCCAAAGAATTGATTAGCCAAAGCGGTTCTAGTAGCAGCATCTTCCACTCCTGCTATAGCATTACGGATTTTCTTAAAGGCTGCTTCTGCATCTAGACCAGCGAGATCATCCATTGTTAAGCCAATTTTAGATAATTGCTCAGAGACATCATCCCCGTTAGCAATTTGTCCTAAAAGGCTATTGATCTTTTGGAATGCTTTATCTAGATATTGGGTTTCGCTGCCGAGCTGTTTAGCAGCATATTCCCATTTTTGAAGGGCCTCTAATCCAACACCTAACTGCTTTGCAGTATCAGCCATTTGGTTGACTGTTTCAGTTGTCTTTAACGCTAAAGCAGATAAAGCAGTAACAGCTGCAGTTACTGGGGCCGTGATGTATTTAGTCATCGCACCACCAATGGCGGATAGCTTATTAACATCGATTTTTCCTAAAGCAGATATTTTGTTATCTGTTTGCTTTAACTCTTCATTTAGCTTTGCTACTTCTGCCTCTGTATATTGGACAGCACGTTGCATTTTCTTGAATTCTTGCTCACTGACTGTGCCAAGTTTGACACCTTCTTTTGCAAGTTCAAGTTGCTTCTTTTGTTCTTCTAACTTTTTCTTAGTGGTCTCCAAGATGCCGTTTAGCTTATCTTGTTTTTGCTTCCACAAGTCGACGTTAGAAGAATCGTATTTTAAGTTTTTATTAATTGCAGCTAAGTCTCTTTGTTGCTCTTTAAGGTCAGAATTGAGGGATTTGATAGAAGACTCAAGTTCCGTTGTATCAAGACCGAGCTTAATATTTAGACCTTTAATTGCTTCTGCCATCACCCTCACCTCCTTAACCTAAAAAGGCATCAATATCTGCCTGAGTTGCTTGTCTAGAGCCACCTTCTTCATAGATAGATTTTTGTAATTTGACTATGTCAAGATAGGTTCTAATATCAAAGAATTCCGCATCACGAATCGGAATTCCAAGTTGAGCCAAGTTGAAAATTATGTTTGCCGTGATGTTTCCTCTTGGCCTTATGGTTTTGGGGCTAAATCAGTCCCTTCGGAATTTTTCTTCATTTCCCCTAAAAGTTCGCCAATGGTATTAGCAAGATTTGTGAGTTCTTCAACGTTAGATAAAACGCTAAAGTCGAAGAGTTGAAGGAAACGGTCATATGATTCATTAAAGAAAGGCTTGTGTAAGACATACACCAATCTAAAAAGGACATCGATAAACTTACCGACATCATTTTTGTTTTCGCTGATCGCTTTATCTAACTTTTCAACATCATCAAATAGTTCAGTACCGAAGACGTTTCTATAAGAAATGATGGTAAAAAGGGAAGAAGCTAATCTGAACTCCTTCCCATTGAGCTTAACTGTGCGTTCCATACTCTACTCCTTACTCAGGGATTTCTGGAATCACTGGAGCGGTAGTTAGGAAGTTTGTATAGTTACTATCACCTTTAGCACAGACACAGTTAGTGATTAAATCATCACCAACTTCGATTGGTCTAGCTGTGATGTTAAGAGTAACTGAGTTAGCTTCGATGCTATCCGCTTTTGATTTGGTTGCTTCAGCAATTGGGGTAACACTACATAAGTAGTACCAGACTCTTCTTGCTTTAGCATCGCCTTGGAATTCAAAACCTAAGGCAAAGGTCACTACTGGTGCGTTAGCGATTTCCACTAAGTTTCCATTCGCAAGTCTCTTATAGCCTAAAACTGCGGTTTTGAAATCGTCAGGGATTTCTGTGAATTTAAGTGTTAAGGTTCTACCTGCATTTTGGACTAATGATGCGTATAAAGTATCATCAGCATAAACATTGGTAGATCCACCCACTACTTCACTCGAGAACTCTTGAGCTCCCGGTAATGCGACTGGAGTATCAAAGCTCCAGCTACCATTATTGTCTTGAGTGGCAATTGAATAATGGACGTTACGTAATCCGAACGTGATTTTGTTATTTGGCATGTTTAAAATCCTCCAGCCTAATTTCATAAACTCTATAAATAGAGCCATCCGAGTTTTTGTATTCAGATGTTAAAGAAAAGATGTAGTCGTTTTTTAGAAGAGCAGTTTCTAGCTTTTCCTCTAAGGCTTCATCTTTTTTCTTTGTTGATAATGTAATTTGAATCGTTCTTAAGTAGTAAGTTGGGCGATCATCTGCGAATTCAGGTGGTCTTTTTGATATCTCCTGATAAATGATGAACGGAGCTTCTGCATTTTGCTCATTGTCATGATCGAGATGAGCATAGATGACTGTCGGAAGAACGGTTAATAACACTCTTCTTAGTTTCTTAAGCATTATCCACCTCCATTTATTATCTTTTTGATATCGTCTAGCATCTTAGGTGTGAACTCATCGTAAGCAGGTCTTAGAAAAGGACGAGCAGATACAAGCTTTCCACTCCGATGCTTAAAGCCAAGTTCTACTAAATGAACGACGGAACCTTTGGTTTTGGAATAAATAACAATCGTTTTGTTTATGCCTTCGCCATATGATTCCTTAATAAAAGAATCGCCTAAATGCTCGTGTGTCCACGGTGTTCTAGGTGCATGTTCTTTGATGTAGTCCAGGATCAAGTCGGCTGTTTCATCTAAACGCTGTAATATCGCTACTTCAACGTCTTTAGAATAATTTTTAACGGCCTTTTCAATCTCTGGTGTGAGAGCAGTAAGTTCTAAAGATTCCATCCAACAATGTCCTCCTTTTTGATTTGAGTCTCGCTAGCATAAAGTTCCATCCACATTCCATTTTGATAAGTCCTCTCTACTTTGTAGACGGTGTCTTCATTAGGAACATAAAGGTATTTGCTTCCATCATAAAGGAACACTTGAATTGAAACCTTAAAATCAAGTAAAACTTTGCTCTCTTTTGAAGAGTAATGTTCCTTAGAAGTGATGGAGGCTGTCATCCCCACCACCTCTTTGGAGCCGACCAAACGCAAGATCTGGTTTCCCAGATCATCAGCATCTGTTTTAACACGTAATAGGAATAAGTTGATGTTGCCGGAATTAGGATACGCTATCACGAGGAAGAACCTCCACCAACCTCAGGTCTATGCAAGCATAGTTGCCTGAGTAAGACGTCAAAGCTCTTGGGAAGCTCTTTCACTTCTCCGTTACTATTGAATCCGAAATGTGTCTTCACAAATATGGTAATAAGAGCTGTCACTAAAGGATTGTCATCTGATTCAGCGGTTTCACGAGGAACTCCAGCTGTGACTAGCAACTGGCGGCACGAGGCAATATGAATCAAGATTTCATCATCAGCGTAGTTTTCTGTTGCAGGGATAAGCAAAGCTTTCTTCATCTTCTCTAGCATGTTTTCGCACGACATTTTAGACACCTCCTCTACTCGTTAGAATATTCTTCCTATTACTCTTAAACGGAAGGACCCGCCTTCATACAAAAGAAAAAGGATCTCTCCTTATTCAAAATGTATTGCGACTAGCGACTTATCAAGGTTAGCGGGCACTCCTCCGTGTTTCGACCTATGGTCTATTCTCCGTCATCAGGATTTTCTGGATCAGGAGTTACAGGTTCTTCAGGTTGAGCTGCGTTTGAGCTAGCTTTTTTAACTCTTAAGAAACCTTTGTAGCCGATGACGTTACCACCAGTAAAGACAGAAGCCTTATAGCAGATAATGCCATCTTTGAATTTATAATCAGTGGATTTGGCTACTTCTACACCACTGAAGATTGGGACTTCGTAGTTAGCGAGTGGACCATAGGCGATACCATATTCACCAGCTTGAGTGCTTGCAGCAGAGATTGCTTTGCAGTGGCTAGAGATGATGAATGGAATGCCGTCGATGGTTTTGGCCTTATAGTCAACAGTATGGACTTTTCTACCTTCAGCGGTTCTTAAACCAGCAAAGGCTCTTAAGTCATTCTTATTGAGGATGAGGACACAGCCACCTTCAACTTCTTCATCACCGCCATAGGCATATACGATATCATCGAGAGCGTTCTCGTCAATCGCGCTAATTTCTAAGTCGGTAGCATCTGCTAAAGCTTCACAGTTAGCAGAGAAGATACCTTTGAAGGTGTTTGTAGTACCCGCACCACGAAGGATTTGTTCGGAGATTTTCTTTCTTAAAGCGATGTTAACACCCTTTAAAACTTCTCCTTGGTAATCAGCCGCTGGGAGCTTTTCTAACTCTTCGGTGATTTCTGCATAGGCAGTAACCTTTACTTTGGAGATTGTTAAATAACCAAATTCTGGTTCTGCTGTGGTATAAGGATCACCTTCAGCGGTTAATCCACCAGTACCATGAGATTTCACGAATGATTTCTTATAGGTTTCTCCACCTTTAAGATTCACTGTGTGAACTTGTTCTACTAATGTAGAGACTTCTCTAAATGGAACCGGAGAGATTTTGTCATCG
>Ga0208195_1001577_pt1 | contig 24426 bp, 25 predicted proteins | sample AD_UKC077_MetaG_FD_184441 | JGI IMG/M metagenome (GOLD analysis project Ga0208195, IMG submission 184441) | Active sludge microbial communities of municipal wastewater-treating anaerobic digesters from USA - AD_UKC077_MetaG (SPAdes) (version 2) | ecosystem: Engineered > Bioreactor > Anaerobic >...
GCATGTCATAGGGACCTGGCTTAATGAAAAACGAATAGTTTTCAAGGTTGATCTGCATTCTTGGCCTCCTAAGAGAAGCCTATCGAGTTTCAACCTTGAACTGGAGAGGGATTTATTGGTCGCTTACGTAAAAGAATGATGTTGTAAGGAGAGATAGATGAAAAGATTGGCACGGTTGGTGGGAGGAGTGTTCATAGTCCTCATTCTGAGTATCGCACTTGTTTCCTGCGATGACGCTATTTTGCAGCACATACTACAAAATGGAACGCAAAACGAAGCTCAGAATGGAACACAGAATAATGAGCAGAATGAAGAGCAGGATGAAGCTGAAGAGGACGATGACGAGTCCGAAGAAGAAGGCGAAGAATCCGAAGATGAAGGCGATGAATCTGAAGATGAAGGTGATGAATCCGAAGATGATGAATTCAATGGACTGCCGCGCAAAGGGGATTTTACCTACACTGGAACTCCACCCACAGATTATGCCGTTGCAGTAGCCGCAAGTAATGAAATTAAAGAAGAAACGGAGAGGATCAAGAGGGACCTCGGTCAGGCCAGAGAAAATACTGAAACGATTGAATACATACCTGAGAATCTCCTCGATATGATGGGGAAGGCTTTCGGGAATGTTGTAGTTGATTATGAGAACGATGGCTATGCCGGGATGGAGGTGTTTTCAGTTGTATTGGTAGGTGGTGTGACCGACCAGTCCGATGAGGAGAATGCCTTACTGAAGGTGGATGCCGATTCAGTGGAAGGGTTTATGTTCACCAGAATGCTTGTCAATGAATCGGATCAGGACATGGAAACCAAAACCGGTATGACCGCAGAGTTCGAAATTGCCGGATCAGAGATGGGAATTGATGGTAAGTACAAGGTCGAGCTACTTCACAGCGTCGAGGGTGATGATGAAGAGCAAGAGGAGGCGTTTGTTGGAACGCTGACGAATGTGGCCGACGGCTCTGAAAAACAATTGATTGAAGACGATCTCTTGGGTGATTGGGATCAGGATGGCGCTGAGCCTCACCAAAGAATCCTTACCCTGTTTATGGATATGAGAGAATTCGATCTGGTACCGAAAACGCTTGCAACTCAGATTTTCTACCCCGAGATCACAGAGGATGACACAGGGAAGTTCCTCGGGCTGATGTCTTTCTATCAGGAAGGCGATACTGTTCCGATGTATCTATCCTTTTTGTGGGAGGAGCCCGATCATGAGAAATACTATGTCGTATACTCGTCTCATGAAGATTATCAAACGATCGTAGCGATAAACGGCGTGGCTTACAACTTTGCATTACCATAACCCTGAAAAGCAGGTGCGTGTGAAGGATTTCCCGTGAGCTTTGATGCAGGGTTCATGGGATTCTTTCCGGTGCTGGAGTTGCTTTGTATGAATAGTTCCCTTCCCTGCTATCGTTGCCGGGAAGGGAATTTCTTCGATTGGTAAGGCATTCAAACGCAATGAAATGTGTTGTGAATCATCGTATTTTCGGGGGTTGTTAAATAGACGGCACATGTGACACATGGTATAAAGAAGAAAAAGGCATGAACTTGCCAACAAGGAGAGGAAGATGAAGAAAATCGTACGTATACTGGGAGGAGCATTGATACTCCTCGTCATGATTGTCGCTCTTGTCTCCTGTGATGACCTTCTATTGCCGGGTGGACAACAGGGTGGGCCACTGGATGGACTTCTGGCTGAACTTCTGGATGGTGTACCAGGAAAAGAGGAGTTTGGCTTTCCTGTGGGAGTGCCACAAAAACCTCGTGACGCTACAGAACAGGCAATCCAGACAATCCAACTGGAAATGGCCAGAATCACCGGGGAACTCGATCTAGCCAAGCAAAGAACTAAAAATATACAAGAATTGCCTGACACATTTGATGATCTAATGGATGATCTCGGAACCGTAATGGGTGATCTCTTGACTGTAATAAATGCTGATGAGGAAAAATTCTATCCTAGAATGGATGTGTTTTCATTTGACCTGTTAGATAAGAACTCCTTTTATATTGAGGAAAATGGATACATACAGATGATAAATGCTGATGACAGCAGCGGGTTTCAATTTACCAGAACATTTACCGACGAAACAAATAAAGCTCATATTGAGAGCTTCGTTGGTGTGAACGTAGAGTTCGAAATTACCGGATTAGATGGGCTTAATGGCGAGTATCAAATAGAATTCCTTGCAAACGCCGCGGGTGAGTATGATGCTAACTGGGATGATGATATGACTCTTTCGGGAACACTGACGAATTTGGACAACGACGAGCAGCAGCTGACCGACGACGATCTCTTGGATGATTGGAAGCAGGTGGGTGCTGAGCCTCACCAAAAAATCCTTACCCTGTTTATGGAATATTTTAGAACTACTACTAGGTCGAAAAAGTCGGCAACGCAGGTCTTCTATCCCCAGATCACAGGTGATGACTTGCATGGGGAGTTCCGGTTTGGGTTGGTTTCTTTCTATGAAGAAGCAGGTGGTGGTGAGGAAGAAGTTCCTATCTATCTATCCTTTCTGTGGAAGGGAGGGCCCGATAATAAGGAATATTATGTCGTATATTCGACTCACGAAGAGTATGAAGATATCGTAGCGATAAACGGCGTGGCTTACGAATTTATACCAAAATAACCCTTAATAGCAGGAGCGTGTGGAGGCTTCCCCGTAAGCTTTGATGCAGGATACATAGGATTCCTTCCGATATGGAAGTTTCTCTGGGGGCACCATTTCCCTTCCCGACAAGGATAGCCGGGAAGGGAATTTCTTTCTTTGATCGGTAAGACATTCAAATATAAGAAACTATGTGAATTGTCGTATTTTTAAAGGTGTCGAAATAGACGGCACATGTGACACATGGTATAAAGAGAAAAAAGGAATGACACTGCAAAAGGAGAGGAAGATGAAGAAAATCGCACGTATACTGGGAGGAGCATTGATACTCCTCGTCATAATTGTCGCTCTTGTCTCCTGTGATGACGACCTATTGCTACCGGGAGGAGAGAATGGGGGGCTAGGTGCAGAATTGATTGGAGCGTTGTTTCAATCCATTGGAGATCTGCAAATAACGCCACCAGACATTGAGAATCCAGAGCCACCAGTCGCTCCTGACCCAGACGATCTGGGCCCAGACGCATTGATCCAGAGCATCGAGGATGCGATAGATCTTATCAAGGATGATTTGGATATAGGAAAAGGAAAGGAAGGCCTTCCTCCCTTGGAAGGTGAAGATTTGGTTGGTTTGAAAGATGCCTTTGATAAGCTTTTGTCAGAACGCAAGGGTAAGATCACCGCTCCAGGCGTCAGTAGATTTTGGTTTGGAGTGTATGGAGGCGCCCCCCCAGCCCCCCCGAAGCCCCTCCCGAAGGCAGACGGCGTAACCATAAGGTTTGATTCCCCTGAAGGCTTTTTCATGGACGTGATGGATAAAGATGGCTTCTTCATCAGTATCATTCTGGATTCAGAGTTTGAGATCACGGCGGTGGAAGACGGCAAGCCGGATATCACAGGATCCTACGAGATTTCATTAAAAGGGGCCCGAATGGAGGATAATGATGGAATCCAGCCGATTGTCCCGATTGTCATAGAAAGCACGCTGAAGAAAATAGGCGATGATGAACCTAAGGATCTGGTTGCCGATGACGTCCTGTTTGATGAAGACGGCAACTTCAAATGGAATAAGGTTGCGGGTGAGGGGGATCCTGATTTTGAACCCCACCAGAGAATCCTCACTGTGTTGATGAGTGCCTTTACGTTGCCTCAGCTAGAGAAAGAAGCGACGATGTGGTTCTATTTCGATGTCGAGATTGAAGGTCATAATGACGGTAAGTTCGTTGCAGGAATCACTGCCGAGAATGCAGATGGGGATACCTATAATTCGGCCATATGGCAGAAGAATGACGGCACACCACACCTTATCGTATGGTCGGACGACGAAGAATATAGTGATTTCATCGTGATAGACAAAGTCGCTTACAGTCTTCCAATAACATAGGAGTGTGGATGGCGGCATCCCTGTGAGTCCTGGTATACGGTTTCGGAGCTTTTCCGCAGGGATTGGTTACCCTCCCGATTGTGATGATCCATGATGGTCGGGAGGGATTCTTTTTGGTCGATACGTTGCTTGAACATGCTGGTGTATTTTCAAATCATAGGATTTCAACAGGTGGTGCGAATGAACGGCTCATGGAAGCCGTGATGTATAGAAAAAAGGTGTGAACTTGCCACTAAGGAGAGGCAGATGAAGAAAATCGTACGTATGCTGGGAGGGGCATTAGTGCTCCTTGTCATGATTATCGGTCTTGTCTCCTGTGATGACAATGTAGCTCCGTTGAACACCACCATAACGTTGCCGACAACCCGTGCCGGTGCGAAAGAAATGATTAACAGCTTCGAAAATGAGTTGAGCGCGATCAGGGATGAAATTGCAACAGCGAAGGGAAAAGGGATAGAAGACACATTACCTGATACGTTCAATGATGTAAAATCGGATTGGGACAAACTTGACAAAGACACTTCCGGCGCCGTGTCGTATCGGGTTGGATTGTATGGTGGCAGTCCCTTTCCGTGGAACTCATGCGCTGGCTATGAGGTAATCATAAATATTGCTACGATAGATGGCTTTCTTACCGACAAAACGGTTGGACTTCGTTCTGAATTCCATCTTGATTTGCAATCGACGTTTGAAATCACCGGAGAGACGAGTGGAACTACAGGTATTGATGGCGAATATGAGTTTTCATTGAATGCAAGCTACGAGCAGGACAATTGGGTATTCAGCCCGCCTGCTATAGGTGGAACGTTGACGAAATCAGGTCAAGACTCCCAGAATCTGACTGCAGACGATGTCCTGTTCGAGACCGATGAACGTAAATCGTTTGAATGGAACAAGGGTGGATCAGAGGCCAAGCAAAAAATCCTCACCATATTTGTGAGTCGCTTGGGCCCCGATCTGGAGGAAGCCGCGACGAAGACCGTATACACCTCGGCCAAGGATGATGGCTTCCATGGAGAGTTCGAGTCGGGATACACCATCCACGGCAACGAAGGAACGTTCACCCGAGTCACATGGAAGGCTGGTGGAAAGACACATACCATTCTGCATTCGGAAATGGATGACTTCATCGTGATAGACGGCAAGGCCTACAAGATCGAATGACGGTCTTGATACGGCGTTAAGATCTTATTTTGATGATCTCCACCATAACACCTTGCAAACCTCTCTTTCATTGATGTACCGTGTTCAGTATGGGATGGGGGAGAGGGGATTGTGAGAAGAGTAGCTATCCTGTTCGTCTTCTTGGTTTTGGGGTTCCAGCAGGTTTGGGCAGGAGCTCCTGCGTTCCATGCGGGGGTTTCCGGGGGTGCCGGCTTCTTTTCGTGGTATACCTCGCTGGAAGCGGGAATCAAGGTGGATCTGAGTGAGAACTTCGCCCTCGGGCTGACCCAGCGGGTCGGGTATGGGTTCACCTATCGGGAGATCGTGGGGGGGACGGAACTTCGTGCTTATATGTACGACGACCTCTTCATCCACATCGGAGTCTCCTATCTGGTGAAACCTTCTTCGTATGCTGAACCTGATTTCAAGACGATGGTGCTGCCTCATCTCGGATCCGGGCTGTACATTCCTCTTGATCCGGATAGAAGGTTCTTCGTGGTTCCTCGGATCGAGATAAACCAGTCCTTCTATCTCTCCGATTCGATCCGACCGGTCTACAGCGACCTGCCGTTTCTTGTTGCAGGGCAGGCGTCGATCGGATTTGAGTATCGATTGAGATGATAACATGGTTGCGTCGTGGCTTTGACAATGTCCAATATCAAGCTCATACCATCAAAAACTTGGAATCATTTATGGGTTGATGTTATTTCACAAATTTAAGAACCGTTTGTTTGATTATTTGGTTGCACTCTTCTCCATACAGGAGCTTTGCAAAATTTGAAGATATTCCACCGGAGGTAGCGTACCCATCTTTTATCATCTTATCAAAATTAACGACAATATTAGAGTTTTGCTTGTAATATTCACGTAAATACTTTTCAGTAATTTTGTAAGCATATCCGACAAAAGCTTCTTTGAATCTAGGGTGGGACCATTCATATTTGAACCATTCATTTTCTATAAATGCATAGGAAGTATAGCAGTCAGGATTGAAAACAGTAATAGGATTTTGTCTATTCTGATTTATGAAGGGATAACCATCAAAATACTTCCATTCTCTTTTTATAAAGCATCCACCAATATAGCAGCCTAAATCCAAACCTTGATTTAAAAAATAGTTATAGATTGAGATTAGAACATGAGGCATTATTTCTTCAATTAAATAACCTTTTTCATGGGTATAGAAAGAACTTTTTCGATAGTCATATGCGGAGTTTGATTTGAAATAAGATTTTAAACTGAGAAAATCGTTTTTATAAAACTTTTTGCTTATTTCATCTAGATGGCGTTCTTGAGGAATTCCTAATCCGTAATAGATTTGATAATCATGGATTATATCTTTGTATCCTAACACCTTATCCATGTTGCTATGCAGTTGTTTCAACTTGTTCAGACAATAATAACCCTGTTCCGGATCTGAAACCCCAATCAGGTTAATCAATTCAGCCATATAGAGAAGAATGAACCCTTCACAATCGGTAGCTGCCTCAAGATATTCTTGTGTAGCGGATTTGTTTGGTAGATTTGGCTCGCTAACCCATAATCTCATTGCTGAACGCCATGAAAAATAACGATGGAGAGAATCTTTTGAGAGTATTAGATAATGAAAATTTTTTCTGCCGCTGATAGCATTTCTAAGTGAGAAAATCTCCTCATCAATAAATCTTCCGTGAATGAATTGATCTTCCTCAATGTTTTGAACTAGCTCTGCCATTTCAAAAAAAATGGTTTCTGAAGAAGCATTTTCTGACTCTAATCTTTCCTTAGTTTCAGTCAATATTTCATAAACAATATCAATAGTGATTTCTTTGTGTTCGCCATTTTTAATTCGATCAAGATGGTACAGGGAGTTGTTGGACTCTGCTTTTCCTTTTTTTACAGAAGTCCTACTCGCTACTGGACTTATGGCATATTCGCTTCTACTATCGTGCTTTTTACCGTCATTAAAGGTTTTTACAATACTCCTGATAAGATGGTTGAGAAAATAGCCCATGAGAATTCTCCCATTTAACTAAATAATTTCTTAGGTTAGGTCTAACAACCTCAAAATAAATAATAAATGAGGTATGTAACAAAATCAAATGTAACGGTATGACCGAGAATTCGATATAAATCGGTTAATAATCAAAGACAAAAAATTGAAACCTTAGGATGGGCAATAACCACCAGCTCTGAAGAATCAAATCTCTTGTTCTAATATCTCTATCCAAGCAGATTATCCAGAATATGCGTCTTGGTTCGCCATCGGGGATTGGCTTTGACCTTGAGGTCGAGGCGGAGCTTGCGCTTGGGGAAGATGGAACGGATCTCCGGTTCGACCGCCTTGCGGATCTTCGTCATGTTCTCTCCGCCCTTGCCGATCACGATGCCCTTCTGGGATTCCCGCTCGACGACGATGAATGCCCGGATCCAGATCGTGTTGGTCTCTTCCTTGTATTCGATGTCCGCCACGTCCACATAGATCGCATGGGGAAGCTCCTCGGTGACGAGGGCGATCGCTTTTTCCCGGATCAGCTCGGCGATCCGGAACTCCAGCTCCTGGTCGGTGTACGCATCCTCGTCGTAGAGAAGCGGACCTTCGGGGGCGACCTTGAAAAGCTCGATCAGGACCTCGTCGATTCCCTCGTCGTTTCTGGCGCTTCCGATGAGGATCGGGGAAGAAGGCAAATGCTCCTTCAGAAACGCTTTCGCCTCCTCGATCTCCTCCTCGGTAAGGATGTCCGCCTTGTTGATTAGGCAGATGACCGGGGTTTTCACCTTGGCGAGCGTCTGGGCGAGCGAAAGTTCCTCCTCCTTGGCGCTGCGCTTTCCGTCAATGAGATAGAGGACCAGGTCGCTTTCGCTCAGGCTTTTGACCGCGGTCTCCTGAAGGCGGAGGTTCAGAACCCGGGTACCAAGGTGATAGCCGGGGGTGTCGATGAAGATCAGCTGGCCCCGCTGATCGGTGTAGATCCCCTTGATTGCATTGCGGGTGGTCTGAGGAGTTTTTGCCGTGATCGAGACCTTCATCTCGCAGATCGTGTTCACCAGCGTTGATTTTCCCGCCGAGGGGCGGCCAACGACCGCTACCGTTGCAGATTTCATATCTCCAGTATATCTTCCTTGCCGGTGTGTGGGAATCTCGTTTTGATGCTTTTCATCCCCTTGCAATTTGCCTATACTTGATATATCCATTCTATCGTTCGAAAGTGAGGCCGTCATGGCGGAAGAAAAAAAGAAAACGCAAAGTGAAGCACAACTGCAGGAAAAGCTGCTGAAGACCCGCAGCGTTCTGTTAAGCGGTGAAATCAATAAGGAAAGCGCCGATGAAGTGATCAGGCAGCTCCTTGTTCTGGAAGGGGAGAGCAATGAGCCGATCAGGCTCTACATCAACAGCCCTGGAGGGGATGTGGATGCCGGATATGCGATCTTCGACATGGTTCGGTTCATCAACGCTCCGGTGACGATGATCGGGATGGGCCTTGTGGCGTCCGCCGCGGTGCTCGTCCTTCTGGCGGTTCCTTCAGAGCGGCGGATCGCTCTGCCGAACTCAACCTACCTGATCCATCAACCGATGAGCGGCATGAGGGGGGTCGCCACCGACATCGAGATCCACGCCCAATACCTTGAACGCCTCCGCTCGAAGCTCGATTCTCTTATTGCAAGCGAAACCGGCAAGAGCGTTGAAGAGGTTGCAAGCGATACCGACCGTGATCATTGGCTGACGAGCGAGGAAGCGCTTTCGTACGGACTTGTAAGCCGCATTGTCGCCGAACGGTCCGCACTGTAATCCGATATGCCCAAGACGAAGTATTTAAGCGACAAAGAAAAACGAATCGGCCAAAAGCACATGTATCGCCAGGAAGTGTTCAACGGCATCTCCTTCAGCCTGATGGGCGAGACCGTCGTGTATCTGCTTGCGCTCTACTTCGGTGCCGGCAATTTCGCTCTGGGCTATATCTCCTCGGTGATATTTCTTGCCGGAATAATCCTTCCCGTTGTCCCCCGGATGCTCAAGGGAAAGCATCACACCAGGACGCAATCCTTCGTGTGGCACTTCCGCGGGCTCGTGGGACTGGGGTACCTCGGCCTGTTCATCGTCAGTGGAGATTGGGCGGTATTTCTGTTGTTGACGGTGTATACCCTCTATAATCTGGTACGGATGATCGGGATCGCTCTGAACGATTCGACGATGAAATCGATCAGCAGCCCCTCCAATCGGGGCAAGGTCGTGGCGAATGCGAACGTCGCGTATCAAAGCTCGTCGATGACGGTCCGCCTGATCATGACCGCCGTCTTCGCTGTTCAGCGCTTCAGCGGTCTTGTAGGTCTGGTTACGATGCAATTGCTTGGGGTCGTCGCCAACTGTTTTGCAAGCCGCGAAATAAAAAAGATTCCCTCCCGGATGGTCATCACCCACAAGCCGGGGCGAACCGTCTGGACGTTGTTCACCGAAGCGATGGCCCAGCCGGTGCTGAGGCGCCGGCTCTTGCTGAAATGGCTTGCCACCGGGGTAACGGTCATTTTCGGGCTCACGACCCCGTTCTTCCGCATTGAACTGGGTTCATCCAACGGCATCGTCGTCCTCTATTCCGTGTTGCTCGGTCTTTCGGTGATGGTCGCTTCATGGGTGTCGAAGCGATTTTCCGACCGCCTCGGCTCCAAGCCGCTGGTTGTTATTTCGACGCTCTTCACCTTGGGGTTTTTCGCCCTTTGGGCGATTCTTCCCCGAACCCTCCACTTCGCCTGGTTCTTTGGCCTCGGGTTCCTCACGAACACCTTTGTGGCGCTGATCAACCTCTTGACGTTCCGCCTTTTGACCCAGGTGATGCCGGATGATGAGCTTGTCTCCTTCAACTCGATGGTCAACTTCATCAACGGAATCGTCGCTTTCGGCGTCGGAATGCTCAGCGGGTTTTTGGCGAACTTCACCCAAGGAAGCTTGCTGTTTCATGGCACGGCGCTCGGAAACGGGTATACCCTCGTCTTCATTTTCGGTTTCGCCCTGATCCTGGTCGAAGCTCTGGTCGCTCTCAGAATCCAGGAGATCGGGGCTTACTCGTCGCAAGCCGCCGCCCAGGTGGTGTTCTCGATGCACGGAATCCGGGCGGTTTCGATGATCGAGCGGCTGGAGCGGACAAGCGATCCCGCCAAGCGACGGATGCTGATGCACAACCTCGGGGGGAACGTGAACTACCTTGCGACAAGCGAGCTCCGCTCGATTCTCGCCAGCCCCTTCCATGTCGACAAGCTTGAAGCGGTCAGGGCGATCGGCGACCGGCCTCGAAAATCACTGCTGGATGATCTGATCAGGGTCGCCCAGGATGACGACTCCTATGTTCAGCTTGATGCAATCGCCGCCCTCGGCTCCTACCGGAAGGAAGAGAAGGCGAAGAGCGCCCTCGTCGACCTGCTGCTCCATGGCCGATGGGCTTCGGTTCGCTCGATGGCGTCAAAGTCGCTTGCTCGGATCAGCGATTCGGATGAGTACCTCAACGTGGTCAATGAGCTCAGCCGTTCAGCCAAGCATATCGACGAAGTGATCGACTATCTGGTCGCCAAGCGCTTCATGGACAAAGAAGGAAGGTTCTTTCAGGAGTTCTTCATCTTCGTTGAACAGGGACGCAGCGGCACGTTCCGTCAAACCGGCTATTCGGTCGTCGCCTCCCTGCTTCGCTTCGGTCCGCCAAGTCTGGCCTCCCTGTATGAAGAGCGCAACCTGAGCTCGACGAAAGCGTATCTTGCCGGCTTCCTCTCCGAAGCCCGCGATCTGACGATGATTGATCAGAACTACAACCTCATCATTCAGATCTTTGCAAAAGAGCAGTGGTCCAAGCTGATCGATCTCTGTCTGGAGTCCCTGCGTTCAAGCGATGTGCAGGCGGATTCGAGTCTGGACAACCTGAAGAAAGGATTGCTGAAGGTTGAAACGATGAGCTTGGAATCTTTTGATGTGGTCGACATGATCGCGCTCCTCTATTTCACCTATTTCATCTGCAAGAGCCAGAACAGCTGAAGCGAAGCGGCGGCTTTTCCCCCTTACGGGGCATGATCGTTCTTCTTCTCATCTTCATCACCTCATGTTTCGGATGCTCGTGCGATATTCCCGCCGATGAGCATGTCTTCCGGGTTCTCTCCTACAACGTGGAAAACCTCTTCGATGCGACCCTCGACGGAACGGAGCATGCCGAGTATCGGGATTCAAAGAAATGGAATGAGCGCTCCTACCGGCTCCGGCTCAGGAACCTCGGCAAGATCCTGCTTGACCCGGCCCTCAACCATCCCGATGTGATCATCCTTCAGGAGATTGAGAATGAACGGGTCGTGGAGGATCTGCTTTCCTTTCATCTGGCGAAGAAGGGGTACCGCTCTTATGCGGTCGCCCGGACGGAGGGTTCGCCGATCAGCGTCGGGGCGATCAGCCGCCATCCGATCGTCCGCTCCTCGGTCCATGCGGTTCCCGGGGGACGGAACATATTGGAAATCGTCATCTCGACTCCCGTCGAAGAGGTCGTCATCTTCGCCCTGCACGCCAAAAGTCAGATAGGGGGGTTCAATGAAAGCGAGCTCCTTCGAATCGAGAATGCGAAAAGCGTCTCCTTGGCGAGCAGGGACCATGTCGATAAAGCGGTCCTCGTCTGCGGTGATTTCAACCAGAATCCGAGGGTCGTCCATGAACACGAGGGAGTGCAGACCGCCCTTGTCGACGTTGTCCACCCGAATGCGAAGCTCTATGGCCGGGCGGGGTCGCTGCTGATCAGCGGGAATGCGGATTTTCTGGGTCCGGGAATCTTCTACAATCCCTACCTTGCCGAAGACTGCCGCCTTGCAGGGTCGTACTGCTATGGGGGAGTCTGGCACCGGTACGATCAAATCCTTCTTTCCCCTTCGCTGTTCGACCGCAGGAACTGGGAGTATTCCACCTTCGAAGTGATCCGCTTCCCCTACCTGCTCAAGAGCGATGGAACTCCGAAGCGCTGGGATCTCAAAACGCTCAGCGGCTACAGCGACCATCTGCCCGTGATGGTCACCCTCACTCGGAGTCCCTGGGGAATTTGAGCTCGTAAAAGATCTGCTCCAGCTCCAAGGCGATGTTGATGTTGTGGACGACCGGCGTCCGGCCATCTTTCCGGGTTTGGGCTTTGATCGTGATCGGGGTGAAATTGAGAATACCCATCACTCCGCTGCCAAGGAGCCGTTCGTAGCTGTCATTGGCCGCCTGCTCGGGTACGGCGAGAATCCCCACCTTTACATCGAGGGCTTTGACGACCTCGTCGATCCGGCTGAGCGGATAGATGGGAATCGGGTGGGAGGAGTCGCTGTAGACCAACGGATCGCTGTCGAAACCGGCGACCACCCGGATTCCGTCCTGCTCAAAGCCGCTGTAGTGCATCAGTGCTTTTCCGATTCGTCCGCACCCGAGAATGATGCAGTTCTGGCTGTCACCTTTGCCCAAAAGCTCCGCCAGCGAGGCAAGCAGTTCGGAGAGCGCGTAGCCGCCCCGCTTTTGGCCGTAGATCCCCAGTTGGGAAAAATCTTTCCGAACCGTCGCAGCGGAAACCCCGGCGGCATCGGCGAGGTTATGAGCGAACACGCGTTCAAGACCGATCGTCTTCAGTCGGTTGAGCGTCCGGAAATATCGAGTTACACGCACCAATTGGTCGCTGTTCATTGAATTATCTCCTGATAATATGAATAAAAGAATATTAATTTTGATTTTAGCGTAAACATATCGTGTTATATTCGAAAATACAATGCGTTTGCTTGGACAGTTTTCAGAATTTATATGTACAAATATGCACCTTGCAAATGATCCAGGAACATGTCTCACCTTTAGGATTCTCAACGATGGTCATACAAGCTTTTACAAGGATGACAAACTTCTTGATTTGATCAAGAAGAGTAATGTTGAAGTTGATGTTGAAAAGAGAACAAATCTTCTTAAGGAAGTAGCTCTTGAAATGAACAAGCAGCATGGACCTCATACTCCAATTGCACAAGTTCAGCTTAATTATGCTGCGGACAAAGGTATTTATGGCATGGAGTTGTATGCAAGTGGGTGGTTCAATATCAAACATATCAACTTTGATCCAAATCTTTGATTTTTCTATAATAATTTGATTTGAATTATGCATAAATGATTACTGCATCCCCAAAAATGGGATGCAGTAGCCTAAAATTATAAGGAAAAGTCTATGGGACATTTTATTCTTAGAAGATTTGTGCAGACGTTGATAGTTCTCTTTTTTGTCACAATCTTTGCATTCTTTCTTATCAGATTAGCACCGGGGAATCCTGCAATTATGATGCTCCCTGATGGTGCCCCTGAATCAGCTGTCAAAGAAATGGAAATAAAGCTCGGTTTGGATAAACCCCTTTATGTTCAATATTATAAATATATTAAGGGAATTTTTACCGAAGATTTTGGATTATCTACTGCTTATAAAAGAAGTGTTGGTTCTATTATTCGTGCAAGATTTCCTTATTCTGCCAAATTGGCAATTTGGTCTGTGTTAATAGGATGTGTCATAGCAATACCTTTGGGAATCATAGCTGGGTCAAGACAAGGTTCAGCAACTGATTTTTTTGCTATGATGTTTGCATTATTGGGTCAATCTATGTCCCCAGTCTGGTTGTCAGTTCTTAATATGTTGGTATTTGGAGTTTGGCTAAAATGGTTACCGACAACAGGAACAGGTTCATATAAGCATTATATTTTACCGATTCTGACTCTTGCATACCCAATGGCAGCATCAATTGCAAGAATCGGTAGATCTGGAATGATTGATACTTTATCGGAAGATTATATTACTGCCACTTATGCAAGAGGTTTGAGTAAATTTAAAGTAAATTGGAAATATGCATTTAGAAATGCTTTGGTTCCTATTGTAACTTTGGTTGGAATTCAAATGGGATCATTCCTTGCAGGAACTATTATTGTAGAAACCGTATTTGGTGTTGCCGGTATTGGACAACTACTGAACATTGCAGTCGGAAATAGAGATTATGCACTAGTTCAGTCTCTTCTCCTTATTTCATCTCTTTGTTTTGTTGTAATCAATTTTATTGTTGACATTATCAATTCATTTATTGATCCAAGAAATAAGCTTAATTAGGAAGAATAATGAATAATAGTATTATTTGGAAAAGAATGAAAAGAAGTCCTTTCTTTATGGTTGGACTCATAGTAATCATGTTTTTATTTGTCATGGTCTTCATTATTCCATCCTTTGTACACTATAAACCAACAGAAAACAATTTAATGGAAACTTTTCGTTCACCCGATTGGTTGTCTAAAGGGTTGAAAGGTCATGTTTTAGGAACTGATGAGTTAGGAAGAGATGTCTTCTCTAGGCTCCTTTATGGAGGAAGATACTCCCTTATGATAGCTTTTATTGTTGTTTTTTTGCAAATAATTATTGGAACTGTCCTTGGTATTGTAGCAGGTTTCTTTGGGGGAATCATTGATTCTATAATCATGAGACTATGTGAAATTGTTCTAGCAATTCCTAATTTGGTTCTTGCTATTGCTATTATGGCGGTTATGGGAAAAAATCTTAGTAATTTGATTTTTGTTCTGACTTTTGCAGGTTGGGTCGACAGTTGTAAAGTAACAAGAAACAATGCTGAGGTTGTTAGAAGTCAGGATTTTGTAAGAGCTTCAACTGCTCTTGGAGCAACAAACTCACGCATCATGTTTAGGGAAATTCTTCCCAACATTACAACTCCAATTATTATTCTAGCTAGCCAGAGATTTGGATTTACAATTTTGCTCGAAGCAGCTCTAAGCTTCTTGAATCTTGGAATTCAACCTCCTATCCCTTCTTGGGGAAATATGATTTCAGCAGGAAGATCTTTTATGGCGATTTACCCATGGTTGGTTTTTGCTCCTGGAATTGCATTGATGCTGTGTATTCTTGCTTTTAATTTTATTGGAGATGGTTTAAGAGATGTCTTGGATCCAAAAAGAAAAATGTGATGGAAAAGTCAATAATGAGTGATAAATTATTGGAAATTAAAGATTTCTCTGTAAAGTTTTCTACTGAGTATGCTGAAGTATTTGCTGTAAATCATGTAAATATTGAAATTTCGAGTGGAGAATCAATTGGACTTGTTGGAGAAACGGGCGCAGGAAAAACCACTATTGCTTTAGCAACACTAAATCTTCTTTCCAAGAATGCAAGTGTAAAAGGAGACATCCTGTTCAAAGGGAACTCCGTTTTTAGTATGTCTGACAAAGAACTGAGAACTATGAGAGGTGCCAAGATTGCAATGATATTCCAAAACCCACTTACAGCACTGAACCCAGTTTTCACTGTAGGTGAGCAGATTGCAATGGTAATTAGAGCCCACGAAAACGTTTCAAGAAAGGAAGCAATGGAAAGGGCCAAAGAACTATTGAATATGGTTGGAATCGAAAAAAGACGTTTCAAGGAATATCCAAATCAATTTTCAGGTGGGATGAGACAACGTGTTGGAATTGCAGCTAGTTTAGCATGTAATCCAGAACTTCTTATTGCTGATGAGCCTACAACTGCCCTTGATGTTACTATTCAAGCTCAAATTCTTGAATTAATGAAACAACTTCAGCAGAAATACTCAACAAGTCTTTTAATGATAACTCATAACCTTGGAATTATTGCAGAGCTTTGTCAAAAAGTAGCAGTCATGTATGCAGGAACAATCATTGAATATGGAACGGTAAAAGAAGTTTTTTCTAATCCGCTTCATCCATATACAAAAGGGCTCTTGAATGCAATTCCAAAACTGGAAGGAGAAAGAAAAAGACTTGAGGCAATCCCAGGATTGATAGCAGATCCTCAGAATTTACCAGTTGGATGTAAGTTTGAACCACGTTGTACTAAATGCGATGACAGGTGTAAAGAATTTATGCCCTCAATGGTAAAGATCAATGACAACCACTATATAGCTTGTTATGCAGTAAACTAAGGAGACAAATATGATTGATAAGAAAAACGTATTACTGCAGGCAAAGCATTTGAAAAAATACTTTAAACTTTCTAGGAAGAGCTATCTATATGCAGTAGACGATATAAGTTTTGAAATTGAATCTGGTAAAACTCTTGGTCTTGTCGGTGAATCAGGATGTGGAAAAAGTACAATTGGAAACGTAGTAATGCGTTTGATTCCACAAACTGATGGTGAATTGCTATACAAAGGAAAAGATATTTTTAAGGTTGATAAGAATGAATCTTTTGAGCTTAGAAAGAAAATGCAAATTATCTTTCAGGATCCATATTCTTCATTAAATCCAAGAAAGACGATTTTGCAGATTTTATCGGAAGCTTTTGTAATTCAAAAAGTCTGTTCAAGAAATGAAATCAAAAAAAATGTTCTAGAATTGTGTGATATTGTTCAGATTCCACATAATTTGCTGAATCATTATCCTCATGAACTTGATGGTGGGATGAGACAGGTAGTTGGAATAGCTAGAGCCCTTTCACTAAATCCTGATTTTATTGTCTGTGATGAACCTGTTTCATCCCTTGATGTTTCTGTTCAAGCAAGAATCATCAACCTTCTAATGGATATACAGAAAAAGAGAAAAATATCCTATTTATTTATATCTCATGATTTAAGTGTTGTTCGACATATTTCTCATCGTGTTGCCGTTATGTATCTTGGCAAAATGGTTGAAATAGCTGATACAGATGATATCTTCAGAAATACTATGCATCCTTATTCAATTGCTTTACTTTCTGCTGTTCCAACGATAGAAAAATTTGGTGAGAACAAAACAAGGATACTTCTTCAGGGTGATGTTCCTTCTCCAATAAATCCAGAACATGGTTGTCGTTTTGTAAAACGTTGTTGGATGACTGGGCCAAAATGCCACACCTCAGAAGAACCACCTTTTAAAGAAGTTGAATCCGGACACTACGTAGCCTGTTTCTATGCTGAAAAAGCCCGAATGCTTATGAATGAATATACAAAGAATAGAGGTAAAATTAACAATGATTAACCCTTTGACCCTAAAGATTACAGACATGGAAATATGTAAGCTTAAAGATGTTCCCATGCAATGTTCTATCATAAGAATAAAAACAAATCAGGGCATTATTGGATTTGGAGAAATACGCGATTTTGCAAGTATTAAATATTGCATGATGCTAAAGAGGCAGCTAATTGGTCAAAATCCATGTAATATCCTCCAGCTTTTTTCTCAGATAAAACAATTTGGAGGACATGGAAGACAAGGGGGTGGAGTAAGTGGAGTTGAAGTAGCTCTAGTTGACCTAACCGGAAAAGCATATGGAATTCCTGCTTATCAGTTATTAGGAGGTAAACAAAGAGAAAAAATCCGAGTTTATTGTGATACCGATGTTGAAGGCAAACATTCAGGAAAAGAAATGGGAGAAGCTCTGAAAAAGAGGATTGATTCAGGCTTTACTATGGTAAAAATGGATTTAGGAATTGACATGCTTCTGGACATTGATGGGACGCTCAACATTCCTGTAGATTATCTTAAACAAATGAGAAATCTTTCTTCTGAAGAACGTTCTTTTGGTTTTTCTGAAGGTCGTTTAATTCCTTTGATGAATATTCCTCATCCATTTTCTTTTATCTCAATTACTGAGAAGGGGTTTGATATTCTTGAAGAATACATAAGACAAGTTAGAGAAACAATTGGGTATTCTATTCCATTAGCCATAGACCATATCGGACATGTAAATGTTGAAACCTGTATCAAGTTAGGAAAACGACTCGAGAAGTACAATATTGCTTGGATGGAAGATTGTGTTCCTTGGTTTTATACTGACCAGCTTCAAAGATTGAAAAATTCTGTTTCTATTCCAATCTGTACAGGAGAAGACATTTATCTGAAGGAGAATTTCAGGCCTTTGATTGAAAAAAAAGCCGTTTCTGTAATTCATCCTGATGTTCTTACTGCGGGTGGAATGTTTGAAACCAGAAGAATTATTTCTGAAGCTGAAGATGCAGGAATTGCTACTGTCATTCATATGGCTGAGAGTCCTGTTGGTTGTATGGCAGCGGCACATGTAGCTGCAGCTTCAGGTAAGAATTTTGTGGCTATGGAATACCATTCATTTGATGTTTCTTGGTGGGACAGTATAGTTAAAAACTATGAACAAAAAATTGTTTGTGATGGTTGGATAAAAGTCAATAATAAACCTGGTTTGGGAATAGAAGATCTCGATGATGATGTATTAAAAGAACACGCAATTCTTGAAAACGGAAAGTTGTGGATTAGCACTGAAGATTGGGACAACGATTGGTCCCATGATAGAATTTGGAGTTAAAAGGGTAAATTAATGGAAAAAAAAGAATTATTTGAATCAATGAGAAAAGAATTGTATACACCAGTAGTTGGTGATGTTATGGATGCAATGGGGTATTATCATCAAATTTTACCTCCTCAGATTACACCTATAAGATTAGAAGATAAGCTTGCAGGAAAAGCAATGCCTGTTTTGATGATTGATGTTTTTGAACCACAAGAAAAACCATTTGGGCTTTTAACTGAAGCTTTGGATCAATTGGAAGAAGATGATGTTTATATTTGTGCTGGTGGTGAAATGAGATGCGCATACTGGGGAGAATTGCTTACAGCAACTGCAAAAACAAGAAAAGCAGCGGGTGCAGTTATAAATGGTTATTATCGCGATTCACATAAGGTATTTGAACAGAATTTTCCAGTTTTTTCCAGAGGGAGAAACTGCCAGGATTCTGCAGTCAGAACTCAAGTTACTGACTACAGATGCATAATAGAAATTGGTGGTGTGCGCATTCATCCTGGTGATTTTGTTTTTGGAGATATTGATGGTGTTCTGATTATTCCTCAAGGAATTTTTGAAGAAGTTATAGAAAAATCCCTTGAAAAAGCAAGAACTGAAAAAGTTGTTCGACAGGCAATTGAAGATGGAATGAGTTCAACAGAAGCCTTCAGAGTATATGGAGTTCTTTGATTGGGAGCAACTAAATGAATGATTTGTTTAAAAAGGCTTTTTCTCTTGAACAAAAAGTTGCAATTGTAACAGGTGGTGCAACTGGTCTTGGTTCTGGAATAACAAAAGCTTTTCTTTCTGCTGGAGCTAAAGTAATAATTATTGGAAGAAGGCTTGATATACTTGAAAAAGCTGCCGAAGAATTTGGGCTGAATTGTTTTCCAATCCAATTTGATATAACTGAATTTGACAAAGCTCCGGAATTAATTTCTAGGGTTGTCCAAAAATTTGGAAGATTAGATATTCTGGTTAATAACGCTGGTATTCAGCATAAAAATCAGGTGGAAAATGCTGTTATTTCAGAAATAAAAGAAGAATTGGATGTCCATGTAGTGGGTGCTTTTGCCCTTACCCAAGCTTCAATTCCTGAAATGCAGAAAAATGAAACAGCTTCCGTTATCTTTATTTCTTCTGAAGCAGGTTTTATAGGACTGACATACTTGGCTGGTTATTCTGCAGCAAAAGCCGGTGTAATGGGGTTGGTTAGAAATCTTGCTAGTGAGGTATCAAACACTGGAATTCGTTTCAATGCAATTGTTCCAGGATGGATTGAAACACCTATGTTCATCAAATCCATGGGAAATGACCTTGAACGTCAAAAGAAAGTACTTAATAGAACTCCATTAAAAAGATTTGGTTCTATTATGGATATAGGTTGGGCAGCTACATATCTTGCCAGTGATGCTTCAAAATTCGTTACTGGCTCGTCAATTGTAGTTGATGGAGGAGCCCTGATAGGCTTTTAGTATGAGTATTCCAAACAAAAGCAGAGCTCTTTTACTCACTGATATTAGAAAAGTGGAATTGGTAGACGTTGAAGTTCCAAAGATTGTCAATAGTACTGATGTTTTGATTCACATTAAAGCAGTTGGTATTTGTGGTGGTGATATTAATTACTTTCTTCATGGTGGTTCAACTTTTGCAAAAATAAAATATCCACATGCTTTGGGTCATGAAGCAGCTGGTATCATTGAAGCCATTGGTAGCGATGTTAAAGATTTCAAGGTTGGGGACAGAGTAGCCATTGAACCTGGAATTCCTTGTGGCAAATGTAAGCTGTGTATGGAAGGTAAATATAATTTATGTAAAGAATTGTCTTTCATGGGAATTCCCGTTTACTTGCCATATAGTGAAGGTGCTTTCAATGAGTATGTTGTCAGACCAGCAAACAGGCAATTGTTCAAACTTCCCGATGACATTAGTTTTGAAGTTGGCGCAATGCTTGAGCCTCTTTCTGTTGGCATTCAAGCAGTAAAACAAGCTCATGCAAAGCAGGGGGATGTTGTTCTTGTAAATGGTTGTGGTCCAATTTCAATTTGCGTTTTATTTGCATTGAAAGCAATTGGTGTTCATGATGTTTTCATGACGGATATTGATGAGCATAGAATTGCTATTGCAGAAGAATTGGGTGCTATTAAAGCCTTTAAGATCCTTGATGAAGATGCCAAGAAAACCATTATGGATAGATCCAATGGATTTGGATTAGATGTTGTTCTGGATACAACTGAATACATGCCTTTGGTAAATGAATCAATCAATCTTCTGGCGAAAGGTGGTCAAGTTGTAATGATTAGTGTACCTCATTCTAATTACATTAAATTGAACTACAGAGAACTGTTTATGAGACAAGCTTCACTTAATACATCTTTTAGATATGTTAACACATACGAATCTGCTATTAGACTGGTAAGAGCGGGGGTAATTCCTTTAGAAAAACTGATTACTCATGTATTTCCTGTGGAGAAAGGTCAGGAAGCCTTTGAATTGGTTATTGATAGAAAGATACCGGTTTTGAAAACTTGTATTATTTTCTAAGGGAGTCAAAAAATGAAAGTAGTTCTTACAGATTATAGGTATGATTCAATTTCATCATTTATTGAAGTCTTCAAAAGACGTGGAGTTGATTTTGAGATTTTTCAATGTGAGTCAAAAAAGGAATTATTGAATGCAACTGAATTTGCAGATGGAGTAATTACTCATTTTTCAAATATTGACAATGAAGTAATTGCCAATATGAAAAATTGTAAAGCTGTAATTAGAAGCGGAATTGGTCTTGAAGTAATTGACATTCCTTCCGCGACCGCAAAAAGAATTGCTGTAATGAATGTCCCTCGCTATTGTGTTCAGGATGTTTCTGATCATGTATTGATGTTTATGCTTGCTTTAAATAAAAGACTTCGTGTTCTTGATAATTCTGTGCATCAAGGAAAATGGGACTATAATATTGCAAAACCTATAACTAGGTTAAGTGAAAAAACATTAGGATTGGTTGGTTTTGGAGCAATTGCTAGAGAAGTAGCAAAGAAAGTATTAGTATTTGGAATGAATGTTGTTGCTTATGATCCGTATATTAGTCAGGAAGAAGTATCACTTCCAGTTAAAATGTGTTCATTTGATGAACTCCTTTTTTGTAGTGATGTGATATCTATTCATATTCCTTTGACAGGTGAAACAAAGGGTTTGTTTGATGAATCTGTTTTTTTCAAGATGAAAAAACATCCTATTGTTATCAACACTGCCAGAGGCTCTCTGATCAAGGAAGCTGACTTAATAAATGCTTTGAAATCAGGAATTGTTTCTGGTGTAGGACTAGATGTATTAGAAGAGGAAAAAATCTGTACAAGCAACAAATTGCTTTCTTTTGACAATGTTTTAATTACACCACACAGTGCTTGGTATTCTGAACAATCAATCCAGACTCTTCAGAGTTCAGCTGCAGAAGAAATATGTAATTATCTTGAAGGAAAACCAGCCATAGGTGTTGCAAATAAGTTTTTATAAAACCTAGATATTTTGAAACTTTACAAACTATAATTATTAGATTGACAGGTGTTCGTGTTCAGCCATGTTCATAGTTTGGTGTTGAATAGTTCATGAGAAGCCCCACTCATCATACAACCTCTTCTAATTTCATCCACTGTTCAGTCAACAACTGGACACTCACATATACTCTTGTCGATTCCCACTCCTATGCCCGATCATTCATGGAAACATATGAAGAACAATTTCCTGAAGCGATCCGTTGCCTGGAAGAGGGATTTACCTATCCGAAAATTGTAAACTTAATTGTAAGTTATCTATCTAATCAAAACTTTTAAAGCAACCAAAACAATAAACTGAAGGAACGTTAAATTGCAAGAATCTAAGTATTTTTGTATTGTTTTAAGGTTAGGGAAGGTTAAAGTCGTAAAACTTTCTCGATGTGAAATGGAAGATTTTGAAAAACCTGTTAGACGTGCAAGTTGTTCGAGAGAGTAACCACTCTTAATTCTTATTTGTTTGAGCACGGTTGCTACATCGCTAGGAGTAATATCCAGTATTAAAATTCTAAATTGTTCGCAATTCAATTCAAAATTTACAGACTTAAACTCATTAGAGAATTCATAATAATTATGTGTTTTTAAAATCATGTAAATCATTTTTAGAAATGTATCTAGATTACACTCTCTTGGTTGAATCAAGCTAAAAGACAATTTATCTATCCAGTTAGCAGTCAGGTCTATTTGGTACAAATATGGATCAGTTTGATAAATTGATAATAGGTTTTTCATTTAATCTCCCAAAATAGTTTTATATTACCTATTCAAAATATGTAGTTGATTTGCTTCAATTCTAAATCCAAAAAATACCACTAAAGTACCACTATCAGATTAATCTATGTAAAGTTCGTAATTGGACAACAATGGTAATGATATGTCATTCCATAATTTGAGTTGTGTTAGGATTGCAAAATATGTTTAGGAGTGTAGGAATCAATCCTAAATGAAGGTAGGAGCTGGGGTATTAATATCTTAACTTCATGGCTTCAATGCCAATTGGAATAATTATTTATTCCTGATTAGAAAGTGTAACGGACACTCCTTCTTTTTGAATAGTGAAGCTAGAAGTATGTAATTAGAAAAAACGAGAGGAAAAACAGGTGTGAATATATAAAGTCTGTATAAATGACCAAAACATTTTATTGTAGCAGGTGGGTAATTATGGCTAAAGAAAAAGAACAAAAGAATAAGATGGGATAAATTGTTGGTCTAAATAACTTCCAAGGCTTATCCAAAAGGAAGTGCTGGGTAAGGATGGTTTAATTAAGATGTTGACTAAACACGAGTGTTGGAACGTGCTATAGAGAGTGAGATGGATCACCATCTAGGTTACGAGAAGTACTTGAGTAGCGGCAATCGTAGCGGAGACAACTACAACGGATATAAGGGCAAAAAGGTAATCACTAGAACCGTGGAGTGAAGATTAGAATACTTTCGACCAGATCGGTGCCCCCCTGGTTCTGCCCGATCGCCCGGATGCTCCATTCGCCAAGCAGCAACCCTTCGATATCAACACTCTTGGTCGAGGTTGAAACATTGAACGTAGCCCCCTGAGGGCCGGTTCCCATCACGATGTAGCGGGCCACTTCCAGTGGTGTTTCCCCCGGTATCAGGGCTCGGGAACGGGAGCTCATCTGCATATTGAGGGTGAGCGTTCCGACCTCCGGTCCCGGATCCGTGCACGAGGTTCCCGCTATGACAAGCGTGATGACCAAAACGAAAAGCGTGAAAAAATGTTTGTGTCGCTTCATGATATCCTCCACCCTGGAAGGGGGGAGAGTCGGGATATCGCTTCCCGCTCTTTCTTTTTTGCCCCGACTGAGGTAGATTGCTTATTCAGATGTTGACCGTGCTGAAAATTCTTATGTTGTTGCTCGTTGGAGGAATCTCGATCCTCAACCGCTTCTATATCGGAGTCGGCTTCTATTACTTGATGATCCTCCTGCTCATCGCGGTCGCCTTGGCGTATTGGCGCCTGGCGTTCCATCTTTCGGTGAAAGAAACGGGGATCACCGATCCGATCCGGCTTACCTGTTCATCTTCAAAGATCACCGAGGATGAACTTGTCAAAGGACGGATCGTCTTCACCGAGGACACCTTCCATTTCTTCACCAAGGAGAAGGGACAGGTGGTGGAGGATCTGGCCATCCCCCTCGACCGGATCATGAGCCTCTCGACGGATTCGATCGTCGAATCGAAAAAAGCTCTCGTGATCGTCACAAGGGACGCCTTCTACGCCTTTACCCTTTCCAAGGCGATCGATGGGGAGAGCTGCCCTGTCTGAGCTACCTCAAACGGGGAATATGACGGACCGATAGGCTGTGGTACCTTCCTTGCAAGGGGAAGAGATGTGAGCTTCACACCATCACGTCCGGTATGGAGCATTAGGTGGTGAGAGTGAAGTTTGGTTTCTTTACCCGACTACTTCCAATCAGCTAAGAGTCTTTCGGTTGAATAGTGCCAAGGCATCAAGCTTT
>Ga0208195_1001585_pt1 | contig 24334 bp, 36 predicted proteins | sample AD_UKC077_MetaG_FD_184441 | JGI IMG/M metagenome (GOLD analysis project Ga0208195, IMG submission 184441) | Active sludge microbial communities of municipal wastewater-treating anaerobic digesters from USA - AD_UKC077_MetaG (SPAdes) (version 2) | ecosystem: Engineered > Bioreactor > Anaerobic >...
TATTGAGTTGGGGAAATACAATCTGTCAACCATTCTCGCTTTAAAAATCGCTCATGTTTTTAATGAATCCGTTCATAATATTTTTGAGCTTGAAGAATCCGACTGGGAATCCTGATATGACCACTAACGTTCGTCGGGACCGGGGCCGCGGAGCAGATGAGCTTATGAGCCACCAACCGGCTTTTGTTCGGCAGGCATTTAGGTTACCGTGCAAAAAACGGGACAACTAGTCCCGCCTCAGGCGGGAAACAACTTACTTATATTGTCCGTGTCAGGTGCTGCCGTGTTTCTTATGGAGCATGGTCAATGAGAAATGTTCAGCACTTTGATAATATCCAGACCGGCAGCTAGTTTCTTATGGAGCATGGTCAATGAGAAACAGTTAACTTATCCCATTTATTGATAAACTTCTCAGCTTTATTCCTGGTTTGATTTCTGCGGTTATGAATGTTGATTCTGACAAAATCCATTACCTCGTCCCGGTCTTTGATCTGCCTGAAGAACTTATCGAATGAAGAAATTGTATGTCCAACTACAATATTCAGGCATTCATCTGTCTGATACTTTGCGTTCTTGACCTTTAATAATTCTTTTGTAATTCTTTCTGTGAGATAAGGTTTTGCCTTGGTTATAACCGCAGAACCTTTTACAATATTTGCTGCTGTTATCATGACAGGACCTTCAATTTCAGAGAAGTAAAGATTGAAAATCTCATCAAACTTTTTGTTATTATCACATCTTGTGAGATTAGCTATAATAAGTATCGCGGACCATTTTATGAATTTGTTTTCTGATTTCAGATTGTCTTTGAAAACATCAAAATAAGGGTAGATGATTTCCGGCTTTTTTTTACTCAGCAGAAGCAGTGTATTGTTGCACCCATATTTGATGCGAGCCTCCTTTTCATTAATACCCGAAATCAAGTATTTCAATAATTCAGGTGATTTGATCACCAATTCAGCAACCTGCTGCAAATCCCTGTCTTTTGGGATCAGTTTATCAAATACTTCCTGTTTATTCATAATTATTTTATGGGAACGTATATCTCAGTTTTATTTCTATCAGGATTGGTTTTTGAAAATTTAACATATTTCTCAAAACATGGCGTATCTCTCAACTCATAATTGCTTTCCGGAAGCCAGGTATTTAAAATCGCATTATATACAGAACCAATTTTATCAGGACTGCCTTTGAATTCAAAAACAGCGTATTTACCTCCTTCAATGTTTTTTACACCTGTTTCACCTTCTGGTTTAATGTCTTTACTGATAGTAACACAGCAATCATAATGGCACTTTTCATCTTCCGTAATACTGGGATCATTATATGAAATTCCCAGGTATTCCTGGTTAAAACCAAATAGTCGTTTTTCTTTAAGGAAGCCCCGGATTTTTTCCCAGGCCTGACTATAATCATTTGATTTATAATCACCAATAAGACGGATATATATGGCCCGTCTGGTTGTCCGTTCAGCTATTTCAGGCTTTAATTTAAAGCCATCCGGGAGAGTTTTATCAGTGATTAACGTTTTCATGGTAATAGGATTATTCGTATTCCGGAATTCTGTTGGTGAAACTCCAAAATATTTTTTGAATGCTTTTGTAAATGATGCCGGACTATCATATCCGATTTTATAAGCTATTTCATCAACCTGATGTGAACTGTATTTGAGAAGAGTGGAACCGGCCTCTAACCTGCACCTGATAATATAGGAACCAATCGGTTCCCCAAGGTAGCTACTCATTATTCTGTGAAAATGATATGGAGAAATGGCTGACATCTGTGATAGTTTATCCAGGTCAAGTTTCTCATCCAGGTGTCTGGAGATATAGTCTACTACTATATTTATCCTCTTAAGATGTTCTTGTCTGGTAATCGGTTTCACCTGTGTAATGGATTAAATCTTTATGTAAAAGTATTTCAGGCTCTGTCCGGAAGCATTTCCAATCTTGCTATTTTAATCGTAAGACGGGAGTCTCAGTTGCACCTGACGTTTGGCGGAACCGGGGCCGGGGAGTAGACGGGCTTATGAGCCACAAACCTGAGTAAGTGGTGAATAATGTGTTGTTGGTGCAGAGTAGCGGTGGCGGTTCGTGGCGTCAGCCACAAAACTGCCTCATTAGCCAGATGACTCTCGCGGTGCGGAAAACCAACGACATATGCCGGCCTGTTGGTATTGGTTATTCGATATTTGATGTATTAGATTTAAAAATGGTATTTATCGTGAACTGATTATGTTGAAGTTCCAGTTTGATTATTATCGCTAAGTTCTCAAATTTTGGATCAAAATCTATCCAATACCGATTCATTGATAGCATACTCTTTTCAATCAAATCCCAGACTTTGTCTGAGCTATTGTTTGAAAGATTTTTAATTGACACGTTATTATCAGATGATAATAATTCCAAACTAAAGGTTAATGGATCATTGTAGTGGAAAAGATATGTTGCCACGTCAGGGGGTGGCGTGGTTTTTATCCTTCGGCTTTAGCCGCCAGGCTTGGTTGATAAAGTACAACCTGTTTTTGGTATTCAGGTCTGGTGGATTAGCTCGCAAAACCAATCGCACCACGAGCACTAATGACATATACTGACCTGTTGTATGGCATTTATTTACTTGCTGCTTAGGATTTTGTCAGCCTCGGCTTGAGGAAACCCAAGCTTTACTGCCAGATCAAGTTGTGCTTTAGCTTCCTCAATCTTACCCAGCTTCATCAGGATCTCACCTTTTGTGACTTGACCGGTAACATATTTTTCATCAAGGAATATTGCCATATTAGCCTCTTGAAGGGCTTCATCAAGCCTGTTCAATTTCATTAGAACATCAGCTTTGTTGTTGTGAAGAATAGCTTCTGTAGGATATTCTATAATAAGCTGAGATAGATCATTTAATGCTTCTTCAAGGTTACCTTTGTGGCTCTTGGTTAACGCCAGATTTGATCGAGCTTTAAAATTCTTAGGATCAGCTGCAATAAGTTTTGCCAGATCATTTGCCGACTTGTCATATTCACCCATTTTATCATATAATGAGGCTCTGTTTATTAATGCGGTTGCATCTAATGAGTCTAGTCTGAGGGCAGATTCATAATCAGCAAAAGCAGCCTCACGATTACCCATTTGAGCATTAAGTGTTGCGCGGTTGGTAAATGCCATTATCAGGGTTGGATCAGCTTTAATTGCCTGATCATATGACTTGATTGCATCTTCTCTCTTGCCAATTCTTCTTTGAAATGTGCCCAGATTTGAGTAGTAAATAGCGATCTTATGCTTATCAGTTTCTTTTTTTATTAGTTTCTGAGTTGCCTTGATGGCACATGGATAGTCACTCTTGTTGGCACAATCCTGGGCTTGTTTTAATAATTCGTCATTCTTTTGGCCATTTAGCGATACTGTCAAAAGCAGAAGAGTTGAGATGATTACGGATTTGATTTTCATATGTTTAGTATTAGTTAATAAATATCATAATACGTTCGGCAGAACCGATGCCGCGTAGCGGACACGTTTATTAGCCAAGAACCTGAGTGAGTGGCAAATATTGTGTAGTTGGCGCTGACTCGCGGTGATATGAGTTTTTATACTCACTGTGCGGAGCGCCAGTGACCACTTAACGCTCCTCTTGGGCCGGCGGATTCTCGCGCCACGTAACGCCAATGATATATACCGGCCTGTTTGCACACGTACTGTTCTAACCACAGTACCTGTAGTGACCTATGATCTTAAATTTGAACAGGCAATCTTCAACTACCTGACCTGCACCAATATTATGAACGATTTTATACCTGTCTGAGTTGGAGACCCTGACATTTACCACGAACCCGATGTGTGTTATTCCACCTCCAAGATCCCAACATACAATTTCACCCGGAAGATAGTCCTCTGGCTTTTGGGAAATGGGCAACTCAATACCTTTTCTTGAGAAGAAAACCATAAGATTTGGTACCCTTCTATGATCGATATTTGTGTCTGTGTGTGTTAAACCCCAATTCTTTGGATAGACTGAGAAGTTCATCTTCATGTCTTCATGCACCTCTTTTTGAAGGTCTATGCCCAGTTTTCTATATGCCCTGATAATTACATCAGTACAGACCCCTTTGTCGCCAGGCACATCACCATTGGGGTAGGAGATTGAATAGTACCCTGGGTCATAGGTCACTTGTTGTTTTGTTAACTCCAAGGCAGCACTACTTAGTCTGGAGTAGAAGTCGTTCTGTGCTCCGCATAACTGGGTAAGGATTAAGAACCATATTGTTAAGACGAATTTCATAATATGTGTGCTAACATTTGACGGAACCGGGGCCGCTTGTGGCGTCCAGGTGCAATACCGTTCCGGGAGCAGGAGTAAAAGCAAAGAGTAGACAAATCTGTTAAACATACCGACCAAGTCAGGCACAGGCTTTTATTCATAGTCCAGATACTTAATTATTTCAGGATTTATAGCATTGGGTCCTGAACATTTATTTTTAATTATGGATCCATTGCCATCAATTAGAGTATAGTGAGGTAATTCAGTAATAAAGTACTTTTCCATTAGAGATTTTTCCCAATTGCCCTTACAGATCAAATTGATCCCCTTAAAATTTGTTTTAACAATTATTTTTTCCCAGGTATCTGGATTGTCATCGAGGCAGATATTCACCAGCTCAAAATTTTGATTGTTTAAATTTGAATAAAGCTGATTCAAATAAGGTATTTCCTTGATGCATGGCTCACACCATGTCGCCCAAAAATGGACATAAACTATTTTATTTTTAAAATTGGATAATGCCAGTACATCCCCATTCATATCCTTCAGATAAAATCCGGGAGCTTTATCGCCTTGCGATAAACTATCTTTGATATCCAGGGCTTTTACCACTAAGGCCTTGTAATAGCTGATGAACTCTTTCTGATCCGAAGTCAGGTTTGGTGATTGTGCGTTTACAATAGTATCTGCGATTTTTACATCTTCTGCCGAATCGCTAAAGTAGTATAAATCAGCAAGCCTGCATGACAGGAAGTATTTTTTTGTGTCCCCGGTTAAAAGTGAATCGATTAAATCTGATTGTGCTCTATAGTGTCTGCTTACCAGATGGGGCTTGGATAAATCAATTGGACGTTTGAAATAGAGATACTCCAGAACAAATGCATAAAACGGTGTTGAAAGAGTTGCTACAGGATTGTTGAATAAGATTACTGGTTCAGAAAATCTCTTTTGATCTTCCATCGATAATTTTTTATACAGGAGCAATTTGATATATGCTGAGCCGTATCTTGTATTTAGAATTTCCAGTTCGTAAAACCATCCGGGTAAACTTTGCTTATAATCTTTAATAAATGTCTCATAATACTTAACATGAGATTCCAAAATACTTAATGCTTCTTTATACTCATCTTTTGAGATTGTCATCTTGTGGAAGAACTTGTAAACCGGAAGATCATCAATTTCAAAAAATGTGTAATAACCAATATCCCTCTTTTTTATTTGCAGGTACTCATTTATTCTTCCGGAGAAATTGAAATATAGTTTTGATTCCTGATTAATAGTTTTGTATCCAACATTAATTAGTGTAGTGTCTTTCGGCAACAATAATAGTTGGAAAGATTCGCCAATGGTAATTCTTACTAATTCTGGCTTGGTCATTCTGTACGATAGAAAATATTCCCCGGGCTTTGAGATAGTAATATTTTTAAATGTGCAGGATCTGAGGGGAAAACTAGAGCAGAATTGAGTTTTGACATTTATGGTGTCAATGACATTTTCAGCAATAATCTTTATAAATCCTGAATCATTCAAGGATATTTGAGGCTCCTTTTCTTGCTGAACTTTGCAAGCGTGACATAAGAAAAAAGCCGTTAATAAGAGAAGTGTAATTTTCTTCATGCTGTTTAATTTTTGTTTTGGTTTGTGCCTAATGTTCGGCGGAACCGGGGCCGCGGAGCGGACGAGTTCATGAGCTACTAACTTGAGTAAGTGGCGAATAATGTAGGGTTGGCTCCGGGTCGTCGTGGCGCCAGTCCCAGCCCCAATCCCAGCCCCGGTCCCGGTCCCGGTCCCAGCCCCGGTCCCGGTCCCGGTCCCAGAACCGCCCATTTAATTACCCAATTGTCACGCCACGGAGTACCAGTGACCATTTAACGCTCCTCTTGGGCCGGCGGATTCTCGCGTCACGGAACGCCAATGATATATACCGGCCTGTTGGTGTGCTTAAGTTTTTATAATTGATATTTAATGTTCCAGATAAGCATAGGAAACCAATAGCCTTCGAAATCTTTATATCCCATACCTGGTATGTAATTTCTATACCCGTATAAATCTTCATATTTTTTGTTGGGTAGTGAAATTTGGAAATCAATGTTAGTTCTTAGTTTACGGTAAAGGGTAAACTCATAGCCAAATGCAAGGTTTAACCCAAAGATATATTTTGTGTGCTCCACATCTTGGATCGGGGGAGTGGGCCAAATTAGAGCCTGGCTTGTACCACTTTCATAAATAACAGAATTGCAAATTGATAAGCCGAAGTGAAAAAAACTTGTTTTTTCAAGATTGTATCTAAGATTTACATAGCCACCTGTTTTAATGTAACCACCCGTTTGTACATCAATATCATAGCCTTCATTTGCACCTTTACTGTGTGGGGTCAGAAGATAGCCAACCAGATCAATATTTTGTGCTTTTATATAATTTGGTGTAAATCCCAATTCAAAAATACTCGTAAAGGTTGGAGTAAATTCTCTTGTGTAATTTACGTTAAAAGTCAATGAGGGTATTTGCAATAGATTTACTCCCATGTACTGATTATGGACACTTTGCGCTTGAATAGCCATATGACTTATCAGTAATGCGCTAATTATGAAATGCTTTCTCATCTTGAAGGATTTTTGTTATGTGTACTAACCTTTGGCGGAACCGGGGCCTTGCAGCGGACGAGCTCATGAGCCACGAACCTGGGTGAGTGGCGAATAAGTGTTGTTGGCGCCGGGTCGTCGTGGCGCCAGCCCCAGCCCCAATCCCAGTCCCGGTTCCAGTCCCAGCCCTAGCCCCAATCCCAGTCCCGGTTCCAGTCCCAGCCCCAGTCCAGCCCCAGCCCCAGTCCAGTCCCAGAACCGCCTATTTAATTACCCAATTGTCGCGCCACGGAGCACCAGTGACCACTTAACGCTCCTCTTGGGCCGGCGGATTCTCGCGCCACGGAACGACAATGATCACTAAACAGTCCTCTTTGACCAGAATGTTCTTGCGGTGCGGAGCTACAGTGACTTATGCCAACATGTTAGCATGCGTATTTATTTAGAATTTCACTCCTAGTTGAACACCTGCAAATAATTCACCTTCATTATCGTAACTTATCATACTAGCTGTAATGCCAATGAATAGCCTGTTAAACAGGTAATTATAAGACACTTTGCCATAATAAGGTTCAAAGGATTTATTTGATTTTACAGCAAATCCTAGTAGTTCAACGTTTTCACCATTAATTTCATAACGGGTATCGACCATGGTATAACTGTTGAAGGAGTAGCCGGCACCAATAATTAATTCGTGTTTTTTAAAGCTTTTATTATTCACTAAGTCGAAAGGTAAGAAGAGAATTAACAATGCTATAGACCCTAAATTGTCTCCATATTCATATTCTTGCCTTGGACCACCAGTTGGATATCCTTGCATAGGAGTAGTTGGGTAGATATAGTTCCAGGAATTGGAAAAGTAAGTATTTGGTAACATATCTGCATATGTGAAGGTTGGTGCTAATTGAATTGCTTTACAAATTGGTATACCAATATCAAAGGAGAAGTAATAACCATCAATAACCTTTGAACCACTTGTGATTCCCAAACTGGTTCTTATATCCCAGGATTGTTGTCCGGCAATGGAAGTAAACACTAACATTCCAACCATTAGAAGGTAGATTCTTGTTTTCATGGCACACAGTTTTTTGTTTATGTTCAGGGTAATATTTACAAAATCATCTATAGGCATGCTAACGTTCGGCGGAACCGGTGCAGGCCGTGGCGCGCAACTGTTTTTACCTGTCGGCTTCAGCCGCGAAGCCGGGCGCACCATGCAATGGTTTTTGCCTGGCGGCTTTAGCCGCGAAGCCGGGCGCACCATGCAATGGTTTTTGCCTGGCGGCTTTAGCCGCGAAGCCGGGCCGATAAAGCACCAACTGGTTTTGGAGTGCCGGTCAGGCGGATCGGCGCGCAAAAACCAGTCGCGCCATGAAGCGCCAATTGCATATACCAACCTGTTGCCGTGCGTTGCAATACAGTTTTATTTCAATTACTTAATTATTAACCAATCTGTTATTAAAATCGTCTTCTGAAATCTTTATGATATTTAAAAGAATGTTTTTTATTAACATTTGATCCGATCCAGTTTTGTAATGTTCAATTAGATCACTGCAAGTTTCCTCAACAAGTTCTGGATTTTTTGAAATTGTGCCATCCTCAAAGCAATCTTTATATATTTCGTAAGCAATATCGGGTTTGGAAAGTTTTAAATTGCTAATTGCCATATTATAGAGGGCGATATAATAATAAATTCCTAGATCCACCTTGTCCTTGTAGAGTAATACCTTATTCCCGTAATTAATGCTTTCTCCATAATTCTTGGTAAGGAACATTAGCCTTGAAAGATTACAGTTTATAACTATATGCTTGCTTGGGTTTTCTGTCAATGTAATAGCTTTATTATAATCTGATATAGCATTATTAAAATTCCCGGAATTGAAGTAAGCATTTCCACGATTATAATATGGAGAATAGAAATTTGAATCAAGTTCTATTGCTTTTGTATAGTTTTTAATGCCTTCTTCATTGTTGCCTAAAAGCATGTTTGCAGTACCGATGTTGTCGTAAAGTGGCGCTATATTTGGATTAATCATCCTGGCGGCATTATAATTTTCTATCGCCTTTTCAAAATTATTGAGATAGCGGTAGCATTTTCCAATATTATAATAAGCAATAAACCTGGTTGTTTCATCTTTTTGGATCGATTTCAGAAAATGCTGTATAGCCTTCTCGTAATTTTTCACATCCAGGTAAAATATTCCATAATTGAAGTCGAGATATATGTTCGTGGAATCAAGTTCTGTTGCATTTCTTAAATCATTAAAGGCAGCTTGATAATTGCCCAGTTTCATGTTTGTCTTACTTCTGTTTATAAACTTGTTGACCGAAGGAGAAATCTGAATAGAATTATTATAATCAACTAATGCTTCCGAGAAACTGTTAAGTCTTAAATAACAAAATCCTCGGGCATTTAAAGCGTCAGCGTTCAAAGAATCTCTCTTTATTATTTTGGAAAGCTTTGTAATTGCTTTCATGTAATTGCTTTCATCAATACCAGAATACCCATCGATAGATAGATAATCATTTTTGCCTGTCATTATTTTATTAACAGAAACGCAAGAGACAATGAAAGAACACATCAGGATAAAAAGTATCAGATTAAATGATCTGATATGGTTAAAAGAGAATTTTAGCTTTGTCATGATATTTTTTTTGGTTATTAATTTAGGGCAGCTTTTAATAAACACCTGAATTATCCAAATTATCGATAAATGAAATCTGGAGTTGAGAGTAATTGCTTTTCGAGAATGTTTTTTTTCAATTCAAGAGAACATGCATGCTAATGTTCAGCGGAACCGGGGCCGCGGAGCGGCCGAGCTCATGAGCCACGAACATGAGTGAGTGGCGAATAATGTGTTGTTGGCGCCGCTTCGCGGTGGCGCGTGTTTTTGCATTCGTGATGCGATACAGGGTTATGATTGTTACTTGTTTATTCTCGCGTTGGCAAAAACCGTGACACCATGAGGGAGTCCCCGGCGGGAGCCGGGGCAGGCCGCACTGCCGACCACCTAACAGTCCTCTTTAGCCAGAAAGTTCTCGCGGTGCGGAGCGCCAATGACATATACCGACCTGTTACAGTGCGTTTAATATTTCTTTTTCTATTGTTGAGAGCATTTCTTGGACTGGGTCAAAGAGTTGATTGACACTTTCTTCAGAAAAGTCAAACAGGTTCTCATAATCACCTTTTTGTCTCCAATCATAAAGTTGAACCAAGAGTTTACCGTATTTCTTGTCTAGTTTTTTGGTTTTAATGAAATTTTTAGAGAATTGAGTTCTTATTCCACCATGAGAATTAGTATAGATTTCCCTCGAAACCAATAATGCATTTACAGCATAAAAAACTGCGTAGTATAACCTGTTAACGGCGGAATTCCAAAATCCATTCTGTGAGAGTACTCTGGCCGCCTGGTAAGTTTTATAAGCGGTTTCCACTCTGAGTTTCGTGTACTCTATACGTTCTTCTCTAGTCATAACAGTATCCCTTGAGACATTACGTTATGATAATAAGGTGATATATGATGCTTGGTAATCCAGTCATTCTTTGAATAAACGAAAAGCGATAGACTTTCACCTATTTCAATTTCAAGGTCGTACAGGTGGTCTCTAAATGTATTTTCAATTTGAAATGTGACAGGGTAGTTCGTAAGTACGAGGATATCCCAATCCGAATCTTTTTTTGCGTCACCACGAGCACGGGAACCATATAGGATTACTTCTGCTTTTGGATCTACCTCAGAAATATTCAGTTTAATAAGATTGGCAATATGTGTTGTTTTCTTGTTCATTAATGCAAATATACTACATCAGGAAATAGCCCGCAAAATGTTCGCATTAAATGCACTGTAACGTTCGGCGGAACCGAGGCTGCGGAGCGGCCGAGCTCATGAGCCACGAACATGAGTGAGTGGCGAATAATGTGTTGTTGGCGCCGAGTCGGGGTGCACGTGTTTTTGCACTCGTGGTGCGATGCAGGGCTATGATTGTTACTTGTTTATTCTCGCGTTGGCAAAAACCGTGACACCACCAGGGGATCCCCGGCGGCAGCCGGGGCGGGCCGCACCGCCGACCACTGGACTATCCTCTTAAGCCAGAAGATTCTAGCGGTGCGGAGCGCCAATGACATATACCGACCTGTTAGCTGCTAGCGGTGTTTTCAAATGTGACCAGGAACATTTCAGGTGTCATTACTGGCAGAGAACTATCCTTGTAGTCTTTAATATTTCTTGTGATTATACTGTCTATCTTTTTATGTTCTTGAGCTGCAAAATATTGAATGGAATCCTCAAAGTCTTTAAAATCTGAGATAAGAGCAGACTTTATTGTGTTACTATCAACTTTCAAAATATCAACCAGTTCGGATAATTCCTGAAGGCTGCTAATCACTTTTTTGTGAGGTCCAAATTTCTTGAGAACATAATAGAGGTTGCTGAATGAGAGTGCCGAAACACAACCCCTGATTTTCTTCTGATCTATTAATGAAAATATTTTTGCAGATTCAAGTGAAAAGGGCTTTCTGTCAGTGAGAAAGTCAACGATGACATCTGTGTCAATAAATACATTTTCCATTTTAGAGGTATTTATTGGTCAGTTGATCTGATAATTCTTTCTTATAATCAAAGTTTTGAGGCACCTTAAATGAGCCGTGTAATGATCTTACTTTTGGAGTCAACTCATTGTCACTGATAGCTTTTCTATGTGTTAAAGCTTTAAAATACGATTCTACCAGGTCAGAAAGGCTCCGCCCTTTATCTTTTGCGTACGACTTAGCCTTCTGGACTAATACGCTGTCTACATTGAGTGTAAGTTTTGTGTTCATCTCTACGTAATTTACTTACTGCAATTATACGTAATTATTTTAATATACGTAATATATATAGGAATAATATTACGTGACTTCCGCTTGCAGCTAACGTTCGGCGGAACCGAGGCAGCGGAGCGGCCGAGCTCATGAGCCACGAACATGAGTGAGTGGCGAATAATGTGTTGTTGGCGCCGCTTCGGGGTGGCGTGTGTTTTTGCACTCGTGGTGCGCTGAAGTGTTATGATTGTTAATAGTTTATTCTCGCGTTGGCAAAAACCGTGACACCAGAAGGGGATCCCCGGCGGCAGCCGGGGCGGGCCGTGGCGCCAGCCACAAAGCCTTCCTCTTTAGTTACCCGATTGTCGCGCAACGGAGCGCCAATGACATATACCGACCTGTTAGTGGTTGTGCGCTTTTTTGGATTTCCTAGCATTTTTTGATAACGATTTGATTCTTTTAATGAAGAATTGGTCATTAATATCAAAGATTATCGGTACACTGTAAGATATGCTTACACTCCTATGACCTTGTCTAGCTGGAATCCAGTTAGGAGAGGTACTTAATACTCTGATAGACTCTTGGTCCAGATCATCACGGACACCACGAACAATCTCTATTTCACTAACCATTCCCAGAGTATCTATTTTAAATCGAGCAATTACTTTTCCTGATATCGAATCATTTATTGCTGATTGTGGATACTTTAAGTTAGTGTAAAGCCAAAGTGGAAAATCTTCAGAGTTGCCATTTTTGAAAATGGGCATTTGTTCAACAATTGTTATCGTGGCATATTCATCGTTCTTTTGGGAGTAAAGAGACGCTATCGGGAGAATAGCGAGCATTAGTAATAATTGAAATACCTTCATTGTGCAGATAATTTGAGCATTACCGCTAACGTTCGGCGGAACCGAGGCTGCGGAGCGGCCGAGCTCATGAGCCACGAACATGAGTGAGTGGCGAATAATGTGTTGTTGGCGCCGAGTCGGGGTGGCACGTGTTTTTGCACTCGTGGTGCGATGCAGGGCTATGATTGTTATTTGTTTATTCTCGCGTTGGCAAAAACCGTGACACCACCAGGGGATCCCCGGCGGCAGCCGGGGCGGGCCACACCGCCGACCACTGGACTATCCTCTTAAGCCAGAAGATTCTCGCGGTGCGGAGCGCCATTGACATATACCGGCCTGTTGTAGCCAGTAATTTATTTACAAGTCATTATTAATCTGTTATTTATAATTTTACTTTTCCAAAATATGTGTCTTTAATATTACAATAATAACTATCCTCATCTTTTTTCTTTGATAAATGAGTCTGTGTACGATTCATAAGTAAAGTCGCTTCAAAAAACTCATCGCTTGACTTTAACATTTTTGTGGTCGACAAATCTGGGATAATTGTAATATGCTTCCCTTTGTCAATTTTCTCAAAAAAATCATAGACTAGGATTCTCAATGTATCGGAATTATTATTTCCAATTATCATTGCAGGTAAATTATTTAGCGAGTGCCTATATGCAGGCAAATATTGAATTACTCTTATTTCTAATGTGTCAGTTAAGGTTCTAAATCTCCAATTTTTTTTGCAGTCATCAATAATTTGAAATCTTTCATTATCACTTTTTTGATGAAGGTTAATTCTATTCCTAAGCTTATATGGATTATGTTGTTCAACTGTCACAAAATATTTAGAACAGCTAACATTAATCAGAACAAATATGAAACATATTATCAATCGTGTCATGTCGCTTGGATTATTGGCTACAACGTTCGGCGGAACCGAGGCTGCGGAGCAGCCGAGCTCATGAGCCACGAACATGAGTGAGTGGCGAATAATGTGTTGTTGGCGCCGAGTCGTGGTGGCGCGTGTTTTTGCACTCGTGATGCGATGTAGGGTTATGATTGTTATTAGTTTATTCTCGCGTTGGCAAAAACCGTGACACCATGCGGGAGTCCCCGGCGGGGAGCCGGGGCGGACCGTGGCGCCAGCCACGGAACTGCCTCTTTAGTTACCCGATTGTCGCGCCACGGAGCGCCAATGACATATACCGACCTGTTACCACACATTTTTTAATTGATAGATTTGGAATCTTTAAACGTCATGTATTCAATTGCAGATATTAATTGAGATAGATTTTTTGTACATGGCTTACTCATGAAAAATGAAAAGGGCCATACCATTGTATTCTTATTAAAAAACGTGATCCCAGTCTCATTTTTATTGTTTCTAGCAATTCTAATTACATAATTACCTGCTTTTAAGCTGTCCGCTGAATATACAAATATAGAATCTACATCAAAAGGATTTGCAAACATCCCATATTCATAATTGAGTCTACCATTTGGCGTTAAGAACGAGCCTATAGCTTCTCCTTCTTCTCCATAGCCATTTGAAATATGCATCCAATTTTTTGGGGTTAATATATTAAAGTGTTTAGTATCAATTAAATGAGCATTGTTATGCTTATGGTATTTTGTTTTTAATGTTTCTCTTATGTCAATACGTGCAAATAAGGTAATTAGCAATGTTAGGAATAAGAGTAGGATTAAGATAACAAACGAAATGGACTTATTAAGATGTATCATAATCAAGTTGTCATAAAATGTGTGGTAACGGCCCGACGGTATGTTTTGTTTGCGTGCCCGACGTCAGGAGGGCTGGCGTGGTTTTTGGTTTCGCGGTGGAGAACAAAACATGCTGGGAGTAACTAATTTATCTTTTTCTACATCATGTTATAGGTTAAGAGCAAAAACCATGACAAGCAAATGAAATATACCGACCTGTTAGAGGCAGTGCTGTTTATTTGATTAATCTTTCGACGATTTCTTTAACCGAGATAGCAGTGTCACGATACTCCAAAGCTTCTTCTTCATCTGGGATGTAAAAGTCGTCAGGATATCTAACACTTACTCCAAAGTCAGTCAGGCTTTTAAAATCTATCTGAAAGGCCTCTTTGTTTATTTTCTGACATTCGAGAAGTAGGAAGTCCAGATCATGTGTTCTTGGAAAGTCTACATCATGATAAGCCAGGAATGCCTTAAGGAACTTTTCGGATGCTTGCTGAGCATGAAAACAGATGCTGCTAGTGTAAAATTCAGCACCGTCATTTACAAGGCTTTTTATTACTGCAATATCTTCATTTGCCCTGAATAGCCAATTCTTTATATATTCAGCCTTATCCCTGGTCATAGGAGGATTGCTTCATTGAGAATATTCTTAATAATATGCCCAGGTAACTTCCTCTTTTGCCTGACCTCTTTTTTGCTTTGGATAAGGATGTCTGATCTTATACCTTCTTTAAGCAAGTCTTTTCTGATATTTGTCCTGAGTGGCAGTTTTTGTTTGGGAGTCAGGTCTGATGAAGTCACAATAAGAACATCAAAATCACTATCAAAAATAGCTTCTTTTCTTGCGTGAGAACCGAATAGCATAACCTCGGCATCAGGCAGGTATTTGCATGCTGTTGCTTTAATAAGTTCTAATATATCACGATTTGTCTCCATCTATCACAAAGATATCAAATAAGTAATCACCGCGACATCATTGTTTTTTCATTTCTGTTCCGCATTGCCTCTAACGTTCGGCGGAACCGAGGCTGCGGAGCGGCCGAGCTCATGAGCCACGAACATGAGTGAGTGGCGAATAATGTGTTGTTGGCGCCGAGTCGGGGTGGCGCGTGTTTTTGCACTCGTGATGCGCTGCAGGGCTATGATTGTTATTTGTTTATTCTCGCGTTGGCAAAAGCCGTGACACCAGGCGGGAGTCCCCGGCGGTAGCCGGGGCAGGCCGTGGCGCCAGCTACAAAGCCTTCCTCTTTAGTTACCCGATTGTCGCGCCACGGAGCGCCAATGACATATACCGGCCTGTTATAGCCAGTGCCCTTTATTAAGGCCTGTGTATAAGGTTTATTTCTGATAGTTCCTTTCCAATTTGATGAATTCCAAGCAGTATTTTTTCAGTTTGTGCATCAGATGGTTTCTTACGACCCTGCACATACTGAGAAAGTAAGGTTGGATTCATACCAATCTTATTGGCGAGAAACTTAGCGTTAATTACTTTGTAGTACTGGAAGAACTGTTTAAAATCAATTTCAAACTTAAGGTTCTCTTGTTCAATGCGAATATCATCTTCTTCAAAAAGGAGATTTGCAGCTTCAAGAGCATTATCAATTAATTCAGGAATTGTCCTGCCAGTAGTATAGATAGGATAGTCTTTAGAGAAGGCAGAAAAACCAGTATCTGTTTTTTCCACTATCATTTTAATCTTTTTGTTCGTTGTTTTCATCTACATCACCTTTATTAATTTCCAACTTCAAACCTGCATCCTTAAGTATCTTTCGCTCAAGCCCTTTACCAACCTCCTGACTACCATGATTTGGGAAGATGATCATGCCTGATTTCTTGCCATGTTTGAGTTTTACATGCGAACCTTTTTGTGAAACAGGGTACCAACCGTCTTTTGTCAGGATCTTATATAGCTCAGAACATTTCATTGTCTGCTAATAGGATATTATAGCACAAAGTAAATAATAATTTACCTAGAAACAAGCTTTTTCAATATTTGTTATCGCATTGGCTATAACGTTCGGCGGAACCGAGGCTGCGGAGCGGCCGAGCTCATGAGCCACGAACATGAGTGAGTGGCGAATAATGTGTTGTTGGCGCCGAGTCGGGGTGGCGCGTGTTTTTGCACTCGTGGTGCGCTGCAGGGTTATGATTGTTAAAAGTTTATTCTCGCGTTGGCAAAAACCGTGACACCAGGCGGGAGTCCCCGGCGGTAGCCGGGGCAGGCCGTGGCGCCAGCCACAAAGCCTTCCTCTTTAGTTACCCGATTGTCGCGCCACGGAGCACCAATGACATATACCGACCTGTTAGGCTGCGTGTTCTTTGGCTTTTTTGATCCTTTTGAATTCATTTTTCTTAGCCATCTTTTCTTCCTCTATGTCATAGTCATTCTGAAGCCCAAGCCAGAATTTGGCCGAATTTCCGAAATAATAACTTAATCTTAGAGCAGTATCTGCGGTTATTCTTCTGAGACCTTTAATAATCTCAGAGGTTCTTGTCTGCGGTATACCAATATCTTTCGAGAGCCTGTAAGCAGAAATATTCATGGGTTTCAGGAATTCTTCAAGAAGCACTTCACCTGGGTGTATATTTGGTAATTTTTCCATTTCTTTCATTTATGATAATCAATAATTGTTACTTCAGTTGCCAATCCGCTATCCCAGCGGAAAGTAATTCTCCATTGGTCGTTTATTCGGATGCTATAGAGGTTATTTACTTTGCTACTTAACTTTTCAAGTTTATTGGAAGGAGGAATTCTGAGATCGTTAAGATTTAGAGAGTTGTTTAACATTCTTAGTTTTCTCCTGCCGATCACTTGGATTTCTGGAGGTATGTTTCTAACACGTTCACCATTCCAAATCTTTTCAGTCTCCTTTGATCCAAATGAAGCTATCATTAACGTTTTGCGTTACTAACGGCAAAGATAAGTATTATTTTTTAAAAATGCAAGCAGGAATTATCGACATGCAGCCTAACGTTCTGCGGAACCGAGGCTGCGGAGCGGCCGAGCTCATGAGCCACGAACATGAGTGAGTGGCGAATAATGTGTTGTTGGCGCCGCTTCGTGGTGGCGCGTGTTTTTGCACTCGTGATGCGCTGCAGGGTTATGATTGTTAAAAGTTTATTCTCGCGTTGGCAAAAACCGTGACACCAGGCGGGAGTCCCCGCGGCAGCGGGGCAGGCCGCACCACCGACCACTTAGCGTTCTACTTTAGCCAGAAGGTTCTCGCGGTGCGGAGCGGCAATGACCTATACCGACCTGTTGTGCACAGTTATATTAGGTTAACATAAATCCTACTATATATAGGATCCATATAATTCCAAAAATCACCAAAAGAAATATTTGTCTTCCGTTAAAAGTTCTAAGTTCATTCTCTTTGAATCCCTCACAATTTGCAATGGCGTACTTGATGGCTTTAAAAGGTGGAATTAAAAAGACAAAACCGACTAACGAAAATAGGAAGTAAGGCTCTGGGAGATATGCTAAAAAACTGACAAGCAAGAAACCTATAAATAGAATTACCGATGGGTAATTAGGTTCATACCCTGATCTTTTCGCAAGTTTAAGAATTCTATTAAAAAGTGGTATAAGAAAGAAGAGACTAAGTATTGTTCTAAAGGCAGGAAGGATTTCTGATTTTTCTTGGTCTCTAATAAATCGCCATGATTTATAGATCCACCAAAAATTGTATAATCCAACAGTAATAAGAGACAGAGCTATAAATTTGTTGACATTAATTGTATTTACAATCGTTGGGTTTTTTATGTCTGTTACATTTGGGTCCATTTGTTCTATATTCTCCATCCTTTTATAGATTATTGGGAATTATATTGGTTATCTCTATTTATCAGTGTGTTATAATTGTGCACAACGGTCACATGTATGAAATGTTTGGGGTTTGCTGGCACGTCTCTGTCAACCGTTACAAAAGCTGATGCGGAGCAGAATGTTTCAAGTAATCACTAAGTCCCCAATTATTTTATACATGATGTTGTGGCCTGGCTATATTTTTCCTCCGTTGTCAGGAAACCGCTAATTGATTTCCGTCTTCTATTTCAATTTGGAATTTAACCGTTGCTTTCAGAGCTTTAAAAACTTTCAAGATAGTTGAAACGGTTGCGCTACTCGCTCCATTTTCCAACTTAGAAATCTGTGCTTTTTGAACTCCAATTAATTTTCCCAATTCTTCTTGGGTCATTTTTTTTTCTTTTCTAATCTGCTTCAGTTTCTCTCCCAATAATTCCATGCTGAGTTCAAATTCATATTGCTCTCTTTCAGGCGTACCTCGTTCTCCGAAGTATTTGTCCTCCAGCTCTCCTAAAGTCTTATATTTTTTTGTTTCCATTTTTTTATTTTGATTCGTTTATTTTATCTCTTTTCTTTTTTTCGAAATACTCCCTCTTTATCTGCTCAGCTTTTTGTATTTCCGAAAGAGGTGTTTTGTTGGTCTTTTTTATAAGTCCATGAGTAGCAACAACCAAAGTCATTTCATCTTCTTCTGTGTCCCAAAATGCAAAGAGTCGATAATATTTACCGCTATCGTCAACTCTAAATTCAAATATTCCGTCACTACTTTTCAATTTAGTAAACCATTGTCCGAATAATCGTTCCTTGGTCTTACGCATAGCTTGAAACAATTTCTTTTTAGGATTAATATCAAGTGAGTTGGTAAATTCTTCTGCTTGTTTAAGAAATATTACTTCAATGGGTTTTTCCATATTTGTCAGTCACGATTAGTTTCCAAATATAGAAACATTGTTGACGAATTCAAAGTAATTTCTGTTAAAAATGGAAATCTCTGGTTTTCTTAGCTTGGCCACAACGGTTACATGTATGAAACGTTGGGGATTGCGGGCTTCGTCACTGTCTGCCGACACAAAAGCTGATGCGGGGCAGAACACTTCAATTAACCACTTAAACCTCAATGTTTTATACATGATGTTGTGCGCTGCCATTCTTTATATTTTCTAATATGTCATATCAATTGAAAGATTTATGAGCCTCCAAATCTATACCAATGAGGTCCAATTTTTTCGACAACATGAATTGAATATTGTCCTAATTGAAAATCAGTCGCAACAGTATCATTTCCGTGTTTGTAGAAATATCCCCAAAGTCCATCTAAAAATCCGTCAACAATAAAGATTGAAACGCTATCAATTTTATGATAATCTCTCAATTTAGACTTCTCCAATCGACTCCTAAAATCCTCAAAAGTATCCTCATTAATGTCAAGTTCTTTTAAAACGTCTTTGTAATATCTGGGATAATCACCTAGCGTGTATAACTCACCAGTCACGGAGTTTGTATCCCTGACTACTATATATTTCGAGCTGTCAAGCTTCGAGTCCATCCTAACAGAAATCTTATTTATATATTTTTGATGTCTTTGGCAGTCATCAAGTTGAAAAAACTTTCCGTAGTTGTCGAAATCAGTTACCAGTCTATTTGCAAATACTGTATCGATATCTACACTATGAGGATTGGGGATTGCACTCATAAAAATCAATGCAGGAATTGTCCGAAGTATCAAGAATCCAAATATTAGAATCAATGGAATCCCCATAATTAGCCATATTTTCTTTTTCCTATTCATTTTTCACTCATATGTAGTTCATTCCTATGGTTACGCACAACGGTTGACGGTATGGGGCGTGGCGGCTAAATGGCAGTTTCCTGTCGAGGTATACAAAGTTTAATTACGATTGCAAAGCTTCGGTGTATACTGAAAGCAGCCATGACCTATACCGTTTGTTATGGTGCGTAGTTAATTAAACTAAATGTCGATTGAAATATTAACTTTTCCCCCAAGTCCTTTTTCAACTATATCAAAAAGTGTACTCAAAGTTATGTTACTGCCGTTATTCTCGACACGTGAAATATATGTCCTTTTCTTGTCAATGATTTGAGCTAATTCTTCCTGGGTCATATTACGAGATTCTCTTGCTTTTTTTAACAACAGACCTATTTTGAATGATTCGGATTCTCTTTCAAGGTTGTCACGTCTTTCAGTACCCTTTTCGCCATAAACACGATCCTTGATTTCAGCCCAGGTTGAAATGTCTGTTTTGTTATTTTTTGCTTTCATAGTATTCCATCATTAATTTTGTTGCCTTTTCAATTTCACTTTTTGGTGTTTTCTGTGTCTTTTTCTGAAAACCGTTTAGAAGGATAACTAATTTCCCTTTGTCAAAAAAGCAGAATACACGCCAAGTATCAGTCCCTATTTGAATTCTTGCTTCGTAAAGCCCTTTGGTTTCTACAATGCTTTTCAAATAAGTCGTTGGTATCCTTTCTAAAGTCTCAATTGCCTCTAATATCTTGAAAATCTTATTCTGAACCTTAATTGGTTGCTTTTTCAAAAAGTCCTCAAAATAGTTCTTGTAAGCAATTATCTCTCGGATCTTCTCCATTATTCATCAAGTCAAGCGCAAAGGTAACTTTAAAGTTACAATTCTCCAAATTAATCGAGATCTATCATTAGTGGGCATTAGATTTTAATAGTCGTTCATTGAAATTATGAAGTAATCGCGTCTGTAGCATTTTTTTCGAGCGTGACGATTTGAATTGAAAAAGTGGATTTTTGCTTTGAGAAAAGCATCTATCCATGAATCAAGGCAAGTATATCTTCGCTCAACTTACAGATTTTTTACCTCGCAGGGTATTTGATAGAATCGTTGACAAGTATGAGGGCAATAAGCGTGTAAGATCATTTACATGCTGGAATCAAATGCTCTGTATGGTGTTTGGGCAACTGACAGCAAGAGACAGCATGCGAGATTTGATGTTGAGCCTTGAAGCACACCAGTCAAAGTACTATCATCTCGGTTTTGGTTCAACTGTCTCACGCAGAAATCTTGGCACGGCAAATGAAAAAAGGAACTGTAAAATCTTTGAAGAGTTTGCCTATGTGCTGATTGTAGAAGCACGCAGAAGCTGTAACCGGAATGATTTTGAGATAGAGGTTGATGGCAATGTTTATGCGCTGGACTCTACAACAATAGATCTTTGTTTAAGCGTCTTCTGGTGGGCTGAGTTCCGAAAGCATAAGGGAGGGATAAAAATCCATACTCTATTTGATATAAAGACCTCTATTCCCGGCTTTATCCACATTACCACAGCCAGGGTTCACGATGTCAACATTATGGACCTCATTCCATATTAAAAAGGGAGTTTTTATGTTACTGACAAAGCATACACCGACTTTCATAGACTGCACAGAATACATGCTAACGAGTCATTCTTTGTTATAAGAGACAGGGATAATCTTCAGTTCAAAAGGATGTACTCAAGGGCAGTAGACAAAACAACCGGTGTTATCAATGACCAGATTGGAAGGTTGTTGGGTCCTAAATCAAGAATCGAATATTCTGAAAAGCTGCGACGAATAAAGTATTATGACGCCGAACATGACCTGCACCTTGTTTTCCTGACCAATAACATGGACCTTAATGCCACTGAGATTGCATTCCTTTATAAGAAGAGATGGGAAGTAGAGATGTTATTCAAATGGATGAAGCAGCATCTTAAAATAAAAGCCTTCCGGGGAACTACTATCAATGCTGTGAAGATCCAGATATACTGTGCAATCATCGCTTATTGCCTGGTTGCTCTGGTTGGTTACAAATTGAAAGTTGGACGTTCAATCTACGAAATATTACAGATCCTCAGCATCTCACTACTGAACAAAACGCCTGTAAAAGAGATACTTACGAAACATGATTACAATAATGTCAAAGAACTTAATAATAACCAATTAATAATCAGTGGGTTTTAAGTGCCCACTACTGCGAAATTACCTGTATTTAAAAGTTGCGTAGCTACTTCTCGTAAAATTGAAACACTTGTTCCCCTTGCTAATAAATAGAAGCTTTCAATACCTTTAGACATTCCAAGTTTTATACGTCTTAGATATGGTTTAATTCCGTAATTTAAAAATGTTTCTTCTTTTGCAACTAATACAACACCAACTTTCAATATTTGTTTCGAAAAAGATAGAGGTGTATCATCATCATACTCTCGTGTTGAAATTTGATTAACAAATCGCAGAAACTCATCGGATTCTTTTTTGTATTCTTCTTTTATATTTCCACCATATAATTTTTTACCAAAAAGATATAATTCTCTTAATAAAATTCGAGTAAATAAACCATTATCATCAATTTCTTCAATTAACTCACAACGCTCGAAAACATCAAAACTTTCAGATATATTTTCATCAATGAATGTTGATAAGATATTTGAACTATTTTTCTCAATTTTGAGTAGAATTTTCTTGGTTACTGAAATATCCAAAGCTTTTCTGAAATTTTCATTTATATATGGTTTTGTGTGTTTAAGAAAAGCATCTTTAACATATATCGTTGTCGCCTTAACTATGTTTTTTGTTGGATTGTCTTCAAATCTCAATTTAACAATAGCCTTGCCATCTTTTAAAGCCGTTTCTAAATTATATTCATTTACCCAATTTATTGACAACGTAGGAATGTCAATGTCAGGAAGCTCTTTGGCTATATTTTTTAATGCTTTTGTACAAGGACCTTCGACATCGCTTTTTATCGAATGTTTTCTTAGCGATTTAAAGGGATGTGCTAAAATTCTCCATATAAATCCAAAATATATTTGAAAGTTTTCGGGTTTTGTAGCTCCAATGTACAAAAGCATTAATATAATTAATACAAGCAAAGAAGAAATTCCATGTCCTTCAATAAACACTTTAATATATTCGATAATTTTATTCATGGTCAAGCTTATATTGTTCTACACAATCCATCCTATCACAGTAAAATTTAATTTTTGTACCACTCTCAACTGGAAGCATAATTCCAATGTTTTGATTGTTCATTATAGAACCACACGAACTGCAGGTTAGTTTCCCTTCAATAAAATCTTCATATTGAGATGTCTTTTTTAAGACTTCTTCTATTTGTGTGTCAAGTATTGCGTTTACTTCTATTTTATTTTTCTTGGTAAACATATGTCAAATATTTTCATTTATTTTTCTTGTTGCTTGGCAATAAATACAGCTCTTTTGCAATTTTTGGTCGTGTGTCGGGACTTACAAATATGCTGTTTTGTGCGTTAGCTATTCATTTTATCGTTTTTCTATCTTTGTCTTTAGTAGCAAATTGTATGCTGTGTTGTTTTTCTCACACTTGGCGGTAACGTTCGGCGGTATGTGTTGTTGGCGCCGCTTCGGGGTGGCGCGTGTTTTTGCACTCGTGGTGCGCTGCAGGGTTATGATTGTTATTAGTTTATTCTCGCGTTGGCAAAAACCGTGACACCAGGAGGGAGTCCCCGGCGGTAGCCGGGGCAGGCCGCACCGCTGGCCACTTAGCGTTCTACTTTAGCCAGAAGGTTCTCGCGGTGCGGTGCGCCAATGACATATACCGACCTGTTACCTGCTGGGCTTTTTACTTCTTATTTGCATCTTACGGGGATCCTGCCTGGTGTCAAATACATCAGTTATTAACACACCCTCTTTGACCCTTTTGTAGATAATCTTGTAGTTACCCTCTACGAGGTACCTATGTTCTTCATTAAGTCTTATGAGATTTGGCTCAAGTTGTCCTGATAAAGGATGTTTGATCAGTTGTTTGGTGGCATTGAATATATTTGTACGGATTCTGGAAGCGACGTTAATGTTAGCCGACGCTTTGTAGAATTGGTAAATTTCAAGTAGTGAATTAGCTGCAAAATCAGTCCAGATGATTTTCATGGGACTACCAGGATTCTGATTCTTTTTCTAAGGCATCTTGAGTCTTGTATTTGCCAGATTTGTAATCTTGGCTTGATTTTTCAGCTCTTTCAATTAACTGTTTCTGCGTAAATGGTTTCAGTTTCCTTTCAGATCGGACTTTATTTTCTAGAATGGCCAACTCAATCTTGTTGAATATTTTTTCATCTTCAAGACCGGCTATGTATTCAATTGCATTGAGTTTTCTTGTCTGTAAATCCATGACTGCTATTTTTTACAAATATACAACACAAAAGCCTACTTTATGTTAACTCAACTTAGCCTTGCAGGTAACGTTCGGCGGTATGTGTTGTTGGCGCCGGGTCGGGGTGGCGCGAGTTTTTGCACTCGTGATGCGCTGCAGGGTTATGATTGTTACTAGTTTATTCTCGCGTTGGCAAAAACCGTGAC
>Ga0208195_1001611_pt1 | contig 23967 bp, 19 predicted proteins | sample AD_UKC077_MetaG_FD_184441 | JGI IMG/M metagenome (GOLD analysis project Ga0208195, IMG submission 184441) | Active sludge microbial communities of municipal wastewater-treating anaerobic digesters from USA - AD_UKC077_MetaG (SPAdes) (version 2) | ecosystem: Engineered > Bioreactor > Anaerobic >...
CCACTCGCCTTCCGGGTTCTTGACCCCGTTGATCCGCAGCATCCGGTGTACGTCGTGGTCGGTGAAGACCGACCCGTCGTTGCGCATGGCGGACTCTTCCAGCACGATCCGGTACGGCGGCTTGCCCGGCCGCAGGGTCGGATACTGCTGGGCCACGCGGCTCCGCGCGTCCACGGTCGTGTAGCCGACCTTGAGCAGCCCCGCGTATTGCGGGTGCGTGTCCTCGTAGGCGTAGATCATCGGCCGCGCCGCCGGCCGCGGCGGGAAGAACTCCTTAACCGCCAAGGCACGCGAAGGAACGCCAATGGGGACTGAGGCCGGGGCTCCCGCCATTTTGGATTCGCGTCTATTCGCGTTCATTCGCGGTTACCCCCTTCTGTTTCATCCGCTAATAAACGCGAATGGACGCCAATGGGTGGATGGGTCATGGCCATTCGCTTCCATTCCAGCTTGGGTGTTCCGAAATTGAGCAGGACGCCGACCGGTTTTCCCGTAGCCTTCAAGTAATTGAGCAGTTGCGCGTCCTCCACCGATGTCAGTTGCTTGAGCGCCTTGATCTCAACGATTATCTGTCCGAAGCAGATCAAGTCCGGAACATATTTCTTGGTCAGTTCTCTTCCTTTGTATGTGATGTCGATCTCGACCTGTCTGGCAAACGGAATCAGCCTTTCCCCCAGTTCCAGCTCCAGAGCTTCTTGATAGACCGCCTCCAGAAAACCGCAACCCAGCACGTTGGACACTTCCATCGCCGCACCGACAATGGCATACACTTCATCCCCAAAAATCAAATCGCGTGTATTCGCGCTCATTCGCGGCCCCCCTTCTTTATTAACCGCCAATGCACGCAAATGGACGCTAATGGGTGGAGGGCCTTAGAACACATGCGCAGACAGCACACCCCCATTATCAATTTGCGTTTATTCGCGTTCATTCGCGGTTCCCTATTCATCGCCCGCCTCCCCGATGCGTGCGGGGCGCTTGGCGGGCGGCAGGAAGTTCTCGCCCGTGACAACGCTCCTGCCGGTCTTCTGCTCCAGCTCCAACCGCGCCCGTTTGGCTATTCTGCCGCCTTTCTTCCCCGCCTCGGCATTTTCCGTCATCCCGGTTGCGGCCACGCTCTCGGCGATCTGGCGGGTGGACAGTTCAGCCAAGGCCGTAAAGATCAGCTCCGCCTCGTTCATGTGATCCCGCAGATTCTGCGTTTTGAGTCCTTTGATCTCCTTGTGCTTCTTAACCGTCACGCCGCTCCACTCCCGGTGGATGATGTTCGTGAGGATGGCGTATTCATCCTCGCCCTTGATCGCGTGATCCTTCCAATAATCGGTGAGCTTGTTGCGCGTTTCCTGCCCCATCATCCGCTGCTGAATCCACTTTTCGCTGCGCCCGTGCTGCCTCCAGAACTCGCGGGCGCGGTCGAGCGAACGCGCCGGATCGCCCATGTCTTGAATGCGTTCGTAACCGACCTTTGCCAGCCATTGCTTGAAGGGTTCCGCCTTGGGCGAGGGTATGGACTGGATCAGACGCAGCAATGTTTCCGTGCCGGCCATATCCGTCAGCCGCGACTTTCCATCAGCCGCGGGCATTTTCAAAGCGTTACATTTTGTAACGGTTTCGGTTGCCCCCTCATCTTTCAGGCGTTTCTTCAGCACCCGCCAGTAGACCGCCGGGTTAACGCTGTCCGTCAGCGCCGCTACCACGTCAACAACGGAGAAATACCAGGTCTCGTTCTTCTCATCGAAGAACCGCCGGATCTCATGATTCTCGAAGGCCACGAGTACCTTATCCTTATCCATGGCACACCTCTTGGTTATCCGCGAATGAACGCGAATGAACGCCAATGGGGTCGGCACGCTGGTCTGCGGTCTTTGATTCGCGTGTATTCGCGTCCATTCGCGGTTTCTTACTCATCGTCCGCCTCTCCGCCGTCGTCCGGCTCCGCCGCCGCGTCGGCCGTCATCGGCTTGACACGCGACTCGATAAAGGCAATGTCTTCCTGGGTCAGCTTGTACTTCTTGTAAAGGACTTCATCGTTCCATTTGCGGTTCCACACCTGCTGAGGCACCCAAGTGTAAGTAGAACGAGTGGCGTGTTGTGTGATTTTTCGAAGCGAGACGAGAAAACGGAAGAAGCGCGTTTTCAGATAAGTATCAAGGCTCTCGGCCTCCGCTTCCGAACCGACATAGAAGAACAGGTAGGTCTGCGTGCAGACCGATGGGGAGGACGCGATGAAGCTGGGACCGAGTACGGTTGCAGGACGCATACCGCGCTCACCGTACGCAGCAGGAACCATAACCTTCCATGTATCGATAAGGTGGGCGCTCTTATCAATGTCCTTGCGATCAATCCAACCGACCAGCCTCTTTCCTTTACGGTTGTAATGCAGCGCGACATCATTCGACCGGCGCTTTTCGTGAAAACCCTCAAAGTTGGATGTCCAGCCGAATTCTTTGTCCACGGACAAGATTTCTGTGATGGACGCTTCGCCCACGCTCAAGATCTTCTTGAGAATCTTCAACGCGCGGCTGTCGCGGACGAAAATATCGTACTCGCTCAATTTGCGCTCGACAGGACCGATAACCTCATCCCCGCAGACCGTCGTAACCGCGCAATCACCCGCGTTATCACGATCCCACAGGAAGAAACAGACCCCGCCTTCGAAGTCGACACCGGGAAACACCTGATCCATGCGCTCGTAGTCAACGAGCTTCCGTATTCGCCGGTCTTCTAGCATGTGCTGACGGAAATCCGACAGGCCCAGCCCGCCCGCCATCCAGCGAGAGGGAATGATCATGGACAAAAAGCGCGGGTTCAGTTTCTTTGCCTGCTCGACAAACTTGTTGTATATGGGGATATCGCGCGTGCCGCCGTCCGACCCCATTTGATACGGAGGGTTTCCGATGATGACGTCGAACTTCATTTTAAAGAACTCCTCCAGCGACTCGGGGTGGATAAATTGATAAGCATGCGTCTCTAACTCTTCGCCGCGGTCGTAGGCTTCACGACTCGCGCCGCAGTGCGTGCATCGCCCATTCTCCCAGGCGTGTTCCACGCGCTCGAAGCGGATGTTGCCCTGCGGGTTGTCGAAGCTCTCGCACACGGAATACTTGCCGTTGGCCGCCTTGGAGCAGTACACCGACCGTCGCGACAGCAGGGATGTCAGCTCGGTGATCGCGAGGCCGAAGAGCTGCCGCTTGAAGATGTGGTTCATCCGCTTCTGCCGGTCGGGGATCTGCGCCTCCAGCCCCTTATCGAGGCGCTTGGCGATCTCCCGCAGGAAAACCCCCGACTTGCAGCCGGGATCGAGAAAGGTCGCGTTCTTGTCGCGCCACAGCTCCGCCGGGAGCTGGTCCAGCATCCGGTTCACCAGGGCCGGCGGCGTGAAAACCTCGTCGCTGCTCAGGTTCGCGATGCACGAAAGCACATCGGGGTTGTAACTATCGCTGGACATGGGCGATCTCCAAGAAGCTGACCGGCGGATAGTCTGCCACCGGCTTGGGATTGTAGTCGTCTTGGGCGACTTCTGCGAAAAGGGACATCTGCTCTTGGCTGCCGTTCTTGGGCTCGGGGATCAGCAGGGCTTCACGGGTGTTCTCGTGTTCGACCAGCCCACCGAACGAGAAATCGCGACGCTTCACCAGACTCCCCTGGACAAACGCCCACTCGGGAAAGACGATCGGTTTCGGTGTCTCTCCACCCGTTTCAAATTTAAGCGCGTCGCCCCAGACGATGTTGTGGGCCAGCACAAACCGGATCGCGTCCCGACAGCCGGCCTTGGAGGTTTGCGGGAAAAGCCGCTCATAGACCGCATCGAAAACAGCGAACAGGCGCTCCCGGCATTGCGAGACGTTGTCTGCCAGAATGTCGATTCCGTAGAGGCTGGCCACGGCGGCAAAGGCGTAGCGCTCGAATTCCAATTGCGACTTGCCGTAGCGCCGCTCCACAACGGCGAGTTTCCGTTCGAGAATGGCGGTCAGGAAATTCCCGTTGCCGCAGGCGGGTTCGAGGAAACGGGACTCGATGCGCTCCGTTTCCTGCTTCACGAGGTCGAGCATGGCTTCGACCTCCCGCTTGGCGGTCAGCACCTCGCCGTGATCCGCGACGCGCTCCTTGGATATGACCTGTTCTTCCATTCTTGTATTCAAAGTGTAGCACTTGCGGCGCGGACGGCGCGAGGGCAAAAGGCGGGCCCTCTACTTCGCCTTCTCCACTGCCGCCCGCAGTTCTTCCACGCGCTCCGCGTGGTCGTAGCGGGCCGCTGTCGCGTCCTCGGTCCAGCCGCCCAGCCGCTTGGCCAGGTCATCCGACACCCCCGCCTCGCTCAACCGGGTGCGGAACGTGTGCCGCCAAGAGTGGAACGTGTGGGCCTCGACATCGACCTTCGCTTTCTTCAGGATGTGCGAGAAGCGGCAGGACAACAAAAAACCGCGAATTCTTTGAGAATTCACGGCTTTTTGAAGAAATCAAATGGCGGGGTGGACGGGATTCGAACCCGCGACCACCGGATCGACAGTCCGGTGCGCTAACCAATTGCGCCACCACCCCGCGAAAAAGTGAATGCAATTTATCAAACGCCCCGCAGGCTTGCAAGGGGGAAAATGAAATTTTTTCGCGCGATTCCTCACCGTCATCAAAACGGCTAGGCGTACGCGCCGTTTTTCGTTATAGTCGCCCTGTAACGATGCTTAAAAGAGGAGCCGTGCTTGTGAAAAACATCCATGTTCAGGCGCAGAAAGACCACATCACCTCGCTGTGCACGGCGTCACCGATCCAGGCGCTGACCGAACTCATCTGGAACGCGCTTGATGCAGACGCCTTTGACGTCAAGGTGGACATCATCCAGAACGCGCTGGGGGGGATCGATGCGGTCCGGGTGGCCGACGACGGACAGGGCGTCAACGCGCTGGAGGCGGACCGGCATTTCGGCAATCTCGGAGGGTCGTGGAAACGTGGCGCAAACAGGACGCCGCTCTCGGGGCGCGTGCTGCACGGCAGCAAGGGCAAGGGGCGCTTCAAGGCGTTCGCGCTCGGCAACCGCGTTGAGTGGCGGACTACCCTCGAGACCGGCGGCGGCTTGCGCTCGTTTGTGCTGGCCGGATCGGCCGACGATCCCGGCCTGTTCACGCTGACCGAGGCGGACTCGCCCGGGCCGGCGACCGGCACGGAGGTCATGATCACCGAGATCCAGCATGCCATGGGCTCGCTGCTCGACACCGCCTGGGTGGTGCAGCAGCTCGCCTCGCATTTCGCGCTCTATCTCAAGGCCTATCCCAACGTGCGCATCTACTTTCAGGGGCTGCTGGTCAACCCCGTGATCGTGCAGCACGCCAGCCACCTCTACCATCTGAAATCGTCGGAGGGCGCCAAGGCCGACCTGCAGGTCATTGAGTGGAAGACCAAGCAGGGGCGCGGCAAAGTGGTGTTCTGCAACAGCGACGGCTTTGCGCTGCATGAGGCCGACGCGGCAGTGCGTCCGGGCGGCGGCTTCAACTTCACCGCCTATCTGGTGAGCCCGCGGTTCGCCGTGCTGCACAGCGAAAATCTGCTGGTGCTGGACGAGATGCATCCGGAGACCAAGGCGTTTCTGGACGCCGCGCGCGATATCCTGCGCCGCCACTTCCGCGAGCGGCGCGAGGCGCTGACCGCCGAGCTCATGCAGCAGTGGCGTGACGACGGCGTTTACCCGTACGACGGCGAGCCTGCGGACGGGGCCGAGAGCGCGGCGCGCAGGCGCTTTGACGGCTGCGCCCTCGCGGTCCGCGCCTATTCCGACAACTTCGATGTGATGACGGCTGTGGAAAAGAAACTGCTCTTCCGCCTGTTGCGTGAAACGCTGGCGGCCAGGCCCGACGGCGCCACGCTGATCGCCGATCTACTGGGTGTGCCGCTCAAGCGCCGGCGCGAGTTGCAGAAGCTGTAATCGGTTGTTGATTCGGTTGTTGATTCGGCTTGCGGAGACTTAACCAGCAGGATTATCATTACCGCGTATATGTTGTGTGTTGTGCGTACGACGACAGGTTGAATCAAGATGCACGGATTTGAATCATCAGGCTTTGCGTACTGACGTCAGGATGCGCAGTGAAGGGGTTTGATCATGGCCATGAAATGTGTGTTTGGCGGTGTGGTGTGCGCCTGCGGCGTGTTTTCTCTTTTGGCGGCCGAGCAGGTGTGGCTGGATGACGGGCCGGACAACGTGTGGAGCGTGTCGGCGCTCAACTGGGATGCCGGCGCGGGGTGGGCGAACGGCAACACGGCGCGCTTCACCGGCGCGGGTGGAACGCAGGCCGGCGAGACGGTCGATGTGTCGGGCGCGGTGACGGTGGCGGGCATGGCCTTCGAGACCAACGGGTACGTGATCGCCGACGCGGATGCCGACGGCACGCTGACGCTGGCCGGAGGAGGCGAGTTCCGGGTCGCCAACGCGGGAGATGCCGCCGTCGTGAGCGAGGTTGTCGACGGCGCCGGCTTTACGAAAACGGGGTCGGGCCGTCTCCAGTTATCAGGCGCCAACACCTTCACGGCGTGGTCCGTATCGCGGAAGGCACGCTCCGGCTGAGCAAATGGAACCCGACCGTTCTGGGCGCCGCGGGCTCGGGCAACGGAACGGTTGTGGAAAGCGGGGCGACCCTGGATATTTACGGCGCCTTCACGAACAATTTAAATCGCGCCGAAGATTTGGCGCTCGCGGGCGCGGGGGTTGACGGGCAGGGCGCGCTGATCAATACCGGCACCGGATGCATGAACTCCGGGTTCAGCGGCACGACCACGCTGCTCGGCGACACCACGATCGGCTGCTTCAGCCGCATCGACTTCCGCGGCAATGTGGCGGGGGCGGGCACACGCTCACAAAAATCGGCGGCAGCGAACTGGCCGTGGGTGTCCAGGTCCACAACTGTCCGATTGTGATCAACGCCGGCAACTACACCTACATGAATGCGCTCGCGCTGGGCGGCGCGGATTTCGACACCACGCTGAACGGCGGCGCATTGCGCTCTTACAGCACTCAGACCGTCACCGAGCATCTGATCTGCAACGGCGGCGCGATCGTCGCGGCCGGCAGCGCGGCCAACACCTTTACGCTGAACGGGCGCATGACGCTGAACGGCAGGACGGCGGTCCGGGGCGAGCAGACGTACAGTACGGTCGAACTGGCCGGCGTGCTCGAAGGGCCTGGGGGGCTCACGCGCGACGGAATCGGCACGGTGGTGATCTCCGGGAATTCCAATACCTATGCCGGCGCGACCGTCATCACAGCCCCGCTCTATCTCGGGCGCACGAACCAGGCGGCGGGTGTCTTCGGCGCCGGTCCGGTCACCAACACCAGCACGCTCTATATCGACCGCAGCGGCAGCTTTGTCAGCTCCAACGGGTTCTTCGGCAGCGGCAGCACGATCATCCGCTACGGCGGCGAAATGGTCCTGAGCGGCAGCAGCTCCTCGTGCGGCGTGGTGCGCGTGGCGTCCGGCGGTCTGGCGCTCACCAACGGCGCGGTGCTTAAGGTCTACAGTCGGTTCTATTTTGCGGAGCGCACCTCGTCGATCGGCTATCCGGTGGACCCGACCAACGTGACCGCCACCCTGAAAATTTCGGACAGCGCACTGTTGGATGTTTACAACATTGAAACCGGGAACGGCTCCTCCGTGACCGGCGGCGGCATGACCGGCATTGTGGAGCAGGCGGGCGGGAGCGTGCGCACCTATGGCTGGAGCGGGGATCCCGGCAACTTTCCGGGCGAGTACGACGGGCTGCGCATCGCGCACTGGCCGCAGGCGTACGGGGTCTACAACCTGCGCGGCGGCACGGTGACGGTCGAGAACGGGTACCGGCTGGCGATCGCGACGGACGGACGGGGCTGGATGCTGCAGACCGGCGGCGAACTTTCCGCCTCGGAAGTGGTGGTGAACGCCCGCGATAACAGCGGCGGCTACGGCCGGCTGACGCTTGAAGGCGGCGTCATGAATGTCGGCAGCAACGGCATCACGGCCGGGACGGGCGCGCCATACCTGATCGAATTCGGCGGCGCGGGCGGCGTGGTGCGCGCTTCGACCAACTTCGCCTCCTCGCTGAACGCCACGCTGGTCAGCAACGGCACGGATGCGATCACCTTTGACACGCAGGCGTGGGGCATCACGCTCTCGGGCAACCTGACGGGCGACGGCGGCCTGAACAAGACCGGCACCGGCACGCTGACGCTCTCGGGCAACAACACGTATGCCGGGCCGACGCGCGTGCTGCAGGGGCGTCTTGTGCGCGGCGCCTACGCCGCGCTGCCGGACATGGGCGAGGTGCTCTTCGGCGTGACGCCGGACGACGCGGGCGGCCGGCTGCACGCCGACGGCGATCTCGCGCTGGAGGGGCTGGTGGTCGGCGTTGCAAATCCCGAGGCGCTGGACAAGTCGAAGCACTACACGATCGCCACGTGGGGCGGCGGTCTGGCCTCTGACTTCAGCGGCTCGGTTCTGCCGGCACCGTGGTACGTCCATGCGGACTGGGCGAACAAGCGACTTGAATTGCGCGCGAACCGCGGGACGGTGCTCTGGCTGCGCTGAAGCCAGACCGCCCTGCCGGGCCGATTGACTTGACGGTAGTGGAGCAACATAAGTATTCGGAAAGGAGCCGGCAATGAAGCATACGTGTGTGGCGGGTTGGATGGTGAGTGTCGCGTGGGTGTTGCCGCTGGCGGCGGCCGAGCAGGTGTGGCTGGATGCCGGGCCGGACAACGTGTGGAGCGTGTCGGCGCTTAACTGGGATGCCGGCGCGGGGTGGGCGAACGGCAACACGGCGCGCTTCACCGGCGCGGGCGGGACGCAGGCCGGCGAGACGGTTGATGTGTCGGGTGCTGTGACGGTGGCGGGCATGGCCTTCGAGACCAACGGGTACGTGATCGCCGACTCGGAGGCCGACGGCACCCTGACGCTGGACGGCACGCCGGATATCTCTGTGACGCCGGCGACGTCCTCAGCGGTGATCCAAGAGGTGCTCGCGGGCAGCGGGGGTTTCACGAAGATCGGCAACGGCGTCCTGCAGCTCGCGGCGACGAACACCTACGCGGGCATCACGCGCGTCACGCAGGGCACGGTGCGGCTCAGCGCCCGCGTGCTGGGCGCGTTGGGCGCAACCGGCAGCGGCAACGAGACGATTGTGGAGGACGGGGCGACGCTCGACATCCAGTCGGCCTTTTCGGCAAACGTGAATGAGGATTTCTTCATCAGCGGAGCCGGGGTGAACGGCCAGGGCGCGTTTGTCAACAACGGACCGACCGCCTATTACAATTGCGGATACCGCAACCTGACCCTGACAGGCGACGCGATGATCGGCGGCGCGCAGCGCTTTGATATGTCGGGCAGCGGCACCTATACAGGGAACGGCTTCACCTTGACCAAGGCGGGATCGTGCGAGGTGGCGGTCAGCCGCGCGGTGAACAACAGCCCGATCATCATCAACGCGGGCAACTATACGATGCAGCATGGCGGGGCTTTGGGCGACTCGGATTATCCGACGACCGTCAACGGCGGCACGCTGAACGGATGGCCGAGCCTGACGATCACCGAACGGATCTTTTTCAACGGCGGGGCCATGAGGGAGAGCGCGGCCAGCAACACGCTCACGCTGGCCGGGCACATGACGCTCAGCAACCGGACCGATGTGGTGTCGGGCACAGGGTCATCGACGGTCAACCTGACCGGCTATTTCGACGGGCCGGGCGGCTTGCGCCGCACCGGCGGGGGCTTCTGTTACCTGATGGGCAGTTCCAACCGTTTCAGCGGGGCCACGCTGATCGACTCGGGCAGCGCGTTGTATGCGGGGCGCGTGAACGGGCTGGCGGGATGGTTCGGCAGCGGCGATGTCACGAACAACGGCACGCTGTACCTCGACCGCGGCGGCTCGCTGGTCTGCTCGAACGGCTTTTTCGGCAGCGGGACCGTCAATCTTCGCTACGGGCTGGATCTGACCTTCAGCGACTGTTTCTCGTCGAACGCCACCTGGCATCTCGCACACGGCGCGATCACGTTGACGAACGGCGCCGAGTTTTGCACATATAACGAATTGACCATCGCCAACCGCGACAATGTGGGGTATGGCAGTATGGACTCGTACAACTCCTATGCCGTCAAGCTCACGAATGTCGTGGCGACTTTTACCGTCACCGACGGCTGCCTGCTGCAGGTCAAATCCATGACGTTCGGCAACGGCGGCGATCTATCCGGCGGGACCATGACCGGCATCTTGAATCAGGCCGGCGGCATCGTGCGCACGACCGGCACGACGGCGGAGGGCAACGGCGTGCGGCTCGGCCACTATCCGCAGACGCGCAGTTTCTACAACATGATGGGCGGCACGCTGATCGTCGGGCAGGATTACGATCTCGGTTGCGCGACCGACGGCATCGGATGGTTCAACATGACGGGCGGCGAGGTGTTCGCCAAGCGCGTGATGCTCAACGAGCGGACGGGTGGGGGCGGGTACGGCCGCCTGACGGTGGCGGGCGGCACGCTGAATCTGGGGTCGCTCACCGGTTCGGACTTGGCGATCTCCAACGGAATCGCGGTTGATGCCGGAGGACCGTATCTGGTCGAACTCGGCGGCGCGGGCGGCACGATCCGAGCCGTGACGAACGTTACGGTGTTTTTGGACGCGGCCTTGAACGGAGTCGGAGCGGAGGCGATCCATTTTGATCCGGCAGGCTGGGAAATCACGGTCTCCGGCAATCTGAGCGGCGACGGCGGCCTGAACAAAACCGGAGCCGGCACGCTGACGCTCTCGGGTAACAACACGTATGCCGGGCCGACGCGCGTGTTGCAGGGGCGTCTTGTGCGCGGCGCCTATGCCGCGCTGCCGGACATGGGCGAGGTGCTCTTCGGCGTGACGCCGGACGACGCGGGCGGCCGGCTGCACGCCGACGGCGATCTCGCGCTGGAAGGCTTGGTGGTCGGCGTTGCAAATCCCGAGGCGCTGGACAAGTCGAAGCACTACACGATCGCCACGTGGGGCGGCGGTCTGATCTCGGGCTTCAGCGGTTCGGTTCTGCCGGCACCGTGGTTCGTGTATTATGACTGGCCCAACAAGCGGGCGCAGCTCCGCGCGGAAACAGGCACCATGCTCTGGCTGCGGTGAGGCGGGCAGATGCGCCGCCGTGCCGCATGCGCTGGAGGGCGAGGCTGTGCCGGGCCGCCGTACCGTGTGCCGCGCGCCGCGTTCGCGGGCGGCTCACCGCAGGTTCGCCCTCCAGTTCCCGTCCGCCGACTATAATTCCAACGTATTCACTTCGCCTTGGAAAGGCCACTGATCGGGTTTTCCCACGAGTCCGGCTCGTACGGGATTGTTGAGGACATACAGCCATTTTTCATGATAGTGCTCGCCGTCGCGGATTTGAGTGTCCCAGGCATCCGCCTGCCATCGCCACGGTTTCCCGGCTGACTGATGGGTTGCGCCAAGCTGCTTTGTGATGCGTTCTTTCAAGAACCTTAACCATGCGCGCAGGGCAACCGCAGGGAATCGGGCAGGTGTACAAAAAAAATGGACATGATCGGGCATGATCACATACCGTCCGGTACGCCATGCGTCCGCACGACGGCACGCATCAAGAAAAACAGCATGGAAATCGGGCGTCGCCAGAAAATGGCCGCGCGGATGGATGGCACACGTAACAAAAAGCAGGATGTTTCGATTCTGCCGCTCGACCGGCACCATATGCGCGGGATGTTTTCTCCGTGGATACTCTTTCTGGCAGGAACGAACCATGGCATGACCCTCCATTTTCCTCCCGTGTGCCGCGCGCCGCGCTCGCGTGCGGCTCACCGCAGGTTCGCCCTCCAGTTCTCGTCGACCGTCTCTGCGCGGCGTGACGGGCGCGCGTAAAAGGGATAACGCGCGGCGGCGTCGCCGGGCCGGATGTATTTCCAGCGCCGGTAGTTGAGGCACCACAGCGACGGATGGCGCCGGATCACGCGCTCGAAGGCCTCGACGAGCTGCTGCGTACGGGCCTGATCGTCCTGCGCGGAGTCGGGCAGAAAAATCTCGCCCGGTTCGATACGATACCGACCGTCTTTGAGCGGACGCGACCAGGCAAAGATGATCGGCACCTTCTGTTTCCGCGACAGCGCGGAGGGGGTCCGGGAAACACCGGCCGGCACGCCGAACAGGTTGACCCAGGCGCCGCCCTCCCAGACGTGTGTGTGCTGGTCGATCAGCAGCCCGATGCTTATGCCGTGTTTGAGCGCGTGAATCAAGTGGCGCAGGGCGCCTTCGGCCGGCACAATCTGCTGTCCGATCGTGGCGCGCAAGGCGGTCAGGCGGTCGGTCATCTCAGGCGAACCGATCCGTTTGGCGACCGACATCATGGGGATGCCACTGGCCACGGCGGCCTGTGAGAGGATTTCCCAGTTACCGAAGTGAGCGCTGACGGTGATGGCCGGCTGGTGGACACGCAGCGCGTCGAGCACCGCAGGGGAGAACGTCACCTGGTCCCGGATGCGGGCGAGCGTGTCGCGCGACATCCAGAAGATGTTGACCAGCACACGCGCCATGTTGCGGTATGAACGGCGCACCAGCGCGCGCTCGCGGGCGGGTGTCAGGCGCGCGCCGAACATCAGACGCAGGTTGGCCGCCGCGACAGCCTTGCCGCAGCAGTCGAAGGCGTACGCGGTGTCGCCGATCCACCGTGAAAGCCTCAGCATTCCGTGCACGGAAAGAGGCGGAATGATGCGCTGACCCAGCCAAACAAGAAACCACTCGACCGGCCGCCGCATGTTCCTGTAGTAAACTTTAACGCCTTTACTCGCCATCGCGTTTGAAACGATAGCATGACCGGCAGGAACGTAAAAGGGAAAACAGGCAAGATTGCTTCGGCGTAATGGTCCGTCGCGCGATTCACCACATGTCACCGAGCGGGCCGCAGGGCAGCACCTCGATGGTGGCGTCCACCTGCTCGCCCGGCGCGAAGCCGGCGATGCCGGCCACGACCCGCATCGGCATGTGGTCGGGGATGGTGAAGCCGCGTTTACGCTTGGTTCCGTCCCAGACAATATTCATGCGGTTATAGGAGTAGTGCTTGGCCATGCGGAGGGCGGTCTCCTCGCTCAGCATGGGCACAGACATGGAGGCGATCAGGCGGTTACCCTCGTCAATGCTGTAGACGGCGACGCAACCGGCGGGACCGCCCGCCTCGCTGAGCGCGGGACGCTGCGTGCGGAACACGACCTTGCAGGCCAGGTCGCGGCTGTCATTGAGCCGGAACGACATCGCCTTGCCCATCCAGCTCAACGCTTTGTTATCAAAATTCTTGGTGCTGTAGTTGATCGTGCCGCGCACATAGGCCCGCAATGTTTTGGGATAGGCGAAAATGCCCAGCTCGTCGGGCTGTCCAGGCTGTTTGTAGAGCGCGAAATCGTGGGCGTAGTTGCCTGTACCCTCGTAGCTCCACTTGGTGATTTCCGGCGGCCACTCCCTGTCGTAATCCAACGGCTTCATCAAGAAGGCCTGGATGGCGGGAGCGAGTTCATTGAGGGCGAGCGCGGTCAGATTGCGGGGGCCGCCGGCCGGCGCGGTCTCAAGCTTCTCTTTGATGGCGGCCACATCCGGAACAGAGGGCATGAAGCGCACCGTGAGTCCGGCATCCTGTACGGCGCGCGTGGCGAAATCTTTGCGCTGCATCGCCACGCGCAGGCGCGTCGCCTCTTTTTTGGCGGCGGCCGCCTCGGCGGCCTTGCCGTCTGCGGTGTAGCGTGCCTGGAGCAGTTCCAGCCCGCCCAGATATTTCTCGCTGAGCGCGACCACCTTCTCGTTTCTTGCCAGATCGTTCGCCGCGCGGCGCGCCGCATAGGCCTCTTGGATCAGGCGCAGCGCTTCAGGCGTCTCCACCACATTGTCGGCGGTCAACTCCGGAACGGTCTCAAAGGCATCCGGCTCGGCCGCGAGCGCCTGCATGAAACGGCCGGCTTCTTTGCGCACCGCCTCCATGCCGGCCGCGTCTTTCGCCTCCTTCATCCGTGTCGAGAGACGCCGCAGCTCCAGGACATAGTTCTCCGCGAGCGGCAGAAGCGAGGCGTCGTAGTCTTTGGCAATCGTCTCGAGCCCCGCCCGGTACGCCGCATTCAGGCGGGCGGCCTCAGCCGGCAGGGCGGCCGAGGCGTCGGGCGCGGTCTGCGCCGAGGCCGCACAGAAAGATAGCCAACAGAGACATCCGAGGAAAAGTCGCATAGCTTCATCTCCAAATGTGATACACGGGGGCATCGTAGCAAAGAGCCATGCGCAACGAAAGCCAGAGATGCCGGCGGCGACATATTCAGAATTGCTGGCATCCCCCCTTGTATCTCGCCGGAAGACGGGATAAAATGACCCGCATATGGAATTGAACAAACGAAAGCTGTTGCTGGTCGATGACGACCAGAGCCTGCTCGAAACACTGGGCGATTTCCTGTCGTTCGAAGGCTACGAGGTGCTGTGTGCCGTGAGCGGTGAAGACGCGCTGGTCAAAATGCGCCCCTTCCAGCCCGACCTGATCATCCTCGACATGGGCATGCCCGGCATGGGCGGCACGGGTTTTCTGGACCGCATCACCCAGCCTGACGGCCATACGCTCTACCCGGTTCTGGTGCTCACCGCGCGCGCGTCGATGGCCGAGTATTTTGCGGACAAACAGATCGCGGGGTTCCTGGCCAAACCGTGTGACCCACCGGACTTGCTGATGGAGGTCAGCCGCATTCTCTTCGAGACGGCAAACGCCGGGTATCCCGCTGCCGGTTCGGCGGCGTTGCGGCGTCTGGTGATCGCGGAAAGCGATCCCGCTTTGCGGCAGACGCTGGAGGTTGAGTTCGTGCAGGCCGGCTTTGAAGTGAAGGCCGTCGCCACCGGCACCGAAGCGCTGGAGGCGTGCGTCACGGTCAAGCCGCATGCGGTTGTGATGCGCCTGGAACTGGAGGGCATGAGCGCCGACGAGGTGGTGGCCATGCTGCGGCGCCTGCCGACCACACGCGACATTCAGGCGCTGGTCTACGGCATGGATCTGCCGGAGGCGCAGCTCGACCATGTCGCCAATCTCGATATTCCCCAGAACTGCATGCTGAAAGACCTGACGGTCAACACCATCATCGACCGCACCATGGCCGTGACCGGCGCGTGACCCAACCTCCCCCACCCCCTTCCTTCTTCCTTTCTCCTTCCTCCCTAACGACTCCAAACTCCTCATTCCTAACTCCTAACTTCTTATGCGTTGCCCAAAATGCGGACACCTGGATGACAAGGTCTTGGATAGCCGTGCGGCGCGCGAAGGTGCGTCCATCCGGCGGCGGCGGCAGTGTCTCGCGTGCGAGCACCGCTTCACGACCTATGAGGAGATCGTGAAGGACGAGTTGCGTGTCGTCAAGCGCGACGGTCGACGCGAGGAGTTCAGCCGGCTGAAATTGGAGCGAGGCCTGATGCGCGCCTGCGAAAAACGTCCCGTGAGCGCGGATCAGATCCACGATCTGGTTGATCAGGTGATTGAAAGCTTTGAGGGCGAGAGTGAAGTGACGACCGAACAGATCGGACAGGCTGTGATGACGCGCCTGCACCGCATCGACGATGTGGCCTATATTCGGTTCGCCTCGGTCTACCGGCGCTTCGCGGACGTCAACCAGTTCCTGCAGGCCGTCAAAGACATGGTCGAGAAGTGATGCACAAGCTGACGGTATATGTCCCCGAGTCGCATCTCGAAGCGTTGAAGGCGGCGCTCTTCGCTGCCGGCGCGGGACGGTACGCCGCCTATGACCGCTGCTGCTGGCAGGTGCTGGGACAGGGGCAGTTCCGCCCGCTGCCAGGCAGCGAGCCGTTCATCGGCGCGCACGGCCGCGAGGAGCGGCTGCCCGAATACCGTGTGGAGATGCTCTGCGCCGATGACGCGATCGCGGCGGTGACGGCCGCGTTGCGCGCCGCGCATCCCTACGAGGAGCCCGCCTTTGATTTCATCTGTCTGGCGGACCATCCCGCAGGCTGAGCGCACGCCGGACACGACGGCAGCAGACGCGCGACGCGCGTCATCATCACTCGCGGTAGACGCGAACCTCGAACACGCGGGCGGAAGGCTCGCCGTTCGTCGCCTCCACCAGCAGGCGCAGTTTTGACGCGCTGCGCGCGGCAAACCGGTGCACGCGGTGGCGCAGGAAGTTGTCGCTCACCGTCGCCACATCGATCCACTTCCCGCTCTCCAGCACGGCGAGCCGGTAAGCTTTCACGCACTGCGGCACCACCGGGCGCACCGGAAACTTGGGGTTAAGGTCGGTGTCGAACGTCAGTCGAACGGCATTGAACGTCACCGGCTTGCCGAAGTCCAGCTCCAGCCATTGCGGCAGCGGCTGCTGCGGGTCCGACGACCAGAGGTGGCTCTCTTTTCCGACGATGCGCGATACGCCATCGATGACATTCTCAGGTCGGTGGTCGGTGGCGAAGCGGAGTCCCGGCTCGGTGAAGAAAGCGTACTGCTGGCCCTTGACGACGGTCCACGGCCGCGTGTCGCCGCCGCCGTACGCGCGGCACCCCTCAGGCATGCCACTGGCGACCAACGCCCAGGAAACGCCCGGCGTCCGGGGCAGCCACAGCCAGACGTACGGCTGCGACACGGGACAGTCCACCTTGAACGCCACGTACGCGCGCCGTCGCGCCGGCACCTTGGCCGTGACGGCAGCCAGATCTTTCGACGCGGAGAAATCGTCCGCAGCGTCCGCGCCGCGCACATGCAGCGTTACCTCCACCGGATCCACGTTCGTGGAGATCAGGCAGAGCTGCACGGTGCCGAGCCGCTCGGTCAGGCCGCGCGGGAACATCACCGCGCGCGGCATGTTCAGCGCGTGCTCGTCATCGGTCTTCACCTGCTTGCGCGTGAATTCGGAGAAGCGCTGCGTGCTGGACGCGGTGACCGTCGCGCCGCGCGCGAGGTCGGCCGGGTCCTCGTTCTTGAGTTCCGGGATGTACTGGTCGTCCTTGAGCAACTGCTGTTGCAACTCGCCGATGTAGCGCTGTCCGACTTCGCGCGGCGTGGCGCGGTGCCGGATCGCCAGCGCGGCGGCGGTGCCCGCCGCCTGTCCGGCGGTCGAGAGCGTGGCCTCGACACGCACGGTGCCCAGCGCGATGTGCGTGACGCTCATGCAACGGCCGGCGAACAGCAGGTTGACGATATTCGTGGAGTACAGCGTGCGGTAGGGAATGCTGTAGATCGGCACGCGGCCGTCAAAGTCATACGGCCCCTCCTTGCCGGAATGGATGCCGCGCGGATTGTGGACGTCCAGGCTCCAACCGCCGTAGGAAATGCGGTCCGGAAACATCACGCCCTGCTCGGCGTCCTGCTGCTTGAGGATATAGTCGCCGACCAAACGCCGCGTCTCGCGCCGTGCGTCCATGTAAGGCACGTACGACAAGGCGTAGGTGCGGGCGCGCGTTTTATGCTCCCAGTGGTTCTTGATCCAGCCCCAGTAAGCGAAGGAGATGCGGATCAATTCATCGCGCGCGTGTTCGGGATCTTCGAGGTCGTCAATGTCGCCGGGGTGTTCCAGCCACCACTGCCCGCCGGCAAAGCCTTTGGGAAAACGATGGAACGCTTCGGGCGGAGGCAGCCGGGTGGCCCACGGCGGCGGCGCGTACGCCTGCGGCTGTCCGGTGTCGACGGCGCGATAGCCGAGCGCGTAGTTGCCCATGATGCAGCCGCTCATGGTGATGCGGTCCGCCCTTTCCGGCGCGGCGGACTCGCCGAACTCGTCGCGCGATTCGCGGCCGAACCGGTACTGCGCGCCGGCATAGTAGCCCACCCAGCCGTCACCGGTGCAGTCGATGAACAGCCTGGCGCGAAAACGGCTGGCGCGGTGGGTCAGCGTGTCGGTCGCGAGCACGGCGTCGATCGTGCGCGGGTCGCGCATCTCCACGCCGAGCACGCGGCGGTTATTGAAGAGCGTCAGATTCTTCTCGCCTTCCATCTGTTTCGCGAACGCCGCGCTGTAGCGCCCGCTGTTGAGTTTGCCGCGCCAGAGATTAACCTCTTCGTTCAGGCCGCCCTCGCGCGCGTTCGGGTGCGAGACGCTCGCGCCGCAGGTCGGCACGCCCAGCTCGTCGCTGGCGTTGCCGCCCAGTACCGGCCGGTCATGCACCAGAGCGGTGCGCGCCCCGTTGCGCGCCGCAGCGACTGCCGCGCCGCAACCCGCCGTGCCTGCGCCCACGACGATCACGTCGAAATCGCCCTCGTCGCGGCTTTCTGTCGGAAGGCCGGTCAGCCGCGCCCGCTCGCGTCGGCACGCCTCCGCCTCGACCGGCGGCTCATAGGCGAGGTCGCGGGTCAGCAACAGGGCATCGCAGCGCGCGAACGCGCCGGAGAGATCGACCAGCGCCAGGCGCGTCCGCCCGGCCGCCAGCTCAAAGTCGCCGGCCCGTTCCCAGATCCATCCGGGCTGCTGCGACGCGCCGAGCGTCAGCGCGGCGCGCCGGCCGTTGACAGCCACCGCGAATGTGCCGGGCGAATACTGCGTCAGCCAGTTCTTTGTGCGCACCCAGACGCGGTAGGTGCCGGCCTGCGGCAGGCTCACCTCGGTGGAGGCCTCGCCGATCGGCGTGCCGACGCCGCACGCGATCAGATAGGCCGACCCCATCTTGTGGATGAACTGGGTGTCCAGCTTCCATGCGCCGTACTCTGTAAAATCCTCGGCCTCCACCCAGAGGAATCCGTCGGCCACCATGCGCGCCTCGTTCGGCGGCGGGCGGAACGTCACGAAATCCTTCTGCTGTGACTGTGCCGCCGGCACGGCCACTTCGGCGGCCCACACAGCCGTCACGGCGAAAACGGCCGCAACCGCAGCCAACGCTTGCTTCCATGTTTTGTTCATCATAGCGTTACAGTATACAGACTGTTGCGCCGGCTTGGCAACGGTTCATCGTGCCCAGGGCAGGGCTGGGGCGCATGGCAGTTCTGTTGGTGGATACCCTGCTTAATCGTAATCTTAATCTTAATCGTAATCCTAATCCGCTAACCGCCGGTCGTCGGTCTCATATTCGGCCCGTTCCTCATGGATACGATCAGCGGACGTGCTGCGGATCAAGCCCACCCGCATCGAGACAATACGTACCGGTATCTCTTTCCCCTGCTCCGCACGGGCAAGCCTCTTTCTGGCCACACGCACATCCAGACACGCCGCGCATTCCAATGCCGAGCCGCGGGCTATGTCAAAGAACCGGCATCGATCAAGATTATGATTACGAGCAAGATTACGATTACGAATCACGGACCCCAACAGAACTGCCATGCGCCCAAGTTGCGCATTGCCGACTTCGTGCTTTTTTTGCTATAAACAAAAAAGACCTGTGTACGGATCATACCCGGGAAAAGCTCATGAACACCTTTAAACGCCGCTCGTTTTTGAAAACCTCCGCTTCGGCCGCCGCCGTCAGCGCGTGGCGGGCCACCCCGCTCGGTGCGCAGGAAAGCGCCGCGCCGGCCGCCACCGTGATCGTCGTGCACGGCACGGACATCCCGAAGATGCTGGCCGCCGGCATCACCAAGCTGGGCGGCTGGGGCGCCTTCATCAAGCCCGGCATGAAAGTCGCTATCAAGCCCAACGTGGCCTGGAACTCCAAACCCGAACAGGGCGGTAACACCCATCCCGACCTCGTCAGGGCCTGTGTGCTGGCGGCTGAGGCCCAAGGCGCCGCCAAGATCTCGCTGCCGGAAAACACCTGCCACCCGGAAAAATCCACCTTCCAGGCGAGCGGCGTGGCCGACGCGCTGAAGGGCACCCAAGCGCGGCTCTACCGTCCCGCCAAGGAGGATTATCAGAAGGTCGAGATCCCCAAGGGCAAGATCGCCAAGTCGGCCAACGTGCCCAAAGACATCCTGGCGTGCGACTGCCTGATCAACATGCCGGTGGCCAAGCACCACAGTGGCGCGACGCTCACGCTCTCGATGAAAAACTGGATGGGCTCGGTCGCCAACGAGGACCGGCGTGCCTGGCACCGCGACGGTCTGCACCAGTGCATCGCCGACTTCAACACCTTCATCCGCCCGAAGCTGGTGATCATCGACGCCACGCGCATCATGCTCACCAAAGGGCCGCAAGGCCCCGGCGACCTGGAGCACCCGCACGAGCTGATCCTGAGCACCGACCCGGTGGCGGCCGACGCCTACGCCGCGACGCTTTTCAAGAAGGCGCCGTTCGATATCGCTTATATCCAGCTCGGCCACGAAATGGGCGTCGGCTGCGGCGATCTCGCGAAAATCAAGGTTGAGCGTATCGAAGCGTAACGCCATGATGACCCGCCGCACGCTGCTCCGCCTTGTTCTGTTCGTCGTGTTCGCGCTGCTCGCGCTGGGCGTGCTGCCCGAAGCGTGGCGGCGCGGGAGCGTCCTTCTGCCCAGCCTGAGCCCGCTGCTCAGCCTGGGCGGCGCCATCGCCGCCCGCAGCGCCGGCCTGCTCGCCCTGTTGGGCCTGCCGTTGCTGCTGCTGCCGCTCTTTAAAGGACGCTATTTCTGCTGGCGCCTCTGCCCCGTGGGCTTCGCCGCCGAAACCGTCAGCCGCCTCAACCGCCGCAACGCCGGCCTGATCAGACGCATTCCGTTTGTCGGCAAGGGCCTGGCGCTCCTGATCATGGGCAGTGCGGCCGCCGGCTGGCCGCTGCTGATCTGGACCGACCCGCTCTGCATCTTCAACGGCTTCTTCGCGGCCTGGCGCTCGCCGCTCACCTGGCTCTCCGCCGCCACCGCCGGCGGGTTTGTCCTGATCCTGCTGGCCAGCCTGATTGCCCCGAACGTCTGGTGCCACCGCCTCTGCCCGTTGGGCGGCCTGCAAGAGTGGCTCGCGCAGCTCGGCAACCGCGTGCGCGCCGCGCGCGAACCAACCGCGCAGGAAGCCCCGACCGCCCTCTCTCGCGCACACGCGGGGCGCCGCGTCTTCCTCGGCTTCGCGGCGGGCGGCGTCACCGGCCTGTTCTACCGCCGCTTCGGCCTGCAGGCCGCCGCAGCCGCCGCGGCACGCGAAACCGCCGCCTGCAAGCGGGGCCAAGGCCGAGGGCTCGGTCAAGGCCGCCAGCGGCTGGAACGCGCGTCCGGCGAACAGGACAGCGGCGGCCACGCCTGTTCGTGCGGCACGGAACCCCGCCTCGCCATCCGCCCGCCGGGCGCGGCCGCCACCGGCTTTAACGCGCTCTGCGCGCGCTGCGGCAACTGCATGACGGCGTGCCCCTACGGCCTGATCCTGCCCGATCTCGGCACCACCGGCATCGACGGGCTCTTCACGCCGGTCCTCGCCTTCCGCAGCCTCAACGAACAGCAAGAACAGTTTTGCTTCCAGGAGTGCACGGCGTGCACGCAAGCCTGCCCGACCGGCGCCCTGCGCCCGCTGACCATCGTGCGCAAACAGCAGACCGCCATCGGCCTCGCCCAGGTCTGCAAAAGCCGCTGCATCGCTTGGGAAAGACACGAGTACTGTGTGGTCTGCCAGGAGTACTGCCCCTACCATGCGATCATCGAGGTCGAACGCAACGGTGTCATGTGTCCGATCGTCGACGCCGACAAATGCCGCGGCTGCGGCGCCTGCGAGAGCCAGTGCCCGGCCCTGCCGATCGCCATCGTGGTGAACGGCCGCGCCCGGCAGCCGGTTCTCGCCCACCCCTCGCCGCAGTTGTGAGCCGGAAGAAATCATGAACGTTCTGCTGCACACTTGCTGCGCGCCCTGCGCCAGCCACTGCGTGCTCGCCCTGCAGGCGCTGGGACACGACGTGACGCTTTTTTACGCCAACGCCAACATCGCGCCGCATGAAGAGTTCCTCAAGCGTCTCGACGCGGTCCGCCTGCTGGCGGAACGCCTGAGTGTGCCGCTCCTGATTGACGAGCCAGACCACGAAGCCTGGCTCCGCGAAGCCGCACGCGGGTTTGAGACAGAGCCGGAACGCGGGGCGCGCTGCGCGCACTGCTTCCGCTACAGCCTCTGCCGCACGCGCGAGGCGATGGCGGCGCGCGGGCTGGACGCCTTCACCACCACGCTCACGGTCAGCCCGCACAAACACGCGCCGACGCTCTTTCAGGTCGGTCACGACCTGGACGCTGCCCGATTTTTGGCTATCGATTTCAAAAAACGGGACGGCTTCAAACACAGCATTCAGCTTGCCGAGGCGTTCGGGCTCTACCGGCAGAGCTACTGCGGCTGCGAGTTCAGCTACCGCAGCGAAAACAGCGTGCCGAAGTTGTAGACCAGATACGCTGTCTTCTCTTCCGCATCATAGTTCACGATCCAACGCGCGGGCAGCGTCCCGACAGCGCCGAACGGCGCGGTCAGCGTGCCGGTGCAGCTCGCGACCGTGTACTTCTTAAACCGTGAGAGCTGCTCCGGATTTTCGACGTCCAGCGTGAGTTCCGTCAGGTCCAGGTCGCCCTGCACGTGCAGGCGGTCGCCCGCCCCCGTGTCCGATACCGCGACCGACAGCGTGCAGCCCGCGAAAGACGCCGCGTTCCCGGCCAGCGTGAGCGTGCCGCAGCCGCCGGCGTCACCGGGCGCGAGCGTGTCCGTCACCGTCAGCGCCGCCAGGTTCGTGACCGTGCCGCCGCCGCCCAGCCCCGCCAGCGTCTGGGTCTTGCCGTTGACGTTGAACATGCCATTTGACGCCGCCATGACCGTGTTGGCCGGAGGCAGCGCATGGTCGACCCCAAAGACCAGCGTGCCGGCCGCCACCGTCGTCACGCCGTTGTAGGTGTTGGTGGTCGCAAGTGTAAAAGAGCCGGCTCCGAGTTTGCGCAGGCCGCCGTCGACCTCCGCCCCGCTGTAGATCGGCTGCTTGCTGTCGACGGCAAATGCCTGGCTGTCGATCACCGCCCCGCCCTCGCGCACCATGAACCGGATGCCGTTGAACCAGTTGGTATGCACAACACCCATGAAATCTGACCGCGAACTTTTCGCCACCACCTTGCCGCCGTTGAAATTGACCACGCCCTTAGAGGTCGTCTTTTCGTCAATATAAAACCGGTGCAGCCGGAGCGTGCCGCCGGTGTTGACATTCACCACGTTATTGTCCATCCCGCTGCTGTTCTGCGAAATCCGCAACGATTGCAAATCCAGCACGCCGCTGCCACTGACCGTCGTATTGCCGCTGCCGGCATACGCATTCAGCAATTCGGCGACGCTGTTCAGATCCGCCGTGCCGTTGGTGACAGTCAGCGCACCGTTCTGCGTCATGGCATAGGTGCCGCCCAACGTCTTAAACAGGCCGCCCGCCACCAGCAGCGTGCCGCCGTTGATGTGCAACGTGTCGTAGATCCTGCTTCCGGGCGCATTGGTGATGACGGTAAAGATGCCGCTGGCGACAGTCAAGGTGCCGGCGGTCGTCTTTATGGAACCGATCGAATTGGTCCGTCCGGCACCGGGATCGAAAATCACCGTGCCGGTCGAGTCTTTGCGCAGATGGCTGCCCACCGCGCCCGCGACGACGCCGTGGATCGTCTGCGTATGCGCCTGCGGCGCCAGTGTCACGTTCACAAAATCCGAGATGGCGATCGTGCGGTTGGCGTGCAGCGCGTGCGTGGCGCCGGCGATCAGCGTGCCGCTGGCGGCAAAGGTCAGATTCGTGACTGCCGTGGCCGGCACCGCGCCGAGGTTGAGATCGTTGGACAGACTGAGCCCGCCGGCCCAGACTGTGGTGCCGCCCGTGAACAGGTTCGTGCCGTGCAGTGCCAATGTGCCAGACCCTCGCTTGATGACACCGCCGTCGTTCGCTGCGCCGCTCAGCAGAGGATGTTTGAAGGTGATCGTCTTGCCGTTGGTGTCAAACACCGCGCCGCCGGCCAGGATCTTCGCATAGATGCCCGGCAGCCAGTTCAGATTGCCGTCGCCGAAGAACGCCGAGGTGTCGGCGCGGGCCAGCACCGTGCCGCCATTGAAAAAAACGGTGCCTTTGCGCGGTGATGAAGCATCGAGCGTAAACTGAGAGATGCGCAAGACCCCGCCCGTATTGATGTTCACGAGGCTGTTT
>Ga0208195_1001629_pt1 | contig 23850 bp, 13 predicted proteins | sample AD_UKC077_MetaG_FD_184441 | JGI IMG/M metagenome (GOLD analysis project Ga0208195, IMG submission 184441) | Active sludge microbial communities of municipal wastewater-treating anaerobic digesters from USA - AD_UKC077_MetaG (SPAdes) (version 2) | ecosystem: Engineered > Bioreactor > Anaerobic >...
AAATAATTACTGGGAGGATAGCCACCAGGGGACGGTATCCGACGGGGATGGCCGCTTCACCCTCAAGCAGAAGAGTGGTCAGCACATGCTGGTTTTCAGTTTTGTGGGGTACGAAACCCGGGTGGTCCATGTCAACGGCAATGGTCCCCTACAGGTGATTCTGGAACCCAACCTGGAGATCGGAGAAGTGGTGGTCACTGAGAAGGACCGCGGCAGTTATCTTTCTACGATTGATCCGATTCACACCGAGAGGATCGGAGGGGCTGAGTTACACAAGGCGGCGTGCTGCAGCCTGGCCGAGAGTTTTGAAACCAACCCGTCGGTCGATGTGAGTTACAACGATGCCATTACGGGTGCCAAACAGATACGTTTGCTGGGGCTGGACGGGATCTATTCCCAGTTGCAAACCGAAAACATCGCCAATTTCCGGGGGCTTGCAACCAATTTCGGACTTACCTATATTCCCGGACCTTGGATGGAGATGATCCAGGTATCTAAAGGGGCTGCTTCGGTGGTCAACGGGTACGGTTCGATTACCGGACAGATCAATGTGGATTTCAAAAAGCCGGACAGCCAGGAGAAACTGCATCTCAATCTCTTCGGATCGGCCGACGGGAAGCTGGAATTCAATGGGAACGGGAACATCAGGTTGTTCCGGGACAAGCTGACGACGGGGATTTTTCTTCATGCCGAAAATCTGAGCAACCGGATAGACCACAACCATGATGGTTTTCTCGACCATCCCCTAAACGACCAGTATCACCTCTACAATGTCTGGAAGTACAACAACCACAAAGGATTCATGATCCACGGGGCGTTTCGATTACTCAGCGATGACCGTTACGGGGGATCGGTGGATTTCATCCGGAAAGTACCGGCTTCCGGCCAAAGTGCCTATAAGACGGGTATCGAAAACATTCTGGCCGAAGTTGTTTTCAAAGCGGGGTATGTCTGGCCTTCTCAAGATGTGGCCCTGGCCCTTCTTTCAAACATGGTCAGCCATGATTATTTATCTTCTTTTGGCAGGACAAGTTATGATGCCGTGGAGCAGCGCATGAATCTCAACCTGGTCCTTACCCTTGACCTGGATGATCACGGACACCATAACCTGAACATCGGAACAAGTTACTTCCGGGATGCTTTTGACGAAATCCTGAATGACCGGAATATGAACCGTCATGAGTCGGTTCTGGGTTTGTTTGCGGAGTATACCTTCAAACCCTCTGAAAAGCTGACGCTGATGACCGGGATAAGGGGTGACTTTCACAACATCCGGGGAACCTTCTATACTCCCAGGGCGCATGTCAGGTACCAGCCTGATCCCCGGTATACTTTCAGGCTCAGTGCCGGGAAAGGGTACCGCACTGCCAATGTTCTGGCCGAGAACAACCATCTCCTTGCCAACTACCGCCCCCTGGTTTTCGAAGAAGCCGTGTGGGAAGAGGCCTGGAATTACGGAGCCAGTTTTATCCGGAAATTCAATGTCGGGAACCGCGATCTCCAGATTACCGCGGAGTATTACCGGACTGATTTTTTGAACCAGCTGGTAGTGGATAAGGAATCGGTTGCAGAGCATATCCTCCTGCAGCCGCTGGAAGGCAAGTCTTACGCCAACAGTTACCAGGTAGACGTGCGCTACCCGGTGGTGAAGAACCTCGACGTGACGGTTGCCTGGCGGGTTAATGATGTCAAACAGACCATCGGCGGGAAACTCCTGGAAAAGCCTTACACCAGCAGGTACAAGGGACTTTTTACCGCCAATTACACCACCCGGCTGAAGAAGTGGATGTTTGACTATACGGTCCAATTCAACGGGGGCGGGCGCCTGCCGGCGCCGGGGATTGCCATCCATGACGGCTCTTCCCTGTTGATCCCTGACCCCGTCACCTTCCCATCCTTTACCCTGATGAATGGCCAGATCACACGCTATTTCAGGTACTGGAGCATCTATGCCGGCGGGGAAAACCTGACGGATTTCATACAGGACCATCCGGTCCTGGGAGCTGATGATCCGTTCGGACCCGGTTTTGATGCCACCAACATCTGGGGCCCTGTTTCGGGCAGAAGATTGTATGCTGGATTACGTTTCACCCTAGATTACAAATAAGATGAATTACAAGCTTTTATTAACCGGAATGCTGGCCCTGTTTTTTGCGACTTCACCAGCCGGCGCACAAAAGGTCAAATCTGACACCATTTGCTTCAAGAGCAACATGCATTGTGCAGCCTGTGAAAAAACGGTCTTTGAAAACCTCCGTTTTGAAAAAGGGGTAAAGGACCTGAAGGTGGACCATGTTTCCAACACCATCAGGGTGGTCTATGCCCCGGGTAAAAATTCTTCGGAATCGCTTGCCGGCGCCGTTGAAAAGTTAGGGTATGAGGCCACCGAGATATCGGCGGACGAATATGGAACCCTGGTGAAAGCGGGTGAAAAGAAGCCCGCCACTTCAGCGGGGCAACCACACTGACCGGAAAACCCCACCGAGCCTCCAGGACAGGTACGGGCTACAGCCCTTTCAGGATATAGGCGATAAACACTCCTAAATAGTTGCCTATGGCGTAGCCGATAAGACCGTTTGCAATTCCTGTGAGAATGATTTCCTTGTTCCTGATCGAGGCTGCCACCGCCGGAACGAAGGGAGGGGAGAAGGTAAGCGCCGTGATTGTAATGATGGTGGTATCGGTATCGGCTTTGAAGATTTTCGATAAGCCGACGTGGACAACAATCGATCCGAAAACGGCGATCGCCACAAAAAGGAAAAGATTCAGGAACTGAATCTGAAATATCACACTAAGATCTGCCATGGATGCGATGACCAGAGAAAATACGATGATGAAGTACATCCCCAGTTGAAAGGTGTGTTCGATAGAGTTTATCTTTTTTACCAGCGATGCCAGGAGACCCAAGGTTGTGATGGAGAGGATGATGACTGTCGTTTGGATCTCTTTGGAAAACAGCAGGCTGATCCCAAAGCTGATTCCGACGATCACGACGGAAATGGCCAGTGCCAGGGAAAGTCTTTTGACGTGTTTCCAGGAGAGCATACCCAGGTAGTTGTCTACCCCTTCCGTATCCTGTATGACTTTGCACACGGCCTTGTGCCTTTTGGTATCGGAGAAGTGGGGAAGGATGAGATTCAGGGTCCGTTGGGCAATGGTCATCAGGAACAGGAGGACAAATGCGCTGAGCACCATGTCGTAGGTGTTGGTCAGGATGAAAACGGTGGGGGTTACTTTTAGTGCTGTGGCGATGGATACCAGGTTGGGGGTTCCCCCCGTGTAAACGCCGGTCAGCATTCCCCCTACTTTCCAGCCTTCCGGTATTCCATCCCCCAGCCAGAGGTAACCCAGGATAATGACGATGACCAGGGAGGAAACACCCAGAATCAGGGATTTTAACGCTTCGGGAGCCAGTCTGATCCACCTTCGCAGGTCGAGGGAAAAGAGGAGCAGGGGGATGGCAATCAGGATCATCACGTTGGAGATCATACTTTGCATGGAGGCGATCTGGTTGGCTGTTACATCACCGGCAACCAGGGTGCCCTGCTGTAGAAGGGATTCCACCTGGTCCGCAGGAAGGAAGAGTGAACCGTCAGGGGCAGGGAGCATGGAGCGCAGGGCAGCACTGCCTTTGGGCATAATCCCGATGTTTCCCAAAATGATCCCTAGCCCATAGGCAAAAGCAATCGCCCCCAATTTGTTGATCGTCTTGTTGATGTGGGTGAGATAAATGATCAGAACCGGCATCAGGAAATAAAAGAGCAGCAGAACAATGGTAAATATCATTTGGCTTCAGGTAAGTGTTTGCCAAAATTAATTTTTCTTTCCTTAACTCGTTACACCGGGAATCCTGAAATTATATTTAAATACAACGGATCTGCAGGTTAACTTGCCATCAACGACAGAAAGAGCCTTTGTATAGCAGTTTCCGGAATTTCAGCATTTTAAATTCTTCAGAAAAAATGGAATGATATGATCAGAAGATTGAAAGAACGGGACGTTCCGGGGTGTGTCAGAGTTCCAGATCGGCATCATGGATTTCGTTCCAGGGAAGGCCATGCTGGTTTAAGGCATCCATAAAGGGGTCAGGATCAAATTCTTCCACGTTGAAAACACCCGGTTTTTTCCAGAGTTTTTTCAGATACATCATGGCTCCGATCATGGCAGGCACACCCGTGGTATAGCTCACCGCCTGGGTTCCTGTTTCGGCATAAGCAACTTCGTGGCTGCAGTTGTTGTAAATGTAATACGTCTTTTCCTTTCCTCCCTTGACACCTCTGATCCGGCATCCGATGGAAGTCCATCCTTTGTAATCCTTCCCCAGATCTCCGGGATTCGGCAAAACGGCTTTCAGAAACTGGATGGGTACGATTTCATGTCCTTCGTACAGGATGGGATCGATACCGGCCATTCCGATATTTTGGATCACCCGGAGGTGGGTGAGGTATTCCTGTCCGAACGTCATCCAGAAACGGGCCCTTTTCAGGGTAGGGAAGTTCTTGACCAGTGATTCCAGCTCTTCATGATAGATGAGGTAAGATTCCTTGGGTCCGATCCCGGGGTAGGTGAGAGGTTTGTGGATTTCATGGGGTTCGGTCTCTATCCATTGTCCGTTTTCGAAATATTTGCCTTTCTGGGTTACCTCCCGGATGTTGATTTCCGGGTTAAAATTGGTAGCAAAGGCTTTCCCGTGTTCCCCTGCATTGCAGTCAACGATGTCAAGGTAGTGAATTTCATCAAAATGGTGCTTGGCGGCATATGCGGTGAACACGCTGGTCACCCCCGGGTCAAATCCGCAACCCAGGATGGCGGTGATGCCGGCATCCCGGAACCTCTCCCGGTAAGCCCACTGCCATTTGTATTCGAACCGGGCTTCGTCCCTCGGTTCATAATTGGCAGTGTCGAGGTAACTGGTCTCAGTTTCCAGACAGGCATCCATGATGGTTAAGTCCTGATAGGGAAGGGCTACGTTTACCACAATGTCGGGTTTGAAAGTGCGTATCAATGCCACCAGTTGTGGAACATTATCGGCATCCACCTGGGCAGTCTTCACCCGGTCCCCGCCGATCTTCCTGGCAATGGCATCACATTTTGACTTGGTACGGCTTGCCAGCATAATGTCCGTAAAAACTTCGGGCAGAGATGCCATTTTGTGCACGACGACGGTGCCCACCCCGCCTGCTCCGATGACTAAAACTTTTCCCATGGGACGGTATTTATTAAATCCAAATGCAAATATGCATTTTTAATTTCACTCTCCCGACAAAGCCTTCCTTACATTTTCCAGTTTTTCACCCGTGAGGGGATCCGAGGGTTTCAGTTCGCGGGCCCGGTGATACCACACTCGGGCGATGTTGTAATTCTTACTTCGGAAGGCATTATCCCCCTCTTCAATATATTTCCTGAAGACGTTCTCGGTATTCCCCTGCAGCCTTTCTTCGACCTTCATCTGGATATCGGCAATCTGGGAAAGGGCATAGCTGTCATTGGATTTTATGTTAAGCGAGCGGTTATACCATCCTCTGGCGACAGCCAGCTGGTCCGTCCGGAATGCCTCATCCCCCTTGTCGATGTAACCCTGGAATTCCCTTTCCAGTTGCGAGAGCTGTAAAGAGGCGATGATCCGGTTGATTTCCGCAATCCGGCCCGTAGGGTAAGGTTCCCCGGGCTTTACCGCCAGCGCCTTGTAATACCAGGCTCTTGAAACATTGTAACTCTTTTCGTCGAAGGCCTGGTCAGCCATGGCGATGATGCCGTTGTACAGGGCACTTGTCTCGTCAGTGATGGTTCTTCCGGGGCCACTCCCTTGTCCGGTGGAAGGTGCGGATTGCTCAACAGGGGTGACCGGAAGGACCGGTGCATCCCCTTTGTTGTTTTGCGCCAGTTTCTGCAGAATTTCGTCTATCTCCCTGATCTTTCTCTGGGGATACTCTTCTTCCGGTTTTATTTCTGAAGCCTTGCCGTAATTTTCACGGGCTTTCTCCCATTCGTTACTCCTCATCCCGGCGTCGGCGGCAACAAGGAAGTGACGGTATTTCTCGTCGTTTTGCTGCACCACCTGAAGACTGTCAATGGAGACCAGTCGGTTTTTCGGATGAATCTCATTTGGCTTCAGGAGCAGCGCATTCTTATAATTTGAAGCTGCCAGAACGAGTTGTTTGCTTTCGAAGGCCTGGTCCGCCAGCATGATCAGCCTGGCGTACTCTTTATTTCTGTTTTCTTCTGCGAGCCTGACTTTTTCTTCTTCCTGCCGGGCTTTTTCGGCTTCAGCCGCCAGCCGGGCGGCTTCTTCGCGGGCGATCCTTTCAGCTTCGAGGCGTGCCTTTTCAGCTTCGGCGGCTTCGCGTGCTGCCTGTTCTCTGGCCAGTTTCTCGGCCTCAAGCCGTGCCTTCTCTTCGGCCAGACGAATCCTTTCAGCTTCGGCGGCTTCGCGTGCTGCCTGTTCTTTGGCCAGTTTCTCGGCCTCGATCCGTGCCTTCTCTTCGGCCAGACGAATCCTTTCAGCTTCGGCGGCTTTGCGTGCTGCCTGTTCTCTGGCCAGTTTTTCAGCCTCAAGCCGTTCCTTTTCTTCGGCAAGTTTTGCTTGTTCTGCCTCGATGGCGTCGATCCGGGTCACCATTTCCGCAGGATATTTCTCTTCGCTTTTTAAGGCCTGGGCTTGCTGAAAGGATTCCCGGGCGGGACCGTACTGTTTCTGCCTGAAAGCTTTGTCGCCGGCAGCGATGGCCGCATCATATTCTTTTTGGAGTGCGGCAAGGTCCGCCAAGATCTTTTCACTCTCGGTGATTTTCTCCTGAGGATAAGATTCTCCGGGTTTTTCTTTCAATGCATTCCGATATTCGGTGATGGCCCGGGCATACTGTTGCCGGTTGAAAAAATCATCGGCGAGGGCCACTGTTTCGTTGTACCGTTTCTCCTTCTCTGCCGCAGCCGCCAGCCGGGCGGCTTCTTCGCGGGCGATCCTTTCAGCTTCGAGACGTGCCTTTTCAGCTTCGGCGGCTTCGCGTGCTGCCTGTTCTTTGGCCAGTTTCTCGGCCTCGATCCGTGCCTTCTCTTCGGCCAGACGAATCCTTTCAGCTTCGGCGGCTTCGCGTGCTGCTTGTTCTTTGGCCAGTTTTTCAGCCTCAAGCCGTGCCTTCTCTTCCGCCAGCCTCATCATCTCTTCCTCAATGGCATCGATCTTATCCAGCATCTCTTCCGGATATTTTTCCGAGCTCTTGATTTTCAGGGCATCTTCATATCCCTTTCGGGCTTGTCTGTATTGTTGCTGTCTGAAAGCTTTGTCCGCCGTTGCAATAGCTTCGTTATAAGCCTTTTGGGTTGCAGTAAGTTCGGCCATGATTGCTTCTGCCTCTGCGATTCTTTGAGCGGGATAGGGTTCACCGGGTTTGATCTTCAATGCATTCCGGTATCCCTCGATTGATCCGCTATATTGCTGTAAGTTAAAAAGTTGGTCGGCCGAAGCAACTGCCTCTTGGTACTGTTTTTCAATCCGGGCCTGCTCTGCCTGAAGAGCTGCTTCCCGGGCAGTCTGCTCGGCCATAAGCCGGGCCTGTTCGGCAGCCTGCTTTTCCGCCAGAAGCCGGACCTGTTCAGCTTCGGCTATGAGACGGTCTATTTCACTGATCCGGCCTGTGGAGTATGCGTCACCGGGCTTGAGAAAGAGTGCCTGGGAGTAATTATCCCTGGAAGCAGGGTATTCCCTGGCAGTGAATTGCCGGTCGGCTTCCCTGATAAACTGGTTGTATTTTTCCGTGGTCTGTTTTTCCAGTTCCTCCTGAAGTCCCAGGATGGCGATCAGATCATTAATTTCGGCAATCCGGTCTTTGGGATATTGTTCGTGGGGAAAAATCCGGCCGGCTGCCTTGTAGTCACCCAGGGACAATATGTACTCCCCCCTGTCGAATTCACTTGCTGCTTTAACCAGGAATTCGTCATACTCCTTTTTCAATTCTGCCAGTTCGGCGGCAGTCAGCCGTTTCAGCAGGTCATACTCCCGGGTCACATTCTGGGACTGGAGGATCGCCTGGTCGATCAGCTTTTTGATCTGGGGATTGTTGTAATAAATTTCAGGGATGAAATTATCCACCGAGGGTGAATAAAATATCTTCATGATGGCATTTTCGGAAAAAGTGCGGTCAATTCCCTTGATTTCAGTAAACAGGGAAATGTCGACCGGGAAAGGCGGAAATTTGCGGTCCCTTCGGAGCACATCATTGGGAACATGCGTATTGATGGTCAGTTTCTGGGGAAAATTTTCAGGGCGGGTAAAAACAAGAACATAATCGTTATTAAATTCAAACCGCAGGTTGAACCTGCCGTCGGGAAGCACCTGGTAATCCTTCATAGGTTGACCGTTTCGGGTCATTCTGATGATAGTGCCATCCACACTGCCCTGTTCCGTAGTGATCTTCCCCGAAAGAAAAAGCCCTCCCGCCTCCTCCTGTCCGGCTCCTTTCAAAGGTAAAAGAGAGATCAGGAGGATGACGGGGGCAAACATCCTGTAAAACTGTTTCATATTCCTATGCTTACCAAACAAAAACGCAAAATAAAAGAAATAATTATCTGCTTGTTTTTTTTGATTCTAATCCCTCCATTTTTTGTGCCGGAAATTGGCGTTATGTCGGATTATTTGTGTTAGTTTGAATTAGCATGTAAAAAACAGGATGAAAAAAGAGCGGGCGGAAGTTAAAATAACTATTTGGGAGGCGTTGATACCGCTGGTTGCTCTGATCGGGATGCTCACGGCCAATGTTTTTATTTTTGAGGACACGCTGGCCGGCTCGAACCAGATGGCATTGCTGCTGGCAGCGGCCATTGCTTCATTGTTGGCCTTCAGGTTGGGGATCAGTTGGAAAAGGATCCTGAAGAAGATGGTCAATACGATTCATTCCGCGATGCCTGCTATACTGATTTTGCTGATTATCGGTGCTTTGGCAGGTGCCTGGATGATCAGCGGGGTGGTTCCGGCCATGATCTATTATGGCCTGGACATCATTTCGCCGCGTTTTTTTCTGGTTACGGCGGTAGTTGTGGGATCCATTGTTAGCGTGGCTACGGGGAGTTCCTGGTCGACCGTAGCCACCATCGGGGTGGCTTTATTGGGAATTGGCAAAGCCATCGGGATCAGCGATGCTGTTGTGGCGGGAGCGATCATCAGCGGGGCTTATTTCGGGGATAAGATGTCCCCCCTGAGCGACACCACCAACCTGGCACCGGCCATGGCAGGCACCGATGTTTTTACCCATGTGAGATACATGGTATATACAACCACTCCCTCAGTGTTGCTTACCCTGGGGATTTTTCTTGTATTCGGCTTCAGTTATGATTTTTCAGAGATAACGGTCGATGTAACCAATACCCGTACCGTCATCGGGGAGACTTTCAACATCAATCTCTGGCTGTTCTTGGTGCCGTTGTTTCTGTTAGCGATCATCATACTGAAGGTGCCTCCGTTGCCTGCTTTGCTGGCGGGAGCGCTGGCAGGCGCCCTTTTTGCCATCATTTTTCAGCCCCATATCATTGCTGAAGTTGCCGGAGGTTCGGGAAATCCCTTCAGGGACGGCTATCATGCTGCCATGCAGGCGATGTTCGGACAGGTGAATCTGACCACGAGAGACGCAGGTGTCAATGAATTGTTGAGCACCACGGGAATGCGGGGGATGCTGGATACCATCTGGCTGATTCTCTCGGCCATGATTTTCGGGGGAGCCATGGAAGCGGCCGGTTTTCTGCGGCGGATCACCCGGCCCATTATCCGGTATGCCAGAAGGCAGGGCTCTCTGGTGGCGGCCACCGTAGGAACCTGCATCTTTTTCAATTTTACTGCATCAGACCAGTATATCTCGATTGTCATTCCCGGCAGAATGTACCGGAAAGCCTATGCGGACCAGGGATTGAAACCCGAAGTGCTGAGCCGTGCCCTGGAAGATGCAGGAACCATGACTTCCGTGCTGATCCCCTGGAATACCTGTGGAGCTACCCAGTCCAGGGTGTTGGGCGTGGCCACCTTCGACTACCTGCCGTACTGTTTCCTTAACCTGATCAGCCCCCTGATGTCCATTTTCTTTGCTGTATTTAACATCAAAATAAGAAGAATAGACCAAAAATCATCCGGCCACGTACAACGAACAAAAAAAGAGGACGGGGAACCTATTTGAACAACTTTTTAAGCCCTTCCCCGATTTTGTTGATCGATTTCTGAATCTCCTCTTTTGCCGCACTACCGACCTCTTTTTTTACCATTCTTTTGGCTTCCGTCAGGTCAATTTTAACTTCCGGATTATTTACCGGCCCCTTGATAGCGACGGCAACGGGTATGACTTTGATATTTTGTTGTCCGGGAAGAATGCCGATTGTATTTTGGACATTTGTACTCAGGGCATCGCGGTTGATCATGAAGTCGATGCTCATGTCAATGAGGTTTTCGGCATTCAGCTTCCCGGAGAACGTCGCTTCCTGTTCCGAGATCTTTGTTTTAAAAGGTTTCAGGAGCAGATTTCCGTTTTCAATGGTAAAACTGGCGGCGAAATCATCGATCTTGAGATCGCGGAGGCGCTCTTCGTTCAACACGCTTTTGATTTTGTTGAAGACCGGGGAATTGAGGATTTGCAGGTTCATGGTATTGAGTGATCCATATCCGTTCAGGCTGCCCATCCTGAGTCCCATATTTTCGTCGAGCTGACCTTTCATCTGGATGCTGGTAGTGAATTTCCCTTTGCTCTGTGCGGCAATGGGAATGTAATTCCTGACCAGTTTCAGTGACCTGAAGGCAGTAGGGATGTCAAAGCTGACCAGGTCGAGGGACAAATTGACCAATGGTGATTTCTCGGGCGTATTCTGGTAGGTGCCTGCAAGTTTCAGTTCACCGTCCATGATGTTCATGTTCAGTCCTTTCAGGTCAAGTTTTCCGTTATTGACCTGTATCTGTCCTTTGATATTGCTGATGTTCAGCCTGTCGTACAATGCTTTGCTGACGTCGGTCTGCAAGGTCAGGTTCATTCTTTCGGGGACTTCGAATGAAGAAGGTGCTGTTGATAGGGTATCGTCTGTTGGCCCTGAAGGAGGCTGTTTTGTCGGGCTTGCATCACTCCCGGCGGGTTTCATCATGCCCATCAGTTCATTCAGGTTCAGAAAATCAGATTTCAGAGATACGTTGCCGGTGAGGTTCCCTTTGTCAAAGAGGTAGGGATAGTAATCGGAGACCGATCCGGCCAGGGCGAAGTCACTCTGCCCGATTTTTACGTCCATTTGGCGGAGGTTCACCCTTTCGGGTGCAAAATCGAGATTTCCGGAATGGACAGCCACAGGCATGGTCAGTTTGTTGCTTTCATACGAGAAATTGTTCAGGGCAATGATGCCATCGGTTTTGATCTGCTCATACCGCTTGTTTTCTATGGCCGACATGTTGCCGGCCACGCCGATGTTGACATCCAGCAATCCTGAAACCAGAACGCTGTCCATGGGAATGGCGTCCTTCAGATGATCGAAATTCACCTTGCCGGTCAGATTGCCGGCAAAGCGCATATCTCCCAGAAGGTTGTCAAGTCCGAGGGATAAATCGAGGGGATTGTTCCTGACTTCGGCGTGGGCATCAGAAATGCGGAGGGAAGTCAGTTCAAAGCCTCCCTGTGGTTTTGTTATAGCAAGCTTTGCGCTTACATTCCGGATCTCTTCAGGCAATCCGGCATATTGCAGATTTCCGTCTGAAAGGCGGAACATCAGGTTAAGAGCGGGATAACTCTCTTCAGCGTTAAATCCCTTGAAAGATCCGGAAAGGTCGGCCTTCCCCTTTGCCCTGAGGTCTTTCAGATAATGTTCATAATCAGTGGGTACAAGGGATAAGAAATCGGCCAGTTCTGATACTTTCGATACAAACCGGAGGTCAAAGACGATGGAATCGCCGGGGATTGAGAATGTTCCGTCCACGGCGAGGGGCAATTCGTTCACCAGCAATTCACTTTCGCCGAACCTGAAATTCCAGGTGTCAAAATTGATGTCGAGGGCTGACTTCAGGGTAAGCCGTTTGTCGGCGATATAGGAGACGGAATCGTAAATGAGGTTGAATTGTCCGGCGGCGCCTTCTGCTTTCAGACGGGTACTGCTGCCGTACATGTCCCCCTTCAGCGCCAGGTTAATATCGTTGAATCCGACAAAAAGGGGAAGTAGGAGGTCGGTATAGGTAACCTGGCTATGGTTGATGACGATTTTGTTCAGTTCCATGCCGAAGGAGCTTTCACTCCCTTCCTGTGCCGGGGAGGTGCTTTCCTCTTCTTCAGGAAAGATGTCCCAGTTGGCAAGCTCCTTTTCATTAACCTGCAGCATTAACCTGGCGTCGTCGATGATGAGTTCGTTAAGCGTCAGATTCCCGGGTGTCAGCAGGTCAAACAATCCGAATGTGGAGGAGAGTGATTTTATGTGGAGCAGGGTATCCCCGGCGAAGGAATCTTCTCCGGTGATCACCACATTCCGCAGTGAAATTGCGGCTTTGGGGAAATTCCTGATCACGGACAACCTGAAGTCGTCAAAGGAGACCTCTGCCCTGAGGTTTTTGTTGATGGTGCTTTTGGTTTTTTCCAGCAAGGCATCACGGAACAAAAACGGGGAGAGCAGCAGGGTCGTTACCAGTAGTAATGCCACGACGGCAGCAATGATATAGCCCTTTTTCATTTTTTATTTTATAACTGTTGAACTATTCCTGTACGATAAGTTTACGCAGAAGTTGCAACGCGGATTGTGATGCCCGCGTAATATTTTTCTCTCTGTCATTTCCGAAAACGAATTTTTCACAAAAAAATTTTGCCGGACCCGTTGCTGCAATCCAAATAGTTCCGACAGGTTTTTCTGCAGAGCCTCCCTGGGGTCCAGCAATTCCTGTTGTAGCCAGAGCGTAGGTGGTTTTCATCAAGGTTGCTGCCCCGCGTGCCATTTCCAGGGCTGTTTCACGGCTCACGGCGCCGTGGTTGCGGAGGGTTTCGGGATTCACACGGAGAAGTGCGGTTTTCAACTGGTTCGAATAGGCGGTGACGGAGCCTGAAAACCAGGCGGAACATCCCGGTGTCAGGGTGATCAGGTGTGCGATATTGCCTCCGGTACAACTCTCGGCCACTGATAGGGTGGCTTTTCTTTGCGCGAGCACTCTTCCGATGGCCAGGGCCAGGGTTTCATCATCGTACCCGTAAACGGCGTCTCCGACGAGGGGTAAAAGAAGAGCGATCTGCCGGTCAATTTCCGCTTTGAGTGCCTCAAGGTCTGATCCGGAGGCGCTGAGTCTGAGCCGTACGGCCATCGGACTGGGAAGGTAGGCTAACCGGATATGGGAAGGCAGGGCATTTTCCCAGGTTTCAATTTTTTCGGCCAGCACCGATTCGGGAATTCCCTGGGTCAGAACGGTTTTGTGAAAGATGGCTCCTGTGCGCCCTGTCGCGATGAGCCGGGGAAGGATTTCTCCGGTCATCATGGTTTCCATTTCGTGGGGTACCCCCGGCATGGAGATATAAATTACAGAATCCTTTTCGAACCACATGCCCGGTGCAGTGCCATTTTTGTTGGGAATGACGGTGCAGGAGCGGGGCACCAAGGCCTGATCGCGGTTCAGCCGGTTCAGGGGAATCCCTCTGTTTTTGAAACGCTCTGAGATGAAATCGAATGTTGCCTGGTGAAAAACCAGTGTGGTTCCGAAGAAATCGCAAAGGCACTTTTTGGTGATGTCGTCTTTCGTGGGGCCCAGGCCTCCCGTCATCAGCACCAGGTCGCACCGCTTCCCTGCGTCGGCGAGGGCGGCGTGAATGTCACCGGCATGGTCCCGGATGGAAACGATGCGGTTGGTTTCAATTCCCGATAGAGTGAGCTGACGTGAAATCCATGCCGAATTGGTGTCTGATACCTGTCCGATCACAATCTCATCGCCGATGATGATGATTTCAGCTTTCATTCCTGGTAATAATTATCTGACGACCTGATGAATCTGATCACCGGAATTCCGATACCGGTCTGTTCCGGGGATTCTTCCCGAAATCTTCATTGGGGGTACTTCCCATTTCGAGTTCCAAAACGCCTCCTCTGAGGATATCGTTGTGGGTGATATAACTCTTTTCCCAGGGCGATCCGTTCAGCCGTGCTGACCGGATGTAGATTCTGTCAGGGCCGTTGTTCAGGGCTTTGACAGTAAACCGTTTTCCATTGGTAAGGTGAAGTGTTGCCTCCTCATGGAGGGGGCTGCCCAGGACGTATGCTGAATTGACGGGATTCACGGGATAGAATCCAAGGGAGGAGAAGATATACCATGCTGACATCTGGCCACAGTCTTCATTGCCGCAGATGCCGTCGGGTGTGTCGTGGTAAAGATGTTCCAGGATGTACCTGACTTTTTCGGCGCTTTTCCATTGCCGGCCCGCATAAGCATACAGGTAGACGGTATGGTGGCTGGGTTCGTTACCGTGGGCATACTGGCCTATCAATCCCGAAATGTCGGGAGAAGCGCCTTCGTTCAATTCCGAACTGATCAGGAAGAGTGAATCGAGCCGGTTAATGAAGCGGTCATCCCCGCCCAGGAGGGAAATCAATCCTTCCACATCGGTGGGAACCATCCATAAATATTGCCAGGCATTCCCTTCCGTGTAATTTCCCTGTTCATGGAGGGTGAAGACCGGGTGGAACGGAATACTCCAGCTTCCGTCATAGTTTTTCCCCCTGAAAAAACCTACGGCAGGATCGAAATAGTGACGGTAATAGCCGGCCCTTTCTTTAAATAGCAAGTAATCCTCCTCTTTGCCCAGGGCTTTGGCTGCCCGTGAAACAGCCCAGTCATCCACGGCATATTCAAGTCCTTTGGAAACCGATTCGCGCACGGAGTCTGCGGCCACCCATCCGATGGAGTTCACAAATTTCAGCCCGTCACCGTCATCTGATAGTGCTGTGTTTTTCATTGCTTCGAAGGCTTTGTCCCTGTCGAAGGTTCCGATATCCTTCAGGATGGCATCGGCAATCACCGGAATTGAGTGATTCCCTACCATGGTTCCTGTTTCATTTCCCATGAGATGCCATACCGGAAGGCTTCCCTGCTGTTCATAGATGGCAAGCATGGAATTCACAAAGTCGCTGACCCGCTGAGGGTCAAGCAGCGTGTAAAGGGGGTGGGCCGCCCGGTAGGTATCCCAGAGTGAAAACACGGAATAATTCTGAAAACTGGCATTCCTGTAAACTTCTTTGTCGCTTCCCCGGTAATCGCCGTTGACATCGTTAAAGAGCGACGGATGGATCATCAGGTGATACATCGCCGTGTAAAAGGTTCTCAATTGGGAAGTATCACGCGTTTTTACCTCTATTCGGGAGAGTTCCCGGTTCCATTTGTCACGGGCTGAGGAAACCACCATCCCGAAATCCCAACCGGGGATCTCTCCGTCGATGTTGGCGCGGGCATTCTCTTCCGAAACCGGCGAGATGCCTGCTTTTATCATAATTTGTTTTTTTACGGGAGGATAGAAGGTCAGCACTCCTTTCATAGCTTTTGAGGTATCACCAGGGGTAATTTCGCTCAGGTCGGGGGAAAAGAGGCGGATTTCATCCGGTTTTTCCGACAGTTCCAAGGCAAACCAGAGCCGCTGATCGGGCGCCCATCCACGGGAATAACGATATCCTGAAAGCAAAGCATCCCCGTTGGGCTTGAGTTCCGCGGCAGTGACCATGTCCCATCCTATGCCCTGTCGCAGGTCGATGATGATGCGCGCTGTATCCCCTTCCGGAAAAGTGTACCGGTGGAATCCGACCCGCTCCGAAGCAGTAACTTCCGCTTTTATCCCGTAAGTTTCCAGATCAACGGAATAAAATCCGGGAAAGGCTTTCTCTCCTTCATGGGAGTAAAAAGAGGCATACCCGCCGGAAATATCCTCCTGTCGGCCGGGGAGGAGCCTGAGCTTGCCAGTATATGGCATCAGATGAAGATCTCCCAGGTCCCCAATGCCTGTTCCGCTCAGGTGTAAATGGGAAAAACCGGTCAGGATGCTGTCGGAATAATGATATCCTGAACACCAGTCCCACCCTTTGATGAAATTCACGGGGCCCAGTTGAACCGCACCATACGGGACACTGGCTCCCGGAAAAACATGACCGTGGAAATCAGTTCCGATAAAGGGATCGACATAGTCGACAGGATGAAAACCCGCATCCGGCCTGTTGCATGCCACCAGGGCAGACAAAAGGAAAAAAGCTGCTGATAGCCTGATCTTCTGCATGATTCGATTTTTTTTTTTGAAACAGCCGAAAGTACAAAAAAATACCGGCGCAGGCCGGTATTTCATCCATTAAAAATTTTACGATCGTATAACTATTGGAGTAATCTCATTGGTTAGTCGACAAGAGGAATTTATTGATGTTGTCAATGAACATTTTTTTTGTGTCCTCCTTCGTCCGGGCAATTCCGGCCATCATGGTAGGTTTACCACTCTTCGGGATGTAAAGGAATAGCGGGATGCTGCGCACTCCGAAAACCGCTGCCAGTTCCTTCTCTTTCTGGGTGTCAATTTTATACACATTGATTTTGTCGGCGAATTCATGCGAAACTTCTTCCAGAATCGGGGAAGCCGTCCTGCACGGTCCGCACCAATCCGCATAAAAATCGATGATGGCTGGTTTATCCCCCAAAAAGATCCATTCCTTGGGATTCTTCTCATAGTTCCATACCGACTTCAGAAATTCGGCCTTGGTAAGCATCTTTGTTCCCCCCTGCGAAGCTGCAGCTGCGTATGGTGCCGGTTCCCCGGCCCCGGCAGATTCAGCGGTCTGCCCTTCACTGGCAGCCGGAGCAGCCATCTCCGCGGTCATTTCTGTTCCCCTGCCGTCCTTCATCTCTATCCCGCTGTTCGCCCTCGAATCTCCGCAGAAAACAGCGACCAGGGCCGCAATCATTATCAAAAATGCTAACTTTTTCATCCGTAGTTTCCTTAAATTCTTAAAACAATTTTTCGGTTCTTCTTTGCAAAAATATCAAATTTGTTATTTCTGCAGGTTAATTTGAACATCAATAATCACGCCACAAATATAATATATAAATATATAAATTATTAAATATAACAATCCGGATTAGAAAAAGTTTAGTAATTTCATGACCGGATTTAATCGGGAAGACGCAACGCTATGCCGGGATTTTTTGTCTTTCTGGAAAAGGAGGGAATACTATGAGACGATTGATTATTGCAGTGATGGCAGCGGGACTTGTTTTGATGACATCCTGTCTGACCGATGATGACCATTACTCATTGGACAAGATGTGGATAGGTCTGGGAATGGCAGATAAGGGGAGCGACGATGGCTTCAAGATAGAGATGGATGACGGATCGGTTCTTTTCCCTGCCGTTAAGAATTTTAATGAGAGCCAGTTGGAGGATAGCGACAGGGTTTTGGTGAATTACACAATCCTTGGGGACAAGGTTATCACGGAATTGCAAAAAGAATATTATGTCAGGATCAATTCTATAAGAAAGATTCTGAAGAAGGGGATTCTGGACATCACGCCGGCCATTGCCGACAGCATCGGAAACGATCCGGTCACCATCAATAAGGTTTGGCTAAGCAGGAATCAGTTGCTCAATTTCGAGTTTCATTATTTTGGCGAGAGCAAGGTACATTATATCAACCTGGTAAAAGAGCCGGGGGATCTGCATGCTGAGGATCAACCCATTAAGTTGGAATTGAGGCACAACAGCAATGGGGATGCGGAGCGTTTTCCCATGACCTCCCTGGTTTCGTTTGATTTGAAAGCTATCCGGATCGTGGGGCTTGATTCGGTAGTCTTCCATGTCACATCGCAGGATTATGACGGTGAGGAGCACACTTTTGATGGGGTTTATCATTATTGATCGCAGGGAGGCCACGCAGTAAGAGATCATTTTTAGTTTTCATAAAATCGGCTTATTTTCGGTGAAAATTAAAATGATCGTTATGAAGCGGAGTATACTCATTGTTATTTTGTTTTCCCTGTTGGCTTGCCAGGAGCGGCCGTCAGAACAGGAATGCGGGAATAATTTTGTGCCTGAGACCCCCCGGTTATCGTCACCCGTGATGACTCCGGAAGTTTTGTGGTCGTTCGGCCGTTTGGGGGATGGTGTGGTTTCACCCGACGGGAAATCGGTGGCTTATACGGTAACTTACTACAACATTTCGGAGGACAAGTCGTACCGGGATATTTATGTGGCGGACACGGAGCATGGCGGGGGAGACCGGATAACGGACACTGCAGACCGGGAATCAGGGCTTCAGTGGCGGCCTGACGGGGAAAGGATCGGGTACCTGTCGGCGGCATCGGGAACGATCCAACTGTGGGAAATCAATCGGGACGGAACGGGAAAGAAACAGGTATCCCGGTCGGATGCCGATATCCATGGGTTCTGCTACAGTCCTGACCAGACGAAAATTCTCCTCATCAAAAGCGTTAAGCTGGATCAGGACATTCATGATCTTTTCCCGGATTTGCCGAAAGCCGATGCCCGGCTTGAGAATGATCTGATGTACCGTCACTGGGACAGCTGGCATGATTACACGTACAACCATATTTTCGTCGCCGGTTACGAAGACGGCACCATAACGGCGGAAAAGGACATCATGGAAGGAGAGCGTTATGACAGTCCGACAAAACCCTGGGGCGGTATTGAAGAGATTGCCTGGAGTCCTGACGGGAAAAAGGTGGCATACACTTGCAAGAAGCTCACCGGAAAAGCCTATTCCCTTTCGACCAATACCGATATATACATATATGACACGGAAACGGGTGAAACGGTCAACCTTACCGAGGGGATGCCGGGATATGACAAGAATCCCCGTTTCTCGCCCGATGGCCGCATGATTGCCTGGGAGAGCATGGCGCGTGACGGGTACGAAGCCGACAAGATCCGGCTTTTTGTCGCTGATTTGCTTACCGGTGAAAAGAAAGATTATTCAGCTTCCTTTGACCAGAATTCGGAACAGTTGTGCTGGAGCAGTGACAGCCGGTCCCTCTTTTTTATCAGTTCCCGGGAAGCCACTTCCCAGGTTTTCAGGCTGAACATTCCGGACGGGGAGATTATGTGCCTTACTGACGGCATTCACAATTACGGTTCGCCGGCCATTGCAGGAGACAAGCTTGTGGTTACAAAAACATCGATGTCGCAACCTGCGGAATTGTACCTGGTGGATCCTGTTTCCGGGTCATGCAGTGCTCTCACGGAAGTGAACAAGGGACTCCTCGACCAGCTTACCATGGGGAAGGTGGAGAAGCGGTGGATCAAAACCACTGACGGGAAAGAGATGCTGACCTGGGTAATCTATCCTCCTGAATTTGACCCTTCAAAAAAATACCCTGCTCTGCTTTATTGCCAGGGCGGTCCCCAGAGCACCGTTGACCAGTTCTGGTCCTATCGCTGGAATTTCCAGATGATGGCTGCCAACGGTTACATCATCGTAGCTCCCAACCGGAGGGGGGTTCCGGGATTCGGGCAGGCCTGGAATGAGCAGATCAGCGGAGATTACGGAGGACAAAACATCAGGGACCTCCTTTCTGCCATTGATGAAGTTTCCAAAGAGCCTTTTGTTGACAGCCAGAGGTTGGGAGCGGTAGGTGCCAGTTACGGGGGATTTGCCGTCAATTATCTGGCGGGGAATCATAACGGCAGGTTCAAGGCTTTCATCAGCCATTGCGGCATTTTTAATTTTGAACAGCAATATGTGACCACGGAAGAGATGTGGTTTGAGAATTTCGATATAGGCGGTCCTTTCTGGGAGGCTTCCAACGAGACTGCCCGGCGCTCCTATTCCTTTTCTCCTCACCGCTTTGTGCAGAACTGGGATACCCCCATCCTTGTCATCCACGGGCAGAACGACTTCCGGATTCCCTATACCCAGGGGATGGGAGCCTTCAATGCGGCGGTTCTGAAAGATATTCCCGCCCAGTTCCTTTTCTTCCCGGAGGAGACACACTGGGTGCTGAAACCCCAGAACGGAATTCTTTGGCAGCGTGTCTTTGCCCAGTGGCTGGATAAGTGGCTGAAGTAGCTGAGGCTCAAGCTGAGGCTGAGGCTGTTACTTCCGCTGAAGTTTCGGCGACTGAAAAAGGCTGAGGCTCACCTCGGCTAAAGCTTCGGCAACCGAAGAAGGTTGAGGTTGAGATTTGTGGCATAATTGGCATAAATTCAGGATATTATATTTGAGGTTTATGGCTTGAGATCCCAGATTTATGACTCAATATTCGGGATGGAGAAGGGTCGGATTTATAATTTCAGATTTCCTTCATCAGGTCGTAAATCGATGCGAAAGTCCGGGTGTTGCCGCCTGAAGTGAGCTGCCACAGGGTGTTTCCCCCTTCTTCCGGGCCGATAATCAGGATATGGATGGCGGCGTCTTCTTTTGAGGAGATGGTGAATCCCCTTCTTGCGAGTGCGCGCCTGGTCCAGTAGGCGGTTTCACCGTCACCTTCAACCCAGGCGTTGCCTGAAGAATTTTTATGAAAGAGGAAGTCGCCCGTGGGTTTGTAAAATCCGATCAGCGGATTGTTGAAGAGAAGGCCGAGCCATCCCTGCATTACTGCATCTTCAGGCGCGCCTTCAAAGGCACCGTTGTCAGTCAGGAGCCAGAATTTGTCCATTTCACGAAGGGCGATATGAAGGTCATGGGTCGAGAGGAGGATGGTTTTACCGGATTGCCGCGCCAGTTGATGGAGCAGGTGGAAAATTTCGTATTTTCCGTTCACATCCAGGAAGGCGGTGGGTTCGTCCAGCAGGATGAAGGGAGTATCCTGGGCGACGGCTCTGGCGATCATTGCTCTTTGGCGTTCCCCGTCGCTTAATTGGTCTGCCTGGCGCCGGGCATATTTTGTAAGTCCCGTTTTTTCCAGGGCTTCAGCTACCGCTTGTTCATCAGAAGCTTGCATCCTGCCGAACCAGTTGGTATAGGGGAACCTTCCATAGGCTACCAGGTCGGCTACCTGCATATGGGTCAGGTGAATCCTTTCCGTGGATACGAAGCTGATCATCCTGGAGCGTTCCCGGGGGGTTAGTTTTTCGGCGGTCATGCCGTTCCACAGGATTTCACCCCCCAAAGATTTCAAAAATCCTGCCATGGTGTGCAGCAAGGTGCTTTTGCCGATTCCGTTGCGACCGATCAGGGCGATCATTTCTCCCCCTGAGGCAGAAAAGGTGATCCCTTCCCGCGTAAAAGCGGGTTCCGGAGCGGTAGTGGCATATCCGATTTTCAGGTTGTTCACCCTTATTCCGCAGGTATCGCAGCTACTGATCACAGGGCGGTGAATTTCTTATTTTTCACAATCATCCAGATTACGACGGGGATTCCCAGCAAAGCCGTTACGGAATTGATGGGCAAAGTAGTGGAGAATCCCGGAAGCTGGGCGATAATGTCGCTCACAAGCATGGCGTCGGCTCCCAGGAGGAGGGTTGCCGGCAGGAGAATGCGGTGGTTCTGGGTTTTGAAGATCACCCTGGCCAGGTGGGGGACGGCGATCCCGATAAAGCCGATCGGGCCGCAGAATGCGGTAATGGTGCCTGCCAGCAAACTGGCGCTGAACAATATGACCAGCCGGCTTCCCAAAATATTGACCCCGAGTGAACGGGCATAGGTTTCGCCCAGGAGTAAGGCATTCAGCTCTTTCATTTTGAGGAATGCCAGAAAGATGCCTGCCGCAACTGCCGGAACCACCACAGCCAGTTGTCGGGTGGTTATGCTCCCCAAGCTTCCCATGGTCCATACGATGAAAGCCTTCAGCATGGACTCGTTGCTGAAATACTGGAGAATGGTGACAATGGCTCCGGCAGCTCCCGAGAAGAGAATCCCCAGGATCAGGATAGTCATGTTGTCGTTAACCCGTGCGGAGACAAAAAGTATGAGGAGCATCACGGCGAATGATCCCCCCCAGGCTACCATGGCCAGGGACCAACTGCCCGTTAAGGAGAGTCCCGTCGTCAGAAGTGAGGAGAATCCGAGGGCAAAGATGGCCACTGCCAGGCTTGCGCCGGCGCTGATCCCCAGCACATAAGGCCCGGCCAACGGATTCCTGAACACGGTCTGCATCTGCAAGCCGCTCACCGACAAGGCAATGCCAGTCACCAATGCGGTGATTGCCTTGGGCAGTCTGAAGTCAAAAACGATACTCCTGACTTCTGACGAAGCGCTTTCAGGGGACCAGAGGGCCGTTAACAGTTCCCGGAGAGGGATCAGTACCGAACCGGACAAAATGTCAAGAATAAAAAAAAGCGCCACCGCCACCGTCAGGAGAAGAAAAAGGAGGGACCGTCTTTTCCGCGAAACAAACAATTCCGGTGTGCTCATTTGATTTCCCGGTAATAGGTTAACTCTTCTTCCGGCAGCAATCCCGGATGGAATATCCTGATCAGGTCAGAAAGGATCAGGTCGGGGCGAAGGGTGCCGCTTTCCCAGAAATCCATCCCTCCCCCGGGTGTGGAACGCTTGTTGTTGTTGTAAATCCGGGCATTTCTGAAAAGCGGGAACTGACTGAAACGGCTGTCGGCGGCGATGATGTCGCTTTTGGATGCGACATTTCCGGTATTGATCCATATAGAGGCTTCCGAAGAGAGGGTGATGGCCTTTTCCCGAGAGATGACATAACTCTCATGTGAAGGGTTGTCCCGGCCGACATATATCCCTCCCGCATCGGCAATCAGTTGGGCCAGGTAAGATTTGCCTCCGGGGATCCACCAGACATCCCGGTAAGGTAATCCGACCATCACGAAGGGACGTTCATCTGCCTGTCCTGCTTTGTTCGCCAGCTTGAGGTATTTTGTTTCGATCTCGCTGAAAATGGAGTCTCCCTTTGACGTTTTCCCGAAAAACTCGGCAGTAAACCTGATCCATTCGGCTTTTCCCAGAGGGGTTTCCTCGAGATATTCCGCCAGGATCACCGCCGGAATCCCCAAATCCCGGAACTTGTCGAGAAAACCCACGATTTCATTGTCGACCCCGTAAACCATTACCAGGTCGGGTTTCTGACGAATGATCCCTTCATAATCGAGGTTCGGTCCATATCCGACATCCGTGATTTTTCCTTCCGCGATACGCATCTCGATTTCCGGACTGCTCACATAGCGGATTCCGGAAATGCCGGAAATGCTTTCCGCTTCTCCCAGCGCTTCCAGAAATGCCAGATGGGAAGTGGACAGACAGATCACCCGTCTGACAGGTACCCTGATGATATTTTTGCCCGTCAGACCATCGGGAAGAGTGTCCCCACGGGGTAGCAGGTAATATTCCACCTCCACATTCCGGGCTTGTTCCCAGGGATTACGGACCTTCAGCACGGAATACCCCTCATCCTGTTGTATGGTAAATCCCATGGCATAATAATTCCCTTCGGGCACCGCAGGTTGTTGCCGTTCTGGATGGCATGACTGAATAACCAGCATCCAGGAAATCATCAATAATAACCTCTGCTTCATGCTTAACGGTCTCTGACAAGGAGAATTTTGTGGCGTGCAGAGAATGCGCCACTACCTACGTTTACGATATAGATTCCCGGTGTATTCCCGCGGAGGTTGATTTCCACATGTCTTCTGCTGATCCGGTTCAGGTAAAAGGGAACCTGCTGACCGAGCAAATTACAGACGAAGAGCGAGTGTTCATCAATATCATCTTTCGTCAGGATATGGAGGGTTGAAGTGACCACCGTGGGGTAAAAAAACGCCGGGTCCGGTTCGGGTGTGGAAAAGGTATCCGTATTTTGGTTCCCGATGTTGCAGGCGAGCAACTCCATTGCCAGGTTTCCGTGATATCGGGATGGATTGGTACTGTAAAAATCCTGCCAGCTACCGTTCCTTTTAAGGAAAAAACTATTTTCCGGCCCATCGGTCCGGAGGG
>Ga0208195_1001638_pt1 | contig 23783 bp, 23 predicted proteins | sample AD_UKC077_MetaG_FD_184441 | JGI IMG/M metagenome (GOLD analysis project Ga0208195, IMG submission 184441) | Active sludge microbial communities of municipal wastewater-treating anaerobic digesters from USA - AD_UKC077_MetaG (SPAdes) (version 2) | ecosystem: Engineered > Bioreactor > Anaerobic >...
AAGAAAACGTAGATTTGGATCAGAACCATGATAATGAAGATACTGAAAAAGAGATTGAAACAAAAGAACAGCAGATTGTCTTTGAGGAGTCAAAAGATCCAGATGCACGATATTTGAGAGCTTTGAATTAGAAAACAGACAAAAATTATAGCTAATATATCACATGGCACAAATTAAAAAATAAAAGATGTGTTTAATGTCATGTAGCTTTGTCGGTTCAGAAATAGGCAGTATTGAGGGTGTTGATTAATACATAATTCAGGTTCACAGATTTGAAGAATACTGAAAGCTGAGAATTGAGAGATGAAATGTAATTGATCTCATTCAATTAAGGATAGTTGTTGTTACGAAAAAAAAATCGTCTCTAAACCCGCTCGTAGTAGGCGTCTGCTGATTTAGATGAAAATAGTTTTCAAAAAACACCATTTTGTAAGCCCTATATATAGAGAGGGTGATGTTTTTTTTATGATTCTACTTTATTCTTTTAAAAGCTATTTTGGTTACTATGCAACATACTACTTATTCTTTATTAGTAGGCTTTTCATGATAATGTTCACCCTCTAAGCAGATGTCGAATTTTAAATACAAAAAAACTAATACAATTTTATTGACACGTAAAGGCATTTTTAATATTTAGAATTTAGGAGTGCAACTAATGAATAAAAAGAGAGATAAGTTCGTCACAAGAGGAAAGGGCGTTAAATTGAAAAACACCCAAGTAGAAGATTTAGATGACATTTATGATTTTCAAGAGAAAGATGAGAGTCAGACTAAAACTTTTAGACGAACTTATGATCGTGGCAGGTTTTCACAAAAGAGTAATCTTGACTTGGTCGAGGGGCGAATTGTGCTGATGCAGACCAATTATTCTTATGTTGTAAATATTAATGGGGTTTTGATTAATTGCACACTCAGTGGGCGTTTGCGCTATTTGGAGTTTGAAAGCCATAATCCTGTTTGCGTGGGTGATTATGTGATGATTGATATGCAAGAGAAAGATAATTATCGTATTGAAGAAATTAAGCCCCGCAGAAATAGTCTATCACGCTATGTGAGCAGCGCCAACATGGAACGTGAGATTGCAATTGTCGCAAATATTGACCAGATAATCATTGTTGTCTCGTGTAATAATCCATTTTTTAACTCGGGATTGATAGATCGATATTTATGCCTTGCAGAGATAAGTCAAATAAATGCTGCGATTTGTGTCAATAAAGTTGACCTTGCAGAAGATTTAGATGCGATTAAAGAAGAATGTAAGTATTATGAAATAAATGGCTATCAAGTCGTTTTTACTACAGCCAATAAAGAGCAGGAGAATATTGGTATTGAAGAATTAAAATCAATGCTTAAGAACAAAGATAGCGTGTTTACTGGACACTCTGGTACGGGGAAGAGCTCATTAATAAATGCTATCGAGCCCAGCTTACAATTAAAAGTTGGAGATGTGAGCCTAACGCATCATAAGGGGCAACATACTACCAGTCACTCTGAAATGATAGATTGGTCTTTTGGAGGGCATTTGATCGATACACCAGGTATTAAAACACTTGCCTTGAGTGCAGAACATAAGAACCTTTTGCCCATGAATTTCCCAGGGTTTGCACACTATGCACAGTTTTGTTTTTTCCCTGATTGCAGTCATACTCATGAAGAACATTGTGCCGTGCTTGACCATGTAGGAACGGAAATACCAACAGAGAGATATGAGTCTTATTTAAGAATTGTGGAGTCTTTATGAAAAAAATTGCTTTGGTTTTTAGGATTAATGTTGATGTAGAGAGCATTATCAAAGAGTTGATGAACAATTTTGCAAAGAGTTGTTATTTTTATCAATTCGATATAGACGAAGAATTAGAACCATGTATTTTACAAAATAAAGATGCATGTGAAAGTGCAATAAGAATAACTGATTTGCAGAAAGACCAAAGAGTGACTCATGTTCAACCAGACTACATATTAGTCTTCGGAGGCGATGGCACAATCTTGCGTGCAATGCACTTTACTCTGGAGATGAATGCGCCTGTTTTAGGCTTTAATATGGGTAAGTTGGGGTTTTTGACAGACGGTAATATTGAAGATTTGATACCTTCATTAAATAATCTTTTAAAGGGTAAATATCAGAAAGAAAAACGCATGCTTTTGGATGTGTCTGTCTATCGTAATAGAGTCAAAATAGTCGATATGCCTGCCCTAAATGATGCTGTGATTTATAAGGGCGAGCTTTCTAAGTTGATTACAATTAGGTTGTTTTCAAATAAGCGCTATGTTTATAAGGCACGTTGTGATGGGATAATTATCTCTACACCGACGGGCTCGACCGCCTATTCAATGTCATCTGGTGGACCTATTATTTCACCAGATATGGAGGCAATGGTCGTAAACTCATTGAGTCCGCATGTTTTATCTATTCGCCCCATGGTGTTTAATGCAGAAAATACCTTGCAATTCAAGCTTGAAGAGCCACATTCATCCACTGTTTTACAGGTTGATGGGATAAATATTGTGCAATTGCAGTCAAAGGATAAGATTATAATAAAACGCTCGAATAAAAAGATGAGCTTTATAAAACTATCACATAAGACTTTTTATCAGATTTTGAGAAAAAAGTTGAATATGGGTAAGATTTAGAGGAATAGATGTTAAATTATCTTGAATTAAATAACTTTATTTTAGTAAAATCATTAAAACTTGATTTCTCTCAGGGATTTCAAGCATTGACAGGCGAGACTGGCGCAGGTAAATCGGTAATTGTCGGTGCGATACACTTGATCATGGGAGGACAGGCAAAGGGAAATATACTACGAAATCAGCAAGAAAAAGCAAGCTTATCAGCAATTTTTTCGATTAATAAGCATAATGCAGAGCTGAGCAGATTGATAGAAAAGTATGAAATAGACACAAGCGAAGGTGAAATATTCTTCTTAAGAGAGATACAGCCTGATGGAAGGTCGTCTTCTTTTCTAAATGGGCGCAGAGTGACAAATGCTATTATTAAAGAGTTTAGAGATTCACTTTTTGATTTCCATGGGCAAAGAGATCAGCAATTACTGTTAAATGAGGATTTTCAACTACTATGTCTTGATCATTTTGCGAAGCTTGGTAAAGAGAGAGAGGAATTTTCTAAGGTCTATTATAACTATCAAAGCAAGCTACGCGAGCATAAAAAGCTGATTGAAGATGAAAAAAAGAGCGAAGATAAGATTAGACTATACGAGTATCAGATTAATGAAATTGAAGAGTTGAAGCTGAAAGTTGAAGAAGAAGAGGATTTGGACGCAGAATATCAGGTATTAAATAATGCCCAAGAGATTTTGGATATAAATCAAGAGCTTAATGATACTTTCTATGAAAGAGAAAACTCAATTTATGATCAAATATCATCTTTTGCACATAGTATTACGCACTTTGCCAAGCTAAATAAATTGATTGGCGAGCAAAGTGAGCATCTGGAATCTATTTTAGTGCATTTTGATGATTTGATTCAGATATCCAGACAAGTGCCAGGTGAGATTTATCTTGATCAGGAGAGGCTTGATGAGGTTGAAGAGAGGCTAAAAGCATTACTCAATATCAAAACTAAATATAAGCGTAGTATTGCCGAGATTATACAATTTAAAGATGAGATGCAGAGCTATTTGCAAGAACATCAATCACAAAAAGATAAAATTAATAAAATCAACCAAGAAATTGAACAATTAGGCAAAGACATGCAAGAAAAGGCTGAGTATTTAAGCCAGCAAAGAACTCAAGCAGCAACGGCATTTGCTTATGAAATAGAACAAAATTTGCAAGACTTGGCAATTCCTGAAGCAAATGTGAAAATAGTAGTTGACAAGATTGAAGGTTTTATTAATGATAAACTAAATATAGTTGTGAATGTAAAAGAGACGGGTTATGATCAAGTGGAGTATTTATTTAATGCTAATAAAGGAGGACAGCTTCAATCACTAAAGCATTCTGCGTCAGGAGGTGAATTATCAAGATTGCTTTTGGTGATAAAGAAGATTTTAGCAGAAAACTTGCCTCCACAGACGATAATATTTGATGAGATTGATTCTGGTATTGGTGGTAAAACAGCAGATATGCTTGGACAATATATACAAAAGATCAGTGAATATCATCAGGTTATTTGCATCACGCACCTTGCACAAGTCGCTTCTTATGCTAATAACCACTATTTGATCAAAAAGGATAACCAGGGCGAAATAACAGAGATTAAAGTTGAAGAGCTGGATCTTAATAATAGGCAGGATGAGATTGCCAGGATGCTTTCTGGCGACCTGTCTGAAAGTTCGCTCAACCATGCAAAAGAATTATTGAAAAGAGGAGATAAAAAAATATGAACATGAGATTAAAATTCTCAAAACAATTCAAACTGCTTATTGCAGTAGTTATTATATTAGGGGCTGTTCTGTTAGCAAGAACTAACTTTTTCCGAGGTAAAGGTAGCGAGAATAGCGTAGCTAAAGAGACCAAACGTGAGTTTAATAGGTCATCTAACTTTATACGTACGAGTTTAGAATTTAATGTTGATAGTTTATCAGAATTTTTACAAATGATTGACAATATTAGCAGTAAAGAAACAGTTAGCGTCTTAAAAAAAGAGCAATCTGCTGAATCAATTGTTTTTTTAGCAGAGATAAATGAATCTGACTATAATGAGGTTTTGGCTGAAATACGCAATTATCCAAGTGCTGGAAATAAAAAAGAAGATACAAAGAAAAACGCTGAATTTGATGCTGATTTACAACAAAGACTTGATATCAATATCAAATTAAAAAATAAATACTTGGCTGATCTTGAAAAAACCAAGCAAGCTTATACATCAGATAGACTTAGAGAGAGCTTGAACCTTGTCCAAAAAACGATCGATAGCTTGGAAGTTCAACTAAAGACAGTTAATCATAATAAGCAGAACAATTTGCTGTTTTTGAGTATCGGTGCAAAGCCGTCAGCAATCAAAAGTTTGTTTTCTAAATCGACTAATATTGCTGTAACATTTGGTGTTGCGCTTATTGGTTTAATAATTGGCACTTTTGTTATTCTTTTTGTGATTAATGGTATTTTGGTCCTTATGTCCATACTTGGTATTCGCACATCTAAAGGTAAGGGTGGCGGCAAGTCTTATGGCAGCTATAAATATGGCTCTACTGGTAGCTATGGTGGCTATAGCTATGGTAGATATGGCAGTAATAGTAAAAGAAAAATAAAGAGAATCTATAAAGATCCAACGACAGGAGAAAAAACAGAGGTTTCCTCTACAGAAGATAAAAAATAAAAGGAGGGTAATATGACTGCATGGATTGCATGGATAGCGTTTGGGATTATCTGTTTTATAGTCGAAATATTCACGCCTGGCTTCTTTTTCTTTAGCTTTGGAACAGGAGCAATCATAACAGGTTTATTGGCTTATTTTTTTGAAGAATATACGCTGTTGCAATTAGCAATTTATGCAATTGCTACTTTCCTATCTTTTTTATTAATGAAAAGATTTGCAAAAACAATTATCAGATCAGATACAGCAGAAAGTAATGTTTTTGCACTAATTGGTAAACATGGTATCGTAACTAAAACTATTCCCAGAAATGGCAGAGGATATGTCAAAATAGATAGCGAAGAATGGTCTGCTGTTTTTGAGATTGATGTTGATGAGATTAAAGAAGGGACATTGGTCACAATCACAGAAATAGAAGGTAATAAGGCAATCGTTATACCAAAGGAGGAAAAATGATTCTGTCAGGTTTTTATATGATAATCGTGTTGATAATTTTTGTGCTAATTCTTGCATCAAAAGGGCTGAAAGTCGTCCAACAAGCTGAAGTAATAATTGTTGAAAGACTCGGACGCTATCACAAAACTCTGTCAAGTGGCTTGCATATTATTTGGCCCATTGTTGACAAACCACGGCATTTCAATTGGCGTTATGTGAAAGAAGACTTTAAAGGAAATAAGTATATCCAACAAACAGTTGCCTATCGTATGGACTTGCGTGAAACAGTTTACGACTTTCCAAAGCAAAATGTGATTACCTCCGACAACGTCTCAATAGAGATTAATGCGCTGGTATATTTTCAAGTGACAGACACTTTCAAGGCTATTTATGAGATAAATAATTTGCCTGATGCTATTGAGAAATTAACTCAAACAACCTTGCGTAACGTGATTGGTGAACTTGATCTTGACAAGACTCTGACTTCAAGAGATACAATCAACTCTAAGTTGAGAGATATCCTAGACGTAGCGTCTGATAAATGGGGTGTAAAGGTCAATCGTGTGGAATTACAAGATATTAATCCACCACGCGAAATACGTGCAGCAATGGAAAAACAAATGCGTGCAGAGCGCGATAAGAGAGCAAAGATACTGGATGCTGAAGGTGAAAAACAGGCTCAAGTTACAGTTGCTGAAGGCGATAAAATTGCAGCTATTACTCGTGCAGAAGGGCAAGCTGAGTCCAAATTAATCGTCGCTCAAGCTGAAGCTGAAGCAATTAAAAAAGTGGCAGTTGCTGTGGAATCTACCAAGACAGACCCTGCACACTATATGCTTGCAGTAAAATATATCAATGCCTTTGGTGATCTTATTCAAAAGGGAGACAAAACAGTTGTATTGCCTTATGAATCAAGCGCCTTACTGGGCTCAATCAAATCATTAAATGAAATATTTAAACAATAAAAAATACTCGGAGGAAAAATGTCAGAAATAATTGATGTACATGCAAGAGAAATTCTCGATTCAAGAGGTAACCCTACTATAGAGGTTGAAGTATATCTTGAATCAGGTATTATGGGGCGCGCAGCAGTTCCCAGTGGTGCATCTACAGGCGAATTTGAAGCAGTAGAATTGAGAGACGGCGTTAAAGCTCGCTACTTAGGCAAAGGTGTCGAAAAAGCGGTTAAACACGTAATAGACGATATAGCACCAGAAGTAGTTGGAATAGATACAATCGAACAAATGAGTATTGATGAAGTCATGATAGAACTTGACGGCACTGATAATAAAGGAAAGCTTGGAGCTAATGCTATTTTAGGTGTTTCTATGGCAGCAGCGAGAGCAGCAGCAGATTATCTCGGCATTCCATTATATCGCTATCTTGGTGGTACTTTTGCACATGTTTTACCTGTGCCAATGTCAAATGTCATTAATGGCGGCGCACATGCTGATAATAATGTTGACTTTCAAGAGTATATGATTGCTCCAATTGGGGCAGATAGCTTTAAAGAAGCATTACGAATGAATGCAGAAGTATTCCATACTTTAAAGAAAAACCTCAATCAGGAAGGTCATCATACAGGTGTTGGTGATGAAGGTGGATTTGCACCTAACTTACAAAGTAATGAAGAACCACTACAGAAGATAGTCGAAGCAATCTTAAACGCTGGCTATGTGCCTGGTGAGCAAATTGCTATTTGTCTTGATCCAGCAGCTTCTTCTTTCTACAAAGATGGAAAGTATTATCTTGATGCTGAAAATAAAGTATTGAACTCTGAAGAAATGGTTGCTTACTTTGAAAACCTTTGCAATAAATACCCTATCATTTCCATTGAAGACGGTCTTGCAGAAGACGATTGGGATGGATTTAAACTGATGACTGAAAGACTTGGTGACCGTGTGCAAATCGTTGGTGACGATTTATTTGTTACAAACTCAAAAAGATTAGCACGTGGCATTGAAGAGAAGTCTGCAAACTCTATCCTTATCAAATTAAACCAAATCGGAACAGTTACTGAAACATTAAAGACAATTGAATTGGCAAAATCAAATGGCATGACCTGCGTTATCTCTCACAGAAGCGGCGAGACAGGTGATACATTTATTGCTGACCTTGCAGTTGCAGTAAACGCTGGGCAGATTAAAACAGGCTCTATATGCCGCAGTGAAAGAATTGAAAAGTATAATCAATTAATCCGTATCGAAGAAGAATTAGGAATTTCAGCAAAATACGCTGGTAGATCAGCTTTTAAACAATTATAAAGAAGAGAAAAGCAGGGCTTATGCCCTGCTAACTTTTGAAAAATGTTATTCGGTAGAAATTCAGAACAAAAGATAAAAGGAAGAAATGACATAGAGCAATTTCTGCAAAACATTTCAACTGCATATCATGTATTATCTACTACTATTGAAAATAGAAAAACATTGTCCAATGTGGAAAAATGCTCGCAATTCCTTTACTTAAAAGAGTTTTCTCCAATCAAAAACAATCTAAATCTGAGACCTAAGAAAAGTTATACTTTTCAAATCAACTCTATTTATAATTACGATGAATATTCAATTGATTTTGAGACTGATTTTATCCAAGTTGATATCGCTTCAAACCCAAGAATATACCTCTTTACGATACCAAAAATAATTACATATACTCAAAAAGCATATACTGTGACACCTAAAGCAGAGGACAATATTAGCGTAATTTTTAAAATAAAAGATTTGCCAGAATATAGAAAAGCAAGCTTTATTAGTATGGATGAAATCCATTTTAAAGCTCAATTTGAGCACTTTTTTAAAGATTATAATGGCCGAATGATATATGATATTGAAATAAAACTCCCTCTTGAAAGTATTATTGTTTCTGGAGTTTTTATAAAAGTGCAAAAAGGGCTGTTTGGTTTTGAAAAATACTTATATACTGAAGGTGCTAAACAAGCAATCGAACGATACTTTATTTATGACTTTGATAGAAATAACCCTGATTTAATTTACACTGTTGAAAGCTATGATAATGCTCTACCTGAAGATACTTACGAGATAATTAACCCTGAACATAAATATATTATTGTTTATGATGAAAAAATGTCAGTAACTGAATATATCACTGAGTTTTTATCAAAAAGACAGAAGCTTAAAATTGTCCAGATATTAAATTTCGCACATTTACCTGATACCATTCTGCAATTCCCTCCTGCCTTATTGATACTTAATGAGTCAGCTAATGGTGAAAGCCTTACCAAGCATCTCGACTTAATCAAGGCAAATAAATGCCCAGTTATAATAACAAAATCACCACAGAGTGATTTGCACATCGAAGACTTTAAGGGGATTAATGTTAAAGCGATCGTAGACAAACCCGTAAACGGAAAAACTCTTTTAAATCATATTAATGCTATATATGGAGATTAAAATGAAAAAAGCATATTTTATAATAATTGTCGCTCTGACTATGTTGTCAGCTTGCGCAAAAGATGGCGATTTTAACATAATAAACAGAAGTCACCATAATGTCTACTATACCTTGGACAATAATGATTATGTGCTTAGTGGCATGCAGCAAGTCACTCACACCCTTACAACTGATAAAGAAATGATGTTTAGCTCGTCAAATAGAGACTATTTGATCCATATAGAGGGGGAGGCATTTGTCTTGGAAGATGGCGAAAAAGAAGTCACAGAAACAACAATTACTATCAAACCTGGAAAAACACTGAAGGCTTTTTTAAACCCAAATAGAGCAAGTCTCAAGATTATCAACCACTCAAACAAGAGCATTGGTAGCCTTTTTTACAAGCAGTATTATGCAGATCATGTTAATACATCCAGCGAACAAATTGAAGAAGATATCTTGCCAAATAGCTCGCAGTGGTTCAGGCTGCCTGCCTGCACAGTAAACTTTGAAAACCCAGCTTATTTTTATTATAAGTTTGAAGTGAGAGATGAGACTGGGGCTGTGCAGTACTTTGGAGATGAATCAACAGTGCTAAATATTGATAACCAATATGTGATTGAAATAGAATAACAATGTCCTTGCTTAGTTTGTAGCATGCGTAAAATAGCCTTACTTGTCGGATTAGCATTATTATTGTATCTTAATTCTATTTTTGCTGAAGTGGTTATCAATGAAATAATGATCGACCCCGTAGGTGCTGATGAGGGTAATGAATGGATAGAATTATATAACAATTCTCTTGATCCTGTAAGTCTCCATGGATGGAAAATCCAGTCTGCAGGTACAAGATTTACCAATAACTTTGTCTTTCCAGAGTTTATTTTAGCACCATTTACTTTTCTTTTAATTGCTGAAAAAAACATACCCAATGCGGATTTTTATGCAAACCTCAGCTTCCAAAACGGGGGCTCTGCAAGCGATGCTATAAGATTAATCAGTCAGGATGAGTCTTATACAGACACTTTTGTTTATGACTCCCCTAATAGCAATGATTTACCTGATGATGAGAATGATCCTGCCATTGAAATGTTCCCCTCAATCGAAACTGGTAAATCCGTTGCCAGGGGAATAGATGGATATGACAGCAATTCCATTGATGATTGGCTTATACCAAATATCACCACACCTGGCTTTTCAAATACCGATTTTGTCGATATTGAAATTGCTTCTGTATCTATAAATACCCTTGCAAATTGTGTGTATTTAAACACAGTTATACACAACTTATCCACAATCGATGTACCTGCATCAGCAATTTGTATAGAGTATATAATAGACTATAATATCAGCGACTTACAACCAGTTAGCTTGTTCGATGAAAATAATGAATGCGTTTTATTCACAAATTTCGATAACTTATCCACAGGCATTCACAATCTGAAAATCATTGCGCATTGTCACAATGATTCATACTTAGGAAACAATACTTTTGTTGGTAATTTCTTAATAGGAGAGTCCCCAATTTTGATTAATGAGGTGATGCATTCTCCAAATACTGGTAACCCTGAGTGGATTGAACTATATAATAAGTCTGATAGTACGATTGTTTTGGATGATGCAGTGATTATTGATTTGTCAGGCTCAAAGACAAAGTGTATTGGAGAGATAGGCGCAAGTGAATATAAAGTTTTATGCCCAGACAAAGCCTCTTTATTGCTTAATTATCCCCATTTAGTAGAAGAAAAAGTGATTCAAACAACCTCTTGGGCAACGCTTAATAATAATGGTGATGGTATAACGCTGTATTTATATGGAGATGTTAAGGTTGATTCTATGTCATATTCAGCAAACTCTACTCCCAAAGGTATTTCACTTGAAAGGCATATTGTAAATAATGAAATTGTCTGGATAAAAAGCATTTCTCCTTATGGAGCGAGCCCTGGAGAAGCCAATGTTAATCAACAAAGTGGTGGTGATATAATCTTTGAAAAGGTTCTAATATCTCAAAACAATGACTCTTTGCTTCATACATTACAATTAATAAATAATGCTCAACCATGCGAGATAAAGATTGAACTCTATGAGACACAAAACCACGATGCAATTCAGTTGATTTATGAAGATGTTTTTTATGTAATTGATGAGCTATCTATTGATATAAATACTGGCTGCAACTCCAATTCCTACACTTTTTATGGCTATCATGTGAGTTACGAACACAATGGTAATGAGCTTTTAATAACACAGCAAAATGCGTGGTTGGACAATAAACTACCTTGGGTTATTAATGAGATCATGTACAATCCAAACAGCGGCGAGCCTGAGTGGATTGAGATCAAAACAAATGACTATTTTGCAGAGATAGATAGTCTCTACCTCTATGATTCGAATAGCTTTGTCAGACTCCCAGCGCTCGCTTCCGAGTACATTATTATTGCACCGACACGTAATGATACAATCTGGTTAAAAAACACTTATGACCTCGAGAACGTGCCCATTTTTTATGGTTTGCCAAATCTCTCTAATCAGGGAGAGCAACTCACTTTCACAGACAATTATGGCAATATTATAGAGCAATTCACTTATCAACCGAGTTGGAGTAAAGAAAAAGGTGTGTCGATTGAAAGAAAGTTTTCAAATGCCATTGCATCAGAGCAAAATTGGGGTCCGAGCAGAAACTCACACACAATTGGTGCACAGAATTCCCTGTATATTTCAACGCCAGATTCAGAACAGAAAGTGATTATTTCTCCACAGCGATTTTCTCCATATCGCTCAGAGCAGTGTAATATATCGCTTTACAGCACAGAAAGCGATGTGACTTTCAAGGCGATTATCTTTGATATAAATGGCAATAAGATTAGAGAAATTACTTGTGGTATCTACAATGATGGCTATTACACTATTATTTGGGACGGAAAGAATAAGAGTGGGAAAAGTCTATTGCCAGGCGTCTATCCAATCTACCTTGAGGCAGGGAAGAATGGACGTAATCTCTTGAAAAAGAGAGATAAAATAATAATTGGTTATTGACCTTCACAAATAAAACAAAAAAGAATCTTTTGCATAGTAACCAAAATAACTGATAAAAGAATAAAGCAAAATTATAAATAAAAAAAACAACACCCTCTATATATATAGGGCTTACAAAATGGTTTTTTTTGAAAACTATTTTCACCTATTTCAGCAGATGCCTACTACGAGCGGGTTTAGAGATTATTTTTTTTGTAACAACTATACTAAATTGGAACAGATCAACAACATTTCATTTCTCAATTCTCAGCTTTCAGTATTCATTTAGCCTGTAAATCTTAATTATGAATTAATCAACCCCCTCTTTTTGTGGAGTCCTCTAAAAGTAAAATATGGCTATTTTCAAGCTATATTGATTTCTTACACAACAGGTTTAAAAGGAAATTTCTTCCGTATACTTTGCTTTAAAGACGGTAATAATCTTCTGGTAGAAATTTCTATCTACTTATATATCATATAAATAACTATACAATAAACCATTGGCACAGCCATTGCAATTTAATAGCGCAATGATAGAGTGACAAAATAAACAACTTAGCACCTCTCAAAACTGGGGACGCCCATTCGGTTCGGTATTTAGGGGAAACGTTTTCCCCTTTTCCTTTAAAAAAAAGAAAAGATAATAAATGGAGACAAAATGAAGAAATTAACTTTACTCACAGCTTTAATCTTGATAGCGCTTAGCTTATCAGCACAAAGCCGACTAAAAGATATTTCCTCTTTTTCTGGAATTGAATCAAAAGAATTAATCGGTTATGGACTTGTTGTTGGTTTACAGGGTACTGGCGATGGCACGAGCTCACAAATGACTATTCAGTCTATTATGAACATGCTTGAGCACTTTGGTATTACTGTGCCTATCAATAGAATCAGACCTAATAATGTAGCGGCTGTGATGATTACCGCAACGATGCCTCCCTTTATGAAAGCAGGCTCGCGTTTTGATGTCAATGTGTCGTCTATCGGCGATGCTAAGAGTCTTGAAGGCGGTGTCTTACTCATGTCTCCACTTGTTGGACAAGACAATAAAAAATATGCTTTAGCGCAAGGTCCTGTCTCTTTTGGTGGCTTTAATGAAGAGATTAGAAATACAAAGATGAGAAAGAATTATACTAATGTGGGGCGTATTCCTAATGGTGCTGTTTTAGAGCTTGAAGTAGAGAATAAAATGCTCGTCAATGGCGAATTAAACCTCGTATTAAACCAGGCTGATTTTACAACAGCACAGAAAATTGTGACCAATATTAATAGTATTTATCGTGGTAGAATAGCTAATGCTTATGATGCCAGGACCATCTCCATCAGCGTTCCAGACTCTGTTTTGGTACGTAATAATCTAATTAATTTTATTTCTACAGTAGAGAATCTAAGAGTCGTTCCTGAGCAAAGTGCCATTGTGGTCATCAATGAAAGAACAGGTACAATTGTTGCAGGTGGAAATGTGAGAATAAATGAGATCGCTATCGCTCATGGTAATTTGGTAATTCAAGTTGAGACAAAGACAAATCGTGCTCAAGTTGGTCCTTTTAGTTCGGAGAGTGAAAGCTCAAGTATCACCGCTACAGAAGATGCCCGCGTGGTTACTATGGAGACGGCAACAGTTGAAGATTTGGCTCGTGCTTTAAATGCAATTAAGGTTTCGCCACGTGATTTAATCTCAATATTTCAATCGATCAAACAGGCTGGTGCTTTACAAGCAGAGCTGAAGATAATGTAGGAGAATGTCATGTCAAATATGAGTATTCAAGAATTTAAAAACAATTATTCTCAACAGGTTGCAAAGCAAAACTTAGAGAAAGCTACTAATCTTCAAGATGCAAACTTAGATAGTGATACAAAGATCAAAGAAGCGGCAGTTGAATTTGAAAAGATTATGGTCAAAATGATGTTTTCAGAAATGACTAAGTCTCTTGATTCGGGTGGTTTTTTTGGCTCAGAAGCAGGCTCCGACTTTTATCAAGATATGTATATCGATAGCATCAGTGATATGATGTCAAAAAACCAATCCTTAGGCTTATCAGATATGATTGTGAGACAATTGAAAAATGACTATAGTAAAATGCCTAAAAACAATTCACTTGAACTATTACAAAGAAAGATTGAAAAGCGCATTTCTGAGCCAGTTCAATCACATCAAGCCCAAGAGAATACACCTCTACCAAAAACATTGATGGCAAGACTTGATCGATATGAGCCTATTATTAATAAAGCAGCAGATAAATATGACATTGACAAGAGTCTTATCAAGGCAGTTATCGCACAAGAAAGTTATGGTAATCATAAAGCTATATCACCTGTAGGCGCAAAAGGTTTGATGCAATTAATGGACGGCACAGCAAATGACCTGGGGGTTAAAGATCCATTTAACCCAGAAGAAAACATTATGGCTGGTGCAAAATATTTGAAGCAACAACTTAATAAATTCAAATCAAATGAGCTTGCTTTGGCAGCATATAATGCAGGTCCTGGCAATGTTACACGGTATAATGGTGTACCACCATTTAAAGAGACAAAGAATTATATTCGCAATGTAATGCGTTTTAAAAACACTTTATAAAGTAGAAGGAGATTATTATGGAAGCCCTCTTAAAAGATTTCTTTCGAGCATGGGAAGAAGAAATTGCAGCATACCAAGAAGTATCACTATGCCTCGAAGATCAAAAGATTTCGCTGATCGAATGGAATATAAAAAAGTTCCAGAAAATCAGTCAACAAATTGCTCTATTAATTAGCAGAGCACACAAACATACTCTTGTCCGACAAGATTTGATGGAAAACATACTTGCTCTAAAAGATATGACTGTTGACCAAAATAGCTTGAAGAACCTATTTGAAGTATTGGAAGAAGATGTGCATAAAGAGCAAGCGATGCTTTTCTTCAAAACCTTTTCAAACACTTTGCAAAGAATCAACAAAATATCTGAAGCCAATAAAGAGCTTATCAAAACTGGTCTAACTCTCGTTGGCGACAATCTTGAAATGATTGCAGATATGATCGACAAAGACAGGGTTTATAGCCGTGTCGGTATGATTCCAGCAAAACACAATTCAATTTTATTAAATAAGCAGGTGTAATCATGTTTAGCCTTCTCTTGCAAAAGAAAAATGTGATCTTGATCAAAGAAAATTCGAGTAAAGCAATGGTTGCTCAAAACGTAATACCTACAATGATTTTCCCCTACAAAGACCCAATTGAGCACCAGATTAATCAATTATGCAAACATGATCATGTTAATTGCACGCAAGGGGATTTAAATATACAAAGAATATTTATCAAAGGTTTAGCAAACAGCCCAGAGCTATTCAATAATGTTTGCGTAAAGAGGTAAACTATGTTTCAACTAATCTCATTAGGTAAGAGGGCACTACAAGTCACTGAAAAACATATTGAGACCACTTCTCATAATATCTCAAATGTTAATACTCCTGGTTACTCACGCCAAAAGGTAGTCCAAGAAAGTGGGCTGCCAATCGAATATCCGTATGGCACAATAGGTACGGGCGTTTATATTCAAAGTGTTGAGCGAGTGAGAGATGAATTTTTAGATATTAATTTCAGAACTAATCAGTCTTTATTTGGTTTTTGGGACAAGAGATCAGAGGTTCTTGAAAAGTTAGAAACAGTGTTAAATGAACCATCAGACTTTGGTTTGAGCAATAAAATAGATAAGTTTTTTAGCTCATGGGACTCTTTATCAAGTAATCCTACAAGTCAGGCATATAGAATGGACGTGATAAACAATGCAGAGCAGATGACAGATGAATTTAATAGGCTTCATAGCGATTTGTCTGGTTATATTAGCACAATCGATGACGAACTAATCAATAGTGTGACACGAATCAATCAAATCGCCCAAGAGCTTGCAGATCTCTCAGAAGGCATTAATTTTACGATAGGGCAAGTATATGAACCAAATGACTTGCTTGACAAGTTTGACTTATTAATGGATGAATTAGCAACTTATGGCAATGTGTCTGTTAAGGTAAATGATTATGGACAAAAAATCGTTTATTTTGGTAGTGATCAGATTGTTGATGGTAGATCTTGCAATCAGATAGGGCTTGAAGAAAGTACTACTTGCGGTGTTACTGTGCACAATCTTGTTTGGAAAAACAATCTCGACACAATCAACGGTTTAAATAGCGGGGAATTATTGAGTTTAATTGACTTGCGTGATAATGTAGTTCCAGGCTATTTAAATCAGCTTGATAAAATAGCTGACACAATCAAAGAAAAAGTAAATGAAATACATTTACAAGGTCATGATTTAACAGCCAGTAGCGAGCAAGGTCATTACTTCTTTGAAACCTCCTCTAATGGAGCAAAAGATTTTAGAGTGAGCAATGTTATTCTAAATGATTCAAATAAAATTGCTACCTCACGCTCAGGAGCTTCTGGTGATAATGAGATTGCGCTTGCCATTGCCAACCTTAGAAATGAGTCCATAGTCGATGATCAAATGAGCGTCTCACAAGCCTATGCCAATTTAGTCTATTCAATTGGTAGTGATGTAAATAATACCAATATAAAAAAAGAGAACCAAGCAATGATTACTGAGCAAATAGATCAATTTAGGGAGTCAATCAAAGGTGTTTCTTTAAATGAAGAGACAGCCGATTTAATTAAATTTCAACAAATGTATCAAGCTGCAGCAAAGATTATTAGCATGGCAGATGATATGCTAAAAATAGTTTTAGGGTTAGTGTAATGAAAGCTTTTTTTGCACGAAGCAATAATCAAAGAAAGACCAGGGAAGGTGAATTATGTTAGTATTAACGCGTAAACAAGGTGAATCGATTCGAATCGGAGATGACATAGAAATTGTCATCACAGACATTAACAAGGGGGCTGCCAGAATTGGCGTTTTGGCACCCAAAAACACAACAATCTATCGTAAAGAAGTGTATGAAAGAATCTTGAAAGAGAATCAAGCTGCAGCTCAATTAGCACAAAAGACAAACAACTTAGATAACCTTAATAAGATACTTTCTGGAAAAATTAAACAATCATAATAACAAGGAGTTAAGAATGCGTATCACCACAAATGCTATGTTCAATACAATGCTCACCACCCTCAATAAAAATGTGGCTGATTATCAGAAGATTAACGAGCAAGTAGCAACTGAAAAGAGAATTAATAATCCCTCTGATGACGCAAAAGGACTATCTGTTAGCACAGTTTTGAAGTCTCAACAAAGTGCATATACTCAGTATTTGGAGAATATTGAAGAGGCAAGAAACTACCTAAAAGGGGCTGACAACGCTCTTGGGCAATTGCAAGAATTGATTATAAAGGTACGTGAATTTGCTCAATCAAATGCTCAAGAAACAACAACGCCAATCGAGATGGATATTGCTGCTCAGCAAATTGATCAATTCTTGGAAGAAGCTATGAATATTGCCAATACCAAAATCAATGATCGCTATATTTTTGCTGGCTACAAAAACAATTCTCCCGCTTATAACAGTACTGCAAGAATCCTTATACCCTATGCTGCTGCTGAAAATGAATATGAGGGCATAGTTAGCTCATCTGGCGAATATACTGGCACCAGTAATAAAACCTATATCGTTCGTTTCGTACAAGATGGTCATGTGGGCGATGAGGCAAATGCAGACACTACTGCTTACCAAATCTCTGACGATAATGGGCAAACATGGTCCGATGCTCAGTCTTTTACCAGCTTGAGAATGAATATTACAAACAGCGATGGCAGCGACTCAGGTGTTTATCTTGATTTTACTGACAATGATTTTGTTGAAGGCGATACTTTTATGGTTCAAGTTGCATTGGGTAATTATCAAGGAGACGGTGCCAAGATATCTTTCAATACTAATTTCAACAGTAAAATTGACACTAATATCAGTGGCAAAGAGGTCTTTGAAGATAGTGGCTTTTTCGATAGCATTTACAAACTAAAAAATGCTCTTTTGGCACAGAACTTCAATGAAATTGCACAGTCAGTGGAAGAGCTGGATGCAATGCATTCTGAGCTACAAACAAAAGTTACGCAGACTGGTATTAATCTCAACCGTTTAGAAATCACACAAAACAATCTAATAGCACTTAGTGACAATGTATTAGATCATGTACAAAGCATTGAAAAAGTTAATATCATCGATATTCTTAGTCAAATATCAATGGTAGAAAACGCTCTAAATGCTTCAATCACCACTATGGGGAGAGTGTTCCCATTAAACCTTTTAAGCATTTTAAAATAATAGAAGGAGAAAGAAAATGAATGCCTACACTACACGATTTGGAGAGATTGAAATCTCTGATGAAACAATCATCACCTTTGCTAATGGGATATTAGGCTTCCCAGAGCTTACAAATTATGCACTTATTAATACTGACGATAATTCACCGCTAAAGTGGTTACAGTCGCTCGATGATCCGACACTGGCTTTTGTCGTCACCAATCCAAACCTCTTTAAGCCTGATTATATGATCGATGCATATCGTAAAGATCTTGCTGATATCAATATTCAAAGCGAAGAAGATGCTTTAATTTTAGTTATCGTAACTGTACCAAAAGACCCTATCAAGATGACTGCAAACCTCAAAGGACCTCTATTGATTAACACAAAGAACCGTCTTGCAAAACAGTTGGTAATTGATAATAATGAGTATAATATCAAGCACCGCCTGTTAAATGATGAAGAAGCATTAGTAGCGATTGGTTAAATGAAAAGGCACATAGAAGGGATTCTAATTGTCTCCAGGGACGGAGAGTGTTTTTTCAAAATACACAGATCACTTACCACGTCTATTAGATGGGTGGTAGAGTGCATGTTCTTCTTGTATAAATTTCAAGTCAATATGAGTGTATATTTCTGTAGTTTGTATCGAAGCATGACCCAACAGTTCTTGCACAATTCTCAAGTTTGCTCCAGCTTCCAAGAGATGGCTAGCAAAGGAGTGTCTTAAAGTGTGCGGACTTATTTTTTTGGCAATACCTGCTTCTAAAGCGACTTTTTGTAATACTTTCCAAAAGCCCATGCGTGTCATTGGCTTGCCATTGTAGTTTAAAAAAATAATATTAGTAATACCGTCTTTTTTCAAATCTATTCTTGCCGTTTTTAAATAATAATTTACCCATTCTATTGCTGTATCATTGATAGGTATAATTCTCTGTTTATTGCCTTTACCTGTCACCTTGATCAACTCTTGACTAAACATCAAGTCACCCAAACCAATATTCAGCATCTCAGACACGCGTACACCTGTCGCATACATAAATTCGATAATAGCTCTATTTCTTATGCCAAGATTGCTTTCTACCTCGATGGAATCTAAGAGGTGAAACATCTCATCAACACTCAAGATATCGGGGACATAGCGGCTCAATTTGATTGAGGGTATCCTATCAAAATCAACTTTTGTAGGGTAATCATTTTCCACAAGATAGTCAAAGAAGGACTTGAGAGAGCTGCGCTTTCTTGCCATTGATGAGGACTCAAGCGGCGCATCGTAAAGGCTTGACATATAAGCAATAATGTCAGGGCAATCAATATCAGCAACAATCTTCCCTGCCCAAGTTAAGAATTGCTCTAAATCACTAATATAAAAAGAGATGCTTAACTCATTGATACCGCGTTCAGTTCTTAAATAATACTTATAGCGATTTATTTGAGCAATATCTTTTTCATTAAACATATTAATTATTTTAAAAAAGCCGTCAACATATAGCCAACGGCTCAAATTATCTTTATTCTTTTGCTTGGTAGTTTGGTGCTTCTTTGGTGATTGTTATATCATGCGGATGGCTTTCTCTCAAGCCTGCGCTGGTTATTTCCACAAATTCAGCTTTTTCTATCAAGTCAGTAATTGTCGATGCACCACAATAACCCATACCTGCTCGTAGTCCGCCAGTGAGTTGGTATAAGAAATCTTTTAAGGGACCTTTATAGGGCACCATTCCTTCAATACCTTCTGCCACAAGTTTATTGTTGTCGGACGCATTTTCTTGGAAATAGCGATCTTTACTACCCCTTTGCATGGAAGCTAAAGAGCCCATGCCACGATAAGATTTGAAACGTCTACCATTGTAGATGATTGATTCTCCAGGGCTTTCGTCTGTACCTGCCAAAAGGCTTCCCAACATTACTCCACTGGATCCAGCAGCAATGGCTTTGACTATATCTCCAGAGTATTTAATGCCACCGTCTGCAATCACAGTAACGCCTGCTTTTTCTGCCTCTTCATAGGCATCCATAATGGCAGATAATTGTGGCACACCGACACCTGCTACCACACGTGTTGTGCAGATAGAACCAGGTCCAATGCCCACTTTAATGCCGTTTACACCAGCATCAATCAGCGTTTTAGCAGCATTAGCTGTAGCAATATTACCTGCTATAATATCAATATTGAGGTGTCTTTTAATTGTCTTTATCGCATTCAAAATGTTGACATGATGTCCGTGAGCTGTATCGATTACCAAAACATCTATTCCGCTCTTTACCAGCTCTTGAGCACGTTCTAAAAAGTCACCTGTCACACCAATACCTGCACCTACTAATAAGCGTCCATTGTCGTCTATTGCAGCCTTTGGATAAGATATCTTCTTCAAAATATCTTTTACTGTGATCATGCCAGCAAGTTCGTCTTTTTCATTTAATAATAGTAATTTCTCAATCCTATTTTGGTGTAAGATCATTGTAGCTTCGTCATAATCAATGCCAATACTTGCTGTTATCAACCTCTCTTTAGGGGTCATCACATCTTTGATTTTTTTATTAAGATCGTTTTCAAAACGTGTGTCACGATTGGTAACAATACCAACAACTTTACGATTTGAAACGACAGGAAAGCCGCCAATACCGTACTGTTTTGACAATGAATGAGCGTGAGCAATAGTATCAGTTGGTTTTAGGCAAACGGGCTTAGTAATGATACCAGATTCTGATCTCTTGACTATACTTACTTCATTTGCTTGTTCACTAATACTGAAATTTTTATGAATAATACCAATGCCACCTTCACGTGCCATTGCTATTGCCATTGATGATTCGGTAACTGTGTCCATTGCAGCACTAATAATTGGGATATTGAGCTTTATGTGCGCAGTTATTTGTGTCGAGGTATCTACAGTTGCAGGCAGTACTTCTGATTTTGCTGGAACGAGTAGCAGATCATCGAATGTAAAGCCTTTTTTAATGATTTTCTTTTTCATCTTATAACTCCATACTGACTTTTTAACTAAAGATATGATTCAAGTTGTTTTGTCAAGAAGTTTTTTATTTTAGCCATATAAAAAGCCATATCTCAATTACCAAGTTTGGTTGTTTTCAACTAAAGTAACCGTGATATGGCATTACATAGCAAATTTTGCTAAAAAAACAATATGTTTATCTTATTTTGTTCTTGCTAAACGTAATCCAAAAATCGGAAAGTTTAGCTCACTTTCTGCTGGAAAACGAACTGGAATTCTGCAGTCATCACCTTCTGAAGAGAAAAATGCGTATGCACCACCACGTAAAACTCGTTCATCTCCTTTTTCTGCTCCCATGGGGTTGTTTTTAGGACTATTTTTATAATAATCTTCATCATACTTATCCCAACACCATTCCCAAACATTGCCGCTCATATCATACAGTCCTAATTCATTAGGTGATTTTGCTCCTACAGCATGTGTTAACTCATCAGAATTACCCATATACCAAGCAACTTCGTTTATGTTATTGGACCCAGCAAATTTAAATCCTTTAGATTTTTTACCGCCTTTAGCTGCATATTCCCACTCTGCTTCTGTTGGTAAACGATAACCATTTACGCCCCAATCGCAGCTCACATCATCACCATTAATTGTATAAGCAGGTGTTAAACCCTCTCTTAATGACTTTTGATTGCAAAAATATACGGCATCATTCCATGATACTGATTCCACTGGCAAATTATCGCCTTCATTATTAGATGGATTTTTGCCCATTATATCTTTCCATTCACTTTGAGTTACTGCGTATTTGCTTATATAGAATGAAGATACTTGAACTGGGTGAGCTGGCTTAGCTCCTTCAAACATGTCTCCTGGCTCATCAAAAAATGCAACTTCTAAAACTTCATCTGTTCCCATTTGAAACGTACTACCTTTAACGAAAACCATATTCTCTGGCATCTTATTTGAACAACCTGCTATTACTAATAATAACACACCAAGTAAAGTGAAAACCGTCAACAACCTACCAACCCTTAAACTTTTTTTACAAACAACTTTCTTACCAATTTGGGTAACCATTTCCGCCTCCTTTTTTTCTTGTAATTATCTATAGCAGAATAAGAATTATTTGTCAAGTAATTATTTATCATAATTAACATATAATAAAATAATAATACAAAAACTGTGCAAATTTTGCTATTTTGGGTGCTCAAAAAAATCAAATAAATGCTATTATTAGATCCTATTTTTCACTTCTTTCTCTCAAATTATGCTCGATTTTGTATATGCATATATATCAATAAGATACCTATGTGATTCCCTTTACATTCCCCTTGCTATCTTGGAGAATGAAAGGTAATCTTAAAGGAATCGAAAGGGAGTGTTGCATAGTCAACTCTATTTTCTCAAGAAATCTATCTAAAAAAAGACATAAAATTAATGTAAATATCTCTTGACAAATAAGTTAGGAGGTTTATATTGGTACTTAATCAACCACAAGGAGATAAGAAATGAATAGAAATTATATGACTTTTGCAGATATAGAGATTAGCAATAGATTAGAAAAAATAGACCATGCATTATTTAAAATAGAAAAAATGAGAGCTTTGAATTAGAAAACAGACAATAAGTATAGTTAAAATATTACTTAACAATAATATATGGCATCATAGAATGACATTAATTAAAGAATAAAAGAGGTGTTCAATGTCAGGTAGTTTTATCGATTCAGAAATAGACAGTATTGTTGAGAAATTCTCAGATGAACCAGTAATAAAAGTTTTAAAATTATTAGATTGGTCAAGAATTAATAAATTATCAAACAAAGCTAAATTAACAAATGTAGGGAAACATCGTATTCCATATAGCCCAGTTTTGATGACAAAGATTTTTTTTACTTCAATCGATGTATGGCTATTCGGGTGTTGCAATGGAAAAGCAGCTGCACTTTAATCTACTATTTATGAAGTTTTTTGGGCTTTCAACAACAGATAGGAAACCAGATCATTCTACCATATCTAAATGGAGGGATAGATTTATTAAGGAGAATATTCATGATAAGCTTTTTAATGAAATCAATAGACAATTCGAGGAGTTAGGGCTCATTATGAAAAATGGTTCTGTAATAGATGCAACTATAATTTCAAGTCAAGCACGCCCAAGAAGAAAGCAATTGGTTATCAACGAAGATCCAGAAGAAAATGTAGATTTGGATCAGAACCATGATAATAAAGATACTGAAAAAGAGAATGAAACAAAAGAACAGCAGATTGTTTTTGAGGAGTCAAAGGATCCAGATGCACGGTATTTGGTAAAAGGAAAGAAAATACATTATGGATATAAAATGACTACAGCAGTAGATCCACAGAATGGACTAATTCAAGCAGTTATGACAACAGCAGCAAATATTCCTGATTGCAAGCTACTCGAGGGTATCTTGAAAAAGGTAGACTTGGAAAAAGATTCATTTGTTTTTGCAGATAAG
>Ga0208195_1001647_pt1 | contig 23692 bp, 18 predicted proteins | sample AD_UKC077_MetaG_FD_184441 | JGI IMG/M metagenome (GOLD analysis project Ga0208195, IMG submission 184441) | Active sludge microbial communities of municipal wastewater-treating anaerobic digesters from USA - AD_UKC077_MetaG (SPAdes) (version 2) | ecosystem: Engineered > Bioreactor > Anaerobic >...
CGTGTAGGTTTCGGCGTGGCTGTCGTAATACTCCAGCAGGTCCTCTTCAGGCACCGAGACATGCGCCACGTAATTGGAGACGGGGATCGCGACATAGCGCACGGCGACGCGGTCGGGCCGCGCGAACGAGGCCTTGTTCTCTTCATAGAACGTGCGCAGATCGTCGTCGCTGAGGCGCATCTCGGCCTCTGCGTAGCGGTTGCTGATGGTCGCGGCCTGCACGGTGAAGCGGTCGGTCATGGCGGCCAGCTCGTCTTCCAGTTCCATGGGCGAGACCCACGTGGCGGAGTCGACCAGCGAGGCGTTTTTCATCAGGGCAAGCTGGTGGGCGACCAGGCTCTCGTACATGGCCGGCGTCAGGCCCTGATCGGCGAGCACGCTGCGGTAGCGGTTGATGTCAAACCCGTTGGGGCCTTGGAAACCGGGGACTTCGCGCAAGGCATTGCGCACTTCTTCTTTGACCGAGCCCATCCCGTTCTTCTCGGCGGTCAGGCGCGCGGCGAGCTGTTCCCAGGCCCGGCGGTCCACGACATTCGCCGACGTCTCGTTATCCCGGTTACGGCCGAAGCCGCGTATCGCTTGGACCGTCTGCTCGAACTGGGTGTACGGGATTTTCTTTCCGTTGATGGAGCCGGCAGACTGCGCGTCCTGCGGCGATTGGAAACAGGAGTCGACCGCAACAAAGGCAATGGCGATGATGATCGCAAAAAAACCCCACAGGATACGGCTGCGGATGAGTCGGTTGAAATGATAGATAAACACGGCTAGTAGTCCGAAGGGATTAACACTCGCGCAAACACTCGTCTTGACAAGAAAAACCGGAGGCTGCGCAGGCCGCCGGTTTCCCAAAAAAACTCCGCAACACCGTTATTGGTCGTCGTTTGTCTCAGTCTTCTCGGTATCGTTCCCGACCTCGTTTTTAGGCGCATCAGCGGCGTCTTTTGAAAGCAGCACAGGCAGGTCTTCATCTTCTTTGGCCGTTGCGGCCGGATCGATCAACTCACCGGTGGCGACGCCCGCACGTCCTTCAGCATAGGCGAAACGGTGCTTGGCGATGCCGGTGGGGCTGACCACCAACACGGCGATGACCGGGCGGCCTCCCACCGGGGCATTCTCGCGCCAGATTTTGACGACAGCCTTGGGTGACATGCCGAAGTTGACCGGATCCTCTTCACCCTTGTTGAGGATGATCGCAAAGTCGCCGGACACGCTGGTCAGACGGCTGAACGCTCGGTCTTGCGAGGTCACGATGGTGACCGTATTGGCCGCGCGCAGCGCCGGAATGTGATAGTGCGCGCCTTCAATGCGCGCGGCCCCGGTGATGGTGGCGATCTGCAGCGTTTCGGTCGTCGCATCGGCTGAGAGCGAGTACTCGCCGCGCCCCTCGATGTTCTTGCACGCCGCGTTGGGCGTGCAGACGCCGAAGCTGCCCTCCGGCAGATTTTCGCGCAGGCTGGTCTTGATCGTTCCGGCTGCAAGACGCACCATGCGGCTGTCCGCGTTCGCTGCCGGCGCCGCAACGGTCACCTCGGTCTGCGCCAGAAGCTGCACGCTCTCTTGCGCCGAGAAGACCAGCATGGCCGAACTGTTGGGACCGGTGCGGAATTGGGAGCCGAGCGGATAAACCTTGTTCTCAACCGCTGGGACAAAGACCCCCGCATCAGGATTGTTCACTTCGCACACGCCGCGAATCTGCACCAAACGCACCAACGGCATGAAAATCTTGGCTGGCGCTCCCTGTTGCTCGGCCGCGGGAGCCTGCCCACCCGCCTCAGCCGGCTGAGCCTCATCCTGTGCGCGCACAACCGTCATGCAGACGGCCGCCACGGCACACACACTTGCCCGAAAGACTCCTGCTTGCTCCATCATGGGGACTGCTCCCTTTTCATTCGGTTTTTAAAAAAACCTCTCCTGCAATTAAAGAAGGTTGGTTCATGATAAACCAAGCCCCCCCCGATAGTCAACCGAAGCTTATTCGCATCCTGAATTATATCGGCCGGGCGGCGTGCAGATGAAAACAGCGAACCAGCAGCCTTTTCCGCGGACGGGGCCGTCCGTGCTCCCGATCTTGTGCATGTTCTTCATCCGAAACCCATGATCTTGGCGCACCCCTGTCCCCCATCGATTGCATTCGGCTCGCCGCTTTTCCTTGCCAAGCCGGTGGCGACCTGATTTAATCTCAAGACACATAAAGGAAATATGTTTTTTTAGGAGGGTTGCGTATGAGAATGACGGCGGTCTACTGGCTCTATGCCGGCGTGGCGCTGATGCTCATCGAAGTCATGACGCCGGGACTGGTGTCGCTTTTCTTCGGGCTGGCCGCGCTGACACTGGCGCTGATCGTCTGGCTGGCACCGGAACTCGCGCAGGGCTGGCAGTGGATTCTGTTTTCCGTCCTGTCGGTGCTGTATATCGTGCTGCTGCGCAAAAGTCTCAAATCGGTTTTCAGCGGGGCGCGCGAGATTTCCGACAATCCCGATGACGCCCTCACCGGCAAGCTGGCGGTCGTGACTCAGTCGATCGCCCCCAACCGGCCGGGCCGCGTGGAGCTGGGCGGCACGACGTGGAACGCCGAGGCCGAATGCGAGCTGGCGGCCGGCGCGTCGGTCCGGGTGACCGGCAAAAAAAATCTGACTGTCAGCGTTGAAGCAGTTTAATGTTCACGAGGATGTCAGACCCGTCTGGCGGATCAGATGCGTCTGACATTCTGAAAAAAAGAAGGAAAGAGTCATGCAACCCCAATTCATCGGTTATCTGATCGCGTTCGTTGTGGTCTATACCATCTGGAAGTGCGTGCGCATCGTGCCGCAGAAGCAGGCGTTTATCGTGGAGCGGCTGGGAAAATACCACTGCACGCTCGACGCGGGCCTCCACCTGCTGATGCCGGTCATCGACCGCGTCTCCTACAAGCATACGCTCAAGGAGCAGGCGATCGACGTGCCGCCGCAGCAGTGCATCACGCGCGACAACATCACGGTCGAGGTCGACGGCATCCTCTACCTTCAGGTGATGGACCCGGCCAAAGCCTCCTACGGCATCGGCAACTACCTCTTCGCCACCACGCAGCTCGCGCAGACCACCATGCGCTCCGAGATGGGCAAGCTGGAGCTGGACCGCAGTTTTGAGGAGCGCATGCACATCAACGGCGCGATCGTCGAGGCCGTGGACAAGGCGTCCGACCCCTGGGGCATCAAGGTCACGCGCTACGAGATCAAGAATATCACGCCCCCGCAGACCATCCGCGACGCGATGGAGAAGCAGATGCGCGCCGAGCGCGAAAAGCGCGCCCTGATCGCCGAATCCGAGGGCGACCGCCAGGCCAAGATCAATCGCGCCGAAGGCGAGAAGCAGCAGGCGATCGCGATCTCTGAGGGCGAGAAGATGAAGCGCATCAACGAGGCGGGCGGCCGTGCGCAGGAGATCCTGCTGGTGGCCGAGGCCCAAGCCAGCGGCATCCGCCAGGTCGCCTCGGCGATCAACGATCAGGGCGGCATGAACGCGGTGAATATGCAACTCGCGCAGCAGTATCTGAACGAATTCGGCAAGCTCGCCAAGACCAACAACACGATGATCATCCCCTCCGACCTGGCGAACGTGTCCGGCATCCTCAAAGCCGTCACGACCGTGCTCAAAGAGGTCAAATCGTAATCAGGCGAACGTGACTTCCTGGCCGTGAAACAGGGAGTTGCCGCCCGCGACGTACAGCAACGCCGTCGGGGAGAAGCGCTCCCGCACCGTGATGTGGAGATGGCCCGAAAGGATGCCCTTTAACAGGGGCTCGGTTTTGAGATACGCGATGAAGTCGCGCGTCGTCGGGGCAGACGTAGCCGTAGACGGCGTCGAGCGTCACGAAGTTGACGCCGTTCACCACCCGCGCGTGCAGGCGCAGATCGAAGGGGAACACCTTGCATGGTTTATTCCATCTCGAACACCTGGTCGCGCGGCTGATCGCCCCAGTATCCAAAGCCAAAGTTGAGAGTCGCAAGTCCCGCGCTCACGGTGATCTCGTACCACGCCCCGCCATTTTGTGACGGCGTATCGGTCACCAGGAAAAAGCGGCCCTGCGCATCCGTGACGACAGTCTGTCCGTCAAGGCTGGTGCCGACCACGGCGCCGGCCACCGGTAATGCGTGGCTGCTGTTGGCCCAGACGGTGCCTTGGATGGCGATGCGGGGTGACACTTCCTCGTTGGGATAACATTCACGCACGCGGTAGAAACGCGTTTGGAGATATTGCGCGTCCACGTCGTCGTATTGATAGGTCGCCCCGTTGTCCCAATACTGATCCAGCGGCGTCCAGCGTTGCAGGTTTTGCGAAACTTCCAGCGCGTAGGGCTGGTCCGTTTCGCCGCCGCTGGCGAAGATGCGGGCCGTGCCGCCGAAGAGCTGCAAATCAAGCACGGGCGCCGCCGGCTCGCCGGTGGTCTGCAGGGTGAAGCGGGTCTGGCTTTCAAAAGCCGCCACGGCGACGGCGTCAGGGTAGGACGCGACGTCAAGGTCGGTGATGCGCACGAAATACAAAGTCGCCTGATAACTGCGGCCTGGTTTGAGGGTGCCAGCGGGGATTTCATATTGCGTGCCGCTCACGAGATCCGTGCCTTCGACCCACACCACCTCGGTGCCGTGTTGATCGAGGATTTCCAGCTCGATCAGGCCGTCGCCGGGGGCGAGGGTTCCAAAGTCATTGTTCCAATCGGCCAGGGCGTCCCATGTGATGATCTGCGGCGCTGCGGGATCGACCGTCTGCAAGTCGGCTAGATTGGTGACGGTGGGGGCGTCCGGGTATTGATCGCTCGTTCCGAGGCTGAGCGTGACGGTTTGCGAACCGTCGTCCAGCCCATCCAGGGCGAATTGATAATCGCCGTTCGGATAGAAGCGGTCGAGGTCTGTCTTGGAGCCGTATTCGCCCGGAACTTCGTATTCGTCGCCATTCCAGGGATCAGCATAAAGCGGTCCGCTGCGACCGTTTGCCGCTGCGGTCAGAGTGGCGGATTTCAAGCGGTTGGGAGCATGGGCCTTTACATCCACAATGGCCTCGAACCTGCCATCCGACACGGGGGACGAGTTGGTCTGGATATGATAGTGCGTCTTGAACAAGCCGATGAACCCGACATCCGGCGGGGTTTCGGGCATGTCCGTGCCGGTGCGGAACGAGCCGGTAGGAGTGCCGCTGAGGGCGAAGCCTGCGGCGTCCCGGAATCCGGCGAGGTTGAGCGTCCAGCCGATTTGGCTGTCCGGCGGCAAAACATCGGAGAACTTGCATAGCAGCGCCGTGTCTCCTTGCGTCCATTGATAACTGAAGGTTCCCGTGCTTAACGGGCCGCCGTCCTTGGTCCAGGCAATCGAGATGTGTGCGGGCGACATGGGATGGGAAAAGTGAAAAGCCACAGCGGAATCGCATGCCACCTCGTGTGCTCCGTCCTGCGGATTGGGTAGCAGCAAGGTGGAGCCGAGCGCCGTGTCGGACAGCGCGGCGGTGCGGATGCGGAAACCGGTGAGCTTGTAATAACCGGCAGTCGCCAACGCAGGCGAGGTTTCGATATCCACCGTCTTGACAAACAGCACCTCGCCCTGATAGTCGGTGCCGGCCACCAGCGTCCCGGCAGGGATCTCCGCCTGTGTCGCGGTGCCGTCCAATGCGCCGGGAGATCCGGGCGCGCCGCTTTGCCAAACGACCATACCGTCGTTCTCGCCGCCGAGCTGGATGACTTGGCAACGGATGAAGTCCTGCGCGGTTCCGCCCATGTCGGACCACTGCACGGTGACGGGAGAAGATGCGGCGGCGGCTTGCAGGGCGTTGAAATTGGTAATGTGCGGCACGGGTGGATACGTGTCGCCGGTCAATGATAAAACCGTGGCATATGCGCCTTCGTTCAACATCACGGCGTAGTCGCCATCCGGGCGCGCGGTGTTGAGATCCAGCGGCGCGTGATATCCGCTTTCGGCGCTGATCTCGGCGGATTCAGGTTCCTCCACATCCCGCAGCAGGTTCATCACCTCACCGCCGGGCACGGTGACGCTGCCGGAAAACAGAGAGTCCGGCGCAGTGCCGAACGCCAACGCCTGGAACACGTATGGCGGCTCTTCCTGCTCCCCCTCGTTCTGAACTTCCCCGGTTTCGTTCCAAATCCGCCACTCGCCCAGAGCGACGATCTGATCGCTGGTCTGGGCGAACTCCTGACCTTTCATGACCGCCACAAAGCCGACGTCGGCAGCCAGCGAGGGAAGCAGAAACAGCGGCCAAAGAGCGACAAACAACGTGTGAGCGAGGCGTGAAACAGCCATTTTATGGTCCGTATACATCCGACCCTCCGGATCCTACCGTGCCAGGTAACCGCACGGTAGCGTGCGTTCCCCGGACTTGGCCCCGCTCTTCCAGGCGGTGGCGAAGCCCGCGTGCCAGCCGGACCAGGCCGACCAGGTGCCGCCGAGGCTCTCGCGGATGCGGACGAAGTGCAGGACGTTGTCGTCCAGGCCGTCCTTGCCCGCGCGCGGCCCCGCGAAGACACCGTTCTTTGTATCGACGGTCAGCCGGTCCTTGCCCCTCACCCCGCCTCTCCACACGACCACGCAGTCGATCTCGATCGGATGAAAGGTGCCGGGGACGCCGTCATACATTTTGTCAGGCCTCAGTGGCTTCTGCGCACCCTCCGCAACTTCCACCTCGAAGGCCTCCGCCTTCGGATGGCCGGCGGCCAGGCGCAGCTCCGGGTTCGGACCGCTGCGGGCCGGGCCGATGGGGCCGCTCTGGGACAGGGCCAGGGCATCGTAGTAACGGTGCTGATCCTTCGGGCTGCCGCCGTTCCAGTAGGCGTCCCACATCATCTCGGTGAGCCCGATCTTCTTCCATCCGGCGCTCAGATCATCGTTGGGGATGTCGGCGATCAGTTTGCCATCCGCCCAGGCCTGAACGTGGTCGCTGCGCGGCTTGTCGCCCAGAGTCACCGCCAGCTCCATGTGCACCCAGCGTCCGATGTTCTCCGGGTTGCTGCACGAGAACCGGGTCACCGACTTGGGTATCCATTCGCGGTGTGTGCCCGGCGCGGCGGTGTGGCGCTCGATGGCGATGAAGGCCTCGGGGCTTTCATTATCGATCCAGTAGTGGACCGTGTAGATGCGCGTGTGGCCGGCACCCTGGCAGCGGAGTCGCGCGGTTTTGGGCGGGAAGTGAACCTTGCCGTCGACGACCGCATCGAAGCCATCCTCAAATTTGTGGTACCAGCGGGCATAGATTCGCGTCACCTGGGTCTTGTCCTCGATCCGGGAGGCGAAGAGCGGGCTGTCGCCGAAGAACCGCGAGACCCAGCCGGCGCTGCCCTTGTCCGGCGCGTCATAGGTCTGGCGGTTGATGTAGGACTGGTCGAGCCCCTTCTTCCCGTCGAAGGCGTCCGCCTCGGAAATGCTGAACTTGCCGGGCCCCTCGGCGACATCGAAGAAACGGTCCTTGAGCGCCGCCAGCGCCTCGAAGTCCTCGCTGAAAAAGCTGCCCTCGACGGCCGGATCCTGCTTCAATGGGACGACACGCTCGATGCGCGGCACCGGAGCCGGCATCGATGCGGACGGGGTATCCGCTGCGGCGGTGCCCCCGCATAGACAGACGAGAAGCATGCTTGGGCGGGTGATACGGCCAAGGAATCGTTTGTGCATAGGATGGATCCTTATTTGAATTCGATTACGTTAAGCAACGCGACTTCCTTGAAGTCCTCCTAGGCGATGACCACCGCCCAAGGGTTTCCGTGTGAAGTAACTGTAATACGCTCGCGACGCGATATCGCCGCCTGGATATCCCCCATCCGATTTTCTGAAATCAACCAATTACGCTTCCATAGTCAACCCCCAATATACTTACTTAAGGTATACATATTATAACATGAGACGGTTCGCGGCACAAGGGATCAAAACGAAGAACACGGGCAATTCGGCAATTCTGCAACGTCTTTTACGTCTTGGCCAAACGGGTGTTCGACGCGGGTCCTTGGGACGAACTGGAGGAGAGCCAGATGATCGCCGTCGAGCACAACGCCGAATACACGGACTTCATCAGCGTGACGGGGGCCTTGGGCACGCACTTCGCCGCCGCAGTCATGCGCGCAAATGGCCGAGTGAAAGGACATGGATGCCGTCCGGGCGCGTGTAGCTGGCCTGTCCGCCGGTGATGACGCAGAAAGAGGCGAGGCGCGAGAGCTTCGGCTCCGTCAGGCGGGTGCGCAGCTTGCCGAAGTTCGCCACGGCTCCCTCGATCGCACGCTCGCCGCCGAGTTTCACCTCGACCCCGATCCAATCGCCGCACCGGCGCTCGACGATGGCATCGATTTCAAGACCGGTTGAATCGCGGTAATGAAAAACTTTTGCATCCGAAACATCGGCGTAAACCCGCAGATCCCTGACCGCAAGCGATTCGAACAGCAGCCCCATCGCGTTTAAATCGTTCAGCAAGCCGCCGGGAGTCACGCCCAGCGCGGCGGTCGCGAGGGAAGGATCGATAAAATGCCATTTCGGCTTGACCCGCGTCTGGATGCTTGATCGGATGTGCGGCTTCCAGGCGGGCAGTTCCTCCAACACGAAGATCCTCGCCAGTTGATCCAGGTATTTCCTGACGGTCGGTACCGAGAGGTTGCCAGAGGGAATCTCGGCCTCCTCCGCCAATTTCTGGAGCGACGCTTCCGTGGCGGTGTTTCTGGCCAGCGCTTTGAACAGCGCAGCCATCCTAAGAGGATCGGGACGACCGTCAACCGTCCGGAGGTCGACATCCGCAAGGTTATCCACATAGTCAGTCAGCGCATCCATCGCGGCACTGGCATCCAACCTGTGCAACGCTGGCCAGCCGCCTTTGACGATGAACTCCGCAAACTCCGGAACGGTCGGTCCATTCATACCGCCCAGAGCCGTTCCTTTTTTGAACAAGTCTGCGAAATGAACCTGCCCCGTGCTCTTCCCCTGTTCGGACAACGTCATCGGACGTAAGGTCAGCCTCGCCATGCGCCCAGCGCCGGTATGCCGTGTCCTGTCCTCGGCGGGCGCGGCGGAGCCCGTCAATATGAACTGGCCGGGTAGTCCGCGCGCGTCAATCTCCGCCCGGATGGAATTCCAGATGGACGGCGCGAGTTGCCATTCGTCGATCAATCTCGGGACCGCACCCGTCAAAAGAGCCTCGGGGGTCAGCTCTGCGGCGCGGATCCATTCTGCGCGCTGGTCAAGACGAACGGAACTGGCGGCATGGTGCAACGCCGTGGTTGTTTTTCCGACAGCCCTTGGGCCACGGAGCACAAGCGCTCCCGAGGATTTCAGCTTCCGTTCAACCAAGTCGTCAATCAATCGTGGTTCATAGGCGTTCATGTCAACAGAGTATCATCGTAATTTCGATTTTGCAACGCCAACACTTTCGATTTTGCAACAATTTTAATTTCGATTCTGCAATATCCGGAACCTTTTGCATGCAAGCAACGATGTACAAAGGACCAGGTTGGAATGGCGCTAAGATAAGCCGCGGCTCGGCGCAGCCTCGCCCTCCACACTGCGCTTCGCCCGGGAAATGGAGGGCGAAGCTGTGCGTCGCGTGGCGTGACTGGCCCCACACGGTGACGGACCCCGAGGCCGAGGCGGTGGTGCCATGACCGCCGTGCTTCAAGTACGGCGGGACGTCCCGGACCGCCGAAACCAGCGTGCTTGCCCGGCGGGACGAACGTCGTCCGTTTCCGGATCGCGGTTACGGAGGTCGTGGACACGAGCACGGTGCCCATACGCTTTTACCGGGCGGTGAGCCCCTGACAGAAGAAGGGGAAAGAACGCTCAACGTTTAACGCCCAACTCTCAACGCTCAAGTGGGGAAACGGGAAAAAACGCTCAACGTTCAACTCTCAACGTTCAAGTGGGGAACGTTCAACTTTCAACGCTTCAAGTGGGAAGAACTGCGAACGACTGCCAAGCCCTACGTTTTTTTTACTTTTTTACTTGAACGTTGAGCGTTGAACGTTGAACGTTCTTTACATCATCACATAGAACAGCACGGCGAAGAAGTGGCAGAGCGTGCCGGCCAGCACGAAAAGATGCCAGACCGCATGGTGGAACGGCATGAGGCGCCAGAGGTAGAAGACCGTGCCCAGGGTGTAGAGCACCCCTCCCGTCAGCAGCCAGACCAGGCCGGCGGTCGGCAGCGCGTCCATCAGGGGCCGGATCGCGAAAACCACGATCCAGCCCATGCCGACGTATGCCAGAGTCGAAACCACGCGGAGCTTCCCGGTGAAGAAGACCTTGAAGACCACGCCCAACACGGTCAATCCCCACACGATGCCGAAGATGGTCCAGCCGATCGCCGGGTGTTCCGGCCGCAGCGTGACCAGCGTGAAGGGCGTGTAGGAGCCGGCGATCAGAAAGTAGATCGCCATGTGGTCGCACACCTCCAGTACCTGCTTGGCGCGCGTATGCGTGACCGCGTGGTAGACGGTCGATATGACATAGAGCAGGATCACCGTGGCGCCGAAGAGCGCGCCGCTGACCACCTTCCACGCCACCTGCTCGCCGCTCTGCGCGCCGAAGACCACCATCAGCGCCAGCATCGCCGCCCCCAGATGGCTGCCCAGCGCGTGGATCGCGCTGTGAGAGATCTCCTCGGGAACGGTGTAATCTCTGGGTGTCAGGCGGTGCATGGGGGTTTCCGACGGGTCGGACAGGTCAGACAAGTCGGACAAGTCCGACTCAGACTTTGTCAGCCAAATAAGCGTTGATCGCGGCGGCGGCGCGGCGGCCTTCGCCCATCGCGAGGATCACGGTCGCGGCGCCCAGCACGATGTCGCCGCCGGCGTAGATGCCGTCGATCGAACTCTTGCCGGTCTCGTCGACGATGATGTTGCCCCACTTGTTGACGGCCAGACCCTCGGTGGTCTGGCTGATCAGCGGATTGGAGCCGTTGCCGATCGCGACGATCACGGTGTCGACCTCCATCAGGAATTCGCTGCCGGGGATCGGCACCGGGCTGCGGCGCCCCGAGGCGTCGGGCTCGCCCAGCTCGTAACGCAGGCACTCCATGCCGGTCACGCGGTCCTGCCCGTCGCCGAGAATGCGCACGGCGTTCTGCAGCATGTGGAAGGCCACGCCTTCCTCGCGGGCGTGAGCGACCTCCTCGACGCGCGCGGGCATCTCCTTCTCGGTGCGGCGGTAGACCAGATGCACCTCCTCCGCGCCGAGGCGCAGCGCCATGCGCGCCGCGTCCATCGCCACGTTGCCGCCGCCCAGCACCGCCACCTTCTTGGAGGTGTAGAGCGGCGTGTGGGCGTGTTCGGTGTCGTAGGCCTTCATCAGGTTGGCGCGCGTCAGGTATTCATTGGCGGAGAAGACGCCCACCAGATTCTCGCCCGGAATGTTCATGAACTTGGGCAGCCCCGCGCCGGTGCCGACAAAAAGCGCGTCGAAGCCGTCCTGCGCCAGCATGTCTTTGATCTTGCGCGTGCGGCCGACCACGTAATTCAGTTCCAGCTTGACGCCCATGCGCTGCAGCAGGTCGATCTCGTTCTGCACGATCGCCTTGGGCAGACGGAACTCCGGAATGCCGTAGATCAGCACGCCGCCGGGCTTGTGGAACGCTTCGAACATCGTGACCTCATGACCCTCGCGGCGCACGTCGGCCGCGACTGTGATGCTGGCCGGACCGCTGCCGATGACCGCGACCTTCTTGCCGGTGGCGGGCTTGATCTCAGGCGCGGCCTGGCGTCCGCTCTCGCGTTCCAAATCGGAGACAAAACGCTCGACGCGCCCGATCGAGACCGCCTTGTCGACATCCTTAAGCGCCTTGCCGAGCGTGCAGGGCGCCTGGCACTGCACCTCCTGCGGGCAGACGCGGCCGCACACGGCCGGCAGCAGGCTGTTCTCGCGAATGATCGCGACCGCCTCGTCGAACCGGCCGTCTGCGGCGGCCTTGAGAAAGTCGGGGATGCGGATGCGCACCGGGCAGCCCTGCACGCACGGCGCGTTCTTGCACTGCAGGCAGCGCTTAGCTTCCAGCCGCGCCTGCTCGGCCGAGTAGCCGAGCGCGACCTCGCTCATGTTGCCGCGCCGGACGGCGGGATCCTGCGACGGCATCGCCTGCGCCGGGATCGCCATGCGCGCTTTGGGGGTCAGGGGCTGGTCCTGTAACGCCGCCAGAGTTGCGGCGGCGGCCTGATGGAGGGATTCGGGAGATGTGTGCATGATAAGAGTCCGGGCGACCAGGAGTTAGAAGATAGGAGTTAGGAATTAGGAATGAGGAGTCAGGAGGGCAGCCGCTTCATCCAGCCGGCAGTGGTGCGCCTGGTGGTCGGCGTCTTCGCGCGGCTTGTAGGCGCGCAGGCGTTTCATCATGTTGTCGAAATCAACCAGATGGCCGTCGAACTCCGGCCCGTCGACGCACACGAACTTGGTCTTGCCGCCCACGGTGACGCGGCAGCCGCCGCACATGCCCGTGCCGTCGATCATAATGGTGTTGAGCGAGACCACCGTGTGCACGCCGTAGGGGCGCGTGGTCTCGGCGCAGAATTTCATCATGATCGGCGGCCCGATGGCCACGGCCAGATCCGGCTTGGGCGTCTGCTCGCACAGCTCTTTCAGCGGCTCGGTCACCAGCGCCTTGCGGCCGTAGGAGCCGTCGTCCGTGACGATGATCAGCTCGTCGGCGATGCGGCGCATCTCCTCTTCCAGGATGATCAGCGACCGGTTGCGCGCGCCGATGATGATGGTGACGCGGTTGCCGGCGGCCTTGAGCGCCTGGGCGATCGGGTGCAGCGGCGCGACGCCGATGCCGCCGCCCACGCAGACCGCATGCCCGACCTTCTCGATGTGGGTGGGCTGGCCGAGCGGTCCCAGCAGCGCGGCGATCGTGTCGCCTTCCTGTTTGTCCGCCAGCAGGTGGGTTGTTCGGCCGACGGCCTGAAAGATCAACGTGATGCTGCCCTGCGCCGGATCGGCATCGGCGATCGTGAGCGGGATGCGCTCGCCAAGCTGGTCGTCGATCTGCAGGATGATGAACTGACCGGGTTTGCGCTCGCGCGCGATCAGCGGCGCTTCAACCTCCATGCGGTAAACATCGTCTGAAAGCTGTGTTTTCTTAAGAATTCTGTTCATGGGCGGGTCGTCCGTTCGGGGTTCAGAAAGGAGTCGGGATCATATCACATTTGCAAGGCAGTTAAAACGGCAGATTGTGCTCTTTGATCTTGCGCTGGATGGTGCGCCGCGAGAGGCCGAGCTGGTCGGCGGTCAGCGTGCGGTTGCCGGCGTTCTGCACGAGCTTGGCTTCCAGTACCGCGCGCTCGAGCTGCTCCAGCGTCATGCCGGCCGGAATCGCGAGCGCGCCGGGCAGGACGGGCGCGGCGGTGCGCGCTTGGGACGTCGGCACATTGACGGAGGCGGCGGTGAGCACGCCGCCGGGCGAGAGCAGCACGGCGGACTCCACGATGTTGCGGAGCTGGCGCACGTTGCCGGGCCAGTCGTGCGCTTCGAGGGCGGCATAGAAGTCGGGTTTCACTGACGCGATGGCCTTGCCGTTCTCTGCCGCAGCGCGCGCGATAAACCGGTCGGCCATCGGCCGGATATCCGCCCTGCGCTCGCGCAACGGCGGCACGCGCAGGGTCACCACGTTGAGCCGGTAGAGCAGGTCTTCACGGAAGCTTCCCTCGCGCACCATGGCGTCGAGATCCTTGTTGGTGGCGGAAACCAGCCGCACGTTGACCTTGAAGACCTCGCGGCCGCCGACGCGCCGCACCTCTTTCTCTTCAAGCGCGCGCAGCAGCTTGACCTGTACCGAGGCGGGCGCGTCGCCGATCTCGTCGAGGAAGAGCGTGCCGCCGTCGGCACGTTCGAACGCGCCCTTGTGCGTGCCGGTCGCGCCGGTGAAAGAGCCCTTCTCGTGGCCGAACAGCTCCGACTCCAGCAGGTTTTCGGCGAAGGCGCCGCAGTTGACCGCCACGAAAGGGCCGGCCGCGCGCTTGGAGTCGACGTGCAGCGCGCGCGCGACCAGCTCTTTGCCGGTGCCGCTCTCGCCGCAGATCAGGATCGTGGCCATGGTGTCGGCCAGCGCCTCGATCTGCGTGATCACGGCCTGCATGGCCGTTGATTCGGCGATGATGGCGGTGGAGGCGAATTTCTCGCGCACGGTTTGCGAGAGCTTGTCGACCTGGCGGCGCAGGCGGGCGGTCTCATAGGCGCGGCGCAGTTTGGATTGGATGTCGTCGAGTTCCAGCGGTTTGGTCACGTAGTCGTAAGCGCCCTCGCGCATGGCGCGCACGCCCGACTCGACCGAGCCGTAAGCGGTCATGATGATCACCGGCACGGCGGCGTCGAGCTTGCGCAGGCGCGCCAGCACCTGCAGGCCGTCGATGTCCGGCAGCACGAGGTCGCTCAGCACGAGATCCGGCACCTGCTGCTGAAACGCCTCCACGCCGGCCAGGCCGGTGGCGGCGCAGCGCGTGGTGAATCCCGCGTCCTGGGCGGCCTCTTCAACCGAACGGGCGTTGTCGGGATCGTCTTCGATGATCAGGAGTGTGGGGGAAGCTTGCATGGGAATTAGGAGTTAGGAATTAGGAGTTGGGGGTTGGGGGGTTGGGGGTGGCGGCGGGCAGGGTGATGCGCAGGCGGGCGCCGCCGCCGTCGCGGGCGAGCGCCTGGATGTCGCCGCCGCAGCGACGGACCGCGGTGCGCGCCAGGAAGAGGCCGAGGCCGGTCCCTTCGGGCCGTCCGGTGACGAACATGTCGAAGACCGATTGGCGCCGCGCGGCCGGGATGCCGGGGCCGCGGTCCAGCACCTCAAGGGCGAGAAGCGCATCCTGCTGGCCCAGCACAACGGTCACTTCGCTGCCGCGCGGCGCGAACTGGATGGCGTTGACCAGGACGTTCAGCAGGGCGCGGCGCAGGGCAAAGGGATAGGCCGCAGCCGGCGGCAGCGGATCGTGGGGCAGGGCCCGCAGCGTGACGCCGGCCTGTTCGGCGCGCGGCGCGAGCGTGTCGGCACACTCGCGCACCACCTGATCAAGATCCACCGGCTCGGGGCGCTCGTCCGCCGGCCGGGCGAGAAAGAGGAACTCCTGAAAGATCTTGTCCATGCGCGCCATGGTGCGGGCGATGCGCCCGGCGAGGTCGCGTACGCGCTCGGGTCGGAACCCGTCGTCGCGCGCCAGCTCTTTGCCGAGCATCTGCGCGTCAAGGCGCACGGCCGACATCGGGTTGCGGAAATCGTGCAGGATGCCGTTGGCCAGCACGCCGGAAAAGGCCAGGTGTTCCTCCTGGCGGGCGCGCGCCTCGCGGCGGCGGTCGCGCGCGACCGCCACCAGCAGCACGCCGGCGCAGACCGCGAAGGCGAGGATCAGCACGCCGACGGCGAAAGCGAAGAGCGACGAGACCAGGGCGCGGGCGGTCTGCTCTTCGGCGCCCACCGCCTCGCGCTTGAAGGTGGCCTCGGTCACCACCTGGCTGCCGTCGGGCAGGCGTTGCGTGCGCGTGATCACGAAAACCGGCTGGCGCACGCCGCCGATCTCCAGCGAACCCTGCGACATCTCGGTCTCGCTCTCGCCGGGCGGCGTGTCGGCAGGCGTCATGCCCGGGGGCTGGGGCGGGCGCGGCGCGTCGCGCAGGCCTCCGGCCTGGCGGTGGAAGAGGGTCACGCCGTCACGCGAGACCGAGATCGACTGCACGTCCTTGCGCACGGAGAAGGCGCTGTCGACGATGGTTGAGAACTGACGCCAGCGCACAGGCGTGAGATTGGTGGCGGTGGCCATGTTAAAGCCGCTGAGGGTGTCGAGCAGCGCCTCGCCTTCCTGCAGGACGGTCTCTGTGGCGGCAAGGTGCGCCTGCTTATCGTGCTGCCACTTCAGGAAATGAAGCACGCCGCCCGCGCCGAGCGCGGTGGTCAGCAGGGCGAGCAGCAGGACGATCTCCAGCCGCCAGACGCCGTGGCGCGGTGCGGAAGGTTGTTCGAGAGATGCCGTCATGTCGTTCGGTAGAAGCAGGGACTGTGCCGAGGAATGAGCCCTAGTATAAAGCAGGGAATATGGGTGCGGCAAGCCGGGATGCGACAGATTGGCGCGTTCCAGCGGCCAGATTGACACAGCCCGGGAGGAATTAGGAATTAGGAATTAGGAGTTAGGAGTTTGAGAAGGGGAAAGGAAGAAGGAGGAAGGAGGGATGGCATGACCTCTGCTTGCTTGAGAGAGGGCCAACAGTGGGATTAGAAAAAGATGAATGGGAAAACAGCGTTAAAACATGCGTGGGCGGTTTGTGATCGCCTGCTGCTGCTTGCCGTGTTTGTCTTGCTGGGTGTCGCCTGGCATTTGCGCGGGCGGGGGGAGGCGGCGGACGAGGCCGGGCCGGCGGGGGCGACGCGCAAGGTTTTATGGCGACGTCCTGAATCGCGCGCGAAAGCGGTCGAGGGGCTGAGGGTCTCGACCGGTCGGCGCAATATGTCGGCGATTGCCCGGTCGCTGGTTGAATCGGACTGGGAACGGATGCCCAGCCGTCCGGCGATGGACATCCGCGAGGACGGCAAAAGTTTCGAGATTCTGTTCGCGCTGCCTGAGGGCGTGGCGCGCGAGAGCGTGCGCGTGACCACGGCGGGCAGCACGCTGACGCTGGCGATGCGGACGGACGAGGAGGGGGGAGCCTCCTACCTGAAGCATGTACGTCTGCCGTGCCGGGTGGAACGGGCGGCGAACGTGCAGAGCGTGATTTCCAACAACGTGCTGCGGGTGCGCATACAAGCCGCGGAAAGCTAACGCGGGCAGAGACCGCAACCCGAAATGCAGACCACGACGTCACGACACGAAGAAAGGGTGAGTCATAAAAAACGTCGTGCTCTTCGTGGTGGAAACGTTCAGCGCTGACGGTAGAAGAGGTAGAGGCCGACGGTGAGAAAAGCCAGATTGCCGAACCAGGCGGCCGGGATGGCCGGGACCAGGGCGTTCTTGGCCAACACCATGCAGCCGATCGAGACCGCGTAGAAGGCGAAAAAGAGCGCGACCGCAATGAGCACGCCCTTGAAGACGCTCTGGCGCCCGGTGGCGACGCCCGCCGGGATCGCGAAGAGCGTGATGATCAGACAGGAGAAGGGGGCGGCCAGGCGCGCGTGGATGTCGAAGGTCTTGGACGCAACCTCGCCGCGAGTGAGATGGGGGTGCGTCGCCAGGTAGTGGTACATGTCGCGGACCGTGTAATACTCCCACGCTTTATTCATCAGCAGAAAATCGCGCGGCCGCTCGTCGAAATCCGGGAAGGCGCGCAGCGGCATCGCCGCCACCGTGGGGATCGGATTCTCAACCGGATTGTTCAATTCGTCAAAATACTGGTATTTCGGATAGAAAAACCACCACATGCCGTCGAGATACTCGGCTTTGCTGCTGGTGATGTCCACCAGCCGGCTGCCGTCCGGACGGTCGCACGAGAGCCGCACGCCCTCCAGCAGATTCGGGTTGGCGGCGGACATCCGGTTGATGCGCCAGACGCGTCCGGCGGGCTGGTTGTAGAAGGGGATGTTCTCGAAAGCCTTGTCCGAAACCTCTTGGAAGCGCGCCTCGCGCAGGTCGCGCGCCCGCTCGGAGGCCCACGGCGCGTAAAATTCGTTGATGCAGGTGACCGCGACGGCCAGCGCGGCCGCCACCGCCAGCAGCGGCCGCACGATGATCAGGAAGGTGATGCCGCTGGCGCGCATGGCCGTGATCTCGCTGTGGCGGCAGAAGTTCCACATCGTGTAGAGCGCGGCCAGCAGCAGCGCGGCGGGGATCAGCCACTCCAGATAGGGCGAGATGTACCCCGCGAAAAAAGCGGCGACGGTCGTGACCGGAGGCTTGGCCTCGAGAATGCGGTTGAAGGAGTCGAACAGCTCGAACAGCACGTAGATGCCCAGAAAACCGACCAGGCAGTAGACAAGCGGCACCAGGAATTCTCGCAGCACGTATCGGGTGAGGATTCGCATAAACGGGGGCCAGTATACGGCAGCGCGCGCCGCTTCGACAATCCCCATTTTGCGCGTCGGCTTGATTTGAAGCAGGCGATGTGCGAGACTAAACGCCGGATTTTTAAGGAAGGATTCGCCATGGTGTATGTTGCCCGCGGCGCGGCGCGTGAAACGCTCGACCGGCCGCAGATGAAGCAGGCGTTGTTCGCCGCGCTGGATGCCTTGGGCCCGCGCGCCAAGGTGCTGGTGCTGCCGCCCGACTTCACCCGCTTCCATTCTCAGGCCGGCATTCTGACCCAGTATGTGTGGGAGTATTACGGCGACCGGCTGGCCGCCGTGCTGCCGGCGCTCGGCACCCATTCGCCGATGACCGAGGCGCAGCTCCGCGAGATGTTCGGCGCGATGCCGCTCCACCTGTTCAAGCCCCACGACTGGCGGAATGACGTGGTGACGCTGGGCACTGTGCCGCCGGAGTACGTGCGCGAGCTCACCGAAGGCCGGCTGGACTTCGAGTGGCCGGTGCAGGTGAACAAGCTGCTCGTCGAAGGCGGCTTCGACCTGATCCTCTCGATCGGCCAGGTGGTGCCGCACGAGGTGATCGGCATGGCCAACTACAACAAGAACCTTTTCGTCGGCACCGGCGGCGCCGTGGCGATCAACCGCAGCCACTTCGTGGGCGCGGTTTACGGTATGGAGCGCATCATGGGGCGCGCCGACACGCCGGTGCGCCGGCTCTTCAACTACGGCTCCGACCACTTCGGCCACCTGCTGCCGCAGACCGTGTACGTGCAGACGGTCGTGGGGCGCGCCGACGACGGCGGCATGGCGGTGCGCGGACTCTATGTCGGCGACGACATCGAGGTCTTCAACCGCGCCGCGGCGCTCGCGCTCGAGGTCAACTTCGAGATGGTGCCGAAACCCTTCAAAAAATGCGTGGTCTACCTGGATCCCTCCGAGTTCAAAAGCACCTGGCTGGGCAACAAGGCGGTTTACCGCACGCGCATGGCCATGGCCGACGGCGGCGAGCTGCTGATCCTCGCGCCGGGCGTGAAGGAGTTCGGCGAGGATGCCCAGATCGACGCGCTGATCCGCAAGTACGGCTACTTCGGTACGCCGCGCACGCTGGAGGCGGTCCGGGCCAACGCCGACCTGCAGGAAAACCTGGGCGCGGCGGCGCATCTGATCCACGGTTCGTCCGAAGGCCGCTTCACGATCACCTACGCGCCGGGACATCTGACGCGCGCGGAGATCGAGGGCGCGGGCTTCGCATACGCCGACGTGCGGGCGATGATGGCGCGCTACAATCCGGAGACCTTGAAGGACGGCCTCAACGTGCTGCCCGACGGCGAGGAGATCTTCTACATCAGCAACCCCGCGATCGGCCTCTGGTCCGTGCGGGAGCGGTTTCAATAGCAGGTATGCTAAGAAATGACAAAAAGCCTAAGCTGAGAGCCAGACGCAGCAAGCCCGAATATCGTTTCGGCTTTCGTGAAAACCCGGCAACGGCTGCATATCGGCATCCGTTATGCGACGGACGACGAACAGCCGGGAACTTCACGTTGGTTTCGCTTTTTTCCGGTTGCGGCGGAATGGATTTGAGTTTCACCGGCGGGTTCAATGTGTTGGGGAATAAGTATCCGTCACTTCCCTTCGACATTTTGGGTGCGTATGACTTCTTGCCTGATGCGGTCGAATGCCACAAATTGAATCTCGGCGATTATGCCTGTCTGGCTGATTTGAAAGAAATCCCCGTTTCGACAATCCCCGCCGCCGACATTCTTACCGGCGGGTTTCCCTGCCAAGATTTTTCTTCCTCCGGCCCTAAAACAGGATTCAATGGGAAACGGGGAAAGCTTTATGAGGTACTCGTCGAGTATATGCGCGTTCATCGTCCCAAGTTGGTTGTCGGAGAAAACGTCCCCCATCTCGCGCGTTTAAAAGACGGCACCTATCTGACAGCAATACTCAAGGCATTTGAGGCCGAGGGTTATCATTTTGATCTTTGGGAACTGTACGCGCCCGACTACGGAATTCCGCAAAGTCGTCGCCGTCTGTTTTTTGTTGGCGTGCGTGACGATCTTCCCGGCTTCCCTGTGCGACCAGAACCCTTGAACCGACACATAACCATTTCTGAAGCACTTGCTGATTTAGAGGCTGTTACCGACGAAACAATCACTAACCAAAGTCAATTTTTCGTATCAACGAAAGCGTCATCAGGGGGTGGGCAGGGTGACCACAAAAATAACCCGAATAAAGTCGCATACTGTATCCGAGCGAACGCGCGCGGCCGAATCCAGTTTCACCACCATCTTGACCGGCGATTGACGGTTCGCGAGTGTGCTCGACTGCAAACATTTCCCGACCAATTTGTCTTCCCGTACACCACGCAACGAAACCTGACACTGATTGGCAATGCGGTGCCGCCTGTGCTGGGGTATCATGTGGCTAAATCGGTTGCGGCCTATTTGGAGGCCGTCCTGCCCCATTCTTTCGATGCTACCGTGTCGCATCAAAAAGGATTGTCGCATGAAAGGATCTTTGCCATTCAGGAGACACTATTTGCATGATACCGGATCATGACCTTGTTGAAACATTTCTGACGCCGGTCAGAATCTGTTCGTCGTATCGCCCCGCTTTCGGGCATTCGAAATCTGAGGGTGTAGATTTGCCTGCATTCCAGAATTTGTACGGGAACGACCCTTTTTATGCCTGGATCGGTTTGGATGATCCGCTTGTCTATGCCGCACACAAGATGGCTGGAGGCCTGACTTCTGTCTACAGACAGATTGGCGTTGGAACAGAACATCTCCTGAGAACCATCATTCGGGACTCTCTGGGATTGACCGCAGACGAAACAACTTGGAGTTATCGTTATCGAAAGCCAAACGGGAAAACCGGAGTCCATATTCTCGACGCAAAAGTCTGGTTCCCTGATTTATCGGGTGCACAGCGGCAAGTTTTTGTCGATTGGATGGCCGCTGTTGGGCCGTATGTGGAGTTGACGTCCGCAAAACTTAAGCGAATACAGGGTGTCGCTTTTGACCTCGAGTCGTTTTTCAGGCGAAACTCCGAAACGTTAAGAACAGAAACACTGGCAATCATTCAGGCGTTGCTGCGTGCAGACCAATAATCGAAAGGAAAAAAGAGATGTCAGTTCCCTTTAAGGTGGATTTGAACGGCAAGGTGGCGGTGGTGACCGGCGGCGGCGGCGTGCTGTGCGGCGCGATGGCCAAGGCCCTGGCCGAGTGCGGCGCGGCGGTGGCCGTGGCCGACCTCAAGCTGGAGGCCGCGCAGCGCGTCGCGGACGAGATCACGGCGGCGGGCGGCAAGGCGATGGCCGTGGCCTGCAACGCGCTGGAAAAGGAGAGCCTCGAGGCGGCCAACGCGCAGATCGAGGCGACGCTCGGCCCGGTCGCGATTCTGATCAACGGCGCGGGCGGCAACCATCCCAAGGGCACCACGGCGATGGAATACCTGAATCCCGACGACCTGCTGAAGGAGAACCGGGATTTCGTGACCTTCTACGATCTGGACCCCAAGGGCATCGAGTTTGTGTTCAATCTGAACTTCCTGGGCACGCTGCTGCCAACGCAGGCCTTCACCAAACGGATGGCGCTCGGCCGTTCGGGCGTGGTCATCAACGTCTCCTCGATGAACGCCTTCCGCCCGCTCACCAAGATCCCGGCCTACAGCGCGGCTAAAGCCGCGGTGAGCAACTTCACGCAGTGGATGGCGGTGCACATGGCCAAGGCCGGCATCCGCGTCAACGCGATCGCGCCGGGCTTTTTCGTGACTGACCAGAACCGCGCGCTGCTGACCCATCCGGACGGCTCGATGACCCCGCGCTCCGAGAAGATCCTGGCGCACACGCCGATGGGCCATTTCGGCGAGCCGGCCGACCTGATCGGCGCACTGCTGTGGCTGGTCTCTGACCAGGCGGCCGGCTTTGTGACCGGCGTGGTGGTACCGATCGACGGCGGCTTCTCGGCCTACAGCGGCGTGTGAGAAACAATAGCGAAGGAATCGAGCGAATCGAAAGATTCGACAGATTCGAGGCTCGATTCAATCGATTCAATCGATTTTCTCGAATCATTCGAAAGGAAAGCACATGGCTAAGAAAGCGACAAAGGCGGACATCGGGCTCATCGGCCTCGCGGTGATGGGCGAGAACCTCATTCTCAACATGGAGAGCAAGGGCTACACCGTGGCCTGCTTCAACCGCACGGTCGAGAAGGTCGACGCCTTCGTGAACGGTCGCGGCGCCGGCAAGCGTCTGATCGGCTGCCACTCGCTGCAGGAGCTGGCGGACAGCCTCAAGAAGCCGCGCCGCGTGATGATCATGGTCAAGGCCGGCGCGGCCGTGGACCAGACGATCGACGCGCTGCTGCCGGTGCTGGAGAAGGGCGACATCATCATCGACGGCGGCAACAGCTATTTCCCGGACACCATCCGCCGCACGAAATACCTCGCGGACAAAGGCCTGCGCTTCATCGGTTCCGGCGTCTCGGGCGGCGAAGAGGGCGCACTGCTGGGGCCGGCCATCATGCCCGGCGGCGACGCCAAGGCGTGGCCGCATGTGAAGGCGATCTTCCAGGACGTCGCGGCGAAGGTCGAGGACGGCACGCCCTGCTGCGCCTGGATCGGCAGCGACGGCGCCGGCCACTTCGTCAAGATGGTGCATAACGGCATCGAGTACGGCGACATGCAGCTCATCTGCGAGGCGTACGACCTGATGGCGCGCGGCCTCGGCATGTCCGCCAAGGAGATGCAGAAGGTCTTCGCCAAGTGGAACACCGGCGACCTTGACAGCTATCTGATCGAGATCACGGCCGACATCCTCGCGCAGACCGATGACGAAACCGGCAAGCCGATCGTCGACATCATCCTCGACACGGCCGGCCAGAAGGGCACCGGCAAATGGACCTCCCAGGCCGGCCTCGACCTGGGCATCGGCATCCCGCAGATCGCCGAGGCGGTCTTCGCGCGTTGCCTCTCGGCCATCAAAGAGGAGCGCGTCGCGGCTTCCAAGGTCCTGAAAGGCCCGTCCGCCAAACCCGACGTTGACAAGAAGCTTTTCGTCAAGCAGCTCGAGCAGGCGGTCTACGCCTCGAAGATCTGCTCGTACGCGCAGGGCTACCAGTTGCTGCGCGCCGCGGCCAAAGAGTACAAGTGGGATCTCAACTACGGCGAGATCGCGCTGGTCTGGCGCCAGGGTTGCATCATCCGCGCCCGCTTCCTCGGCAAGATCAAGGAGGCCTTCGACGCCGATCCGCAGCTCGCCAACCTGCTGCTCGATCCTTACTTCAAGAAGACCGTTGCCAAGGCCCAGAACGCCTGGCGCGCGGTCATCAAGACGGCCGTCGATCTCGGCATCCCGGTGCCGGCCATGAGCACCGCGCTCAACTACTTCGACGCCTACCGCAGCGCCCGCCTGCCGGCGAACCTGCTGCAGGCGCAGCGCGACTACTTCGGTGCGCACACCTATGAGCGCGTTGACAAGCCGCGCGGCGAGTTCTATCATCACATCTGGACGGAGAGCGGCGGCAACACCGCAGCTTCGACCTACACCGTGTAACAGAATGCGGAAGATCCGCGAGCCGGAGGCACCGGGATAAGGAACCCCGGCCCCCTCCGGCTCCGAAGGGTCTTCCGAAGGGATTGAAAGAGAGAGAGACCGTTATGAAAAAGCTCGGCAAGATTCTGATGTGGGGTGTGATCGCGGTCGTGGTGCTGCTGGTCGTGGCGGTGCTGACGCTGCCGATGACCATCGGGCCGATCGTCAAGA
>Ga0208195_1001650_pt1 | contig 23681 bp, 25 predicted proteins | sample AD_UKC077_MetaG_FD_184441 | JGI IMG/M metagenome (GOLD analysis project Ga0208195, IMG submission 184441) | Active sludge microbial communities of municipal wastewater-treating anaerobic digesters from USA - AD_UKC077_MetaG (SPAdes) (version 2) | ecosystem: Engineered > Bioreactor > Anaerobic >...
GTATATATGGTTTCTTAAGAGAAGCTTTATCTAAAGGTCCTGATGGTGAATTGGTACATAGGGGTCCTATGCAATATACCAATAAAGATCTTAGATATACAAATGAAATAGTGGGAGATATATTTGAATTTAGGCAAGTGGAAAGAATATATTTAAATGATACTGAAGTATATACAGCATATTTTATAGGGGGTAGGATAAATGTAAGAAAATAGTAATTATTATATTTCCTTTGACATATACAGTAATCCATCAATAAACTGGAGCTTTCTGTAATACTGTCTTGTTCCTACTGCAGATATTACAGATATTTTACTAAAACCACTTCTCTTTGAAATATCTTCTGCTATTTTAATCATTTTTCTACCTAAACCAAGATGCTGAACATTACCCTTACTTTTTTCTCCAATATTTACAACATTACCATATACATGTACCTCCCTTATAACAGAAGAATTCTTTAATTCATCAATAAATGGTTCTCTCAAAGGAGTGGATAATCTTAAGAATGAACATATCTTATCACTATTTTTTGTTTTGTAAGATATAAAATACTCTTTTGAAACAGATGTTTTGTAAGTTATTATTTCTTTTTCTAAATCATTAAAAGTAATGTCCTCTTCCTTTATTTCTCTGCTTCTAATATCTTGGAGCTTTTTCCCTTTCCTTAAGAGCTCTTTTTCAGCTATTTCTCTAAAATTACTTATTTTATTTCCACTTATAATCTCCCCTGCAGGAATATCTCTAACAATTCTTGATAATCTACAATATCTTGGAGTAAGAGGGAGTATTGATGTAAAAAGGGAAAGAAGCTCATTATATGTATATGGAGTATATTTTCCTTCATTAAAGTATTTCTCTAATATTGTGTTCTTTATAATAGATGTAGGATATATCTTTAATTCATCAGGACAGAAGTCCTTGCTCCAAAGTTTTTTAAAATCTTTAATATCCTCCTTAACAGTTGAGCCATACAAATTAGGCATCCAATGAGCATGAATTTTAAATCCTGCGAGTCTAAGAAGTTCAAAAGCCTTTTCTGTTTCTTTAACTGTATGACCTCGATTATTAAGCTTAAGTATTTCGTCATTAAGACTCTGTACCCCTATCTGTATTTTTGTTGCTCCAAGTTTTCTTAATCTTACAATTTCATCTTTTGTAATGTAATCTGGTCTTGTTTCAAATACTAGTCCTACATTTCTGCATTTAGAAATCTCATTTATTTTTTGAGAGTTAAAAAGATCTTCCCATGTTATATTTTCAATACCACTGTCTTTTTCATATGAAGTTTCCTCAAAACTATTCATTGCATCAAAACATCTTTTAGTAAACCAGATTAGATAGTCTTGCGGATATACTGAACAGGTTCCTCCGAGGATAATTAGTTCTATTTTATCTGTACTATGCCCTATATTTTGTAATGCTAATATTCTGTTGTATGTTTGAAGATATGGATCAAAGTTATTCTTTAATGCTCTTTGTGCTCCTGGTTCCGATGATATGTAAGATTTAGGCATATTAGGTTCATTTGGGCAGAATATACAGTTTCCTGGACACATATATGGTTTCATCATTACAGTAACTGTTGCTACACCAGAATGTGTTCTTGTTGGTTTCATCCTTATCCTTTTCTCTACTGTTTTATCTGGGTGTATCTTCTTTTCATCAATTAGTCTTTTATACTCTCTTACTAATTCATCATGTCTGTAAAGTCCTTTTCCTTCTTTAGGATATTTTTTAAGTATTTTTTGCAAAGAGTCTTTATCCCATTTGCTTTTACTTTGTATTTCTTTAAATATATTTTCAAAATCATTCATGCTGTGATTATACATTAGATGTGATACAATAACTAAATAATTTGAGATACAAACAGTATGCTGGAAAAGAACAAAGAAAAGACTTTAGTAATATTTAAACCTGATGTATTACAGAGGCAAATAGTAGGGGAGATAATAAGTAGATTTGAAAGAAAGGGATTTAAGATTGTAGGTATGAAAATGCTTACTCCAAGTAGAGAAATGGTAGGAAAGCATTACAGTGATGACCCTAAGTATTTAATTGAGACTGGGGAGAAGGCTAAAAAGGGAGCTGAAGCAAGAGGTGAGGATACATCTAATTGGGATTCTCTTGAGAGAGGAAAGTGGATTAGGGAGTCAAATATTAATTATTTAACTTGTGGCCCTGTGCTTGTAATGGTTCTTCAAGGTTTTGGTGTAATTGCAGGTGTAAGAAAGATGCTTGGGAGTACAAGTCCTGCAGATGGTGATGTTGGTACAATTAGGGCTGATTACTCTCTTGATTCTTTTGCTCTCGCAGATGAACAGGGCAGGGTTACAAGGTCTATGCTTCATGCTTCTGATAGTGTAGAGAATGCAGAAAGGGAGATTGGGATATGGTTTAATGCAACAGAGATATCAGAGTATGAGACAGCTGCAGAAAAGATCTTTTATGATGTAAGCTGGTCTGATTAGAGTTTAAGTATTTCATTAATTAAGAGCTGTTTTTCTTTTTGATTATCGTCTTCATTTTCTAAAGGCTGTATTTTACCATCAAGAAAATCTTTAAGTTTATAGAAGTCTTCTTGTAGTGTTTCTTTTAGGGTAGGGTTGTAAAGAGCTGCTGCAGGATGATACATTGCAAATACAGGAATTCCACTACTGTGTATAAATACTTGCCCATGGGCTATTGATACATGCTCTTGTGGTAAGAATCTTTCTAATGCATGTCTTCCAAGAGCAACAATCACTTTAGGTTTAATAAAGAGAAGTTCTGCATTTACCCATACCCTGCATGCTTCTTTTTCTTCTGGTAAAGGTTCTCTATTTTCTGGTGGTCTGTATTTAACTACATTTGTTACATACACATCTTCTCTTGTATATCCAATACTTCTTAGCATTTCATCTAACAATTTTCCTGCCGCTCCTACAAAAGGTTTCCCTTGTTTATCTTCATTTACTCCAGGTGCTTCTCCAATGAATACTATTCCTGATTTAGGAGGTGTTAGTTCATATACAGGTTGTGTTGCATATTTTTTTAATGTACAGCTGTTGTGCAGTGCAAAGTACTCATGTATTTCTTTTAGGCTCTTAAAATCTTCAAGTTTCATCTCTTTTATTATATATTAATTTATTGTTTAGTGTATAATTAGCAATATGAAAAAGAATGAATACAAAGTACATGTTTTTACTGGTATAAGGCCATCAGGTGGTCTTACGATTGCAAATGTAATTGGTTCTGTTAATACTATTGTGTCTTTACAGAAAGAAAAAAAGATAGAAAGACCTATGGTTTTTGTAGCAGATCTTCATGCAATTACTGATGCAAAACCTGAGGACACTCAGAAGTATGTAGTGGATATTATTAAGGATTATTTCGCTCTTGGTCTTGATAAAGAGAATTGTGATGTGTTCATACAATCTCATCTGATTGAAGAGATTTCTGAGCTTAATCTATACCTTTCTAGGTTAATTAGTATTTCAGAGCTTTTAAGAGTGCCTACTCTAAAAGAAAAAATAAAGAGAAATATTGATGTATCTAATGCTTCTTTACTCCTTGCAATGTATCCAGTTATGATGTCTTGTGATATTCTGCTTCAGAAGGCAGAGTATGTTCCAGTTGGAGAGGATCAGAGTGCTCATATTGAAATGGTAAGGTATTTAGCAAAAAGATTTAATAGTGAGCATGGAGAGGTATTTCCAATGCCCAAGATGCTCTCGTTGGGTGAGCCAGTAAGGATTATGTCATTGATTGGTGAAGGTAAAATGAGTAAGAGTAATCCTAATGGAGCAATACTGCTTGATGATCCAGTAGATGTTTCATTGAATAAAGTAAAGAGGGCACAGAGTGCATTTGCTGGTGAGATGTCAGAGTCTTTAGATTCATTGATTAAAATAGGGAAGTTTGTTTCTGATGAAAGTGGTCAGAAAAAGATTGATGAGCTTGTAAGTAAGCATATGAATGGAGAGGGTGTTATGAAAGATTTAAAGGATGTAATAATGGAATCTTTAAGGAAGTATTTAACAGATTTTCAAGAGAAGAAATCACAAATGTCTGATTCTGAAGTTTTAGAAATAGCTGAAAAAGGAGGAATGATTGCAAAGAAGAATGCTAAGGAAACTATACAGAAAGTAAGGGATGCTGTTGGTTTAAAGTATATTTGATTTTTTGTATGGCAAATGAAGGTCGATTCTGTTTACAGGATGTAAGAGATATTATAACTACGAGAAAAGGGTTACTGTTTGATTTTGATGGTACACTGGTTAATCTTGATAAACTAAATGTTGATGCATATGCTTTTGTGTTTAAGGAAATGTTTAATGTTGATTTTACTAGAGATGATTTTATGAAATATATTTCAGGAAGAGGATCAAGGGAAGGGATAATAGAGTATTTAGCTTCTAAGGGTATTACAGAGTTTTCAAGTCAAGAATTAAATGATTTGTTTTATAAACACAAGAATGAATTAATTAAGGAAAAAATGAATAGTGAGATATATTTACTACCAGGTATTAAAGATTTTTTAGAGAGTAGTATTATTGAAAAGAAGAGAAAAGTAATTATTACTTCTTCTAGAAAAGGTCATGTAGAGAATATTCTTACCCATTTTGGGATATATAGCTACTTTGAAAAAGTAATTGACAGATTTGATGTTGTTAAAGGTAAGCCTAGTCCTGAGGCATATCTTAAGGGGTTGGAGTATTTGGGCTATACAGAAACAGAGTGTGTTGCATTTGAAGATTCTTTTTTTGGTTTACAATCTGCTAAAGGAGCTGGGATATTTACAATTGGAATACTTAATAGTGGGTGGAATGATGATTTTGTGTATCAGCTTTCTGATTTTGTTATTGATGATTACAGAGTTCTTATTTAAACATCCCCTTATACTAATACATTACCAATATGTTCTGGATTTTGTAAAAACATCTCTTTACTCATGGAAATACCATTGTAAAAGTAATCAACATAACCCATTCCTAAAGCATCTCTTCCTAGTAATTTCTGCGTGCAGTAAGAAACTCTGTTCCACCATATTCCATCATCACTGTTTTTACCAAATGTATGTCCTCCTTTAAAGAATTTTAAAGATTCAAGTATATCCATACAATCTCTGTATCTCATTAATGTCCATACTCCTACCTCTATACTTACTTTATCATTGTTATAAAGGTCGCCATATGTATGGTTAGTTCCATGTACTGCATTGTAGTCTTCTAAATGTCTCCATTGAGGTACAAGCTGATACCATCCTAATGCTCCTGAATCTTGTGATTCTTTATATATTCCTCCATTACTTTCTGTCATTGCTACAGATACAAAAAGTGCTGCGAGTTCTGCTTTACTGAGTTTAGGATTTCTGTTATTTTCGTCATTATAATATTTATCTGCTTCATTGATAAATACCTCTTTAGCATATTTAATATTTGTTTCAGGCCAGTATTGTACTGCTTTATTAAGAACTTCTTCTGCTGATTTATCTGTATTTTCTTTTCCTTCAAGGATATTTAATGTTTTTTGATATAGGTCATAGTCAGACCTTAAATAACTGTAGTCATCAATATTTAAATTGTTTTTAACAACATTTATTAACTCACCTGTTTGGTCATAATACTGTGCTAGAACTAAAGTGAACATATCTTTGTTCTTTCCATCATTCTTTATATTTTGTAATGCATACATAATACTTTCCTTTCCCATTAGTATATTGATAAAAGAGTCTTCAAATTGCTGTAGGGAGTATAGTTTAGAATCATTTGTCATTTTCTTTATAGCTGCTTGTGCATGAGCTGGATAAAGCTGCATAGGGCCTGTTCTTTGGTAGTATGGGTCTTTATTTGGGTCTTTTATTTCCCAATTATTTAAGTTTGCAGTTATTATTGAAGATATTATTGTTCTCATTGCATTGCTATCAACTTTATAATCTCTTTCAGCATACTGTGAAGCTGTATCAATAGATGGTATATATTGCTCAAATTCAGGATATTGATTTTTAAATCTATCATATGAGAAGAGACCTGTTTCTCTTTCATGTAAAAGATATTGTCTGTTTAGTTCCTGTATATTATCTTTAAGATTGTCTTTTTCTGATTCAGTTCCAAATGTATTTTTAGGTGCACATCCTCCAAAGGCCAATGCAGCTACCGAGACACCTAAAAATTTAAGGAAATCTCTCCTATTCATTTTTGTTTCAGCCATCTTAGAGAGTGGATTAACTGTGTTCTCTTCTGTATTTACTTTTGTATTTCCTTTATCTACAAGGTCAACCTTAGGTATAGTTTTGTCATTTTCAATTTCTTCCATGTATATACATTATCAGAAAAGGTATACAGTAGGAAGTATGGATGTAATACTATAGGGGAAAGTGGTATAATAACCTGTTTATTTGTTATTTTATTCATATGTCTATTGAGAATAATGCTGAAAATATACAGGATGATGTTACTATGGAGTTCCCATGTATTACTGTTGAGAATGATAAAAATACCATATTCTCATGGGAAGATGATGGACTTAAAAAACCTTCTTCTGATAGAGCATTTGCAATACAAACAGAAAATATGCCGTCAAACTCCCTTCCTCTTTTATTTCAAATAACTAATGTAAATGAAAAGAGTGCTGAAGCGAGTAAGAGATTATGGAAGCTTCATATGTGCAATCCTGAGGTATATGAAGTTTTGGTTAGTACAGGGTTAGGAATTGTGGAAGAGGTTAATACAATATTTTTTACTGATAAAACACCTATTTCTGCTTTCTCCAAAGTAGTTAAAATTGAAAATGATTATTATAGAATCACATACATGCCTGAGAGTGTAAAACTGATAGATGGTACTTCTATGAGAGATAATTATGTAAATAGAATAGAAAAAAAGAGAAGGAGATAGATATCTGTTCTAAGCTTTAAGTAATACATGTATGTCATTTGAGGACAATTTCGAAGAAGAAGGACCTTTTGATGTTACAGATTACTTTGATAGCAGAGGATATCGTATTCGTGGATTGGCATTTCCATTGGGAGGAGACTATTTATATTTTTATAGTTTACTAAAGAAAGGTTCAGATATACCATTTGCATTCTGGACATATGGTATAATTACTCCAAATTTGTTTAAACTCTCTCCTAATGGGGTGGAAAAGAAAGATATTCCTAATATTTTAAGAGCGGTAGATTTAAGAGATGAGGAAACAGCAATGGATTTGTTATTTACATCTATAAAGATAGCAGACAAAATGGATAGGGCAGAGAACAAAATTACAGCAATGACTCCTTGGGTGTTAAATAAAGATACAATTGATATACTTGGTATTGAGTTTGATGTTACATATGTGTCAGAACATATTGTTCTTCCTTCAGGTTATTCAATGAGAGATGTTTATTCAGATGAAATTGTTGATAGATATGAGAGTTTCTATCGTGGTCATTGAAGTTTTTAAAGAGAGAAAGGTATAAAAGTGAACAATAATACAACTGAAAATAAGATTAGTAGTGAAAGTAGTGTAGATTCTGAGTATTATCCAAAGGAATCATTCTTTGAGAAGTTGGGAGGATATACTAAATTAATAGTTAGCTTTTTTACTAAGTCATTATCATTATTTGTATTATCTCTTGTAAGAAAAATTAATATTAATGGAGCTGCACAGTTAAGAAGGAGTATGACAAAATCTAATAATGGAGATATGTCATTGCTTGATTTAACAGAGCTGTCTTTTAAGAATGTCTTTTTTAAGAGGTTTAGAACTTTAATTACAATACTTGGTGTTGGCTTAGGAGTTGGTTTTGTTGTACTACTTGTTTCAATAGGATATGGGGTTGAGGATTTAGTAATTGGTGAGGTTACTAAAGCTCAAAACCTTAATCAAGTTGATGTTTTCCCTAAAGTAGGTAGTCAATTAAAATTAGATGATGAATTAATTAAGAAAGTTTCTGCAATATCAGGTATTAGTAAAATATATAGAATAAAGAATTTTCCTGGGAGAATTGATTACAAAGGATCTACTGTTGATGTCGTTGTGTATGGAGTAGAGAGTGGATATCTTGAGAATTCTCCCGTTAAAAAGGTTACTGGAGAGTTCTTAAATGGGGAGTCAGACAAATTCTCTGCTATAATTAACTCTGAATATTTAAAGACACTTGGACTAGGTACAGACATTATTGGGGAGACCCTAAATTTAAATGTTATACAATCTGTACCTGAAAGTGAATCAGAGCCTAAAAACATTCCTGTAACAATCGCAGGAGTTGTTGAAGATGATTCTCCTCCTGTTATATATCTTAAAATAGATTCTGTGAGGGAGTATACAGAGGATGAGTATTCTGCACTTTCGATTATAATTAATAAGGAATCATCCCTTGATTTTGTCAGAAAACAGATAGAGTCTTTGGGGCTTGAGACATTTTCAATAATGGATACTGTTAATCAGGTTCAACAGATATTTACATATGTAAGATATGGTCTTTTGGCATTTGGTATTCTAGCATTTGCAATTGCTTTCCTTGGAATGATTAATACATTAACTGTATCACTGCTTGAAAGAACAAGAGAGGTTGGTTTAATGAAGATTATAGGGATGAAGAAGAGTGGTATACAGTTTCTTTTTATTACTGAATCCATGTTTATTGGTTTATTAGGAGGAATTTTTGGGATACTGTTTGGAATAGTGGGAGGATATCTAGTATCACTCGTTGTATATCTTTTATCTTCATCTCGTGGAGTTGAGTTTATGGTAATTACTTCTTTCCCATTTGTTACTGCACTGATTGTGATATTAGTAACAACTCTCCTGTCATTCTTTACAGGGTTGTATCCTGCCAATAGAGCTGTTAAAATTCCTACTATGGATGCTGTAAGGTATGAGTAATTAATTTTATATTTTATATTTATATGCAAAAATATAAATGTACTGTATGTGGGTATATATATGATCCACAAAAGGGAGATCCTGAATCTGGTATAAAGCCAGGTACTCCTTTTGAAGATATACCTGATAGTTGGTATTGTCCCTTATGTGGTGCAACTAAGAAAGAGTTTGTACCATTAGAGGAATAATATATAATATACTTATATTTAATTTGTTTTATTTAAACATATGAATCCTATTAAAGATACAGTAAAAGATATAACCTCCATGCTTACATTTAATGGTATAGCATTAATACTTTTTGCAGTACTCATATTTATATTTCCTGATCTTTTAAGTTATTTAGTTGGGGCATTTCTTTGTATTGCAGGTATTAGTTCATTAGTCTATGGATTTAGAATGAATAAATCATACAAGGATGCAGAAAAGTTCTGGAAGAAGTTTGAAGAGTAAGAGCTGATAAAAAGATAATAAAACAGCATACTATCCTATGGATATATCTTTCTAATTATATCTACATACTGATTAAAATATTTTTGCAGACTATTCTTAATCTTTAAGTTAGATATTTTATTCAGATATTTCTTAAGGGTAGTTATATCACTAATATTTAGAATCTTCTGTAATACTTTCATATCTTCATCTGATATTATTTCTGTATTACCTATTACCTTTGCTATTTCAACACCTTCTTTTAAATATTCTTTTAATGCAATATCAGCTCTTTGTTTTTCATATTTAAATAACCCCCTTAAATTATGCAGTGGGACTTTTATCGTATCAGCAGACCTAAATAATTTATTTAAATATGTTTCTACACCGAATCTTGTTTTTGATATTTCATCTATATATGGCTCTAAATCTTTTTTAAAGTAAGCTCTCTGGCCTGTTAAATCAGCAACAATATTTCTATTTCCTTTCCCTGATATATATCCGAGTACAGCCCTATGAGTTCCTTGTAGCAATGGTTTTAGGAGGGAGTGTATGTGATCTTCTGTTAAGTTTATAAGGTCTGCATCTATAAAGAGAACTATATCTCCTTTAGAGTTTTTAATTCCAACTGCTAGTGCATTTCCTTTCCCTTTGTTTTTATCTAAGTTTATTACTTTAACCTTTTTATTATCTTGAAACTTCCCTAATATTTCTTTTGTGCTGTCAGTAGAGCCATCATTAATACAGATGACTTCATTTATTACTGATAAGGACTGTAATATTGATATTACATTAAATACAGTTTTTTCTTCGTTAAATGCAGGTACTATTGCTGATACAAAGTATTTTGGCATAGTAATAAACTATTTAGAGCTAAACACATGATTATATCAGATATATTCAAAGATACTTAGAATTATATATTATGAATGCACCATACTCTTTTGTTCATTTGTATTCTTATATTTTTTAATGTAATATTATATCTTCGCAGTTATGTCATATATACAAATACAAAATCTAAAAAGAAGATATTCTATTAGTAAAAGTGTCTATGTAGATGCTTTAAGAGGTGTTACCTTTGATGTAGAAAAAGGTGAGTTTATCTCTGTTGTAGGTAGCTCTGGTTCAGGTAAATCTACTTTGTTAAATATTTTAGGAGGGTTGGATAGAAAATATACGGGTAGTGTATATGTTGATGAAAAAGATATTAAAGAATATGATCCTAATTATTATAGAAGATATATTGTTGGAACAATATTCCAGCAGTTTTACCTTATTCCATCTCTTAATGTAGAGGAGAATATCCTTCTTCCATTAAAATTTGGAAAGAAAGAGGGGATTGATTTTGAAGAAAGATTAAACTATCTCTTAGATATTGTCGGACTTAAACATAGGGTAAAGCATTTTCCAAGGGAGCTTTCTGGAGGTGAAGCACAAAGAGTTGCAATAGCTAGAGCATTAATAGATTCTCCCAAAATAGTACTTGCAGATGAGCCAACAGGTAATTTAGACAGTAAAACAGGTAATGATATATTGGAACTTCTAAAGGAGCTAAATAAAGAGGAGGAGCTTACTATTTTACTTGTTACTCATGATCAAGCAATTGCCCAAAAAACAGATAGAATTATTACTTTAGTAGATGGTAAAAATGTTTAAATATGCAGTAAGCCTTATATCAAGGAGAAAACTTAGGACATTTTTGACAAGTCTTGGGATTATGATAGCGGTTATGCTTATGACCTTCATACTTTTTGGTATGACAGATTTGCAGGATGCTGTTCTTACTCAGTTTAACTCTGTCTTTAAACCTACAGACCTTTATGTCTCAAACAGTAGCTTTGCAATGGGGGGTGTATCTTCTGCACCTAGAAAGGAAGATGTTAAAAATGAAAAAAAGGTTGTTATAGATGATAATGTTGTAGAGAGTATTAAAAGTATAGAAGGTATAGAGGAGATACATAGAATTTTTGCTGTAGCAGGTTTTGATGTGTATCTGCAGGGGGATGATATCCCTTATCCTAGATCTCTTATTCAAGCTGTTGATTTATCTGCAGATAATGAATTGTTTGTAAATTTTACTGGTGATGATCCTGTACTGAAAGAAAATGGTATTTTTGTAAGTAATTATGTTACTTCATTTTTTGAACTTTCTGCAGATGAAATTATTGGCAAGAATATAGTTTTAAAGTCACCTCAATCTAATGCTAACACTACAGCACAGGAGTATACATTTGTAATTCAGGGAGTTGTAGAAACTGATAACAGTGCATTTTGGATTAACAGTGATAGAGCATTGGAAATACTTGCACAAAGGAGTGGTTTTAAGAACAAAGAAGAATATATTAAAACTGTTGGATACTCTCAACTGCTTGTTTCTACACAAGATGGAAAAACTTCACAGGTTGAAGATGCATTGGTTAATGATTTAGGGCTTACAGTTATATCTACTAAAACTATTGTTGATTTTGTTTCTACATTAACAGCAGGTTTAACTATTGCTCTTATAATTTTTGGTTCTATATCTGCAATAGTTGCTTCTATCGGAATTATTAATACTATGATTATGAGTATTTATGAACAGACAAAAGAGATAGGTATTATTAAGGCGATAGGTGCATCTGATTTTCAAGTGCTAATTATATTTTTAATACAAGCAGGATTGATAGGATTAATAGGTGGTCTTTTGGGTTTGTCTATTACATATTTGTTAATGGAAGTGGCAGATCCATATGTTGTAAAACTTCTTTCTGATCAAGGTTTTACTGCTGTAACAACCTTTTTCCATTTCCAGCCGTTAAATGCTTTATATATTACATTGAGTAGTATCCTTATTGGTATTATTGCAGGTATATATCCTGCTATGAAGGCTGCAAAGCTTGATCCTGTAAATGCACTAAGGTATGAATAAATAAATCCACTATTCTTTCAATATTCTGTTATTACATATAGTAATTATTCGAGTATTTTGAATTTTCGAATTATTAATATGGAACAGGGAACAGTAAAAACTGTAACTGATAAAGGCTTGGGTTTTATTATTAAAGAAGGTTCTGAAAAGGATATTTTCTATCATGAAAATTCCTTAGTAGAAGACATTGTTACCTATGATGTCAAAGGAACACCAAAGGGATTAAACGCAACCGATATCAATTATTAGAAGAGTAATCTTTTAAATAGTTACAAAATAAAAGAGAGTACATGTACCCTCTTTTTTGTATGTCAATATATTTGATAGATATTACTTAGTTTCTGTTTTCTTAACAGTTTTACTCTTTTTAATACTCTTAGGTTTTTTAACAACCTCTTTCTTTATCTTCGAGGTACTCTTACTCTCTAGCGCAACTAAAATTCTATCTAACTTTTCTATTATTGTCTCTAATTTCTCACTCTGTTTGTCAAAGTTAATACTATTGCCTTTAGTTTTTAGACCCTCTCTCTTTTCAAAGCACTTACTACAATATATTGGTTTATCTGGGCTAGGATTAAAAGGTACTTTACACTCTACACCACATTCATCACATATCGCTGAAAACATCTGTTTGTTACCCCTTTCTCTTGAACCACCAAAACTTCTTCGACTATTATCTCTTCTTTCGAATCTATCTGACTTACCACCACCCTCTTTTTCAAAACAGTTACTACAATATATTGGTTTATCTCCTGATGGTCTAAAAGGTACTTGGCAATCTTTACCACATTTGTCGCATACTGCTGGATACATTGTAGTTGGTCTTCTATCAAATCCACCACCTCCACCTCTCCTATTATTATCTCTCCTATCAAATCTTCCCACTTTATTATTTACTTAATTTAAAATCTGTACACTATATATCATTTGTTAAGATTTAACAAGGAAAATGGATATTCTTATTACTATAGTATTGTGTTAAGAGTATCTATTATTTCTATTTTGGAGGGTATTAACTCCTTTATTTTATAGAAATCCCTTTTATCTCTAGTTAGAATGTAATCACAATTTTGATCTAGAGCAGAGTAGTACTGTAGAGTGTCTTCAAAATCAATTGAGAAATTATTTAAGGACTGATTAATAATTTCTTTGGAAAGAGGAACAATGTTTATGAGTTTAGAAATATCTAAGATCTTTCTATGAATTAAAGAATTGGGTTTAATCTTAAGTGAATAAAATGCAATATGAATAGAGAGTGAAGACAGATATATCTGTGAGTGGTGCATATATGGAAGAACCTCTTTGAGAGAAATAGTTTTTGCATCTCTCTCGGTCATAATATCAATAAGTATGTTTGTATCTAGGAAATACTTCTTCATCTTAGATGTTTCTTTTCCATAGCTTTTCTATACTCTTTTTCATAGTCAAAATTCTTTTTCTTTTTCTCAGACATTTTTACACATCCGAAAAGAGAGGTAATTGCTTTCCTATATTCCTCCTGTTGTTTCTTATGTTTGTTTGTGAGGGAAATGCTATATTCAGAAGGTATGAAATATGCTAATGTTTTACCCCTATCTATTACTTCATATGCTTGTCCAGCATTAAGAGAATCTTTTAGTTGGGTAAGATTTTGTCTAAAATTTCTTAAGTTTATTTTCTTGTATTCAATGTTCATATGTTAAACATTAGTTTAACATTAAGAAGTGGGTAAGTCAAATATGAAATATTAACTTGAGATATAGTATAATGATGCACTATGGCAACATATTCATATACTCTTAAAATACTTCAAGGTACATCTGAATATGTATTAAAAGAGTTAAAAGAGAAATATCCCAATATACAAATTGTAAAAGTAGGTAAGGCTGAGATACTCTTTAATTCTGATGTAGAGGATATAAACAGCTTTAGAAATCTTTACTCTCCAACATATATAGAAGATAGTAATGGAAGAATATTAAATCTCTCTAAAAGAGAATGGAGAAAAGAATATGTTCCAGCAGGTATTAATCCTTCTTTGGCATATATACTTTGTATGATAGCTGATTTAAGGAAAGAAGATATTGTATATGATCCTTTCTGTGGAGCTGGTGTAATACCAATTACAGCACTAAAATATTTTAATGTTAAAAGAGTAATATGTAGTGATATAAGCGGCAAGGCAGTTGAAAAAAGTGAGATAAATTTTAAAGCAGCAGGTATTGATAAAAATAGATACAGATTATTTAGAAATGATATTAGGGATATTAGATTGAATAAAAGAAATGTTGATAAGATAGTAAGTAATCTTCCTTTTGGTATTAGAGTGGGTGAGCATAATGATAATAAAGAGATATATTTATCTTTAGAAAAAGTTGCTGAAAGAGTTTTGAGAAAGAAAGGTTTGTTAGTGCTTCTTACTCAGGAGAAGAAATTGTTAAGAGAGGTGTTTAGTAAAGAGAATTGGAATGTAAAAAGCGTATTAAGGGTTAACGAGGGAGGGTTATTACCAGAGGTATTTGTTATTGAGAGGAGGAATAGTAATTATTTGTAAATGGGTAAAGAAGAATTAGAGCTGATTATGAGGGCAGGGCAAAAGGGGTGTAAAAAAGATATATATAGAAAGAGGGTGTGAATTAGAAGATTTAAAGTGTTCTTTTTGGAACAAATCAATAATAGTAAGGGAAATAGGACTCTCATAAAGTATACTAAAAGTATACTAAATCATTTATTTAACAATGGATTTTACTTACTTTAACATACTTTTGAGGTTTAATGATAATCTTTTGTGTATTAAAATAGTTATTAGAAATACTTGCACAATTAATAAGTATATGATATTCTGTTTCTATAACATACGGAAAAGCGTATGCTACAGAAATGAAGTATATAGATATACAAAACAATTTAAGAAGTTTAGGAGTATTTACACTAAATGATATTAGAATGCTAGATCCTGAATTTAGGGAACCAACACTAAACGATTGGTTAAATAATGGCTGGATAAAAAGAATTAGAAGATTCTGGTACGCAGACTCTAGTTTTAATCCAGAAGGCTATGACTATTTCTTTATTGCAAACAAAATATATTCTCCCTCATATATATCCCTTGAAAGTGCTTTGAGTCACTATGGCTTTATTCCTGAAACTACTATACAAATAACTTCTGTTTCAACAAGAAAGACCAATCTTTTTGATACTCAGTTTGGAGTATTCTCTTACAAAAGTATTAAAAACAATCTCTTCTTCGGATATGAAGTTATAGAAAACAAAGGAAGACCATTTTCATTAGCTACTTCTGAGAAGGCAATTTTAGACTATCTCTATCTTCATTCTGAAATCTCAAATATAGAGGATTTTGAGGGGTTAAGGTTTAACAAGGAAATAATAAAGAGTAGTATTAATAGAGAAAAAATTAATACCTACCTTAATCAATTTGATAATCTAGAATTAAATAATAGATATAACTTGTTACTAGAATATCTCAATGCTTAGTATAGAAGAAATAAAGAAGCAGTATCCAAGTGATATACATAAGTTTGAAAGAGGCTTACTAAGAGAGTATTTACAGTTTCTCATATTAGAAATTATATTTAGCTCTGATGTTTCTACTAAGTTGTCTTTTCTAGGTGGTACATGTCTAAGAATTGTTTATGGTATTAAAAGATTTTCAGAAGATTTAGACTTCGATAATAAGAAACTTTCTTCAAAAGAATTTGTAGCCCTTGCTAACAAGATAGAGTTAGAGCTAAAACGACAGGGTTTTGATGTAGAAACAAGTGTAACTGCAAAGAAGGCTATTCATTGTCATGTAAAGTTCTCTAATATACTTTTTGAAAATAAGTTAAGTGAGATTAAAACAGAAAAGATAGATATACAGATAGATACATTTGATCAGGGATATGAATACAAACCAGAATTGTATCTTTTAAATAAGTTTAATGTGTTTAAGCAGATAAGGATAACTCCTAAAGAAATAATTCTTTCTCAAAAGTTGTGGACTATTACACAACGAAGTAAAGCAAAAGGAAGAGATTTCTATGATATTATTTTCCTATTACAGAATACTAGGCCTGATATGGGGTTTCTAAATTTGAAATTTGGGACATCTAATTGGAATGAAGCCAGAGAAAAGATTTTGAAGGGTATAAGGGATATTAATTTAGATTCTATGGTAAAAGATGTTCAGCCTTTCTTAATAGATATTAAGGAGGGTGAGAAGATTAAATATTTTAGAGATTATTTAAAACAGATAGAGATTTATTAATTGTAAAGTTAATTGTCAAGTTATTTGACAATATGAAATTACTACCCACAAAAGACATAGTAGGGTAAACGTATCAAGGAACAAAGTGATCTTTGAGTATAGTTTACAGGTCTATAAGGAACCAGAGGGTAATTGCGGGACATACATGTCTGGAAAATAAAATGAGACAAAAGAGACAGTATAAAAAGGAAGATAAAATGTCTTATTCTTGATATAATAATGTATGGAAACAATAATACCTGAAATATCTCAGAGTGCGATATATGAATATAATCATTATATTCAATCTCAGAAAGAAGAGGGCTATGGAAAGCAGTATAGCTTTGAAAAGCTAGGGATAGAAGATTGGTCAATAGTTGAGTTAGATGCTAATGATATCCTAAAACTACAAACATTTGTAGAGTCTTCTCAAACTGTAGCTCCTGCATATATATTTTGGAAAGAGTCTGGGAGGCATGTGACTTTGGAAGGTGTTGCAAGAGAAGTTCTTGAAAGGGAAGAGAATATCCCTCAGGAGGCGAGAATATGGGTAAAGAATATATTGGAATCTGATTTTGACAAACAGAAGGTTGAAGAAAAGATAAAGAATGGTGAAATAGATCCTCCATTAATATTTTTTCCTGTATTTAAAGGGGAGGAATTAGAAAAAGGGTTGCTAAAAGTTGGAAACATCCTAGACGGTAATAATAGATTGCGAGAAGTTGCTAGGTATTTATTGGAATGTAGTGAAGAAGAAAGAGAGGTTTTTAGATTGACATGCTTTTTAGGAAAGGTGGATGTTATGAAATATGCAACAATTAACGCACAATATTTTGCAAAACCTACTGTTAAAAAAGTGCAAGTATTTTTGCAGAGATTTATGGGAAAGGATGTAGAAAAAATTGATAAAAGACATTTTATGACATTTTTTGAGAGATGGTATTTATTATTACAAAGGATTGGGTATTATAAAGATAAGAGTGAATAATTGTTCTTATGTTGGAGTTTTATTGTAGTTCTTTTTTCTTCCTCTACGGGTCCCTGTTTTTGAGTAATTCCCTTTTAAGGTAAAAATAACTCAGTTTCCATAAGTATAAAAAACAAGGAAAGTGCATTTATTAAAAGATTATGTAATCTTTCATAAAATTAATACTGCATATAGATTAAAGTTTTCTCTTTATTTGCTTCTCCTCTATCACCTAATAATTCCATTATTTTACTTCTCATTTGATATTGAAAATAGAAGGATGAAGTTACATTTTGTATAAACCAGTTAATAAAACCTTTATCTCTTAATACAGGGATCATTCCATCGGAGAATAACAGAATATGATCATTTTTCTTTAATTTAACAGAGTGTGTTTGAATAAATTCCTCTGCTTCTTTCTCTCCTGTAAAACAGCCCCATCCTACAAGATTACCTTCTTCATCAAGAGCATTTTTATTGTTTCTAAGGTAATTACACCAGCAGGGTTCCCATTGATTTTCTTTTTTTAATTTATTAATCAATTCTTTAGGAATGTAATCTTTTAATTTATCTTCACTAGAGAGTTTGTCTATATATTTACTAGCTTTAACTATCTGATTGTCCCATTCTGCAATATTCTCTAAATTATTTCCCCGAAGTACATTAACATAGCAGTCTTCTAAACCGCCATAATACAATGTAGAACCTTTGATTACTGCACCAACACCGACTGTTTCTGCTAAATCATAATTTAATGGATTATTAAACTTTTTACCCAGTTGGATATTTAATTTCTTTATATCCTCATTAGATTTAATTAGTACATCTTCCAATGTTTTTAGAGAGAAATTTTCTGAAGATAATTGAGTTTTACAGTACTTAATAAAGCATTTACAAAATGTACTTGCAGCTTCATAGCCATAATCATCAAATGGATACTGTTTTGTGTCGCGAATTAAACAACGGAGAGGAGAATCTGCTACTGCAAAGATTTTTAAATCATCATCTATACTCCATGCATCTCCAGTCTTTGTAAAAGAGGCTTTCCCAGAAGCATTCTCATGGTAAACAAAAGTTTTCATATATTATTCTATCATAAAAGTATTTTACCTTTGAACCAAAAGATTTTAAAAGGAATCCCTTTTGATTCTTCTCATACACTATGCCTTATTTTTGAAGCTTTCGCTTTTTAGAATCAAAATAACTCAATACCAGAAGGATTCCTGAGGATAGTGCACAGGCATTAGCTATGTGTATATATTTAAGTAGGAGAAATCTAATATATTCATAATAAATCAGGGAATCATTAACAATCACTCTATTCTTTGATATTATTCATTAGTATTATTAATGTCTTAATCTTATTTAATAGGAATATGGAAATAAAAAATATCCTTAATGCTGTAAAGGACTTATCGATGGTAGTTCCAGAATTTCAAAGAGAGTATGTATGGTCATTAGACGATGCTAAACAATTAATGGTTTCTCTATTCAAGAATTATCCAACAGGAAGTCTATTAGTTTGGCAAGCTAGAGCAGAAGATATTCCTGAAATTAAAAATAATGCTGTTGACAGAACTAGGTTAGGATCAGTTCAAGTAATTCTTGATGGTCAACAACGTATTACAACTCTGTATTTATTAATTAGAGGAGAAATACCTCCTTATTATAAAAAAGAAGATCTATTAAATGATCCAAGGCATTTGTATTTCAATCTTCTAACTGCTGAGTTCCAATACTATATGAAAAGCAAGATGGAGGGAAACCCATTGTGGCAGAGTGTGACAGATTGTTTTGATCTTACAAAGGTAGATGCTGTAAATATAGCACAATTAGTAATAAATACTGATAGTAGTATCGATTTCTCCCCTCTTATTACAGTAATAAATAACAATCTTAACAAATTAAGATTGATTGAAAATATAGACTATCCTATACAAATTGTTCCTTCAAGTGCAAGAATAGATGAATCTATAGATGTATTTGATCGTGTAAATTCAAAAGGAACAAAACTCACTGAGGCAGAGTTGGTGCTTACACACATTACTGGAAAGTGGTCATATGCAAGGAGGGTTATGAAAGAAAAGATGGAATCCCTTAAAGGTGTAGGGTTTGATTTAAATCTTGACCTTATGTCTAGATTCATGGTTGTTGCTTTAACGGAATCGGCATTGTATGAGAAGAATGCGAAACTTGATTATAATAAATTCAGTGAGGAAGATTATAAAGAAGCTTGGGATAAAGTAAGTAAAGCAATAGATTATCTAATTCCAATATTGAAACAGGATGGGCTGATTTCTAGTTCAAACGATATGAGTACCTTAAATGTGTTAGTACCGATGGTTGCATTTCTACTTAAGAACGATATATCTTTCACACATGAGAAAAAATTTGGATATCTATATTGGATGTATCTTGCATTAATATGGGGGAGATACAGTGGACAAACAGACCAGAGGTTAGACAAAGATGTATATTTGTCAATTAATTCACAGAATCCAATAGATGAGTTAGTTCATGAGATAGAAGATCAAAGAGGAAGAATTGAGGTACAACCTACGGATTTAGAGGGTCGAGGTGCTGGCCATCCGTTGTACAGGATGCTTTACATTATTACTAAGTGGAATAAAGCAGTTGATTGGTCTAATGGTAGCCCTTTGTATGGGACGATAGGTGATTATTATTCTATTCAAAGTCATCATATCTTTCCTCAATCTGTTTTATACAAAAATGGATATGATGGAGAAAATCATATTGATAAGAAAGTTGTAAATGAAATAGCAAATAGAGCTTTTATTACTCAAGACACAAATTATAAAATTTCGGATACTCCCCCGTCAGAATATCTGCCAACTTTAATTTCGAGATATCCTGACATATTAAAAAAACATCTTATCCCAGAAGATCCTTCACTGTGGAGTGTTGACCGATATCAGGACTTCTTAGCCCGTAGAAGAGAGTTGATAGCTGGAAGAATTAACGAATTTATGCAAATGTTAAAAAGTGAGGCTAAAGAAGAAGCAGATGCTGAGGTTTTAACAGATTGGAGTGAATTAATAAGACAGGGTGAGAATAATTTTATAGAATTTAAATCCTCTATGAGGTGGGATTACAAGCAATCAACTTTAAATAAGGATTTAGAATATGTGATTGCTAAAACTATTTCTGCTTTTATGAATACAGAAGGTGGTAAATTAGTAATAGGAGTAGATGATGATGGCAATGTGCTTGGTCTGGATAATGATTATAAAACACTCGGAGAAAAACCTAACAAAGATGGCTTCTTATTGCAACTTGATAATATTATTAATTCATACTTAGGTAAAGAGTACCATGAGTTTATAAGTGCATCTATTGAGTTAGTAAATGGTAAAGAGATTTGTGTCCTTGATATTTCTGCAAGTAGTCAACCAGTATATCTTCGAAGCAACAAGGGAGAAGAATTCTATATTCGAGCTTTTGCATCCTCTCAACCTATGAGTATCAAGGAATCCAATGATTATATACAGACACATTGGAGGTAAAGATCTAATATGACTAACAAATCTGAAGTAGACATAGATAGTTATCTTCCTCTCACTACTAATCACTACTAAATATCTTCATTCAAAAAAGTATAACAAATCTATTAAAGAATTTAGTAAAGCATATAATATGGATAATCATAATAAAGAAGACAGTATAAAAAGAGAAGATAAGATGTCTCATTCCTGATATAATCCTGATATGACGAATATATATGACATAAATATCACACAATCAAATAACACAAAAGTAAAAGGCTTTTATGACAAAGCTATGAAGGAATTAATAGACTTCTATGGTATTAATTGGATAGAAAACACTCCTGTTATATATTTAGTAGACAGTAGAGAATCTTTTGATATTATATCTGGATATAAAACAGAAGATTGGGTTGTTGGAAGAGCATTGAGCTACAATAAACTGCTTCTTCTTTCTCCAGAAAGCTATGAAAAAGAAAGTAGACATAAATATTCAGATAAAGAGTATTATTCTTTACTTAAACATGAATTAAGTCATCTGTTTTATACAACCTTTTCTAAAGGGAAGGGACCTGTATGGTTAGATGAGGGTTTTGCTATATATACTTCTAATCAATTAAGTACAAAAGAAAGGCCTAAGGAATTTAAAAACTTTCTTAAATATTACTCTTATGAAGATGAGAAGGTGTATTCAGAATCGGGTTTTGTTGTAGAGTGGTTGATAAACAAGTTTGGTAAGGAAAAGGTAATAGGTTTTTTAAAAGTATTACCTAATATTAATAGTAAATATGATTTTAAGAAAGAATTTGAGAGGTATTTTGGTTTAGAGTTAGATTATAAAAGTTTTCAAGAATTATGAAAAAATTTTATAATAGATTTTTTTAGAGGTAAAGAGAAATGCTTATATCCGATATTATGATTAAAAACTATCTAAAGAGAGAGTAAGGATATCAGAAGGTATTAAAATCGAGTTTATATTAACTAATATTCTCTGTTGTAAATAACTCTGCTTGTTTTAACACCATCTCAGTAGCACTTGCTTGTCTATCAGGAGGATAGTTATATCTTCTTAAAGTTCTTTTAACTAATATTCGTAATTTAGCCCTAACAGATTCTCTTATAGTCCAATCTATACTAGCATTCTTTTTTACTTGATTAACTAAATCTTGTGCTATTTCTTTTAATACTTTATCACCTAATAATTCTTTTGCACTCTCATTGTCAGCGAGGGCATCATAAAAGGCAATCTCCTCATCTGTTAAGCCCAATTCTTTAGCACTTTTATCTTCTTTCTGTATCTCTTTTGCAATTCTTATTAACTCATCAATCATCTGTACAGAAGTTAGAACATTATTTTGATATTTTTTAATTGCATCTTGTAACATTTCTGAAAGTTTTTTACTTTGAATGATGTTTTTACTAGATCTAATTTTAATTTCATCATTTAAAAGTTTTTCAAGAAGTTTAATAGACAAGTTTTTATATTTAAGGTTTTTTACCTCTTCTATAAATTCATCAGAGAGGATAGATATATCAGGATTTTTAATACCAGCTTCTTTATAAATATCTATAACACCTTCTGATACAACTGCTTTGTCAACAATCTGTCTAATAGCTGTTTCTATCTCTTCATCACTCTTCTGTTCTCCTGTCGGTTCATATTTAACTAATCTTGCTTTAACTGCTTGGAAAAATCCAACATCCTCTTTAATTTTCATGGCTTCAATGTTAGGAACTACTAGCGCAAATGCTTTGGATAGTTCAGTAACATGTTTTACAAATTCGTCTTTTCCATTCTCTTTAGATAGGATAAATTCTTGAGCTTCTAAAAGTGTTGTTAACTTTTCATTAATATCTTCATTAAAATATTTTTTATAATCAAATTTCCATAACAAATTCTGTACTATCTCATACTTCTCTTTCATTATTGCCACTGCTCTATTTATATCAAGTGTTGGTTCTCCTCTGCCTCCACTTTCTGAGTAGATAGCTAATGCTTTCTTTAAGTCAGAGGCTATACCTATATAATCAACAATTAAGCCTCCTGCTTTTCCTTTATAAATCCTATTGACTCTAGCTATAGCCTGCATGAGGGTATGGCCCTGCATTGGCTTATCAATGTACATTGTGGTTACGCAAGGAGCATCAAATCCTGTTAGCCACATATCTCTAACAATTACTATTTTGAGCTCATCATCAGGATCTTTAAATCTCTTTGCAAGTTCTTTTCTTTGATCCTTTGTTGTTTTATGTAATTGCCAATTTAGAGGATCAGTAGAGGAACTTGTCATTACAACTTTAATATTTCCTTCACTAAGATTTTCGTTATGCCATTGTGGCCTTAGTTTTATTATCTCTTCATACATCTCGACAGCTATTCTTCTGCTCATACACACAATCATTGCTTTGCCATTAAATACTTCTTGTCTACTTTCGAAGTGTTCTAATATATCTTTTGCTATATCCTTAACCCTTTCCCTTTGTCCAACTATTGCTTCTAATCTTGTCCATTTAGCTTTAGCATTTTCTGTAGCGGTATAACTTTCATTCTCAGTTATTTCGAGAACTTCTTCATCTAATTGTTTTTTGTATTCCTCTTTTAGATGTATCTGTGCAAGTCTACTTTCGTAGTAGATTGGTACTGTGGCTTTATCTTCTACAGCTTGTGCTACATCATATATGTCTATGTATTCTCCAAAAACTCTCGGTGTAGATCTGTCTTCTTTCTCGATAGGGGTTCCAGTAAAACCTATAAAGGAGGCATTTGGTAAGGCATCTCTTAGGTATTTT
>Ga0208195_1001651_pt1 | contig 23679 bp, 22 predicted proteins | sample AD_UKC077_MetaG_FD_184441 | JGI IMG/M metagenome (GOLD analysis project Ga0208195, IMG submission 184441) | Active sludge microbial communities of municipal wastewater-treating anaerobic digesters from USA - AD_UKC077_MetaG (SPAdes) (version 2) | ecosystem: Engineered > Bioreactor > Anaerobic >...
AGCATAGGAGTCTTCTTTAAGAATAACAACCATTGGCGCTTTGCCATTTGCTACAACTTCCTGAGTTTGATAACCCAAGTAGCTCACCTGCAATTTGGCATTATTTGCCACATTCAACTCAAAATTTCCATCAAAATCGGTAACGGTACCATTAGTTGTTCCTATTTCGAGCAAACTTGCCCCAATAATAGGCTCACCAGAGGCATCCTTAACAATACCTCGTACCAACACTTGTTGCGCAAAGAGACTTACGGAGCCAAAAAGAAACATCAGCACCACAACGATTCTTTGCATCAAAGAAATGATTTTCATGCTTTAATTTGTATTTAAGATTAAAGAAAAAAAGTTAAGAAAATATTCAAAAAGATGTTTTTGTGTTAAAAAAAAACTGCTACAAAAATAAGTTTTTATATTTAAAAAACAAGAAGAAATGGTCTTTTTAACAAAAAAAATAAGATTAGTTATGAACAACTGTTCCAACATTCTCACCATCAACAACTTTCAATAAGTTGCCAGGGGTATCCATATCGAATACAATAATGGGAAGATGATTCTCTTTACACATAGTAGTGGCGGTCAAATCCATCACTTTTAAACCCTTTGCATAAATTTCATCGTAAGTAATCTCGGTAAATTTGATTGCAGCTGGATCTTTTTCTGGGTCGGCGGTATAAATTCCATCGACACGCGTGCCTTTTAACATCACATCGGCTTCAATTTCAATTCCTCGCAAGGCAGAACCTGTGTCGGTGGTAAAATAGGGATTTCCTGTTCCTGCCGAAAAGATAGCTACTTCGCCACGTTCGAGTGTTTCAACTGCTTTCCATTTGCTATAAAATTCGCCTATTGGCTCCATACAAACGGCAGTCAACACACGCGCTTTAACTCCTATCTTTTCTAATGCCGAACTTAAGGCTAAGCTATTTATAACGGTGGCCAACATGCCCATTTGATCACCTTTTACACGGTCGAAGCCACGTCCTGCGCCGCTTAATCCACGAAAAATATTACCGCCGCCGATAACAATGCCAACTTGAATGCCTCGTTTTACAACATCAGCAATTTGTTGCGCGTATTCTTCTAAGCGTTGTTCATCAATACCTTGTTGTTTGTTGCCCATAAGCGATTCGCCGCTTAATTTGAGTAAAATTCGTTTGTATTTCATATCTTAAAATTTTAAAGGTTCCTATTTCATAAGTGCTACCACACGTTGTAAATCTTCAGGCGTATCAATCGAATGATTATCGGAGTGTGTAATGGCAACGTGAATGTGTAATCCATTTTCGAGCCAGCGCAATTGCTCCAACGATTCTGCTTTTTCTATGGGCGTTTGAGTCATCTTGGTAATTTGAGCCAAAATATCGGTACGGTAAGCATAAATACCAATGTGTTTATAATAGGTATGCGCCGTTGCCCATTGTGATTTTTCTACACCTCTTAAATAAGGAATCACGGAACGGCTGAAACAAATAGCTTCACCGGCTTGACTTAGAATAACTTTAGGTGTATTTGGATTTTCTAATTCGTCAATGGAGGTATTTGCATCAAATGGTTTTACCAAAGTGGCTAACTGAATTTGGTCAGACACAAAACAATTTTTCAAGGCTTCTATTTGGTCGATAGCAATAAAAGGCTCATCACCTTGAATATTAATCACCACATCGTATGTTTCTGGTAATTTTGTGAGCGCTTCATAACAACGATCTGTACCCGTTTTATGATTTTCAGAAGTCATAACAACCCGACCTCCAAAGTTCACTACGGCTTCATAAATACGTTGATCATCAGTAGCTACCACAACAGTGTCCAACACTTGACTTGCACGTTCATAAACCCGTTGAATCATTGGTTTACCCAAAATATCTGCCAATGGTTTCCCCGGGAAACGTGTCGAAGCATAACGCGCTGGAATAATTCCTACAAACTTCATAATGTCAACCTATTTTTTAAATCGTTTAGTAACAGTGGCCGGTTTGCTTTCATAATTGAAACGATTTACCACCGTTACTGCAAATTTATATTTTCCATGCAAACTATTAGCCCATTGCGACAAATCTAAACAATTATCTGTTGTAATAGCCAATATGTTGGCTGGATTTGAAAAATCACCGACTTTTGTTCCTTTGAATGCATATACCACATAATACTGTGCTTTACATCCCCCAGTTTCTTCAGATGCACGCCATACAAGATGTGGAACTTTATTCTCCATCACTATATGCACGCGCTGTAATTGCCCCGATGGTTCTCCATTGAGGTGTTTATTAAAGGGAACCAAGGCAGGATATTTATAGTACGCACGCAAACTATCACATAAATTTTGACGATTTTCCATTAACGCTACTGCACTAAAAAATGCAGCTCCTTGCACTTGGGGGAAAGCTTCTGTGTAACGCAATTGGCGCATTAACTCATTACCATTACGCCATGCCCATGGTGCCGATGGATTGCCCAAATAAGAGGCGTACAAACCTACAAACAAATTACGCCCATACGAATTGTTGCTCCACCACTCCACTAAATGAGCATAATCAGCCGTTTTTTTTCCAATTTCCCAATACAATTGTGGTATCACATAATCAATATCGCCAGCTTCAAGCCAATGCAAAACATCGGCATACAAATCGTCGTAATTACTCATACCTCGTGTATTAGAACCGCGAGGATCTTTATCGCTACTACGCCAAATGCCAAACGGACTAATTCCAAACTCTACCCAAGGCTTAATGCTTTTAATAGTTTGTTGTAACTGACGAATAACTAAATTGACATTGTCGCGTCGCCAATCAGCTTTATCGGTAAAACCCCGACTGTTTGCTCTAAACGAATCCTCATCTGGAAATTCTAAACCACCAATCCGATAGGGATAAAAATAATCGTCAAAATGCACAGCATCAACATCATACCGAGTAACAATATCCGCCACAACACGATTGAGATGCTTACGTGTTTCATCTAAAGCTGGATTAAAGTAATAGTGATCACCATACTTCACAAAAAGTTCTGGTTTTTTGAAAAAAAGATGATTGGGGTTTAAGTGTGAAACATCCGTCCCCCGCAACACGCGATAAGGATTTAACCACACGTGCACATCAATACAACGCCGATGTGCTTCACGAATGAGAAATTCTAAAGGATCATAAAATGGTTCTGGAGCAACACCTTGTTTACCTGTCAAATAACGAGACCATGGTTCAATATCGGAATAATAAAATGTGTCTGAAGTAGGACGAACTTGAAATATAACCACATTAAATTTAAGGGCTGCCAATGAATCGAGCATATTAATCAACTCTTGACGTTGTGCCGTAACGCTCTCCACCGACGACGGCCAATCAATACGAGCAACAGTAGCTATCCATGCAGCGCGCATCTGATATTTTGGCTGTTGAGCTTGAATCGACACAACCATTACAGTAGTTATTAGCACAGATAGAAATTTTCGCATAAATGTTAATTTTTAAATTTAGCTCGCTCTTTTTTGGTATAATATGTATAACCTAAAATGTAATTTAAGGTAAATGAATTACCAGCCGAATTACCGTAACCCGGCACATACCAAAGCGTCTGTTTTTCGTCCAACGAACTGTGTAAAAACAGTTTTAAACGTACAGACCAACCCATAGTAAAACCTTTTGCCATATCAACACGTACACCTGCCGTTAATTCACTCCATCCCGCATAAGCGTTTTTACCACTCCACGACAGCAACTGACTTTCATTCCAGTAATCACGAGTTATCGGCACATTGGCAAGTTCATAATTCACTACGCTCATTCCATAACGCAATCCAATATAAGCGTAATTGCGATGTGGTTTTGGTTTTCCCTCTTTATCTTTAGTTTTTAACAAATTAAAATTCATACCCAAACGCATAAAAGGTGCTGTAGCAGCATAATTTGATCCATTTATCGCTTGAGAATTAACAGAAGCATACCCTAACTCAAGAATAGGAAAAAAACGATTGGATAAATTCAAATCAAATCCACCTTCTCCCGTCAAAACTCCTTTATCTGCAATCAATCCCATAATGGGCGAGGCTAAATCAACATGTGCTGACCAACCGTTATAAGTAAGTTTTTCGCGTTTTTTAGCTTCACTATCAGCTGCTTTTTGTGCTAATGCAACACTCGCCACTGAACAAAGCAGTACAAATACAATAATATGTCGCTTGGGAATATCCATCAATTAGCACGATAGTAAATACGTAAATGTTTCTCTGCCACGTTTTGAACATACGAGTTTTCAATGACCAATGAATCAATTTGATGTGTGGTGGTGGTTGTACTTTTTAGTGTGTGATAAACAAAACAGCCACATTCCAAAGAGATAAATTTATTCACATTATCATGAAAAATAACAATGGTATCGGAGGCTAAAAAACCGCGTTGTAAAATAAAAGATGATGAATTGTGCAAAGCACGTAAAGGCAGATTTAATGTACTTACCATTTGTTCATGGTACAATATAGAATCGTTGTCTAATCCTCGCACAGTCATCCGTTCAGTGGTTGGCGAGGAAACAAACGCATCTTTTTCGGTATTGAAGACAGTTTTATACAAAGACACACTCATAACCACAACGTTATCCTTACGACATTCGCCGTCCGAAGCTGTGCAGCCCACTAATATAAGCAGACAAAAAACAAGTGCGTATGTCAGTCTATATTTCAACAGGTCTATTTTTTATAAACAAATAATTCGTCATGCGCCTTACGCTTTTTCAACGGGCGCTCATCCGTAGCAGCATAACCAATTGGCACCATGGCGATAGGTTCTACACCTTCTGGCAAGTCGAGTACTTGAGCACATTTCTGAGCATCGAAGTTACAAATCCAACAAGAACCAAGCCCCATATCTACGGCTGCCAAAGTAAGATGATCCACCGCGATAGCCACATCAATATCTGTATGATCTTTGCCATCCAACTTGCGATGCCACGCCTGTTGATGATTGCCACAAGCCACAATGCACATCGGTGCTGTTTTAAACCAATCGCGATTATAACAATCCTGCAACTGAGCCAATAGCACTTGGTCTGTCACCACATAAAATACACAAGGTTGAAAATTAACCGCCGACGGCGCCACACGCACACATTCCAGCAGACAGTCAATCTTTTCTTGTTCTACAGGACGACTGTCATAGTTGCGTAATGAAAAACGGGCTTCAGCTAAATCTCGAAAAGTCATAACTAATAGGAATAATATTAAAAGAAAACTAGCCGATTTACATCAACTTAACCTCTTGCTTTAAAAAATTGAGTGCGATTTCTGTAGGAGTAGTTTCTGTTGCTGCATACGTTTGTATAAGCGATTGCGCCAACTGCATTGCGGAGTCCGAAGGCTGAACTTGTGCCGCTGAACCATTCACTAAACGCATTAAACTTTCACGTGCGTTCATCACCAACGTCCACGCTTCTGGGCTGATATAAATCTGTTGTCCCATATTATGGTCAAACTCATCGCGAATAGTTTTTAGCAACTGCGTTTGTAAATCAAAATTTGATAAATTTGATAAATTCAAACGGAGCAACATCGCTTCAGGTTTGGTACGTTCCAACAACAAAGTTAAACGTTCATAAGCGCGTAAACGAACTGGCGTGATTTGATTTACATTCAATTTACGTAATTCAAAATTACGACGATCGGCCTCGTTAGCCAACTGCTTTGACAACACCACATACGTAGCGCCCAAAACCACTAAAGCAGGCAAAATATACTTTAAAATTTCAAGAAAAATGTCCATAGGAATAAGGTTAAATTTCTTCCGATATTTGATAATTGTTACGTTCCGAGGAACTACGAGAAACTAATTCGCCCACAAAACCAGCTAAAAACATCTGTGTACCTAAAAGCATCATGGTTAAAGCCAAGTAAAAATAGGGTGTATCCGTTACCAATGGCGCAGGATAGTGTCCCCAAAGAGCCATCAATTTAATGATGCCAACTACCAAAACGGCAATAAAACCTAAAATAAACATCACGCTGCCCCACAATCCAAAAAAATGCATCGGCTGTTTACCAAAACGATTTAAAAACGACAAGGAGAAAAGATCCAAGTAACCATTTACAAAACGTTCTAAACCAAATTTAGAAACGCCAAATTCACGTTTGCGATGTTCTACCACTTTTTCGCCAATTTTAGTAAAACCAGCATTTTTTGCCAAATAAGGTATATAACGATGCATTTCACCATACACTTCGATGTTTTTTATCACTTCGTTACGGTACGCTTTAAGCCCACAGTTCATATCGTGTAGTTTAAGCCCAGTCACTTTACGAGCCGTTGCATTATAAATTTTTGAAGGAAGATTTTTTGTCAATGCATTATCATAACGTTTCTTTTTCCAGCCCGACACCAAATCGTAACCATCTTCTTTTACCATGCGATACAATTCAGGAATTTCATCAGGTGAATCCTGCAAATCGGCATCCATAGTTATAACCACATCGCCTTGAGCGCGCTTAAAACCGCAGTACAAAGCTGGAGATTTTCCATAATTCCGTCGAAAAGAGATACCATGCACAGAGTCCGATTTCTGTTGCAATTCCGTAATAACGCGCCAAGAGCCATCGGTACTCCCATCATTTACAAAAATAACTTCGTACGAAAAATGGTGTGCTTTCATCACACGCTCAATCCACTCATAAAGAGGTGTCAACGATTCAGCCTCATTGAACAACGGAACAATAATTGAAATATCCATAGATTATGACTTACTGATTATTTGTTTGAGGAACATCGGTATCAAAAATTGATTTATCTTTTTTAGCAAAAGCGGCGGTAACCAACGACACCAAAACGCCCATAATAACGTCCATCCAAATGTACTGCATTGTAACATACAACGGTGTGAGCAACTGACGCACTTGGTTTTCGGTAAGCTCACCTGACAACATATTGAGTTCATCAAGAATTTTCAAACTCTCATTGATCATATTTGGTAAATATTCGGGGTTTAAAAATTTAAAATAGATAAATTTGAACACCGCCGAAATAAGTGCAGCATAAAAAAACAGTTGAGTTCCATACCACAAGGCAGCTCCATACGATATAGCACCACCACTAACACGATTGCGACAATCAACCGTTAAGCGATACACCAAATACGGGATAGTTAATGTTATAACCCACTGCAAAGCAGCAAACCATCCATTATTCAAAGTAGACAAAAAGAAATTAAGGGCAAATACAAGGCCTAACATCAGACCAAAATACATCGCATGTTTCAAAGCTTCTGGTTTCATACTGAAAACGTTTTTATTTATAAACAGACAAAGATACAGTGATTTTTTAAAATAGACAAGAAGAAAAAGGGATTCTCTTAAAAAAATAATCGCCTCATTTTTACGCTAAAAAGCGCTAAATTTCGATTATTTTCAAAAAATCACATCACTCACTTTTGTAATTCCATAAAAAGTAGTACTTTTGCGCCGGGTAAGTCCTATACGACCAGCTCCCTTTGAACTCCCCCAGGGCTTGATCGCAGCAAGGGTAAAAGGTTGTAGCGGTGCGATATAGTAAGCTTACCCACTTGCCTCTTTAGCTCAGTTGGCCAGAGCACGTGATTTGTAATCTCGGGGTCGTTGGTTCGAATCCGACAAGAGGCTCAACCAAAACCACTTTCTATAGCGAAAGTGGTTTTTTGTTTTTCTGGCAATTTTCTATCCATGGTTCCAGAAAAAAGTTGTACCTTTACACATCTATTTATCAAACCTTTTAAAAACCCTATTATGGCAAAGGAAAAAGAAGCTATCGAGTTCGACGATACCGAAGCTATTAATTTCATTTTAAACAGTTTACCTGAAGAGTCACGTGCCAAAATAAGCGACGATGACGTGCAATATCTTCTCGACTTAGTATGTGAATATTACGACAGTAATAATTTAATCGAGGATGATGCTGTTGGCGAAGCTACTATTGCAGAAGATGAAATGTTCGATTTCATTTGGAAACTCATGAAAAAAGAAAATCAAGTAAACCTCACAGAAGACGAACTTCAACAAGTACTTGATGGCGAATTTGAATATGGTAAAAAAATAGGAATTTATACCGAAGAATAAGTCCGCTTCCATTCCATGCGAAAAGTTCTATTTTACATTACCTATTTTGTTTTATGGGTAGTGGCTTGGTTGCCATTACCTATATTGTATGTTTTATCTGATATTACCTATTTTATCATATACCACGTAGCACAATACCGCGTAAAAACTGCACGACAAAATATACACAACGCCTTCCCTCAAAAGAGCGAAAAAGAGCGTCGTAAATTAGAACATCGCTTTTACCATCATTTATGCGATTACGGATTTGAGACCATTCGCATGATGCACATATCAGAAAAAGAGATTCAGCGCCGTATCACGTTCGAAAATACCGAATTGCTTCATAAACTTGCTCAAAATGAACAAAACATGATTGCTTTATTTGGGCATTATTGCAATTGGGAGTGGGTCTGTTCTTTACCGCTACATTTGCACAACACAATGAGCGTAAGCACACTTTACAAGACGTTAAAAGATGATGATTTCGACCGATTTTTTATTCACTTACGGTCACGATTTGGCACATATTGTTATCCAAAACAAAAAGTGTTACGCGGCATAGTAGAACTAAAAAAACTAAACAAACCATTTATTTTAGCCTTCATTGCAGACCAAACTCCATCGTGGAATAATCTCCATTATTGGACAACATGGCTCAATCAAGACACACCCTTGTTGACAGGCTGGGAAACCATAGCACGTAAAACCAATAATCCTGTTCTATTTTTAGAAATGCATAAAGTCAAACGTGGTTACTACCAATGTCGTGTAGAGCTATTGTGCGCAGAGCCCCAAACACAAGAACAATACACATTAGTTGAAAAATATGCACGACGCATGGAACAAAACATTCTTGATGCACCTGAATTTTGGTTATGGTCACATAAACGCTGGAAACATCAACGACAACAATAATAAAAAACGATTTTACATTTATGTCCACCGCTGTTGTTATCTTAAATTATAATGGTAAAAAACTACTCGAAACATTACTTCCTAAGGTGATTGCCTACTCACCAGAAGCTGAAGTCATTGTGGTGGATAATGCTTCTACAGACGGCTCCATTGAGTTGATGGAAACAATATTCCGGGAGATTCGACTCATAAAACACCCGCGAAATCTTGGATTTGCTGCAGGTTACAACGAAGCATTAAGTAAAATAAAAGCTGACTATTACGTGCTACTCAATTCGGATGTTGAGGTAACTGAAAATTGGCTTATCCCGCTCATTACTTACATGAACAAACACCCACGCACTGCCGCTTGCCAACCTAAAATTAAAGATTACTATAAACGTACACACTTTGAATATGCTGGTGCTTGTGGTGGTTATATCGACAACTACGGCTACCCATTCTGTCGCGGACGAATTCTTGACACCATAGAGGCAGACAACGGACAATATGACACTAATACAGACATTTTTTGGGCTACAGGCGCCTGTCTATTTATTCGTTCTGAAAAATATCATAAAGTAGGTGGATTAGATGAGCGTTTCTTTGCCCACATGGAAGAAATTGATCTTTGTTGGCGATTAAAAGCTCGTGGTAACGCTATTGTCTGCATTCCTGAAAGTACAGTCTATCACATGGGGGCTCAAACATTAAACAAAGAACATCCACGTAAAACATTCCTGAATTTTCGTAACAACTGGCTGATGCTATATAAAAATTCACCAAAAAACATTAGTAAAATTCTGTTTGCACGTCTGTTTTTAGATTGGGCTGCCGCTCTTCACCTTTTAGTGCAAGGAAAATTTGCCAATGCATTTGCCATTATTCGAGCAGAATTTGATTTCCTAAGCAAATATCGTCACTTCCATTACGACCGGCAAAACAACTTACATCTAACTAAAATATTACATCCTAAAGGTCAATATCGAGGACTTATGTTATGGCAATATTATGTCAAGAAAAAAAGAACGGCACAGAATTTGATATGGAAAGATAGAAAGTAATTCAAAAAATATAAAAATAATTAATAAACAAGATTGTACTATATTTTTTTATACTTTTGTAGTACAAAAATTAACTTAACAACAATATGATTATGAAAAAACTAACTTTATTTACCTTGCTTTTTGTAGCATTATCGGTAATGGCTCAAGAAAAACCAGTTGTAGAATTTAACGAACGTGTTCATGATTTTGGTACAGTCAAAGAGGAAGAAGGCAAAATCAGCACTACGTTTACATTTACCAATCAGTTTTTAGCACCTCTTACAATTAAAAGCGTGAGAGCATCGTGTGGTTGCACCACTCCAAATTGGAGCAAAGAGCCAGTAGCACCTAAATCTAAAGGTGAAATTACGGTAACTTATAGTACAACTAATCGCCCAGGTTCATTTACCAAAAGCATTACAGTAGTATTAACCAACGGTACCGAAGATTTTACAGAAGTGCTTTACATCAAAGGGCAAGTAACTCCTAAAGCAGTTGAACAAGCAGCTGAAGTAAAATAATATCATCTATTACGTATTTGTAATCGATAATGGTTATGTAAATAACCACTCAATCAAATAAAGAGGGAGAAGTTGTATTTTCCCTCTTTCGTACTATTTAAACTACGACTTATTATGAAACAAAACTTTATCATCTTATTTTTATTGTTTAGTACTATTACACTAGTAGCACAACAAAAAATTGAAATCGTATTTGACGAAACTGAATATGATTTTGGAAATATTAGAGAAGAAGATGGCAAAGTTTCACATATATTTCGGTTTACAAACCACGGTACAGCTCCATTTGCTATAAAAATGGTTACTTCTTCGTGTGGGTGTACTACACCAGAATGGACCAAAGGACCAATTCCTCCACGGGGAACTGGCTCTATCACTGTAGCTTATACCGCTGAAGGTCGTCCCGGTCCATTCCATAAAGGCGTTACTGTTATAATTGGTAGTTCAAGTGGAGATTTTACAGAAACCTTGGACATAAAAGGTTATGTAAGTCCAAAACAACAACCTTTATCAGAAAGTTACCCTTACAACCTGGGTAATGTTTTATTCCGTTCTACCATCATACCATTTGGTATGGTGACAAAAGGGAAATCTCCTGAACGTCAGTTGGAAATAGCCAATGGTATCAACGAACCTTTAAAATTGGTACTCACTGCGCCAAAACACATTGTTGTACAAGCACCTGCGCTCATTAAACCTAATGAAGAAATAGCTATCACATTCAAATATTTATCCAATCACACCAATAAGTGGGCTTATGTTGATGATGAAGTCAATGTTAGCGTTAATGACAAAACAGTAGGTAAACTTAATGTGCGCGCCAACATTCAAGAAGATTTCAGCACGTTGAGTAGTAAAGAACGTATGAATGCTCCAGTGGCTACACTATCGGCAAAAAAAATCAATCTTGGCAAGCTAAAAATTGGTAGTAAATATAGAGGTAAACTATCTCTCAAAAATAGCGGAATCGATCCGTTAATAGTTCGGGCAGTAGTAGCAGAAAGTAGTTACATGAAAGGTTCTACTGGAAAATCAACGTTGAAAGGTGGGAAATCAACCGACATTAAAATCGAAGTTGATGCCACTAAATTACAACCATTTACGTTTTCTAAAACTGTAGAAATTATTACCAATGACCCAACCAATCCAATAATTACTGTTGGTGTTGAGTGGCAAACCGTAAGATAGCTATGAAGAAAACAAGTCATATTGAAAATACAGGTAAATTTCCAGGACTAAACGTAAACGAAGGCGTTGCTCAACCGCCCTCTATAAATCCGTATTTGAAAAAGCGTATCAAGCGCTCTCAATACACTACTGACGAATACATTGATGGCATTTTAGCTGGCAATATCTCGATACTAAGCCAAGCGGTCACGTTAGTTGAGAGCATAAATCCTGCGCATCAACAACAAGCGCAAGAAATAATTGAGCGCTGCTTACCCTATGCTGGCAATTCTGTACGCATTGGCATAACAGGAGTACCAGGTGCCGGAAAATCTACTTTTATTGAGGCACTCGGAACGCATTTGGTCAAGACAAATCACAAACTTGCAGTATTAGCCATCGACCCCAGCAGCGTACGCTCTAAAGGCAGTATTCTTGGCGATAAAACACGCATGGAAGAACTTTCTATCGCAAAAAATGCCTTTATTCGTCCCTCGCCGTCCACAGGATCTTTGGGTGGCGTAACTCGCAAAACACGTGAATCTATTGTACTGTGTGAAGCTGCCGGATATGACACCATTTTTGTGGAAACTGTTGGTGTTGGACAATCAGAAACAGCAGTACACAGCATGGTCGATTTCTTCCTACTCATTCAACTTGCTGGTACGGGTGATGAGTTACAAGGCATTAAACGTGGCATCATGGAAATGGCAGACGGTATCGCTATCAATAAAGCAGATGGAAATAACGTTGAAAAATCAAAATTAGCAGCACGACAATTTCAAAATGCACTTCATTTATTCCCCAAACCCGCATCAGGTTGGGAACCCAAAGTGCTCACGTGTTCTGCATTTCATAAGCTCGGAATTGAAGAGGTTTGGACCTTGATTTCAGACTACATAACCTTTACCAAACAAAATGGTTTTTTTGATAAAAAACGCCAGAGCCAGAGCAAATACTGGATGTATGAAACCATTACAGAAGCTTTAAAAAGTAGCTTTTTCCATAATCCAACTATTGAAAAACTATTGGAACATTATGAGGTGGAATTATGCCAAAACAAGGTATCACCATTTACAGCAGCACACCACCTATTAGACGAATATTTTAATCGACAAAAATAAATTTACAATCAATGAAAAAGTTACTCATCATTGTCGTTGTTTTACTAATTGGAATAACGACTGTTTCAGCTAAAAAGAAAAAAAACGTAAACAATAAACCTGTTATTACGGTTGACACAGTAATGACTTTAGCACAACAAAAAAGTTATGCGCTGGGTGCCAATATTGGCGAAGGTATAACAGGTAATTTTGAAAAACTTGGTCTTAAAGTTAACAAAGAAATATTTCTTAAAGGCTTGTCGGACGCTATGGACAAAAAAAACAAGTTAACACCAGAGCAAATGGCTCAAGCTTTTGAATCACTTGATGCAGATGTTACTGCTATGCAAGACTCGTTAAGAGGTTTAGAAAAAGAGTTTTTAGAAAAAAACAAAATGAACGAAGGTGTAGTTGAAACCGAATCGGGTTTGCAGTACAAAGTCATCACGTTAGGCACTGGCGCAAAACCTCAAGCCACAGATGAGGTGAAAGTACACTACCATGGTACGACTATTACAGGTACAGTATTCGATAGTTCTGTAGAACGTGGTGAACCTATTGTATTTCCTCTTAATCATGTAATTGCGGGTTGGACAGAAGGCGTGCAATTAATGCCTGTAGGATCAAAATTTATTTTTTATATTCCTTCTGAACTTGCTTATGGCGAACAAGGTGCCGGTGGAATTATTAAACCAGGTGCAACACTTATTTTCGAAGTGGAATTACTCGACATTGTACCACAAACAGAACCAATTATTACCGTAGAATAACAAAAACAGTTTAGTATACAAAAGAGGCTTCATAATTGTGTATGAAGCCTCTTTTTTGTATTTACAAATTCACTGTATTAATTAATTTATCCATCGTCTTAACAATTTTGCCACGCAGTTCAACAGCACGTACATACGAACCTGTTCCGCGGACCCAGAACTTCCAACGACGAATACGATTATACACCTTTTTCCATAACACTCTACTGTGCTGATAAAATACCAAGCTTAACGGCAACACCACTAAATTGACAAGTATTATCCACCACAAACCCGTGGTAGCCCACAAAATTGCAGACGTAATAATATACCAAATTGGGTATGCGAATAAAGCACCTATTACAAAGTGAAATGCAGAGTGCAACATAGGATCTTTAATACGACGAGTAATCAGCGTACTTACATTGTATGGTAAAAAGTTATAGATAAACGAGAAAACAACCAAAGGAGTCAAAACAATCGCTAGTAGCAAACGGAACCAAAATCCCCACACCGAAAGTTTTTTACCAAAAATCCAGTCGCGTAAATGGAGGCGCTCTACGTGACGAATATATTCATGCGTGTGTTTCATGAGTTTATCAAAGCCTTCAGGATCTTCTTCACGATACGTATCAAGTGCTTTAACAACCACTTTATCTGCCGTCAAGTGATTGGGGAAATAGTGCGCTTTTAAATTTTTCTTTTTCAAATAGCTGTCTCTATAGATAGTACGTATCATATCATACTCTTCATATAACGACTTATCTTCTATATCCAACATCAACTCTTTAACAATGGCACGAGCACGATCAGCCAACAACTTTTGTGCACGCTGTGGATGTTCTTTATAAATATCATATAAATCTTCAAACCCAAATGGCTCACCTACTACAATCATTAATTGATGCTGCATGCCAAAATATTTAGAATAGTGATGTGCCAATGGCTGAATTTTTATTGGTTTTTTAAAATCGGACATTTCAGCTGCTTGGAACGCAATACGTGCAAAACCTTTTTTAAATGTGCCAAGATGATGACAATCTTCATGTCCTGCCTCAGGAAACAGTGCTACTACACCATCTTCAAGTAAAATGCGAGCTGATTTATTAAAAATAGCTGCGTTTTCGCCAAGATTTTCAACGCCTGTATCTTGTGCACGAAACGCTGGCATAATTTTTAAAAACCGCAATAGTTTTGCTGCAAGTTCGCGTTTAAAAATATCGGCACGCGCAATAAAAACAGGCCGACGAGGATCTCCTTTTAGCGCAAATAGGATACCCAAAGCATCAGACAAACCATTCTGATGGTTACAAATAAGTACCAACGGTTCATCTTTCGGTAAACGCTCTTTGTTTATTACATAAAAATGATGGTAAAAAATATGATTATGAATAACATTTACATAACGGTAAAGTAGCTCATATTTCCAATCGGGTTTGTTAATGTTTTCAAAACTAATCATACACAAATCTTTTAGATAATTATTCTTTACAAAAATACGTTTTTTTTCGAGATAAGCAATAAAAAATAGAGTAGACATAAGCAATGTCCACTCTATCAAGTACTATTACAGCCAATTAACGTAACTTATGTTGTTCTAATTGAAGCGTTATACTTGGTTGATCACACACTTCTGCAGGGCCAAAATATTGGATTGGACCTGGATAGATGTAAGTACTAGTAACATCAGCCCACTCGTCACGATGAGCTTCAAAATATTTAAATGGCTCACCATCGAGACGTACTAATGCTTTTTGAATCACAGGTTTCATCACACCATGACGACGCTCCATATTCATCATCATAGTAATAGGTACACCGCCAGCAACCCATTCAGAAGCAGGAGCTGTTAAATTGCGTACAGATGACATATAGCCCGTTTTACCTTCTGAAATCAAAAACGATGCCGTGTAACCAAGCGCATAACAATAATCAGCGTCAAAGTTTGATGGAATAGCACAACGTCCTTCGTAACCGAAGAAGTGGTTAATAGCTGCAAATTTACCAACATAAGTACCTTCTGCTTTCATGGCTGCTAAAAGTTTTGCTACCATTTCTATAAGCAATTTTTCTGTTTCTACCAATGATACCTGAACGTTTCCATGTGGGTCACGATCGAGCGTCAATTGGCGTGCAATACCTTTAGGCAAACTGCGATATACTTCACGGCTGTCAGGTGCTAATTTGCCTTTTACATATTGACGTTTTTCATCGTCTGTATGTAAAGAGTTAAATTCATCATTATGAGCTAATAAATCATTTAATTCAGCAATTAATTTTTTCATAGCGGGGATAAATTCTATCAATCCTTCAGGAATTAGAATTGTACCAAAATTTGCACCTGCCTTTGCACGATCAACAATAACTTTTACAATATCGTCAACCACATCCATAAGCGTCATATTTTTAGCCTCTACCTCTTCTGAAACAATGCAGATGTTTGGTTGGCTCTGTAACGCACACTCTAAAGTAATGTGAGATGCCGAACGCCCCATTAAGCGAATAAAGTGATAGTATTTTTTCGAAGAGTTGGCATCACGTTGGATATTACCAATCAATTCAGAATAGACTTTACAAGCTGTATCAAAACCAAATGATGTTTCAATCATCTCATTTTTCAAGTCGCCATCAATAGTTTTTGGACAACCAATAACTTGAATACCAGCTTTTTTCTGCGCATAATATTCAGCCAACACACAAGCGTTCGTATTTGAATCGTCGCCACCAATAATGACAATGGCATTTACACCTAACTTTTTGCAAATTTCAATTCCTTTATCAAATTGTGCAGTTTCTTCGAGTTTTGTACGACCTGAGCCGATAATATCAAATCCGCCTGTGTTACGATACTCATCTACAATGTCGGCAGTCAATTCCATATATTTATGATCAACTAATCCGCTTGGACCACCTAAAAATCCATACAATTTATTTTCGGGATTCAATTTTTTTAATCCATCGAATAAACCAGCAATAACATTGTGTCCACCGGGAGCTTGGCCACCTGAAAGAATTACTCCAACATTAACTTTTGGATACGATTTTTTAGCACCTGCCTCAAATTTAATTGTTGGCATACCATACGTATTGGGGAATAACTCCTTAATATCATCCTGATCTGCAACTGATTGAGTTTTTGCACCTTCTGTAAGTACTACTCCACCTTTGAGTGAAGCTGGTAATTTAGGCTGATATGAAGCCCTTGCGATTTGTAATGCACTTTTTTTCATTGTTTAAATAGATGAGTTTAAGTTATCTGAAAATATTTTTTTACAATCAAGTAAATAAAGCTAAAAGTTTAACTACCAACACCAACAGAACCATAGATATTGGATATACGGTAGCATAGGCAATTTGCGGAGCATTAGATTTGGTCATTGGTGAAATGGCTGCTAATCCTGGCGTACTCGTCATACCACCAGCCAATGCCCCAAGCAAAGTTAACAAGTTGGTTTTATAAACAGTTCTGGCTATCAAAGCCGTTATTATCATCGGAATTAGCGTAATCATCAAACCTACTAAAAATAACTGATATCCGTACTGTAAATAAGTTTCAACTAAAGTTGTTCCTGCTTGCGTACCAACTACAGATAAAAAAAAGATCAAGCCTAATTCACGTAATAGCAAATTTGACGCACTTGACATAGTCCATAATATAGGACCTGTTTTCCCAATACGACTCAAAATTAGAGCTACAATAAGCACACCGCCTGTCAATCCTAAAAAGGTAAATTTACCAATTAAAACACCTAACACAATACCCAATGCAATGGGGAAAATGTCTGTATCTGAAAGGCGTTTTGCATCATTACCAAATAGATGGAACACTTGTTCCATATTTTCTTTACTACACGCTACCACAAGTTTATCACCAAAACGAATTTTAGCATTGGGTGAAGGTTTAATATCAATACCACTTCTACGAATCCGCGTGACTGTAGCATCATAATTGGATTGTAGGTTTAGTTGCAGAAGTGTTTTACTAACAACATCTTTATTAGTTACCAATACGGTTTGCACATCGTAGTTGCCACTCAACGGAATCTCTTGCTCAACAGGCTGGCCAATTAATAACTTTACCTTTTCTATCGATTCTTCTGTACCAACAACACGTATTAAATCGCCTTTATACAATATGGTTTTCGGAGAAGGAGTCACAGCTTCCACACCGTGCATTACACGCGACACCACAGCGTCAGTCATGTGTCTAAAACGCAGTTCTCCAAGCGTTTTACCATCTATATTGTCATTGGTAACTCTAAAGTTTTGAGCTACTAATAATGGCGTATTTGAATGCATCTCAGCCTCCCACAGTTCTTCTTCTTTAGCTAAATCAGCACGCATCAGCTTAGGTAATAAACGTAAAAACAAAATAACGCCTATAACACCAAACGGATACGCTACACCATAACCAATAGACGACAAACTACCAAATTGGTCGGTAGCAGATGCTAAACCCGGTGTACTTGTTAATGCTCCAGCCAGAAGTCCTGCAGCAATAGCAGGATCAAAATCAAACAAATATTGACACACTACAGCAACAAGCGCAGCAACAAGGATAAGTATCATAGCCAACGAAGCTAATTTTACACCATGCTTCTTGAGTGAATCAAAAAAACCAGGACCTGCTTGAATCCCAATAGTAAAAATAAAGAGCACTATTCCGATATCTTGAATAATGGGATCAATGGTCACCCCAAAATGTCCAAATATCAAAGCTACAAAGATAATGGCAGACACATCCAAAGAGATACCAAAAATCTTCACTTTACCAATCATATAACCCAAGGCTATTATGACAAATAAAGCAAAGTAACTATCTTTAAATAGATCTAAAAATAACTCCATAAAAGTTCTGTTTTATGCTACAAAGGTAAGGTTTAAAATGCAAATGAGCAAGCAACTCAAACATTATGATTTTTTTAATTTGTGCTGTCACTCAGTGACGCTATGAAATGTCAAAAAAAAGAGTTATTTTTGTAAAAAGAAATCAGATAAAATTTACAATTATGAATGAACATGTAAAATGCTTAATTATAGGCTCTGGGCCTGCTGGTTATACGGCAGCAATTTATGCTGGTCGTGCGAATTTAACCCCTGTTTTGTATGAGGGCATACAACCTGGTGGTCAGTTAACCACTACTACCGAAATTGAAAATTTCCCTGGTTATCCAAAAGGAATTGACGGCAACATGATGATGGCAGATTTTCGTGCTCAAGCAGAACGCTTCGGTACAGATATTCGTTTTGGAATCATCACATCAGTAGATTTCTCAACACATCCTCATAAGGTTGTTGTAGATAATGAGAAAACCATTGAAGCTGACACCGTAATTATTGCTACAGGTGCATCAGCGAAATATCTTGGTTTACCTGATGAAAACAAATACGCAGGTAAAGGCGTTTCAGCTTGTGCCACATGCGACGGATTCTTTTATCGTAACAAACGTGTAGCAGTAGTTGGCGGCGGTGATACAGCGTGCGAAGAAGCGATCTACTTGGCTGGCTTGTGTGAAAAAGTTTATCTCGTTGTTCGTAAACCTTACTTACGAGCATCTAAGATTATGCAAGACAGAGTTATGAAAACTCCAAATATTGAAATTTTGTTTGAACATAACACAGTCGGTCTATTTGGTGACCAATACGTTGAAGGTGCTCACTTAGTAAAACGTAAAGGCGAAAGTGATGAAGAGCATGTAGACATTAAAATCGATGGATTCTTTTTAGCTATCGGTCATCATCCAAACTCTGAAGTATTCAAACCATTTGTTGAAACGACTCCTGAAGGTTATATAAAAACCTATCCGCTTGACACGCCTAAAACAAACGTTCCAGGTGTTTTCGCTGCGGGTGATGTGGCAGATTCTAACTATCGCCAAGCGGTGGTAGCTGCGGGAAGTGGCTGTAAAGCAGCTATGGAAGCAGAGCGTTTTCTAAGTCAACTGAAATAGTAAAACATACCTATTTATGATACGAGCCACAATAATTGTTGTGGCTCGTGTTTTTTTATCAAAGCAATGATTCGCAATTTTCTAAACTACACTTTAATCGTTATTTATATTTTATGGTTATCTTTGTACGCTTAAATTAGCTTTATGGGCATTATTATCCGACAATCCATCAAAGGTACTATTGTGAATTATGTGGGAATAGCTATTGGCTTTTTTACCACATTCTTTGTGCTTACGCGTTTCTTAACTGCGGAAGAAATTGGATTGACTCGTGTTTTAATAGATGCTTCTATTCTACTTTCGGGATTAGCTCAATTGGGTACAAGCTCATCTATCATTCGTTATTATCCTTATTTTAAAGATGAAAAAAAGAAAGATCATGGTTTTTTCTTTTGGTCATTAGTCATTCCATTTATAGGATTTCTTATTTTTGGAATTCTTTACCTAATTCTCAAACCATCGATTGAAAACGTTTTTTCCGAAAAATCGCCACTTTTTGTCGATTACTACTACTTCGTTTTACCGCTAACTTTTTTCATGCTCTACATGGCTGTTTTTGAAACAAACGCCAATGTACTGATGCGAATTGTAGTGCCTAAATTAGTGCGAGAGGTCATTGTTCGAGTACTGTCGTTAGCTGTATATCTCATGTATGCGTTTAAATTAGTGAGCCTCGATGGTTTTGTAATTGCGCTGTGTTCAGTTTATGCGATAGCCACGCTTATCAACATTATTTATCTATTTTCATTAAATAGAATATCGTTAAAACCAGACTTTAAACACATTACGAAATCACTCAGAAAAGATTATCTACTATACACACTTTTTCTAATAACAGCAGCGCTTGGTGGGGCTATTACGCCCAGTATCAATACGTTTTTCATTAGTGCACAATTGGGATTAAATTACACAGGAGTATTTGCCATTGCAACATTTATTGCGGCGATTATAGAAATTCCTTATCGTTCTTTAGGAGCTATTACACAACCCCAAATTTCACAAACTGTCAAAGACGGCGACATAAAAGGTGCTGATTTATTATGTAAAAATGTATCTCTGCACCAACTTTTAGCGGGTTCATTTATCTTTTTAATCATCTGGATAAATATCGATCTTTTCTTCGCTATTTTACCCAACGGAGCCGAATATAGCAGTGCAAAATGGGTCGTATTTATTTTAGGTTTATCCAAACTTATCAATTCAACATTTAGTGTAGGAATATCCGTTTTGAGTTATTCAAAATACTATTATTTATCATTGATATTCACGTTTATACTCACATTAATCGCCATAGTATTAAATAATCTCTTCATTCCTATTTGGGGTATGAATGGAGCTGCGGCGGCATCATTAATAGCATATATCATCTATTTTGTTTTACTATTAGCGTTGGTAAAATGGAAAATTAACACTTCTCCATTTTCAACCAAACAACTTAAAATTGTAGCTGTAACTTTAGGACTATTCGCCATTAACTACGTTTGGACAACATACCTTACACCATATTTTTTAAGTGTATCTGCAAGTTTAACTTGGCAAATAGCAGAAGCCATACTACGTACATCCGTTTTATGTATCGCCGGATTAGCAGCAGTCTATTACTGGGGAATTTCAATAGAGATAAAAAAATTACTCCAGATGATTTGGAGCAAACATCATATTACAAAAAGAGATAAAAAATCATGAAAAAATTAGACTTTAAAGGTAAATTTCTACCGAATTTAGGCATCTTATTTATTTTTATTATAGCAGCTACAATGTACTGCGCTCCGGCATTGGAGGGGAAAATTATTTTTGCTGGCGACAATGTAAATGGTACTGCTGCATCGCGCGAAGGTGCTGTTTATCACGAAGAAACTGGTGATTATACATGGTGGACAGGCTCCATGTTTAGTGGTATGCCCAACTATCAGATAGGTGGGGGGCGTTATTTGTCGACCATAATTTTACAACCGTTCTATAAATTTTTCCACTGGGGACATCGTAATGCTATCTTTATTGTACTATTTTACCTTATCAGTTTTTTCACACTGCTTCGTTCATTCAAAATTAATAAATGGATAAGTCTAGCAGGAGCTTTTGCTATCGCCTTTTCGTCCTATTTTTTCATAATTATAGCAGCATCGCATCATGGTAAATGTACTGCTATCACATGGATGACGATGGTTCTCGTAGGTTTTCTACTCATCTATCAAAAAAGATATGGCTGGGGTAGCATATTTACCATGTTTTTTATTCCCATGGGATTTTTTCTCCACCCCCAAATGGGTTACTATATTTGTATGCTCATAGGCATTCTGTTTTTTGCCGAACTCTACATTCATATTAAAGAAAAACGTTATAAAGATTTACTGCTTGCTACACTCTTATTTGCCGTGTCATTTGGCATTGGTATGGGTATTGGTAGCGCCAACGTATTTGCTAATCAAGAATACGCGGAACAAACCATGCGTGGAGGACACACAGAACTCACTAAAAGCGATAAAAAACCAACTTCTGGCAATGGACTTGATTTAGAATATGCTACAGCTTGGAGCTATGGCATTGATGAAACTATGACCTTCTTAATTCCTAACTATATGGGCGGTTCTTCGGGCTACAATGTTGGGAAAGAATCAATACTTTATAAAGAATTAGTTGCCAATGGAGTTCCTCGCTCATCGGCTGCTGAGTTTTGTAAAGCTGCACCTACATATTGGGGAACACAACCTTTTACTTCTGGACCTGTATATATCGGAGCTATCGTTTGCTTACTATTTATTCTTAGTTTATTGATTGTAAAAGGACCTTACAAATGGGCTTTATTAGTTGCCACTTTGTTTTCTATATTTTTATCGTGGGGACATAATTTTATGCCATTGACGGAATTTTTCTTTAACTATTTCCCTTTATACAATAAATTTAGAGCCGTTTCATCTATCTTAATTGTAGCAGAAATCACCATGCCTTTATTAGGTTTTTTAGCCCTAAGAGAGATAGCTAACAAAGCAATTTCAAAAGAAAAATTACTTAAAAGTTTATATATAGCAACTGGCATTACAGGAGGCTTTGCGCTCTTTTTTGCACTTTTTGGCAAAAGTATATTAAGCTTTACTTCGCCAAACGATGTGCAACTAACGACACAACTACCTGATTGGATTTATAACGCCATTGTAGCTCAACGTGCTTCAATGCTACAAGCAGATGCTTGGCGTTCACTTCTATTTGTTTTATTGGGTGCAGGTTTAATCTATCTGTTCATCCAAGATAAACTCAAAACCATGTGGTTTGGACTTATTCTAACTGGTTTAATTATAGTAGATATGTGGCCTGTTAACAAACGTTTTTGCAACGATGATAATTTTGTACCCGTAAGAAAACGTGACCAAGCATTTACAATGCAACCCTATGAAAAACTATTATTGCAAGATCCTAGCCACTTCAGGGTTTTAAATTTAACCACTAACACATTTAACGAAGCACGTACTTCATACTATTTGAAATCAGTCGGAGGTTATTCTGCAGCTAAATTACGTCGTTATCAAGATTTAATTGATGAACATATTTCGTCTAAAAATATGAATATGAGCGTTCTAAATATGCTCAACACAAAATATTTTATTGTACGTAACAATAATGGAGATATAGTTCCACAACACAATCCTGATGCACTAGGCAACGCTTGGTTTGTAGATTCTTTAGTGGTTGCAAATACACCAGACGAAGAGTGTGATGCATTGAATACAATCAACATTAACAATACGGCAGTTGTTGATGTAAGGTTTGAATCATTTATTTCCGAATTTAAACCTACGTCAAACACAACTAACACTATACAACTAACAAAATATACGCCTAAAGAACTCGAATATCAATCGTCATCTACTACACCTGGAGTTGTAGTATTTTCTGAAATCTATTATCCTTACGGATGGAAAGCTTATATTGACGGACAGTTTGTAGAACATTTCCGCGTGAATTATGTTTTACGCGCGCTCAATGTACCAGCCGGCGACCACCATATTCGCTTTGAATTCCAACCTGACAGTGTGGAAAAAGGTAATACACTCTCTCTAATTTTTATTATCATTATGGGAATTACCATTGTAAGCGTAGTAGGCTACGAAGTATTTAAAGTAGTCAAAAAGAATAAGGAAGCCTAAACGGCTACCAACCATAAAAAAAGCTTGATAAATTACTTATCAAGCTTTTTTTACTAGAT
>Ga0208195_1001667_pt1 | contig 23530 bp, 19 predicted proteins | sample AD_UKC077_MetaG_FD_184441 | JGI IMG/M metagenome (GOLD analysis project Ga0208195, IMG submission 184441) | Active sludge microbial communities of municipal wastewater-treating anaerobic digesters from USA - AD_UKC077_MetaG (SPAdes) (version 2) | ecosystem: Engineered > Bioreactor > Anaerobic >...
AGCGAAGTTTTCATCACCTTTCCTTCGAATTTCTGCTTTGGCTTCAGGCTGGTTTGTGTAGTGCTGGTTTGTTCGATTGGGCTTTCCATTATTTTCTCCCGGGAGAATTAGTTCACAATGGGTAAGTATACCCCACCAAATAAATCTTTGTCAAATTGAACACATTCGCTCGTGGCAAGCGCCAGCACGTCTCTCTGGCAGCATTGTGGCAGGTGTATCCGCATCGGGCCTTATTGCGTTACAGCCCAAATTCCGATCCGTTACTTCAGCGTTTGCTGATTTTTGCCGCGATCCGATCACCGACAGATTGCACCACCTGCACGAATGCGACCAGAAGGACCACCGTTGCCAACATCACCTCCGTCTCAAAACGTTGATATCCATAACGTATCGCCAGGTCGCCCAGGCCGCCGCCTCCCACCGCGCCAGCCATGGCCGAATAACCCACCAGGCTGATCAGCGTCAGAGCAATTCCCAGGACCAATCCTGGCATTGCCTCCTTAATCATGACTTTACGCACGATTTGCCAGTCGCTGCTGCCCATCGCCTGCGCGGCTTCAATCACGCCTGAGGGCACTTCTCTTAGCGCGGTTTCGGTTACCCGCGCGAAGAATGGCACCGCCGCCAGCGTGAGCGGCACAATCGCAGCGGTCGGGCCGATGCTCGTCCCCACGACCCAGCGCGTGAAGGGGATTAGGACGACCAGCAGGATGATAAACGGCAGCGATCTGGTCAGGTTTACCACCGCTCCCAGAAGCTTGTTTAATAACGGTCTGGGGCGCAAACCGCGTTTGTCGCTCAAAACCAACAGCACCCCGAGCGGCAGCCCAAGCAACACAGTGAGGAAGGTTGACGCCCCGACCATGTATAGCGTGGTCAGACTCGCCTGCGCTAAACGCGGCCACCAATCCACGATGTTCATTGATACACCTCCACGCGCAGCCCCAAATCACGCAAATATGCCAGCGCGGCCTGCGTTTGCCCGCCTTTAAACTCCACCTGCAGTTGGCCTACCCGCTTGCCCCCGATTTGCTGGATATTCCCACCGAGAATATTCACGTCCACATCAAACTGCCGCACCAGGCCGGCTAAAATTGGCTTTTCCGCGGCATCGCCCAAAAATGTGATCACAGCCTGCACCGCCAGAGCATCCGCCCGCAAGCCCGCGGGGGGCGGAAAAAACGCCCTTGAAAGCCGGCTCGAGGGGTCGGCAATCAGGTCGGAAATTGCCCCGGACTCTACCAGCCGCCCATCCTCCAGCAGCCCGGCATGATCGCAGATATTCTTGACTACCTCCATCTGATGCGTAATCAACAGAATGGTCAGCCCCAGCCGTTGGTTTAGGTCTTTCAGCAGGGACAAAATGGACTCGGTTGTGCCTGGGTCAAGCGCGGAGGTCGCTTCGTCGGATAACAGCACCTTTGGGTTGTTCGCGAGGGCTCTGGCAATCCCAACCCGCTGCTTTTGCCCGCCAGAAAGCTGGGCTGGATACGCCCGGGCTTTTTCTTCCAGGCCCACCAAAGACAAAAGTTCGCGCACGCGCTTTTCCCGTTCAGTCTTTTGAACGCCAGCAAGCTCCAGAGGATAAGCAATGTTTTCAGACGCGGTGCGCTGCGAAAGAAGGTTGAATTGTTGAAAAATCATGCCGATTTTCCGTCGGGCTCTTCTCAGGTCTTTCCCTTCGAGGGCGGTAATTTCCTCGTCATCAACCCAGACTCTCCCGCAATCCGGCGTTTCGAGGCGGTTCACGCAGCGAATCAAGGTGCTCTTTCCGGCGCCGCTCGCGCCCACAACCCCAAAGATTTGGCCCGGTCCAATCTCCAGCGAGACATCGTGCAGCGCGTGTATCTCACTGGCGCCGTCAGTAAAGCTTTTACTTAAGTGCTCAAGTTTTATCATGGCAGTTTTCAAGTGCAGGCGGCAGTGCCGCCTGCACTTTTCCGATTTCAGTCGCCAAAAGCCGGCAGGACAGAACCGGCATAATGCGATTCGATGTAATTTTTCACTTCCGGAGAATTGAGCAAGGAGATCAACTTCAGGATGCCCGGGTTTTGCTCATTTCCCCGCCTGACAGCGAGGATATTGACGTAGGGATTGCCCTGGCTGCTTTCCAGCGCGAGCGCGTCCTTGGCTGGCGTCAGGCCGCCTTCCAGCGCGTAATTACCATTGATGACCGCCAGGCTGGCATCCTCCAGGGACCGCACCAGCTGGGCGGCTTCCAGTTCGGTGATTTTTAGGTTTTTTGGATTGGTCAGGATGTCATCCAAAGTTGCCTTGAAACCGGCTTCCGGCTTCAGGGTAATCAGTCCGTTGGCTGCCAGAAGGTTCAAAGCCCTGCCGCCGTTGGTGGCATCGTTAGGGATCAACACGACCGCGCCGTCCGACACCGCCGCCAGATCCTTAAGTGTCCGGGAGTAGATACCGAGCGGTTCGATGTGGACATTCGCCACGGATACCAGGTCGGTCCCGCGTTCGGCGTTGAAGTCCTCAAGATACGGCAGGTGCTGGAAGAAATTCGCGTCCAGCAGCCCGTCGTTCAGCGCCAGGTTGGGCTGAACATAATCCGTGAATTCAACGATTTCAATCTCGAGCCCCGCGGCGGCGGCCAGATTGTCCCGGATGTAAGCTAATATCTCCGCGTGCGGGACTGGTGAGGCCCCGACTTTGACTTTCAGCAGCGTTCCCGGCTCAGCTGCTTTTGTGGGGGAACTGGACGCGCAAGCGCTGAGTGCCAGGCTGGTAATTATGACCAAAACAAGAACGACCAGAACAGATTTCCAGGATAGGTTTTTCATTTTTTCTCCAAATCATTGCTAACTTAACCAAAAAGCCACCGGTTGACCGGCGGCATTGGTTTAAGATACGTCACCGGTCCATCAGTATTCTGATTGGCGGTGACCGCTTGGCGTCAGGATGTGGCTTTATTCCCGGCGCACGTTGCGTGCCACCGCCGGGGCATGACCATCATTTGGCCAAAAGAGAAGGATTTTCCACCTGATTTTGACAACATGTGCCGATGATACACGCGAAGCAAAGGCCTGTCAAGTCTTTGAATTCGTTAAGTTACTGTTTCAAATTTGACTAAAGTAACAAAAAAGAGAGAGTTCCTGCCATAATTGGGATAGCGACATCACAAGGAGGAACTCTCAAATGACAGAACAAGCTGTCGAGATAATTATACAAGTAAAGATAGGAGCGGTTGGCAAAGAAATCAGGGAAGACATACCGATCAATAATTTGATGTCAGGAATTACCAAATTGGCAAAAGGCTTTACAAACGTCATCGCTGCGATTGTGATGGAAGTAGCCGAGCAAGCTATCCATGTCCACGTACCGAAGAGCTGGATAAACCTGGGGACTGCCCCTCGGAGTGTGCTCACAGAAATTGGTTTGATCAGATACAAACGACATATCTATGAGGATGATAAACAGCAAAGGCGAAAACCCCTCGACGAGCTGTTGAATATTCTGCCTTATGAACGCAACAGCAAGAAGGTAGAGGCGATGATCGCCAGTCTGGCAACGGAGATCAGTTATCGACAAACTGCCGAATTAAGCGGATACATCCTGAACGATCAGATCAGTGCCAGCACAGTTGGCCGGATGTGTCGCAGGGTAGGAGAGAAGATCCAGGCTATCGAGAGCCATGAAATGTTCGCAAAGCCGCTTATGGGGGATTGCCCGGCTGATGTTTTGTATTGTGAAACAGACGGAGTATATATCCATCTTCAACGAGAGAATCAAAAACGAACCGAGGTCAAGGTGGGGATGTTTTATACAGGCAAAAGCTGGATTGGAAAAGATCGTTATCGTTGCACAGATAAGGTCACAACCTGCCAGCTGGGGGTTTCCAGTACCGCCTGGCAGAGTCATTTGAGGGAATTGGCCTATCGAACCTATGATTTTGATCACATCCGGCTTGCTGTGGTTGGAGGAGATGGAGCAGAATGGGTGCGCAACAGTTTTGATGGTCTCGGCAAACCCACAGTTCATCTGCTGGATCGCTTTCATGTGGTTCGCAGTTTGAAACGAGGTTTTGCTTCGGTGTTGGACATCAATGAGCTGAGAAAAGACTTGTTCAGCAAAGGTTTTGGAGCGATAGAAAAGACCCTTCTAGAAGCTATTGTTCCCGGGAAGGGAGCATTCAGGGAAAGACAAATTGAAAACTTCAACTATCTCAAGACCCACCAGAGCATTTTGACAGACTTAAAACAACGAGGTTTGGAGGGTTTCAAATTCTCAAATCTGGGGGCGATGGAAGGCAATGTGGATAAACTGGTCCGGCAGCGAATGAAAGGTCGGGGTATGTCCTGGACATGCAAAGGTGCCAGGTCCCTTCTGGCGGTGATGCGGCACAAAGATCTTATAAAAAGCCATGCGTTTGCACAGATAGGACGTGTGGAGATGCACACAATCCCCAGGGCAAGAGCTCCCAAAAAAAGTGCCCCGGAATGGTTTGCCACCACCTATTCCATCCCTGTATTTGACGCACCATCTGCATCAAATTCCTGGGTACAATTGCTCAAACGCCGTCTCAACGACAGCCTCTCGATCAATGCTTTTTTCTAGGTCTAGTCAAAAGTGAAACAGTTACATTCGTTAAATGCGCGGAGGCCAGCGAATCGTTTACAATTTTCGAATCAAGGACCTGAAAGGTGCCGCGCCATTTAAGCGCGGCAGGATACGGCTCAATTGCGGCTCAACACAAACAACCGGAACGGTATCAGACACTCAGAAGTGGTCAGCTCAACCTGAAGCAGTCTGTCGAACGCCTTTACTATCGCAAGAGGACATTTCTATTGAGCCATGGCACAATCATCAATCACCCTGAGCACCGAACCAAAGCAGGGTAGATATGAATACGGGCGGGTCTGAACCCGCCCGTAAGCTAATTTAGAGAGATTTTCACCCTATGGAGCCAATGTTTACTTTTTAATCAAAGGCAAGTAATTCATAAAATGTTGTTGAGCGACTTTGAGATAGGTCTCATCATCATGATGGTTGTATTCAGAGTAAGCTACCGTCGCCAGCCCGGCAGGACTGACGCTCACAGCAACAAAACTGGCTTCGTCGGTATATCCAGACCCACTATCAAGCGTTTTGCAGGTCCAGTATTGAAATAAATATCCTGGTGGAACATCTCCACAGTTGCCCCAATCTTCGCCATAAGCAAAAGCAGGGCGGGCGATTTTTAATTGGGTTGGAGCGAGTTCTACCGAGGCATCCATGTAAGCGATAATTGGATATCCCTGACTGTCGACATCCATGGAAAGGCCGTAATTACCTGCTGGTGTTCCGACATGGTCCACAGAATAACAATCGAATGCCGTGCTGGTGCAGTTGCCACCGCTACCAACGTATACCGCGTAACGCAAGTCACTACCAAACATGTAATAGGAATCATAATAGGCTAATTGGATCTTATCAGTTGGGCTGTTTGGGGCATGTAACGAGACGTACTTGCCTCTGTTTATACCGTCATCAATTGTCAAGCAATTCCATTCATTATTGGAGCAGGAACCGCCAAAACCGTAATACTGAGCCATATCCAGAGATTTTAAAGAGGAGTTGAAGAAGGCAACAGACAATGAACCGTCATAGGCAAAATCAATCGATACGAAGGAACCATGGTCGGTATTACCTGCGTCGGTAATGCTGTCGATCGTTTCACAAGACCAGGTTGGGCTCCCTCCGTTACAGCCCGAACCGCCTGAGCCTTTGAAGGTTGCGAGCTTGACAGATCCGTATGGATAGCCCGCTGTATTGAGAGCGTGATAACCTATCACAGGTTGGTGATTACTATTGAACTTCAAGGAAGTATAGCTGCCCCGCGATTCGGTACTGAAACCCGGTGCATCCACTGAGTAAATAGTCCAAGGCTCCACAGCATTTGATTTATATCTGGCATACTTTAATTGCCGATTGGTCGCATCATAATAAGAGATCCCGACCATAGTGTAAAAAAGGACGGGTGGATTATAAACGTAAATCACGTCAATTGAACTGAACCTGCCAACATCACCGCTGGAATCGACCAGGTGGCAGTTCCAATCATTGTTATTATGGCAGTTCCCCGTACCAGGGGTAACCTCGTGCGCCATCCAGAGGTCCCCATTGATAGAATCATAGTAGCTGATATAGGCCATTCCTGAGGTAGGATGGTGCGCGATGGATACATCCGTTCCCACCCCTGAGCCTGGATACCAATCCACAAGCTGGGTGGTCCATGGTTCCTTGGCGGGTGGATTGGCAGCTGACGTACTGGCAGCGTCCACTTTGGTGCTGACAGTTAGCAAAATTAAAACGAAAAAGAAGTAGAAAATCCTCCTGGTGCACATGAATTCCTCCTGAGTGTGTGTAGTCCGCTGACAGGAAGCCTGGAGATCTTACCGGCAGGTAGAGTCGACAAGTCTGAACAGGCAGTGATCCCAAAACATGAACTAATTTTGAGGTTGTAATGTGATAATTACATTGTAGTACATTAAAATATTAAATCAAGAGATTGAATGGGTTAAATATGCGGATGCCAGCGAATTGTTTACAATTTTCGAATCAAGGACCTAAAAGCTGCCGCGCCATGTAAGCGCGGCAGGATACGGCCGATTGCGGCACAACACAAACAACCGGCTCGGTATCAGACCCTCAGAAGTGGTCAGCCCAACCTGAAGCAGCCGGCCGAACGCCTATACTATCGCTATAGGACATTTCTATTCCGCTCAGATATTCCCGGGCAAGCCCCGTCCAACATTTTTATGATACACTTATCCGTGTTTCCAGACGTATAACATTTACCAATTGAATAGGATACTTCAGCCAGCTGTTGTTTTTAATGCACTTCGCCTCTTTTTCAGGCTCACGTTTCAACAAACGTCAGACGTTCAAAATCTGAGAAATGAATTATCTGGAGGAGCAATGTTAAAAAAAGGAATGCTATTTCTTATTCTGGTAATATTTGGGCTGGCCTGCGCTCCAAGCGCGGCGGCAGTTGAGAAGGCAATTCAAAAAACCCAGGCAGCCGCGCTTACCCCGCCCCCATCCACACCACCCGTTGAAATCTCCACGCCGCAGCCCAGCCCAACCAGCGCTCTTGCCGTACAGCCCACCCAGCCGCCAGCCCCTGCCGCGCTGCCAGCGGAGCAAAACCTCCCCAGCTTGCTATCCCATTCCGAAGATCTCCCTCCGGGATATCAATTTGGCAGTCTGGGAAGCGTTCCGGCTGAGCGGTACACCTGGATAACGGACAGAGGCATTGACTCGCATTTGCTGTCAATCGAGACGGCTGATAATAATGTTGCCGCTTACGTCACGGTTTTCGTCTATGACGACAAACTCACACCGATTTTGGCATATATGGAAGACCTGGACGAAGTCATGCGCCTGATTAAGGACCATGGGACCACCTATACTTTCCACTTCACGACGATTGACGAAGTTGGCGAAAAAGACCTTGCCTATGTGTTAACGGCAGCCTCGGGTTCAGAAAAGTCAATCGCCCTGGGTTTTGTGCGCTGCAATCTGTATGTGCGTGTCAGTTTCAGTACCACCGATGATCAAGCCATGACTATCGCCTACGCGCAGAAGCTCGACCAGCGCTTAATTGCTTCTGCCTGTTCGGAATAAGCTGATAAGCCGGCTTTGCGCTCAACCCACCGCGGAGTGCTGCAGCCGTCCATATCCCGACCAACCTGGCAGTCAGGTCATTATGCCAGCCGGAAAACCGGCTGGTTTTTTATTGCGCGCAAGTCCTTATGATAAAATTCGATCATGAACGCCCGGGTTGTATTCATGGGTTCGCCCGATTTCGCGCTTCCGACGCTGGAAGAACTGCACAGACGCACCCAGGTGGTCGGCGTTGTCACCCAACCAGACCGGCCAGCCGGACGCGGGCGTTTGCTCATGCCGTGCCCGGTGCGGCAGTTAGCCGAAAAGCTTGAAATCCCGGTTTTCCAGCCGCTCTCCCTGCGCAAACCCGACGCGCTGGAACAGTTATCCGCCTGGCAGCCGGATTTGATTGTGGTGGCCGCCTTCGGGCAAATCCTCCCAAAGAATGTGCTCGCGCTCCCGCCGAAAGGCTGCCTCAACGTGCACGCCTCGCTGCTGCCCCGTTGGCGCGGCGCGTCGCCCATCCAGGCGGCCATCTTGGCAGGAGACGAAAGAAGCGGGGTAACCATTATGCTGATGGAGGAAGGTTTGGATACCGGACCTATCCTGGCGCAAAAAACGGTGCCAATCCGTCCCGGCACCACCGGCGCGGAGCTTTCCCAACAGCTGTCTTACCTTGGCGCCGCGACCTTGATAGAAATCCTGCCGTCCTACCTTTCGGGGATGCTTGCGCCGCTGACGCAGGCAGACGGCCTTGCGACCTACGCGCCGCTGCTGAAAAGGTCAGATGGTTTGCTGGACTTCACGCAATCCGCGCTCGCCCTCACCCGAAAAGTGCACGCGTATTCCCCCTGGCCAGGCACCTATTTCATTTTAAATGGAAAGCAAATCAAGGTGCTCGACGCGCACCCACACGACACCTTTGAAAGCGAAGTGGAAGGGCGCTATATCGTCAATGGTTTGCCCGCCGTGGGGACCTCCGAAGGGCTTCTGGTGCTTGACCAGCTGCAGCCGGAAGGCAAACGCGGAATGTCCGGCGGGGCTTTCCTGAACGGTCAGCCCAACTGGCTCTAACGCTCCTCACCTGGCTAAATCCCCTTGCTTTTCGCCGCTTCAGTTTGCCATTTTATGAAATGATGACAGCAGGTTGTCCGCGGAATCAATTACTACCGGGCAGCCCACCGCGCTGGTTGGCGGCAGAGAATAACACCAACCGCGACGCGTCCGTCTGGCTCAAGCGCCCCCAATTAACGCGTTTATTCCTCCGGGAAGAAATTCCTGCGCCATTCATACAGCAGGTTTAGCGCCTGAATTGGGGAGAGCGAGTTCAGGTCCACCTTCCTGAAGGCATCAATCAGCGGGTTGTTCTCCGGGAACAGGCGCAGCTGTGAGGTATCCGCCGCCTGGTCCGGAAGGGTCTTGCCAGCAGTAGACTCAAGCTGCTTCAGAAGCTCATTCGCGCGCTGAATCACCGGAGCCGGCAGGCCTGCTAACTGCGCCACGTGGATGCCGTAAGAACGATCCGCCCCGCCAGGCACAATCTTGTGCAGAAACACGACCCTCCCCTCGGATTCCGTCACCGCCACGTTGTAATTGCGCACGCCTGGCAGCATTTCCGCCAGCTCGGTCAGCTCATGATAGTGCGTGGCGAACAGGGTGAAAGGCTTCAGCCTGGGATGGCTGTGCAGATATTCAATTATCGCCCAGGCGATGGAAAGCCCGTCGTAGGTGCTGGTGCCGCGCCCGATTTCATCCAGAATTAACAGGCTGCGCGGGCTCGCGTTGTTTAGAATGTTGGCAGCCTCAATCATTTCAACCATGAATGTGGACTGACCGGCATGGATTGCGTCTTGCGCTCCAATACGCGTGAAAATCCGGTCCACCAATCCAATCTCCGCGGACTCTGCCGGAACAAAACTGCCCAGCTGCGCCATCAACACAATCAGCACGACCTGACGTAAAAAGGTGGATTTGCCGCTCATATTCGGGCCAGTTATCACGCGCACAATCTCGCCGTCTTCAAACACCGCGTCGTTAGCGATGAACCGCTCGCCGGTGCGCAGCCGCTCCACCACCGGGTGCCGCCCACCATAAATTTTCAGTCCCTTTTCCGCCCTCACAACCGGGCGCACATAGTTGTTCAGAGCCGCGGCGGATGCCAGCGAGAGCACGCAGTCCAGCTGCGCCAGGGCTCTGGCAGTTTCCAGCAGCGGCGCCGCGGAACTGGCCACGCGCTGGCAGACGGACCGGAAGACGCGCAGCTCCACCTCGTGGATTTGTGCCTCAGCATTCAGCACAAGTGATTCGTATTCTTTCAATTCCGGGGTGATGAAGCGTTCAGCGTTCACCAAGGTTTGTTTGCGCAGGTACTCAGCAGGCGCGTTCTCCGCGCTGCCGCGGCTGATTTCGATGTAGTATCCGAACACTTTGTTAAAGCCCACCCGCAAGGTTTTTATGCCGGTGCGTTTCCGCTCCTCAGCCTCCAGGCTGCCAATCCATTCGCGGGCGTGTTTGGAGGAAGACACAATCGCGTCCAGTTCGTCAGAAAAGCCGGGTTTAATGATGCCGATATTTGCCAGCGTGGCAGGCGGCTCGTCCGCGATCGCTTCCTCAAGCAGGTTCTGGATATCCTGATGTTCATGCAGTCCGGCAAGAACCTCCGCGAGCGCCGGCACCTGAGGCAGGAGCGCGCGCAGTTTTGGCAGCAGGTTCAAATCTTCGCGCAGGCTCACCAACTCGGGCGGGCGGATGCTGTTGGTGCAGGCACGGTTGACCAGCCTTTCCAGGTCATGAAATTCATGCAGCAAATGCGTGAGCTCATTGCGGAGCACGCCGTCGCGATAGAAGGTTTCCACCATGTCCAGTCGGGTGCTGATTGCCGCCGGGTTCAGAAGGGGCTTGTTGACCCACTGGCGCAGCATGCGTTTTCCCATCGGGGTTTTTGTCTGGTCCAAGACCCACAGAAGTGAGCCTTCGCTTTTCCCATCCCGCAAAGTTTCGGCCAATTCCAGGTTCCGGCGGGTTTCCGCGTCCAACACCATAAAGTCGCCCAGGCTGTAGGTGCCAAAGCTCTTCAGGCTTGAGAGGGCATTCTGGTTTGTTTCCTGCAGGTACTTTAAGAGGGCGCCGGCCGCGCGCGTCGTCAGCGGCATGCTTTTCAGACCAAAGCCGTCCAGACTGCCAACCCCAAAGACCCCTTTCAGAAGTTCTTCGGCACGTCCGGGTTCAAAATACCAGCCCGGAACCGCTGTGAGGGTTCCCGGAAAGCCGTTCGGCAGTTCTTGCGCCTCAGAACGCAGCGTTTCGGCGGGGTTGATGCGGGTAAGTTCCGTCCGCACCGCGTTCAAGCCTTCCTCAAGCTCAAGCTGGGTGCCGGTGAACTCCCCTGTGGTGATATCCAGATAGGCTATCCCAGCCCGGTTTTCTTGCAGACAGACCGCGGCAAGATAGTTATTTTCCCCCGCGCTGAGCAGCCCAGGTTCCACCACGGTACCGGGCGTCACCACGCGCACGACTTCGCGCGGGAATAAGCCTTTGTCCGGCTGGTCGCCGACCTGCTCGGCGATGGCGACCCGGTAGCCTTTTTCAATCAACCGACCGAGATAATTATCCGCGGCATGAAAAGGAATGCCCGCCATCGGCACGCGCACCCCTTTGGCAACCGGCCGTGAGGTCAAGACGATATCCAACGCCTCCGAAGCCCGGCGCGCGTCATCGTCAAAGGTCTCATAAAAATCACCCAACCTGAAGAACAGAATCGCGTCCGGATACTGTTTTTTGATATCCAGATACTGCTGCCTCAGGGGGGTGATATCCTGCGCCATGTTCAGCCCTTATTTCAGAATTTCGGTCATGTAGGCTATCACCTGGTCCAAGGCGTTGGCAATCTGGGTCGGATCTTTTCCGCCGGCTTGCGCCAGGTCAGGTTTGCCGCCTCCGCCGCCGCCGACCACCGCCGCGGCGCGCCGCACCAGGTCGCCCGCTTTTAATCCGCGCTGAATCAGGTCTGGGGTGACCGCCGCGATAATCAACGGTTTGCCATCCTGCACGGAAGCCAAAGCGACGACGCCCGAGGGGTAGCGCTGGCGAAACTGGTCTGCCAGCCCGCGCAGCATTTCCGCGCCCGCTCCGGGCACCAGAGCCGTGAGCACCGGCGCGCCGGAGATGATTTTCACCTGGTCCAGCTGGCGGTTAAAGGCGTCCTGCGCGATTTGCGCGCTCAGCTGCTCCGTGCGCGCCTCCATCTTCGCCAACTCATCCTGCAGGGCTTGCAGGCGCCCCTGAAGCTCAGCCGGGGAAGCGCCCAGAGTCTGCGCGGCATCTTGCAGCAGGTTCATGCGCTCCCGCGCGTAAATGTAAGCCGCCTGCCCGGTCACTGCTTCAATCCGGCGCACGCCGGCTGCCACGCTGCTTTCGCCTGTAATCAGGAACAGCCCGATTTCGCTGGTATTGTGCACGTGCGTGCCGCCGCACAGTTCGTAAGACAGGGTCTCTTCCCCGCCGATTTTGATGGTGCGGACTTCCTGTCCATATTTTTCCCCGAAAAGCGCCATCGCGCCTTCGTTGATTGCCTTTTCGAGCGGTTTGACCGAGATATTCAGGTCATATTCATCCAGGATGGCTTCGTTTACGCCTTTTTCAATCTGCAGAAGCTGCTCATGCGTGAGCGCGGCCGGGTAATTAAAGTCGAAGCGCAGCTTATCGGGTGCCACCAACGAGCCAGCCTGCCGCGTCTGGTCGCCGAGCACCTTGCGCAGCTCCGCGTGCAGCAAATGCGTGGCAGTGTGGTTGCGCATCACGGCTTTGCGGCGCTGGGCGTTCACACGCGCGAAAGCTTTATCACCCGTTTTCGGTCTTCCAAATACCACCCTGCCAACGTGCACAATCACGCCCGCGGCGGGTTTGCGCGCCTCGCTCACCTCAATTTCCCAGCTTCCCGGCGGGTCTGAGGTTATTTTTCCGGTATCCGAGACCTGACCGCCGGATTCAACATAGAAGCTGGTATCTCCGAGCAAAACTTCCACCTCATCATCCGCCTGAGCTTCCTGCAAGGGCTGCGCGTTCTGGAAGAGCGCCAGCAGTGTGGTAGGAACAACGTAACGGTCGTAAGGGTCATAGCCCGCGCCGGATTCCGGCAGGGCGTGGGATTTCACCAGTTCCCGCAGCACGCGCTGATAATTTTCAGCGTCCTGCCCGCCCATCTCGCCAAACGCCTTCCCCGCGCCGCTGGCAGCCCGATGGGCTTCCATACTCGCGAAGAAGCCGCTCTCATCCACGCTCAAACCTTCCTCGCCGAGGATATCGCGCGTGATTTCCAGCGGAAAACCCAGCGTGGCGTACAGGTCAAAGGCTGCTTTTCCATTTAATACTATTTCGCCGCGGGAACGCATGCCGGCAATCAGGCGGTTAAGTTCAGCGAAGCCTGCATCCAGCGTTTCGGCAAAGCGCCGCTCTTCGCGCGTCAGCGTGTCCATAATCAGGGTTTCGCTGCGCTTCAGCTCGGGGTAAGCTTCCTGATAGTTGCTGATAACCCGCGCGGCAACTTTTGCCATGAATGGTTCAGTCAGATTCAGTTTCCGGGCGAAGCGTGCCGCGCGGCGGATAATCATCCGGCAAATATAGTTGCGCCCCAAATTGCCCGGAACAACGCCGTCGGCAATCAGAAAGGCTGCCGCGCGCACATGGTCCGCGATGACGCGGTAAGGCGTGAGGCTTTCGGCCCTTTGCGCGTCGGTTTGCCCGGTCAGCCGCTGGACCTCGTCCAGGAGCGGTGAGAGCAAATCGGTCGCGTAGTTGCCGTTCACGCCCTGAATAACCGAAACGATCCGCTCAAGACCCATGCCGGTATCCACGTGCTTTTTAGGCAGCGGCGCCAGGTCGCGCTCAGAAAGCCGGTTGTACTGGATAAAGACGTTATTCCAGAGCTCCGTCCAGCGTCCGCAGTCCGCGTTCACGTGGCAAACATGCTGCGGGTCGTCCTTCCGGGAACAGGCTTCCGGGCCAAAGTCGTAATGGATTTCGCTGCAAGGCCCGCAAGGTCCGGTATCCGCCATTTCCCAGAAGTTGTCTTTCCGCCCATAGAAAACCAGATGCGTGGGGTCAAACCCCGGTTGGCTCAGCCAGATTTGCGCAGCTTCCGCGTCATCCGGTATTTGCCCGTGTTCATCCTTAAACGTTGTCGCCCACAGCCGGCTTTTATCCAGACCCCAAACCTCGGTCAGCAGTTCCCAGGACCACGAAATGGCTTCCTGTTTGTAGTAATCTCCAAAAGACCAGTTGCCGAGCATTTCAAAGAAGGTGTGATGTGTATTATCCCGGCCGACCTGGTCCAGGTCGTTGTGTTTGCCGGAAACGCGCATGCATTTCTGCGAGTCCACCGCGCGGGTATATGGGCGGGTATCCGTCCCCAGGAAGACGTCTTTGAACTGCACCATGCCCGCGTTTGTAAAGAGCAGGGTGGAATCCCCGCCCGGGACCAGCGAAGCGCTGGGGACGACGGTGTGGCCGCGTTCCACAAAAAAGTCAATAAAAGACTTCCGAATTTGATTACCAGTTAAAGGCATACAGAACTCCGTTTGAAGGGTTTTACAGAATAAAAATTATACTGTATATCCGTCTGGAAAAAAGTTGCCGCGCTATGATTATCCGCGTCAGGTCCGCAAGGAAAATATCAGGTAAAATTTCAAGGCGTTACTTGTGGATGGATTGTAAATGGAGTAAGGAAATGCGTGTGCTCAACCAATTGACCAGTCTGCCTGGTGAACGTGGCGAAGAAGCCAGCATTCGCCTTGCCGAAACCATCGCCGCCGCCCAGGATGCGGAAGCTGTGCAGGAACTCATCGCAGCACTGCCGAAGGCTTCGGCCGCGCTCTCCAGCGATATCATCAAGACGCTCTACGAAATTGGCAAACGCCAGCCCGCCCTGATTTCTCAATACGCAGATGTGTTCCTTGGGCTGCTGCGCGCAAAAAACAACCGCCTGGTTTGGGGCGGCATGATGGCCTTGGAAACTATCGCGGATAGAAGCGCGAATGCTCTCTTCGGACAGGTGAAGCTGATTGAGGAAAGCATCCAAAAAGGGTCTGTTATCACCCGGGACGCGGGTATTGGCGCCCTTGCGAGGCTTGCCGCCGCGAAGCCGGAGTATGCAGAGAGCATTATGCCTTTCCTGCTTGAACACCTGCGCGCTTGCCGCCCTGCCAGCGTGGCACAGCACGCAGAAAAAACATTCCTGTGTGTCAGCCCTCTGTATGCCGGGGCTTTCGCCGAAGTTCTGCGTGAGCGGCTTCCTGACCTGAGCGAAGCCCAGGCGCAGCGTGTGAACAAACTTCTCAAGAAAACCATGAAAGCTGCCAAATGACCCCTTTTACCTGGACGCTCGAAGCCGTTGACGGGAACGCCCGCGCCGGTACCTTCGCCACCCCGCACGGTTCAATTCGGACCCCCGTCTTCGCCCCGGTGGGCACCCAGGCAACTGTCAAATCCCTGACGCCGGCTCAGGTGGATGAATTGGGCGCTCAGATGGTGCTCGCCAACACTTACCACCTTTTTTTGCGTCCCGGGGATGAATTGGTAGCCGAAATGGGCGGGCTGCACCGCTTTATGGCCTGGAACAAGCCGATTCTGACCGATTCGGGCGGTTTTCAGGTCTTCTCCCTGACCGACACGCGCAAGATTGATGACGACGGGGTCACTTTCAAGTCCCATATTGACGGTTCGCTGAAGCGCCTCAGCCCGGAAATATCCATCCGCATCCAGGAAAACCTGGGCGCGGATATTATCATGGCGTTTGACGAGTGCGCCGTGCCCACGGATTACGCCTACTCCCGGCTGGCGATGCAGCGCACGCACGCCTGGGCAAAACGCTGCCTGGACGCGAAACGGCGGGAAGACCAGGCCCTGTTTGGGATTGTGCAGGGCGGGGTGTTTTCCGATTTACGCGCCGAATCCGCGCGGGAAATCAGCGCGATGGGATTTCCCGGGCACGCCATTGGCGGGCTTTCGGTCGGCGAGTCCAAAGCGGATATGTACCGCACCATTGCCGAAGTGAACAGCATCCTGCCCGCGGATAAGCCGCGCTACCTGATGGGCGTCGGCACGGTGGAAGATTTAATTGAAGGCGTGCGGCGCGGTGTTGACATCTTTGACTGCGTCCTGCCCACCCGGCTGGCACGCCACAACAGCGCGATGAGCATGCGCGGACGCCTGAACCTGATGAACGCCGGCTACGCGCGCGATGAACGCCCGATTGACCCGGACTGCGCCTGCTATACCTGCCGGCATTTCAGCCGGGCATACCTGCGCCACCTGGTCAACGCGAAGGAAATGCTGGCCGCCGCGCTGCTTTCCATCCACAACCTTCACACTCTCGTCCAACTCGCTGAGGACATGCGCGCGGCAATTTTGGATAAACATTTTGAGCAGTTCGCGCAGGACAAACTGGCGCGGCTTTCTGCCAAGGAGACTGAAAAATGACATTAATTCAAGCGCTTATTCTCGGTATCGTGCAGGGTTTGACGGAATTCCTGCCCGTCTCTTCTTCAGCGCACCTAGTTTTGGTGCCGTTTCTGCTCAACTGGAAACTTGACCCAACCCAGGCTTTCGTTTTTGACGTGCTCGTCCAACTGGGCACCTTAGTCGCGGTCATTGCGTACTTTTGGAAAGACCTGCTGGCTGTCCTGAAAGCCTGGACAGCCGGCATCCGTTCGCGTCAGCCCTTCGCGGAGGCGGAAAGCCGGCTCGGTTGGTTTGTAATCCTGGCGACAATCCCCGCGGGTTTGGCCGGTTTGCTGCTGAAAGACAAGGTGGAAGCCGCCTTCTCCAATCCGATGCTGACCGCCCTGATGCTGTTCATCACCGCCATCTTGCTAACCCTGAGCGAGGTGCTCTCAAAAAAGACGCGCGAAACCTCGGAACTGACCTGGCTGGACAGCCTCATCATCGGCGCGTTTCAGGCTGTTTCAATTTTCCCGGGGATTTCCCGCTCTGGTGCCACCATCTCTGGCGGGCTCTTCCGCGGGCTCAAGCGCCAGGATGCCGCGCGGTTTTCATTCCTGCTGGCAATTCCGATTATGACCGCCGCGGGGGTGTTGGCGCTGAAAGATCTTTTGGCTGTGCCGGGGCTGGCGTCTTTTCTGCCCGTGGTGCTCATTGGTTTCGTTGCTTCCGGGCTAATTGGTTATTTCGTCATCCGTTGGTTCCTGAATTTTCTGAAAACTAAAAGCCTGCTGCCATTCGCGCTCTACTGCGCGCTGCTCGCGGTGGCCGTCTTGTTGATATTGGGCGTCCGCTAAATGGCCTTCCTGGCTCTGGTATTGCCAGCCTGGTCAAACACCAGCAGCCCGCGAGGGCGCAGCGCACTTTGCGGAGAGTGTTTGTCGGTGACAATTACTTCGGGCAGGTCGCCCGGAAAATACCGGTGGACTTCCGGATGAAGATGCCGCCGTCCCGATTTATCCTGCGGGTAAAGAACGCCGTCATTTCTCCAAACTGCTCCTTGCTAAAGCAGTTTTGTCCGGCAGGGGTACTGTAGACATAATCCGATAATCGCCTGGCATCCGTCACCCATAAATCGCTCGCGTATGGAGTCAATTCAACGTTTTTAAAAAACGCGTGAAACTGTTCCCAGCCGTTTTCCAGGCTGAAAGGTCGGCTCATCGCGGTCTCAGCCTCAAAGCGCGGATCGAATTCACGCAGCAGAATGTCAAGCTCAAGCATATGCGCCGTGCCGTTGGTCGCTGCGACGAGTCTGCCGCCTGGTTTGAGGACGCGGGCAGCTTCCCGGATGGCGCGTGCTGGGCTGGGCACGTGATACAACATATGGTTGGCAATTACCGCGTCAAACACCTTTTCCGGAACCGCCAGAGTCTGAGCCTCCTGGGCAAGCAGAAAGAACCCGCGATAGTCCGCCAAAGCCTTCCGCGCGCCAGCCAACATTCCAACAGACAGGTCAGATAAGGTAAGCCGGGCGCCTTCCGGCAGGCGCTTGAGGCTGCTTTGCCACTGCGCCGCCGGTCCGCAGCCCAGTTCCAGGATTTCCTCCCCGGCTGCCGGGTTCAGCTGCTCAAACACAAAGTCTGCCCAATCCTGGCGGGCGGTGCTGAAGAGTATATGAATCGCGATGCGGGAATTGAGATTGTCCGGGTCGCGGTATTGAAATTTCCGTAAATAGCGCGGGTCATTTATGGTCATGTTAGGCTCGTTTGGTTTCATCTGCAGTTTTACCACACTGCGGTCAGCCTGAGTCCCCACTCCAAAATAAAACGGATTTTTGTACTTTAGGATGAAGTAAATCGCGTTCACAGCGCCTCGTTCAAAAAATCAGCATCTCAAATCGAAAAAAGAGGTTAATTCCTGTTCAGCCCGTGAGGGTGTCGGCCGCCAGGTCGCGTTTCAGCCTGTGAGAGCGATGAACGGCAGTTCTCCCCGCGCCCTCGGATAGGCCGGGAACATCATTTGCCTGCGGTTCTTACACTCGCGCTTGTCTCAGACCTAAGCCTAAACCCAGCCCAGAGCAGACTGCCGCGCCAGATTGTTCAGCCGCGGTTTTCGGAAACCCCAAAGGTCCGCAATCCTTCAACTTGAAGCTGCCTGGGGAGAAACCGCAGAAGCAGCGCACTGCGCCCTCCAGGTCTCCAGCTAAGGTTGTCGAAAAAGCATAAGCAACTATTCCGATAAGAATTTCCGGAACCAGTCATTACCAACTTGCCAGGCTCAATTCAATTTGGGTTTCTTGGTTTCGTTTTTAACCGCGGAATCCTGAAACGCGGACTTTTTTATGGTTATCTTGACAGAAATACCACTCGATGTAAAATAGTATCCAGTTAATTTTCTTTTAGTTAGGAATGGGAGAAATCATGTCAGAACGTTTGGTTGGAACCATCAAATGGTTCAGCGCCCCCAAGGGGTATGGGTTCATCGGCCAGGAATCGGGCGAAGATGTTTTTGTTCATTTTTCAGCAATTGAGATGGATGGATACAAGCGCCTCAGGGAAGGGCAGCGGGTTGAATTCTCAATTGAAGACGGTGCCAAGGGCAGGCAAGCCGCCCACGTGGTACTGCTTGAGAAGTAAAATATCCTTTAACCTACAAAAACAGACCGGAAGACCGGTCTGTTTTTTTTAACATTCAGCGGCTCACTCTTGGCGTGCCGCCAAGGCGGCAGCCATCCTTTTCAGCGCCTCTTCCAAGACGGCCCGCTGGGTGCCGAAGTTCAGGCGGACAAAGCTTTCCCCCTCTGGGCCATAATCCGCTCCGCAATTCAGACCCACGCGAGCGTGTTCCAGGAAGAACTTCTGGGGGTCAGGCTGCAGGTTCAAGTTTCGGCAGTCCAACCAGGCCAAAAAGGTGCCTTCCGGCCGGTGCATCTCCACCCCCGGCAGTTCCGACGCCAGGGTTTCCATCAGGAATTCCCGGTTCGCTTGCAGGTACGCAAGCAGTTCCTTCAGCCAGGCGTCCCCGTGTAAATACGCGGCGCGGGCCGCGGTCAGCGCCAACAAATCCGGTCCACTCACCAACCCGTTCCTGAAATCACAATACTGGCGCGCCATTTCCGGGTTGCTGATAACGGCCACAGACGCGAACAAACCGGCGATGTTATATGTCTTGCTCGGCGCCAAAAGCGTCAGGGTGTTATCCGCCACTTCCGGGTCGAGCGAGGCAATCGGAATATGCTGATGGTCGTCAAACACAATGTCGCAGTGGATTTCATCGGAGCAAATTAATACCTTGTGCCGCAAACAAATTTCAGCCAGTCGGGTCAGTTCCTCGCGCGTGAAAACCCGACCCGTCGGATTCTGCGGGTTGCAAAGAATATACATACCAACGCGCTCATCCTGGATTTGTTTCTCGAACAGGTCAAAGTCGATATGATAAGAACCATCCGAGCCGCGCTGTAATGGATTGGTCACATAAGGAACACCGGCAGATTTGGGCGCGCCAAAGAACGGCGGGTAGGCTGGGGTGTTGAACAAGACTGAAGCGCCGGGTTTACAAAAAGCGCGGACGGCAAGGTTGAATCCGGTCACAATTCCGGGGACGTAACTAATCTGGGTTGGCAGCGGTTTCCAATAAAAATGGCGCTCAAGATAATTCACCACAATTTCAGCCAAATCCGCGGGGGGAGCGCCATATCCGAATATGCCGTGGTCAACCCGCTGGTGCAGCGCGTCGATAACCGCGGAAGGGCTGCGGAAGTCCATATCCGCCACCCACAAAGGCAGCACGTCTTCCGGGAAGAGCCTCCATTTGATACTCTCGGTGTTCCTGCGGTCCATAATCCTTTCAAAATCCATGCCTGCGCCTCCGTTTTTTATGTCTGTTTATTCTAACTCCAATCCGCCCGGTCGGAGCCAAATTCCCGTTTCGCGCGTTCCCGATCGCGAAACTGGTATACTCATGGCATGATTAAGCGCGTTCAGGCATTCCTGCAGCTCATCCGTCCGAAGGATTTCCTGTTTCTCGTTTTAGCCTACAGCTTGCTTGGCATCACCGTCGCGCAGGGCGAATTTGGAATTCGTTTTATCCTCTTATGCGCCGCGAATTTTTGCGCGGTCGCCTTCAGCTTCATCTATAACCAGCTGGCAGACGCGCCTGCCGACACCTTTGACGAAAACGCGTCTTCGTCCAACCCCATCGCGCAGGGTAAAGTCCTTCCCGCGGCAGCTGCCGCGGCGGCTTTTGTGAGCGCGGCTCTCGCGCTGGCGCTCTTTGGGCTGCTGGATTGGCGCCTCCTCCCGGTCGGCTTGATTCTATTGGCTCTTGGCGCCTTATATTCCTCTCCGGGCACGCGGGTACGCGGCATTTCCATGTTGGACCTGGCCGGGCACAGCTGGCTGTTGGCTCCGGCGGTCGCCGCCACCGGATATCTCACCTTTCAGCCGCGCTTCACCTCCGAGCTGCTCTTTTTGCTGCTGGCGGTCACATTTCTCAGCCTTCTCGGTGAAATTACGCGTGAGCAAAGCGCCCTGTCTAAGCTGAACACGCTGCCCGCCCGGCAAACTGTGTTGAACATCAGCCCCAGGGCAGCCCGTTTCCTCATCCTGCTCTGTTCAGCCGGCGCGCTGCTGAGCGGCGTGATCTTGTTGTTTTTCCTGCGCGCCCTGCCCCTGCGTGCCGTGATTTTCATCCTGATTTGCGCCGGGATTTTACTAATTCCCAATCTGCTCAAACTCAGCCGCCAAACAGATGCCCCCCTGAAGCATTTATCCCTCTATGCCCCCCTGGAAAAAGCAGTGGCCTTGGGTCTGTTGGTGGAGTATCTGACCAGTTTCTTGATTAAAATTATTTCATGGTGAATAATGGCCGCCCCAACCCCTCCCCTCCCCGAAATTAAACTCCTGGCGCCCGAAAACTGGCGTGAATATGCCCTGTTGGACAGCGGTGAGGGCAAAACCCTTGAACGCTTCGGCCCCTACCTGTTGATTAGCCCTGAACCGCAGGCTGTCTGGAAAAAATCACTGCCCCCGGCGGAGTGGCAAAAGGCGCACGCGGTTTTGCGGGAAGAAAACAAAGAGTACGGCGGTTCGTGGCAAGCTCTTAAACCCATGCCCAAAGCCTGGGAGCTGCGCTACCAATCCCTCACCTTTCAACTGCAATTGGGGACGTCCCGGCATATCGGCGTTTTTCCCGAGCAAGCCAGCCATTGGGATTGGATTATGGAACGCGTGCAAGCCGAAAGACGCCCACTGCGCGTCCTCAACCTTTTTGGCTATTCGGGGTTGGCAACCCTGGCAGCTGCCAGCGCCGGCGCTGAGGTCACCCATGTGGACTCTTCGAAACACGCCCTGAACTGGGCCAGCTACAATCTCAAACTCTCCGGTCTGGCAGACAAACCCGTCCGCTGGATTGCCGAGGATGCCCTGAAGTTTACCCAGCGCGAAGCCAGGCGCGGAAACAAATACGACGGATTAATCCTGGACCCGCCCAAATTCGGCAGAGGCTCTCAGGGTCAGGTGTGGGATTTTTTTAAGAAACTTCCGGACCTGGTTGAAGCCTGCCGCGTGGTGCTTGCCCCAAAAGCCAGTTTCATTGTATTTACGACTTACGCGATATCCGCCTCAGCTTTGGTCACTTTACAGGCGGTTCAGGATATTACCGGCAATAAAGGAAAAGCGGAGTGCGGCGAGCTGGTGACCCGCGAGCAAAGCGCCGGACACATCCTGTCGCACGCCCTCTATACGCGCTGGACGCCGTAAACGCTCAGGCTGCTTCTTCGGGCAGCCGCATCACGAGCACCTTGTCGACCCGGCGCCCATCCATGTCTACGACTTCGAACCGGTATGTATCCCAGGTAAAGGTTTGTCCAACCCTGGGAATGCTGCCCAACTGATTCATCACAAAGCCGCTCAGCGTCTGATACCCCGCGCGTCCTTCATCCGGAAGTTCGTCAAAATCCAGCAGTTCCTTTATTTCGTCGATAGGAAGCATGCCGTCCAACAGATAAGACCCATCGGCGCGTTGGACGACCTCCTGCTCCTGATCTTCCGAGTCAAGCGGAATCTCGCCCACGATCGCTTCCAACACATCGTACAGCGTGACCATGCCCTGCACCCCGCCGTACTCATCTATTACCAGCGCCTGGTGCGTTCCGGTGGCGCGAAATTGTTCAAAAACCTTCAGCGCTTGCATATTCTCGGGCACAAACATCGGCTCCCGGATATAGTCGGTCAGGTGGAAATTTGGACTGTGCAAATCAATTCCAATTAATTCTTTTACGTTAACCATGCCCAGTACGTCATCCAGACTGCCCCTGCCCACAGGAATGCGCGAATACTCGCTGTGCATCAGCTCAGAAATAATCGTGTGCTGATCGTCCTCAATATCAATCCATTCCAGGTCTGTGCGCGGGGTCATAAGCACATCCACGCGCCGATCCCCCAGGCGAAAGATACCTGAGAACATATCGGATTCTGTTTGCTCAATCAAGCCGATATCGCGCCCCTGCTCGATGAAAACCTTGATTTCGTCTTCGGTAATGCTGGGTTCCGCCTGGGTATCAATCCGTAAGAGCTTGATTCCCAGGTTAGTAGAAGTGCTCAGCAGCCTGGTAAGCGGACGCATCAGGCGGGTTAGTTTGCGAATCGCCGGGGAAAGCTGACAGACAACATCCTCTGGCTTGCTGACCGCAATCCGCTTTGGGATTAATTCGCCCAGGACAATGGAGAAATAGGTGATTACGACGACAACGAATATCAGGGCAACTGTATCTGCGGCAGGTGCCAACCAGGACACTTTCTGGAGCACTTCCGCCAGAGGATTAGCCAGCATCGCGCCGCCAATACCACCCGCCAGGGTGTCAATCATCGTAATCATGATTTGAATGGTCGAAAGATACTGCTGGTTAGGGTCCTTCAGAAGTTCCAGCGCGTCCGCCGCGCCGCGATTGCCGTCATCGCTGCGCTGCTGCAGCCGCGTTTTTCGCGCGGAGACCATCGCGATTTCGTACTTGGCAAAAATCCCGTTGAAGTAGAACAGGACGGCGATAATGAGAATGTTAGCGTATACCGGCATAGTTTACCTTCCTCTGATAAGCATCAGGTTCAACCCGATGACAGGAAATTTATCGGAGGAACTGCCGCAATTCTACCAGATATGCGTTTTTATCACAGCCGCTGAGGGTGCCCTGAAGGTATTTCATCTCTTCGCCGCGAAGAAGGACGGAGGTCAACCGGCGTTTCCCTGTTTGGTTATTCCCATTGAGAGGGCTGGTCTGTACTTTTTTTCCGCCTTCCCGGATGGCTGACCATTAGCCCGTCTGCTGCCTAAGGCTTCTCCGCCGCGAGGCGCCGTGCTGTTTGCCCACGCAAGCCAGCGTTCAATCCCGCGGTCAAGCTGTTCAAGGTTTAGAGCGGGGACGGCCGCCTCCTCAGTCCATGTCACGGGCTTCTGAAACAGGTACCATGCAGATGAATCATCATTGCCAAGGATC
>Ga0208195_1001672_pt1 | contig 23494 bp, 32 predicted proteins | sample AD_UKC077_MetaG_FD_184441 | JGI IMG/M metagenome (GOLD analysis project Ga0208195, IMG submission 184441) | Active sludge microbial communities of municipal wastewater-treating anaerobic digesters from USA - AD_UKC077_MetaG (SPAdes) (version 2) | ecosystem: Engineered > Bioreactor > Anaerobic >...
AACCTGCTTGTGGTATCGACGTTGATACCATGCAATTAGGCTACAAGTATGGGTATTGCACGATTTGTACATTGGAAGAAATTGCTGCATACAATGGTATAAATCAATACCTTCCATCATAATTATACTTTTTCTGCGCCACCATATAGTATGGACAAATACCAACGATACATTTATATACGGTTGGGTTCCACTCTGTAATATCAAGTGAAGGTGAATAGAACTTGGTTTCGATAGAATTTACAAATGATTCCGGTATGGCTCTGCTAACTTGCATGAACTATCTGTTTACCAGTATCCAGGATTTAGAGGCTGTAACCGATGAACAGAAAAAGAAAGACATGGAACTTGAATATTATAGATCCATTGCAATGATGCAATCAATCTCTGATGATCAGATGAAAAAGATGATTGATACGCTTGAAGAACTTCGTCTTGGTCTTATTCGTGAAGGCGAAGAATCTGCTCATGATGTGAGTGCTATTGAGGTAGTAGAGCCTACCGGACAAGCGACAGCGTAAAGATTGATAACTCTCCATTCTATTTTTGTAAGACGCCAGCCAACTTTTATATATCTAACGAGCATACAAATATGCTGATGGATGATGAAACAGTAACTCCGCACGTCAGTTATATATATAACACTACGACCAACACTTCAGGCTCGCTTGGTGGACCAATGTTTATTCTGCTTTATATGCAGTGTATTATCTTTGTGATTAATCAGTGGCTTGATCTATCTATGGAGTATTGGCAACTGGTGTTTCCAACGTTTGTAGTTGTGATTACATTTGCTATAGGCATGTTTAACCAGAGGTCATAGATGTGGTGGATTGTTAGTGTCATGATTGGTGCCTTTGTGCTAGGCTTAATCGCGGGGTATAAATCAGTATGATGTATGTTGAACTAGCCGTAATGGTGGTGTTCTTTATGCTTGTTGGATTCTACGTTGGAAGGCAATTAGGTAAAGCCCGTGGTAATGTCCAGATACAATTACCAGAGTGGCTGACCTATACATTTGACATCTTTAAGCGATGAGGATTATTAAATGACAACCGAATTAGTGATTTGTCCCTACATGTCAAGCAACCCATACTACGTGGGATGTGAGAAGGGCTATTTAGTATTATTACCACACAAAGTGAAGTGCGAGTATAGATGTGGAGCATGGCAAAATGATAAATGCATGAGATTAAGCGAGGGCAAAGATACTACATGTAATTGTGGAGGTAATGTTAATGCAGACAAGTCTAATTGATTATATGCCAGAACTTTTTACAACTGATTATCAGGTTAGTTTATCACGCTGGATCAAAGAAGAGGATTCCAACTAACCCATCTATTTTATACTTTAAATTGTATACATATACTGATGAAGGATACTCTCAAGCCATTAATGACGAGTAATGCCCAGGATTGGAGAACACCTCCAGAATTGTATGCTAAATTGTGTTCAGAGTTTAATTTTACGCTTGATCCTTGTGCTGATGATGAGAATCATCTATGTCCCAAGTATTATACGGTTGAAACAAATGGGCTTATACAAGACTGGACAGGCGAAACTTGCTTTATAAATCCCCCATATAGCAATTCCAAGGCATGGATTAAAAAGGCTCATGATGAATGGTTTAATCACAATGTAACGAGCGTAATGTTAGTTCCTAGCAGAACTGATACAGTTGCTTGGTTCGACTACGTATCCAAGGCAGCACAAATTAGATTCTTGAAAGGTCGTCTGAAATTTTCAGGACATGCTAATAGTGCGCCATTCCCAAGTGCAATCGTGATATTTAGCAACATTATATATCCAGTTCAGTGCATCTGGGTGGACTATAGGTAGATGTGGACAATGCCATCTTATCCATCCTGCTCAACATGTAAATGACATGAACCATCTGATTCATACTGTATGGATACTATTGTTGTGATTTGAGCATACCATGTGATTTATATAAGTGCAATATGGATGACTTATTTATGAATCAATTAGATGTTGAGACCTACAAGCAGACCCGCATTCTTGAAATCGAAGTTGAAAATTGTGTATCATGCCCAGAACACCAAAGGAAGTCATCAGATATATTTCACTGTGGTATGCTTGGTATGGATCTCTATTATCGGGATATCAGTGATGTGACTACATTTCCAAAGGTATGTAGTTTAACAATTGGTAGTTTAATTAAAGTATAAAGGTAGACCTTAATGAAATACTATGAGACGAAGCGTTATGTGGAAGGTAAATTATTGTAAAGATATAGTTACTGATCGTGATGTTGAAGTTATGGAAATGCTTGAGTGGTTTAAACTCATGGAACAACAAGGTGTATTGTATGATAAGTTTCATGAATGTAACTTTAACATAAGCAAGTATGCAAAGTGGAGAGAGCATGCTTAATAAGATTGTACTTGAACGAGAAGGCAATTGTATCTATACACGTTGCTCATTCTGTGATGGATATGTACCTGTTGATTTTGAACCACTTCATAATGAGGGTATGGTTAGGATCAAAGGCAAATGTAAAAAGTGTACAAGTTATATCCAGATTAGGACACAGCGCTATAACGTGGTAACAAACTGGGTTCCTTAAATTAATAAAACTTTCCACAAACGTTATATACAAGTGTGTTCCATATATAGCATCATGGCCAAAATGATTGAAGATAACCAAGACTTTATCAAGGCTTGGGAAAAGAAGAAAAAGGAATCAGATGCACTCCATAGTAAGGCAGCCAAAAAGATCAAAAATATGTGTGTATTTGCAAAGAACAAACTCACTGGACAGTAAGGTGTGAACATGTTTCACAAACTATTTTTAACGCTACTTATATGCTGTTTCATGGTTATGCCTATCCTTGGTGGATCCACGACAACAGTATATGCAAGTGGCGGAAGCATGACATATAGTCATACTGTGTCAATAGAACGTGCTGATGGTGGATTAAAATACCCAGTATTTGGTGCCAATAACACCGGTAGTCCTTATACGTATGATGGGAGTCAGACAAGTGTGTTAACCCTTGGTAGATCATCTATGAAGCGCGAATCCAAGGTTGATACCACTGATAGTAACTTTTATGCTGCACAGGGATCTGTTGCTGGAGATTACATGATCAATGCCGAAGATACTGCAGGCATGTTGAATATCCAGCCTAATGAACCTGAACAAATGTGTGACAGTGAAGGATTCCTTGCAGGATCTGGCGCAACTGGTTCATATCCAGTAAGCGAATCGTATGAAGGTAAAATTGGTGTTATCATCCATGGTGGTGGTGTGTATGAAAGTGAAGTTGGACTAAATGACGGTGATGTTCATCTGTCTGGTGCATCTGACATCGTGACCAAGGGATACCTCTACGGTAATGTTCATTCAACATCAATGAAGGGCTTTGACAAAAACAGTACTGGACTAAATGCTGTAACAACCGAAGACATTAACTACAAGGGTGGGACTGCACTCAATGGCACCGAAGAAGAATTCCATGGATACTTTACAAATGATTATGCAACTGTGACAACTGCCTACGATGAATTGATTGAAGAACTTGAAGAAAAACAGGAATCAACAATCACTTCGATTAGTGCAGATCGTGTAAATGAATCTGTAGAAAATTCTACCATTGAATATGAAGAACCAGTTAATTTAACTGCGAATCAAACTCATGGTGAATCCAAAGGTCTTGAAGAAATTTCAGGCCAGTCCATTATCAGGGACTAACCCTTCCACTTTTTTACAACACACTTATATACAATTGTAACTAACTATTTAGCCACATGGTAAAGCAATATAAGGATGGATACTTCCTGAATGGTAAGTGGTTTGATGGTCAGTTCGATAATAGTGAGATAATTGAAAGGAATAAAGTTATTGCAGATGTAATTGATGGACCACACTTGAGACCTATTAAAAGTGGACAATTAGTAGCATTGACCGATGATGGTTGTGTTAATCCTGTCTACCTCCCTGATAATGCGTGGTCCAGTGGTAACTATAATGAGATTGAAGAACCGTATGAGACGAAGTATATTACATATCTATTCTATGGTATCATAGTTATTCTAGTATTGGCAATCTTGTTTGTGCTTATTCAATTCTAAACACTTTTTTATATTTTGTAGTTGTATATATGAGATATGACTGATAGTGAAAAATATTACGTGGTGATGGAAAGTACCTACACCGTCGAGAATCATCAGCCTGTCGTTATTTTATTTTCTCGCAATTATAACAATCCAATTGAGTCAGTATCACATAAGTTTTACGGCTTTGAACCATATTTTTATGTCCCTGCTAAAATCCCAAGTGGTATATCTTCCAATCTAATTAAACGCATTGAGGATGATATCCACATTGATGCATTGGGTCGCGAGGTACGTAAAGTTGTAACATACCTGCCTTCTGATGTTCCAAAGGTGCGTGATCTATTCGAATGGACTGATATGGCCGACTTTGTATTTGATAAACGGTTCTTGGTGGATAAACACATCAAGTATGCATATCAAGTTGTAGATGGAGAGCCAGTGCCGGTTGAAGTTCCAAATGCGATGTTACCAAGAGTTACCTACTGTGATATCGAAGTTGTGTCACCTCCGGGCATCTTTCCTGACCCCAAGGTCGCAGCCTTCCCCATCATAACTATTCAGGTTATGGATAGCATAACTAAAAAGATTGCAGTGTTCACAAGTGATGTAGTGCCACAGACTGATGATGAAACTCATTATGTATGCAAGGATGAGAAGGATTTGATTAAAACTTTCTGTCTTTACGTTAAGCACAACGACCCAGATATCATAGGGGGCTGGAACTTTGAGCAATTCGATATTCCGTATCTAATAAACCGTGCTGCAAATATTGGAGTATCATTAGTAGGTCTTGCACGACAAGGTTCATGTAAGTGTGAATTTAGTGAAGCAACTGGTGATTTCCGCATTCGTGTCGGTGGTAGAGCAATTCTTGATATGATGGCAGCATTTAAGAAATATAGTATTGGTATGGGTCAACGTGAATCATTTGGCCTCAAGTCTGTCATTGGCGATCACGAGTTGTTGGATCATGTAGATAAAGATGGTAATGTTATCAAGTCATATGCCTTCGAGTATCCTGACTTGGGTATTATGCTTGAGCAAGTCATGGAGGACAAGCGTTATGTGGATCTTATTAACTACTGTAAGAACGATGTGATAGCACTTCAGCACATTGATGAGTCACTTGGTCTTTACATGTATTTCGAGTCTATACGATTTGTGGCTGGTTCTAAAATCATGGATGGTTTGTTTAACAGTAAAGTTATTGAGATGCTCTTACTTCATGATGGGATTAAGCCCATGCCAACGAGAGTATATTCTAATAAAGAAACTGAAAAGTTTCCTGGGGCACTTGTCGTCACGCCAAATGCCGGAATTCACGAATGGACGGCTACAGTCGACGTTTCAGCCCTTTACCCCAATATAATGGTTGGGTTTAACATTTCGGCAGATATAGATGGTGTAATTGTCAAAGCAATGAAACGCATTATGGAACTCCGTGAACATTACCGGAGTCTAAAGAAGCAAGGTGTAAAGGGAGCAGATGCTTTAGATAGTGCAACCAAAGCAGTTGCAAACTCATTTTATGGTGTTACGGGTTCTCCTGCCTTTAGATTATACAATCGTGATAATGCATTTTTTGTTACATCCACTGGTCAGGAAATTAATAGGTTCATTCAATCGGAGTGTGTAAAACTTGGGAAAACGGTATTGTACGGAGATACTGACTCCGTTTTCTTTTCTGAGGTATCTACAAGCTCCGAAGCATTACATATCGAGGATTACTTAAATAAACAATTAGCCCAATGGTGTGATGATAAAGGTTGTAGTGTCCACATTACGCTGAAAGCCGAGAAATTATTTAGACGATTGTTGTTTAAGTCGTCCTCTGGCGATAGATCTAAATCCTCAAAGAAGAAATACGCAGGTTATCTCATCTGGAAGGAAGGTAAAAATGTGGACGAGTTATCTTACATGGGGCTTGAACTCAAACGTTCAGATCAATCCAACATCACCAAGGAATGTATCTCATACTTCCTAAATACATTACTTATTGATGGTGATCAGGCTAAAGCCGTCAGTAAAGTTAAAACTTACTTCAATGATATACGTAAAGGCAATATAGACATCATAGACATATCATTGCCAAAGGCTGTTCGTAAGATTCCATATGTCGCTAGTAATCCGTGGAAGAATGGTATTGAGTATGCCAAGAAGGAATACAACTATACCATAGGTGAAGGCACTAAACCACGTCTACTATACTTACGAGATGCAACCACAGTATGTATTGACGAGGACTTCAACACTGATTTAATCAAACATACAATTGACTGGGATAAAATGGCAGAGGTTACCATTCGTAAAAAAATGGAATCGTATTTATGGAGTATTGGTATGAATTGGGAAGCAGTTGTCAATGGTCAACAAGATTTATCTGCATGGTTCTAATCGGGTATCTTATCAAGGCACTGTAATATCAACCCTTCATACTCCATATCTTTCATGTATAAGCCTATCCAAAAAGATACAAACATCTTTTGTTGAACAGTTAAGTCGTTTATATAGGCTATCTGACTCATTAATTCCAATGGTGATACAATGTCTACCTCATGATACCGTTCACATAAGAACTCACCTAACTGAACCATCAGGTGTTCAAAGTATACCTCATCGATATCATATAGAGTTCCTTTTATAGTAAAGGGTTTACACTCTTCTTCAATCATCCATCACTCCGTATATATCGTTGAACAGCCTCGTTAACTGTAAATCGTTTACCAGTACAGTCAGTTAGTAGACATGTGTAGGACTTCTCGCGAATTCCTGGCCATTGAGTACAACGCCACTGATAATTACCAACAGTCTCAAAATCATTCACAATCTGTGGCATATATCTATATAATTCACTATTTACAACTATTGGATTATTTAGCATAGACTCAACTGGGACTACTTCCCTTCCATCCAATTGCCAGTAAGGACATCTACTTATACTTTCCATGACCCCACCTTCACACTTGACTGGTTTTGTTGAACCAATACTATATGGACAATACATAAGGCTGGCAACTTTATATTTTCCATACTTAATTGTTTGGACATATCCATACAACATTATTATATATTGGTTGCACTAATATATATGTGCCCCCAAACGACAAGCATGAGGAAGAATTCTCTTTCTTCCTTTTGTTTTGTCAAGCATAAAGGTGGCGCGTGTTGCTATTTCATTTTGTTTCCTCCTTGGCCGAGTGCCCGCGGGATTGAGTGCTCGGCGATTAATTTATCGTTTACTTTAGGATCTCTTCTTGGCTAATCTTCGTCACTTCAGTGCTGGGAGTAGTCACTTGGATGAAGTGCATATAGGTTGAGTGCTCCTCATCAGGGGTTGCGTGGCACATAACCTTATATATAATTGCGTCAAATACTATTTGCTACTACGTGGGGTAGTAATACTACAAAGGAGATGAAAACAACCTCCGAAAACCTCACAGAAGGAAAACTGTGTTCATAGATGTTCATGAACAAAACCACCTGATCTAACCACGATAGATCTGACATAATATTGGGTCACACCATTATTATGTTTTCATCATTGGGAATGCAAGACGCCAGAGAGTGATTGCAAACACTCAAGTCCTTGTATGACATTGGCATTGATGTGTAAGTTGTCTGGACACGGAACACATTTAGACTGCTGGTTCGAATCCAGAAATAGGAACTATAGTCCCGTAGTGTAGAGGTCAATCATATCGGATTTTGGTTCCGATGACGGCGGTTCGAATCCGTCCGGGACTATCTTTATTCTTCAACATCTATTTATATTCTTTCGGCTAATATTGATACATGGAACGGAAGTTAGCCAGTATCAGAGTTATAAAAGATATTGCACCAATAGAGAATGCTGATTCTATTGAGGTGGCAACTGTAGATGGGTGGCATTGCGTAGTTAAGAAGGGTGAATTTCATGTAGGTGAGCATGTGATTTATTGCGAGGTGGACTCCGTAATGCCTCATACTGACCCGCGCTTTGAATGGCTACGTCCTAGGGGGTTTAGAATCAAAACGATAAAATTACGAGGGCAGGTTAGCCAAGGACTTCTATTACCTATATCATATCTTAATTTAGGTAGGGGAGAAGTTTATTATGTAGGTCAGGATGTAACAGAGCGTCTGGGTATTGTTAAATATGAGCCTCCAATTCCTGCATCTCTCCGTGGAACCGTGAAAGGGAACTTTCCTACAAATCTACTATCTAAATCTGATGAAGAGCGGGTTCAGAATCTACAAGATCTCCTTACTAAATACAAAGGTGTGAAGGTATCTTATACAGAGAAACTGGATGGAAGCAGTCTTACTTGCATTTATCATGATGGTGAGTTTAGGGTATGCTCTCGTAATTTAGAATTATTAGAAACTGAAGACAATGCATACTGGAAAGCTGCACGATTAGAGAATGTGGAAGAGAAACTAAAAACAGTAGGAAAGAATATTGCTGTTCAAGGAGAGTTAATTGGATTTGGAGTTCAAGGCAATAAATATGCCCTTAAAACTCTTGAGTACTGGATATTTAATGTAATTGATACAGATACCCGGAGATATTACTCAAATACAGAGGTGACGGAGTTCTGTAAGATCTATAATTTTAAATGTGTCCCGTATCTTGGAGAATTTGATTTAGTTGATGATATCGATACAATTATTGAGATGGCAAAAGGAAATAGTAAACTAAATCCAAAAGTCAATCGAGAAGGTATTGTTATCAGACCTGTCGATCCTATACAAGATCCGGATTTTGGTTTGGTATCATTTAAAGCAATTAATCCGAACTTCCTCCTGAAATATGATGAGTAAATATTGTGATGAGCAGTGTCAGTGTTTCCTCATATGCATTCGAATGGGAAAAGGCTGAAATGATTCAAAATCTAATTAACATTACAACGTGAGGAGTATATTATGTCGGAAGGTTTACATTTAAATGAAGTAGAAAAGCAACGTGCTGAAGAATTTTGTAAGCATCACTGTGGTCAGATTCATTACAAGGTGTGGCTTACAGGCGTTGGAGTAAGAATCAATATCTGCTGTGAAGGGTGCAAATTAGAAGAAGACATTACTGATTATGATTGCTGGTAAGGCAACCACTTTTTTATACATGGTAAATAACTTGTAAAGTATATGTGTAAATTATTCGAAGAACTCCTCTGGTTGTATATTAAGTTTAAGTTCTGGTTAGGTGCCTATTAGTCACATTTTACCAACCAAAAATGTGTCAACTATACACATAACTACAACTTAAATGTAAATATATTAGTTTTAATTCTATTTATATCCGCGCTCTAATTTGAAGCTCGGTTAACTTTTCAACAATGTTAACTATGGCAAAATAACAGCCGGGGTATCTAAAGCGTAGCTGCCGTGAAGCAAAAGAGGCACCTAACCTGCTTGATAAAAACAAAGGAAGAGAAAGTTTCCCTTCCATGTTGTTTTTACCGGTTTGGGCACAGTCGTATTGATCTTACATGTATATAAATGTAACGCGTTAAGCCAAGTGGATCGCATTGATCTTAATGACTTCTTCGGCTTCATACCCATAGGAGTTGAGCAACTTACGTTTTAATGTTAGCAATGCTTTATTTAAGTTTTCCATTGCTATTGAACTATCTACTTCCCAATAACCAGATTCGCGCTTATGGCTACAATATTTAGGCATCCAGATGTAAAGTGTGGGTGTGAATGGGAACTTAAAACTATACTTGGATGCATCAAGCACTACTTTAAAGTTATAGGCTTTAGCAGTTTCACTTGCTACGGTGGCCTTTATGATGATATTTTTATAGGACTTGGCCACTGGTCGAGGAGCCTTGACTTGCTTGGCTTCAACTTCTACATTATATGTAGTTGGTTTCACACCTTGACGTAGCCACTTTATCATATCTGGGGTAAGCACTGCCTCAACCACAGCATTACGTTTCATCAAGATCAATGCGTGAGGTGTCTATATATAATTGACTGGTATACAAATAGATTTAAATAGTTCCACACCATCTACTATATATAATGTTTCGTGTTTTGGTATTTGGTGGTTCAGGGCAGTTAGGTAGCGAGATTGTTAAAGTATTCGATGCCATTGCTCCAAGTCATAAGGATCTAGATGTTAAGGATTTTGATGCAACTCACGAGTATATTAGACAGATTGCACCTAACGTGGTTATAAATTGTACCGCTTATCATGATGTTGGTGGATGTGAAAATAATCCACAGTTAGCACACCTAATGAATTGTGAGGTTCCAAAGTCTATGGCAAGTGCCTGTAATGATGTTGGTGCTACATTTGTTCATTTCTCTACCGACTATGTATTTGATGGGAAGAAAGGATCTCCATATTATGAGGATGATCAGGTAGCACCGCTCAATGAATATGGAAGGAGTAAGGTATGTGGTGAACAAGCCATAATGAACACTACTGATAATTACATTATTGGGAGAGTGTCTAGTCTCTATGGTGGGAATGGAATTAGTAACAAGGGACCATGCTTTGTTGAGAAAGTTTTGAATGCTACTGATACGCTCCGAATAGTAGATGATCAATTAATGAATCCTACATATGCTGGTCATGTTGCCATTGGTTTGAAACATTTATTGAATAATAGGGTGAGTGGTATCATCCATATGAATAATGCAGGATGTTGTTCCTGGTATGAATTTGCATGTAAAATAAAGGAAATGGCAGGACTCATCATTGATATTGAACCTATACGGTTTGAATCATTGAGTATGTCATACAAAACACCAATTAATTCATCAATGGGTTCAAATACGTTTTATTCACCACATTGGATAAGTGGCCTTGCTCATTACTTATATGCACGAGGTAAATTAGTGTGTTAATAATTGAAAGTATTATAAAAGTGATGCAATGTCTGGATACCAAACATAAAATTCAATATTTTATTCGAATTTGTATCACAACTTTGATGCATTTTACAATTGATCAAATCCATGATGATAAGTTAAAATTTCAAACTGTATCGATATGTATTAAAGTATATGAAATATATTTAAAGATTCGTTCATTGTTTGGAATTAAATATGATGAAATGATGGTGTATAAATTACTTAATCATATACAGAGTAAGAAAATACATCAGCATGAGAATTGTTTATTATATGTACATGAATCTATACCAACATACGATCTTAATGGTATCAAAGTTTCCATTGTTATACCAACTAGAGATCACTTTGATGACTTAAAGAGATGTATTCATTCTATCAATAATTCTACGTATAATAATTATGAGATAGTTATTGTTAATAATGATAGTGTTGAGGATAAGACAATAACTTTTTTAAATGACATAGATGCTCTAATAATTGATTATCCTGGCCAATACAACTATGCAGAGTTATATAATATAGCCATTAGTCAATGTTCTGGTGAGTATATCATCATGCTTAATAATGATACTGAAGTAATTGAACCTACATGGATTGAACAGTTGGTTGGTCCAATGATTGAAGATCCTACTATTGGTGTAACTGGTGCCAAATTGTTGTTTGCTGATCATACTATTCAACACGCTGGAGTAGTATTTGATCCATTAACCAAGTTTTTCATGCATATATATAGTGGACAATGTGATCATATTGGTAATGAGTATAAATTTTATCAGTCTGTTACTGGGGCATGCATGTGTATTTCTCGTGAATTATATACACGGTCAGGTGGGATGGATCCAAATTTAAGAATTGCTTACAATGATACTGACTTATGTATGAAGGTTGGTAAGGATGGATATCAGATACTTTATACACCGTTTGCAAAGTTATATCATTATGAAGCATCTACTAGAGGACACGATGATACATTAGGTAAGAAATGGTTACAAACATTTGAACAATTATATTTCTTACAAAAATGGGAGAATATACTGGCATAATATTATATACAACTACATTCTATACTATATAATGGCTTTCTATTTTCATGCATACACAGATATACCAGATGTAAAAATCATCTATCCAAAGCGGATTAATGATGAGCGTGGATGGTTCATGGAATCGTATGTCGAGAGGGAATTCTTAAATAATGGAATTCGACTCGATTTTATCCAGGAAAATCATTCATGTTCACGGGCTGGAGTATTTCGTGGATTGCATTACCAGCGTTATCCATATGATCAAGGTAAATTGGTTCGTTGCACACATGGTTCCCTTACTGATTACTTCATGGACATGCGAAAGGAATCCAAAACATTTGGCAAACTTGGTTCGTATAAATTAACTGCTAACAATAGTGAGATGATCTGGGTACCTAGAGGATTTGCCCATGGTATTCATATCCTTGAGGATGATACCGAGATCATGTATAAGGTGGATAATGTATATGCACCAACCTATGAGTGTGGAGTGAATCCATTATCGTGCATTGAGTTTGATGAAGTTCCACTATTGAGTGAAAAGGATAAAGCATGGCCAGATTTTGAAAATGCGGTGTATTTTTCATGAAAGTAAATAACTTCAATGCTAATGAAAAGATCCTGCAATACCAAGATAAGATTCATAATTATGTGCATGGTCATGAAACATTGATCTCATTTGAACTCGATTTAACTAATAAATGTAATAATCGATGCCCGAAGTGTGTAGGAGTAAAGGAAAATGGTGCAGAACTAACCCTTGAACAAATTACGTCCATCGTTAATCAGATGCATAACTTGAATATAAAGTCGGTTGTAATTAGTGGCGGAGGAGAACCTTTAATGAGTCCTCATTTTGTCAAAGCATTATATATGTTCAGGAATGCAGGGATCAGCATTGGGCTTAACTCTAATGGTCTTGCTATGTGCAATGATTATGTTCGTAGTGCTATACTTGATTGCTGTACATACTTTAGGATTTCACTTGATGCAGGAACTCCTTCAATGTATGCTTTAACACATGGAATGAATGAAGAAGAGTTCTGGCAAGTTATTAATAATATTGATGAATTAATAAAGTTGAGAGATGTATCGGATTCCACCACTTCCATTGGACTCGGTTATCTAACTGGTGAATCCACATTGTCAGGTATCATGGATTTCTTTGAACGTGCTGATAATCTACGAGTTGATTTTGCCCAGTTACGACCATTCACTGGTGAGTGTGCAGATGTGAGTGACTATATAAAGCAAGGACATAGTTTATTTCCAAATCTAACAATTCGTGCATCGACTCATAAGTATGATCATGTAGGTGAGATCGAGCGTCCCTATACGCGGTGCCATGGTATGTATTTTAATACGGTCATTACTGCAGATAATCAAATGTGGGCATGTATCCATCATAGACAGAATGCAGCATACCATATTGGTAACTTAAATGAGCAAAGCATCGCCAATGTATTGAAAAGTGATCGAATGTATGAAGTGTTTAATAGTTTACCATGTTCATCATGCCCACAATTCTGCCGTAATGATGCAATAAATAGAGCATTGGATGGAATTTGTCGAGACATTACTCACAAGGAGTTTTTATAAAATGCATCAGAGTTCATTTGATATAGTTAGTAAGTTTGTCAAAGAGTATGTTAAACCTGATGATGTGGTGCTTGAGGTTGGATCGTGTGATGTGAATGGTAGTTATCGATGCTTATTTAAAAATAATACATATATTGGGTTAGATATTGAAGCAGGTCCAAATGTAGATGTTATTGTATCAGATCCATATGACTGGGTAACAATACCTGAATCTAGTATTGATATTGTAGTTTGTGCTAGTGTTCTTGAGCATGTTGAATTTCCTTGGCTAACAATGGAAGAGATTGAACGTGTGTTAAAACCAAATGGACATTTTTGTTTAGTTGTTCCAGCAGTGTGGCCAGAACATAAACATCCAATTGATTGTTGGAGAATTTATCCAGATGGAATGAAATCATTATGTAAATGGGTTGGCTTGTCTGTATTAGATACTATGTATAAAATAGCACAACATGATGGATCACAACAAGATCTCTTTGATTGTTATTGCATAGGTTATAAACCATGAAAATACATGTTATTTATGAAGGGGATTCAACTTTCATTGGGAATTCTAGTTACATAAGATGGATTATACCAAGCAAGGTGAGTCCATTAATTCCAATAACATATAGTTTAGGTATCCCAAATTATATTCCAGACATTCTCATAATTGATAGATTACATGGCATTAAGAAGTTTCAAGATATTATATATATAATTAAATGGTGTTATGAACACAATGTAATATTGGTACATAGTATAGATGATAATTATCTTGCTTTAGCATCTGATAAACCAGATAGAGGGCTAAATGTTGGTAAAATATTTGACATGTATAAATCTGAACATTTATTTGCAAAGTATGCTGATGTAATGATTTATAGTTGTGAATATCTTGCTAAATATTATGAAAGGTATGCTTCCAAATTATCATATGTGTTACCAAATTACATAAGTGAAAGATTTATAAATAAAAAAACACATTCACATCCAATTATCATAGGATACATGGGAACTCCAACACATACTGATGATTTTAAACTTGCATTGCCTGCAATTGAAGAAATTCTTGATACATATCCAAATGTGTATTTAGAATTATTTGGAATAGGTAACAAACTCGGAAATGTACATATCAAAGCATATCATCATAAGTATGTAGGAAGTAGTTATGAAGATTATCAGAGATATGTTAAAGATAACATTAATTGGGATATAGGAATTGCTCCATTAATTGATAACAATTTTAATCGATCTAAAACAGATATAAAGTTTTTAGATTATACAGCAATGGGATGTGTTGGAGTATATAGTAATGTTGAACCATATAAAAATATTATTGGGTTACATGCATCTAATTGGTTTGATGAGTTAACTTTCTTAATTAATAATGAGGATTATCGTAAACAATTATATAATCATGCACTAGAATATGTTTTAAAGAATCGATTAATTGAAAATAATATCGATGTATATTCAAGGATTTTTGCTGATATTTATGATCAAAAAGATAATTTACTTTGTATTAGATGTATGGACAAAGTTATTGTTTAGATACAATCCAAACAATTTATTGATTCGCTTTATCAATCATGTAATGGATATAATTATATTACTTGGAGCACGATTATGAAGGGTATTATTCTTGCAGGTGGATCAGGTTCAAGGCTCTACCCATTAACTAAAGTTACGAATAAACATTTATTACCAGTATATAATAAACCAATGGTATGTTATCCATTGGAAAAACTTATTCAATGTGGCATCAAAGATGTCATGCTAGTAAGTGGTCGTGGACATGCAGGACACTTCCTTGAATTACTTGGTAGTGGTAGCGATCTGGGTATTAACCTTACTTATGAAGTCCAGGAACATGCTGGTGGTATTGCAGAGGCCCTTGGATTATGTGAAAAATGGGCTGGCAGAGATCCAGTACTAGTTATCCTTGGAGATAACATAATTGAGGATTCATTAGCAGATGCAGTTAAGGTATTTAAAAGTGGAGCACACTTATTTATCAAAGAGGTTGATAATCCAGAAAGATTTGGAGTAGCACGTATTGATGAGATGGGTCAGATACTTGAAATCGTTGAAAAACCCAACCCAGCATTTTCGCCATATGCTGTGACCGGTGCTTATATATATGATCCAAGAGTGTTTCGATTCATTAAAATGCTTGAACCATCATCACGTGATGAATTAGAAATAACTGATATCAATAATCGATATCTAAAAATGCATGAGTTATCATACAGTCTACTTAATGGATATTGGAGTGATGCTGGGACATTTGAAAGTTTGTATAGAGCAAATGAATTGGTATATAAATCATGTAATAGATAACCCCAAACACTACATTTATATATAATTGTTAAGCAACATATCAACAATGTCTGTTGATATCCCAGAACCAATATGTAGTAATTGTCTCTATTGTGCTCCATTCAATGCAGATGGATGGTGCGAGATCCATAATGTGATCGTGAGTGGTGAATTTACCTGTAATTATTTTGTATGCCTAGAAATCTGACGGGGTATCTTAATTGCCAAATGATATCGATCTTGTAAGGCTTGAGACGTATAGAGAGGCAATGGCCGTCTATAAATTGAAGCAACTTGCTTGACTACATGTATGATCGAGTGGACAAAATCAAGGCCGATTATAGCATTTAAACTCATCATTACTTTTATATAAGTGCAAGCACAATTACTATCCATGATAATTGAGCAATACAGATATATGGCTGATAAAGCATATCTTGCATTTAGAGAAACCCTTCACGACATTATCTACAAGGCATCGGCCGATATTGAGGTGAATGAGATTGACATGGAACTATTTAAGATGCATCTAATTGACCTGCAGGAAAACTTGGATGATACCATTGATAGTAGTGTATAGATGAGGAGCGTGTAAATCTTTATGGTAAAGGGAATTGAAGTTACCACACTTGCTGAAGCCTATAAGCAAGCCATCCAATATATTGTGTGGAATCATCGAGAGTTTGAAACTGAAGATGAAGAATTAGTTTGGCGTTCAAAAGACACCCTTGTTTTACATGTCATCGATCCATCAAGGAATATTGGTAAGTTGGCTGATTACTACCCCATGGGTCTTGGTGCATTGGATACCTATGTTGATGAAATCCTAGGACGTGATGACCGGGAAGTTAAAAATACGGCAGATGATTTCGTATATACGTACTTTGATCGGTTATGTAAGTATGAAGTGCTTCGTAATGAAAAAGTTGTAGCAACTGATGGTGTTGAACGTCATCTCACTAGATACTATGAGATAGATCAAATCAATGAGATAGTAAAGAGGCTTAATGCTTCAAGATCTACTCGTCGTGCCTGTGCTATAACGTGGAAACCATATGATGAGAACTATACAAATTTGAGATCGCCACCATGCCTCCAATGGCTCAAATGTGAGATAGTAGATGATAAATTAAACATGTTCACCTTATGGCGTAGTCGTGATGTATTACTTGGTATGGGTGCAAATATTTATGCTATACACTTCTTACACACTGCGATAGCAGCCCGTTGTCAGTGTGCTGTAGGATTCTATGAAGACATCAATGTTGATGCTCATATATACTACAAGCGTGATGGGAATTACTTGAAACGGTGGTTACAATAATGGACTTAACAACAGTTTTGACATGCGATCTAGTTGAAGCATTAGCAACTCGTGAAGGTGTTGAGCACCACTGGGTCGATGTAGAGAATTTCAAGGAAATATATGTAGAAGGTCCATCAAGGATATTAGTTGTGGTGGATTAAATGCTCGGTGTCTATCGTGTTAACTACACTGTGATTGCTGATGATCATACATTTTCTGATTACTTTTTTTGCAAGGATAAAGATGAGATCAAAGAGTCAATCCAAGCCTTATGCAAGGACTACAATGTAGTGGATACATACCTCGGTGATGGCTGTATTAGTTGTACTAGCAATAAGTATGATCTTGCTATCACAGTTGAATCCACTGTTATCTTCACTGATGAACAATTAGCAAGCTTGTTGAACTCTTAATATACTTAACCACTACATTTTTATACAAGAGCCATAAAGTATATAACTCTATGGTGAAACGTAAATGTCCTCGCTGTCATCAGTATATGTTCCCAGATTATAAGTTAGGTATATCCTATTGCTTGCACTGCGGGTATGGTAAACCTACCAAGGATGACATTGTATGGTTGGAATTGTCCAATAAGTAAATATACTTACCTAACGTATAATACTGTATGGCTAGCAAGAAGTCCCTCGGCACACCTATTTGTACACTATCTCAATTTCAATCATTCATTAGTAGTCTGGGCTTACTATCATCTGCCAAGTTGCACTTTGGTAATAATGAGTTATTGATTCATGCAACTGAAGCAAGTAACTGTGCTTTCGTCATAATGCACTATAGAACCCCTATTGAAACTCCAATTAGCATAGCAATCGATCTGAACAATATTAAAGGTATCAAAGCCGATGAGATCCAAATATATACATCAAATAATCAGTTAATCTTCAATGATGATGGATTAATGTACAAATGTGCTGCGCTCTCTGACCCCAATGTTGATAAGCGCGATAGAGAAGGTCCAGCCGTTAAATGGGATCATGTAAACCTTGCGCTTACCAATGCTCATGTGAAGAAGGTGCTCACGATGATCAATGCGAAGAACAAATACAATTTTGACTTCAGCGATAATGTCCTAACTATCAATGATGCAACTGATAATGCCATGGAGTATATAATCGAAGTTGAAGGCTCTGGCACTTTCCACACGCAGGTCCATGGTATGTATCTAGTAGACGTTTTCATGGCACCTAAATACTTTACAGGATGCGTGATCACCCTTGGTAATAATACCCCGTTCAAAGTGTCGTATGCGTGTGAGTGGTTGACTCTTGATTATTTTGTCGCACCAATGATCGAACAGGATTGATGCGTAAGGCTTTCATCTTCTACACTACTTTTATATATAAGTAACAATTATACAACTGTACCCCAAGGATAGAAACATACGGGAGGATCTTCTTTCTCCCTGTGTTTTTATCAAGCATGTAAGGTGTTGTCCACTATTTTGTCTCGCGTCTCGTTACACTTATATATAATTAAATTGCACTTGTATACATGGATGATCCCATAGTAGAGTCGATTTTAAAGGAGCGATATTACCAACCCGGTGAATCATCATGGGAAGATATTGCCAAGCGAGTTGCCAAATACGTAAGCGATGATATAGGTGAATTTAATGATTTTTATGAAGTAATTAACGAGAAGAAATTTATTCCAAATACTCCCGCTCTGATGAACGCAGGAACAGAAAATCCCATGTTATTCGCCTGCTATTGTCTCGGTGCCGATGATTCTATAGAATCGATTTTCGAGACCATGAAAGTCTCCGCTAAAATTATGAAACTTGGTGGCGGTATTGGTATTGATTGGTCACATCTCCGTCCAGAAGGTGCATTAGTCCATTCTACTCACGGGACATCGAGTGGCGTTATCGCATTTATGCGAAATTTCAATGAAGTCATAGAAACCGTTAAATCCGGTGGACGTCGTCGTGGAGCAGGTATTTCCATTTTGGATGTTGAACATGGTGATGTTGATAAATTCATTACATGTAAAAATATCGAAGGTACATTTGCTAATTTTAACATCAGTGTAAAAATCACCGATCACTTCATGCAAAATTTAGATGACCCGGTGTATAAAAACCGATTACATAATATAGCAACTGCAATGTGGACTCGTTCAGAACCAGGCATATTATTCATTGATACAGCAAAGAATGCATTAACTGTTCCATTAGAATCGGACGAAGATTTAGGCGTGAACCCTTGTGGGGAGCAAACTCTGGTCTACAATCGCAAAAAGGTGGCAGGAGAATGTTGCAATCTTGGTTCAATGAACATGGTTGCATTTTATGATCAATTAAATAGCATCAATTACAAGGAATTGGAACGTGTAACTCGCATTGCTGTTCGATATCTTGATAACTCAATTGATAAGAGCATATACCCAACTCCTGAAATTGAAGACATGGCGAAAGCAACCAGACGTATCGGTCTTGGTGAAATGGGGTGGGCTGATCTATTTATCAAACTTGGTATTCGATATGGAAGTCAGGAATCACTTGATCTAATTGATAAGGTTAAATCATTTATTAAACGAATTGCCGAAGATGAATCTGAATACATAGCACGAAAGAAGGGTTCATTCCCAAAGCATAATGTATCTAAATTTAATACTCCGCGAAGAAATGCTGCAATCAGTACAGAAGCTCCAACGGGAAGTTTAAGTCTTTTCGCTGGTGTATCATCTGGTATTGAACCTGTATTTTCATATATTGTGGAACGTAAAAATTCATGCGGAACCGGTACCATTATACATCAGGATTTCATGGATTACATTAAACGTAAGTATGATGCGAAATCTGTAGAGTATATTATTCAATGGGTAAAGGACAATGGAACCATTCAAAACTGTCCATATGTTGATGATGAGACTAAACACATATTTGTTACTGCTTTGGATATATCACCAGTAGAACATATCAATGTACAAGCAACATTTCAAAAATACACTGATGCAAGCATCAGCAAAACATTGAATCTTCCGGAATCAACCACTGTAGAACAGATAGTTGATATTATACGTTATGCATGGGAACAAAAACTGAAAGGTCTAACCATATACAGGCAAAATTCTCGTGATATTGTTGTGTATGATATCAATAAGAAATCCGATGATAAAATAAAATTAATAGAAATTACCAATCCAGTAAAATATAAACTTGTTACTGCAAATGGTCGTGTATTACCAAAGACGCCACGTGAGATGCCTGCAACCTTGGTTAAGAAAAATAGTGGATGTGGTAAGATGATGATTGCTATAGGGGAAGCATTCGGTGGTCCACATTCGGTAACAATTGTGAATAAGGGTGGGTGCGATGCAATGACACAGGCTCTTGCAGAACTTACAGCGCTGGCACTTCGATGGGGCATCCCAGGAACTGACATCGTAAAAACTCTCAAAGGTATAAAATGTTCAGCAGCACTCAAGAATCCAAATTCAGATGGTAAATCATGTCCTGATATCCTAGGTAAAGTTATTGATGAACTGTATGAATTTGATGACATGCCAGACAAAAAGGATAAAGTAATAGAAGTGAAACCAAAACATACGAAACAGTTCAAAATTTCGTGCCCTGAATGTGGAGAATCTTTAATCTTCGAAAGTGGATGTGTGTCGTGTAGCGCATGTGGATACTCACGTTGTGGTTAATATTTTATTAATCATTTTTATTTAATATGCCAACATTTGAAGAATGTCTTGATGCCCACCTTGATCGGATCATCGAGACTACTAAAAACCTCTATTTACAAGATGAATCAATTTGTAAAAGGTGTCATAGAACCCATAAAGACATCTACTGTATGCTGTGTTACTGCCCATTATACAATGATGAAAATTGTGGTGGGAATCCCGTATATTTAGATAATGGCATAAAAGATTGTTCATTTTGTGATCGGGTTCATGACAAGGAATTTATTAAAACTATCTTGAAAGATCGATTATATAAAATGTAAAGGATCTTACTAATCATGCTCGATGATATTTTCACTCTCATTATTTCTTTTAGTCTGGGGTGCTTGGAAGTGGCCCTGTTTATATTCATTGCCGTAATGTGCAGCACCATCATGACACCATGTTTCTGGTCAGCACTCCTTGTATACACCACCTTACGTAATGCCTATGTGTTGCATAGATATGCCCGTTGGTGTTAAATGCTTGATCAGTTCATTATTGAAGGCATATTTTCAGTCGTTTCATTAATTGGAATGGCATGTGTGTCTCGTCATGAAGTCCGGTTCTATGGATTCCTTATCTGCCTCATTGGAAACATCCTATGGCTCACTCTTGGAATCCTAACATGCCACACGCCATACTTGTTATTGTTCGGTGGTTACTTCATCTTCAATGCAATCGGTGTGCATGATGAGTATGCAACATGGAAACGTGTGCGTGAAGCCAAACAAAAACTTATATACAACCGCACCAACTAATATATAATGACGATGGACAATTCACATATCAAGGAACTTACTACTGTATTTGAAATACTCAAGAAGTGCCTGCCGTTAGGCCATTGGAAGGTAACTTTGCATTTCTCATCTGCGGATGAAATGGAAGACATTGGCAGCAGTCCTACCTGTTATGGTGTCACCAAGATCAAGGAACACCTGGAGCAAATTCAACTGGAACAAACTACACTAGTAATAATGCACCTGGACCTAAACCGGCACCAGTGCCCATGGATACTAACAGCCTGGAGCGAGAACTCAAGAGCAAGACGTTTCCCACTATGAAAGATGCGAAGAAAGCAGTGGATAACATGAATAAGATCCTGGGCATCGCGAAATACTTCATAGTCCAGGAAACCATAAACGAAATTCCCGTGTTCACTGCCGGGTATCATCCCATGACAACCGAAGAAAAAGCAGAACATGAAAGAAAAAATAGTCCGACCAACGGCATGGGATGGTCCGAGTACCTCAATAGCATCCGGTCACCCAAACAAGAATGCGCAGTTCACTAATACTGTCAATTCACAGTGAGAATTCAACCTATAATGGCGACATCATATCAATTTCATCTATTTTCTCCACTACATTTATATTCTCAAACGTAGACATTGTAGTGTCGAGCCTTACCAGGTTTGGCAGTGAAATCCCGAACCACCGATACGGTATCCCGGCGGGATTGAGTAGGCAGACCAACCCAGCAGGACCACTTGTGAACCAGTCAAAGGTGTGGACGGCAACATACGCCCCCAATGACGACTGGAGCCAGTAGTCTTTCCCTGTGTAGGAGAGGTGATACCCGACGACAAGCAAGGAGAGCTTCGCTCCCCGACCCCACAGGGAAGGCTAGAAGTCAGGGAGTAGAAGCCGGTGTAGAATTACGAATAACCTCATAGGTTAGACCGACCTCCTAGAGAGTAGTCACTATGAGGACAGCAGACCATTTATTTTGCCAAGACCAACTACGTTATGTATGCCATTATTTTACCGATTCTAATGAGTTATCAGGTTCGAATCCTGACATCGGTTTCCAGGTATTGGATAAGAAGTACTCACCTGGACGGTATGAGCAGACCGTTATCATGCACTCTGGAGCGGACCAACTCCATAATCAACAGGTCTGGAGCACTGTCTCCATGATAAACCAGTGTAACCAGAGATATTCAAGGTGTTGTACTGGAGGACGCTCCAGAAGTGGCAGGTTCGATGCCTGCCTCTGGTTATCCCAAGCAAGGTAATCGTAACAATAATCAGATTGATCGTCTGTTAAAATGCGATGAAATGTGAGGGTGAGCATGCAAAAGTAACCGGATAAGTATCAAGGAGATATACCTGCGTGCAGGTGGGCGAGTTCAATTCTCGTATCTGGTTATGCACTGTATTATTACAGTGTGGAGTAAACTATCATGACCAACGAACTAACTGAAACAACACCATGCATTATAATTGACAAAGACTTTGACTGGAGCACCCTTCCAACGTTATCCGACCTGTTTTCACAATCAACCGGTGATTCAAATGACTAGCCCAGAAGAGCAGTATATCAAGATACTCAACAGAACTAATATCTATGAGACCAGGGTGAAAAATGACCGAAGAATTTGGGGTTAAAATTGGCAGAGTGTCTTTGGAAGGGTTTTCAACCGATGAACTCGTTGCTGAACTCAAGACCCGGCATGAATTATGTCCAGTTTTAGATGAAATGACCAGAGATCCCATGTGTCTATTCGTCACGACAACTGAATCGTTGGTGAAGGAATTGAGCAAGAGGGATGGTGTTGAATATGCGGATATTGAGTGTGAAGATGGGATTGCAAAAACAATTGTAATTCATGGGTGGAAAGAATGACTGGCGTAGAATTCG